>OFHJ01000007.1_pt1 | contig 76827 bp, 79 predicted proteins | sample 1522001 | NCBI WGS metagenome assembly OFHJ01 (sample SAMEA2464838, study PRJEB22497) | soil metagenome | biome: Grassland; feature: Farmland; material: Clay | place: Australia | collected 2013-02-01 | depth 1.2 m | reverse complement strand
AGCGCGCGGCGGAAGAAGCTCCGGTCGTTCGCCTGGTCAATGCGATCCTTTTCGACGGGGTGCGCCGGGGCGCGAGCGATATTCACATCAAGCCCTACAAAAAGGATTTCCGCGTTCGCTACCGCATTGACGCCATCCTCCAAGAGATTAGGAGCCCGCCGATCCGGTTACGCGATGCGGTGATCAGCCGCATCAAGATCATGGCCAAGCTGGACATCAGCGAGAAGCGCCTTCCCCAGGATGGCCGCATCATGCTGAAGTTGATCCGCGAGGGCCGCAAGCGGGTGCTCGATCTGCGCGTTTCGATTCTGCCGACGCTCTTTGGCGAAAAGATCGTGATGCGTCTGCTGGACAAGGAAAATCTCCGCCTGGATATGACCAAGCTGGGCTTCGAGCCGGAGTCGCTGGCCAAGTTTCAGGAGGCGATCCATAAGCCCTACGGCATGGTTCTGGTCACCGGGCCCACGGGCAGCGGCAAAACCAATACGCTCTACAGTTCCGTCGCTCAGCTCAACACCCCGGACGTCAACATCATGACCGCCGAGGATCCGGTCGAGTTCCAATTGCCCGGCATCAACCAAGTGCAAATGAAGGAGCAGATCGGCCTCAATTTTGCCGCCGCGCTCCGCTCCTTCCTGCGCCAGGATCCCAACATCATTCTGGTCGGCGAAATTCGCGATTTTGAGACCGCCGAAATCGCGGTCAAGGCGGCGCTGACCGGCCATTTGGTGCTCTCAACGCTCCATACCAATGACGCCCCGTCCACGATCAGCCGCCTGATGAATATGGGCGTCGAGCCGTTTCTCGTCGCCACCAGCGTGCACTTAATCTGCGCGCAACGTCTGGTGCGTCGCATCTGTACCCAATGCCTCCAGCTACAGGATGTCCCCCTGCGCGAGTTGCTGGACATCGGCTATTCCGCGGAGGAAGCGAAACAGGTCAAGATTTCCAAGGGGGCGGGCTGCTCCACCTGCAACGGCACCGGTTACAAGGGCCGCGTCGGGCTATACGAGGTGATGGCGGTGGATGACGCCATCCGCGAGTTGGTCCTGGTCGGCGCTTCGGCAATCGAGCTCAAGAAGAAGGCCATTGAGCGCGGAATGGTTACGCTGCGCAGGAGCGGCCTAATGAAAGCGGCGCAAGGCATGACCACTCTGGAAGAGGTTCTGCGCGAAACCGTCCTCTGAGTTTTTCTGGATACCTAAATGAACTACGGCCTCAGTGATCTCCTAAAACGACTTCTAGAACTGGAAGGCAGCGATCTTCATCTCGCCTCCAATGCGCCCCCAATGGTGCGCGTTCATGGTGAGCTGCAACCGCTCGATCTGCCGGCCTTGACTCCGGCGGACACGAAGCATCTAGCCTATTCCGTACTGACCGATTCGCAGAAACACCGGTTGGAGGAGACGCTGGAACTAGACTTTTCCTTCGGCATGAAAGGGCTGGCGCGGTTCCGCGGCAATATCTTTCACCAGCGCGGCGCCGTGGGCGCCGTTTTCCGCGTGATTCCGGTCGATATTCTCGGCTTCGAAGCTCTGGAACTGCCGCCAATCGTCGCCAAATTGTGCGACAAACCCCGGGGCCTCATCCTGGTCACGGGTCCGACCGGCAGCGGTAAATCCACAACGCTGGCGGCGATGATTGACCGCATCAATTCCACCGATCACGGCCACATCCTCACCATCGAAGACCCGATCGAGTTTGTGCACCAGCACAAGAGCTGCGTCGTCAACCAGCGGGAGGTGTTGGCGGATACGAAGGGCTTCAGTAACGCGCTCCGGGCCGCATTGCGCCAAGACCCGGACGTGGTCCTCATCGGCGAGTTGCGCGACCTGGAGACAATCGAAAGCGCGCTGCGCATCGCGGAGACGGGCCACTTGACGTTTGGCACCTTGCACACCAATTCAGCCGTCAGCACCATCAACCGCGTGGTGGACGTTTTCCCCGCCTATCAGCAAGCGCAAATTCGTGCTCAGTTGTCGTTGGTATTGGAAGGCATTCTTTGCCAGTCCTTGCTGCCCCGGATCGGCGGCGGTCGCTGCATGGCGATGGAGGTTCTGGTGCCGAACGCAGCGGTTCGGAACTTAGTCCGCGAGGACAAAGTTCATCAGATTTACTCCAGCATGCAAACCGGCCAGGACAAGTACGGAATGCAAACGTTCAACCAAAGCCTGCTGCAGTTGTTCCTGGCTCGCAAGATTACGCAATCGACTGCCCTGACGGCCTCCTCTTTGGTGGATGAGCTCCAGGACATGATGAACCGCGCCGAGCAAGGCGCCGGCCCGCGCCCCGCCATGGCCGGCGCGCGGCGCTAACGAGGAATCCCCATGCCAACGTACACGTATCAAGGTGTTGCCCGCGGCGGCCAGCGCGTGAACGGCGAGCGCATCGCCCCCAGCAAGCAAGCGTTGCAGATCGTCTTGCGCCGGGAGCAAATCTCTCCGACCCGTATCCAGGAAAAGGGCAAGGAAATCGCCATTCCTTCGTTCGGCAGCCGCAAGGTGACCGCGAAGGATCAGGCGGTCTTTTTCCGCCAGTTTTCCGTCATGATCGATGCCGGTCTGCCTTTGGTGCAGTGCCTGGAACTCATTGGCGGCAATCAAGAAAATCCCGCATTCGCCCGCGTTTTAGCCTCAGTGCGCAGCACCGTGGAGGGCGGCTCGACCCTGGCGAATGCCATGCGCCAGCATCCGAAGGTCTTCGATGATTTGACCACCAACATGATTGAGGCGGGCGAGACCGGCGGCATTCTGGACACCATTTTGCAGCGCCTGTCCACCCACATCGAGAAGATTGTCAAGCTGCGCGCGGCCGTCAAAAGCGCCTCGATGTATCCGGTCACGATTATCAGCTTCACCGTTTTGATCGTCTTCTTCCTGCTCTGGAAGATCGTGCCCATCTTCACCAACCTGTTCGCGAGCTTGAACGCCAAGCTGCCGTTGCCTACCGTCATCGTCATCCGGCTCAGCAGCTTCATAGGCTCATTCTGGTACCTGATTCTCGGCTTCCCGGTGGTGCTGTTTATCGTTCACCGCCAGGTGAAAAAGACCCCCAAAGGCCGGCTGTGGCTGGACAATATGCAGCTCAAGCTGCCTAAGCTCGGACCGGTGATGCGCAAAATCGCCATCGCCCGCTTTACCCGTACGCTCGGCACCCTGATCACGAGCGGCGTACCGATTCTGGACGGCTTGGCAATTACCGCACGCACTTCCGGCAACGCCGTCATCGAACAAGCGTTGATGCGGGTTCGGCGCGCAGTAGAGACGGGACGAACCATCATTGACCCGCTACGGGACAGCGGCATTTTCCCGAACATGGTCGTACAGATGATCGGCGCCGGAGAACAAACCGGCGCCATGGATGCGATGTTGCAGAAAATCGGCGATTTCTACGAAGAAGAGGTGGATAACGCCATCAAGAACCTGCTGGCGCTGATGGAGCCGATCATGATCATGGTCCTGGGCGTCGCCGTCGGCGGAATCGTCATTTCGATGTACCTGCCCATGTTCAGCCTGCTGGCGCAGATGTCGAGTCAGGTTCACTAGCAACCAGTGGCTGGTGCCGGGAGGCGAACGCCCGCGCGGACGCCTTGTTGGCGACACCAGCGCATCGCCGAGCCCGAGCCGTAATATGCGACGCCGGACGGCTGCGCCGTGCGGCGGACCGCAGAGTTAGTGCTTTTTAGCGAAGCCCCGCACCACGCATTTCACCAGCGACTCAATTTGCGCTTTGCTGAGCTGCCCCTTAAAGGACGGCATCATGCCCTTTCCCTTTTTGCCATGCTCGACGACGGAGATCAACTGGGCGGTGGTGTGTTTCGCCTGCCATTGCGGGTCGGTAAAGTTTGGGGTGTGGATGGCGGCATAGCCCTTGCCGTTTTCTCCATGGCACATCGAACAGCGGTCGTTAAACGTTTGCCGCGCACGTTTGCAATTGGCCGATGGCGCGGCGGCAAATGCGGCGGCGCCAGCGGAGAGCGCGGCAGCCGTGAACACGGTGACTGCTGAACGGGTCAGTGGGTGCATATGCGCTAATTTTACAGTGGAATCGGGCGAATCCGTGCAGCGCGCGAAATGGAGAGCTGAACAGTGCGGCAGCTACCGCGGCCGCTTTTCTTCCGCCCGCCGCCAGTCATCCCAAATACCATCGTAGCGTGTCCACTTCGCCGGTCGGTAGCTGGTATGGACGTCGGGGACCTCAAGCTTGCCGTGCCCAAAAGTGCAGATGTACTCGGTGTTTGGGGTTCCACCCAGCATCACCGAACTAAAGATGCCGCTCGCGGCAGGCATCCGTAGCCGCCGGCCGCATGTCCGGCAACGATAGCGTTGGTCCCAAGCGCAAATAGCCAGCAACCCCGCGGCGCCGAGGCCCAACAAGAACACCGCCAGAGTGTATCCGAGATCCACCCCCAGCCGCGGCCAATTGGTGAGCAATCCGCCCGGGTGGGGCGGTAAGAGCCGCACGACCAGCGCCCAGATGCCCACGACGCCTATCGTGATGCCCAGCAGCTTTGCAGCCAGCCACAACCAGTACCGCATCCCCACCTCACTGCCCGGTCAAGGCCAGTCTACCGCCAAGGCGATGCTGCGCGGCTAGGATCCAGGGCGCCGGGCTGGACGGTTCGGTGCGCTGGCGGCCGATGGGTCCAGGCCGGGCGGACGGGGACGGCGACCCCGCAATGTCGCGGTGCAGATGTAAGGGTAGGTCGCAGGCGGAAGCGTGTCGCTGCGGTGGCTAGGCCGGGCGCGCTGGCGGCGCCCGGCGGTGGCTGGGCCGGTGGCTGCCGGGCTAGGGGTGGGGTGCCGCAGTTGATGGAACGGCGCGGCGGGAATGGCGGTGCAACGGAAGCACAGCCGGTGGGATCTGCGAGGGGCGGCGGCGGAAGTGGCGGCTAGGTACCGCGGGCCGCGCCGGAGTGCTTACCAAAAGCGCGGCGAGGGGAACGGCAGGTACCGTTTGGGACGCTGGCGGTCCACAAAACGCTGCTCCGCAATGCGCCGTTGCAGCATGGCGATGGTGGGATCGCTATGAGCGTGCTGGTAATCGAACGCAAACCCGGACGGCCCTTGCGCCGGGCTTACGTGGCTGTAAAGGCCGTAACGCAGGGCGTCCATGCAGTCGTCCAGCGGATCGCCGGCGACCTTCAGGATATCGTCGGGGCGAGCGGAGTCGTGAATACGGGAGGGAATGGCCTCGATGAGCTGGCCGCAGCGGCTACTGATCGCCAGTTCTCCGCTATCCAATTGGGAGTACACCAACATGGCGCCGCCGAGCCGATCGGTGCTGGCGGGTTGAAACTCGATGCCGGAAGCGCGCCGCATCTGTTCCGCCAGGCTGAAGTCATCTCCGCGTTCGGCCCAGGCGTCAGGCGACAGATACCAGGCCGCAATCCGCCGTTGGGCATCATCTGCTGCGGTGTGTCGCCCAAAGCGCCGCGCCAGCGCGAGCGCGAAGTCCGCCGCCTTTTGGTGTTTGGCGGTGTATTCATCGAGGACGTAAACGCGCCCTCCAGGGTAACTCGGGCTGGCCGGGCTCTTGCAAAACAAGTACGCCGCAGCTTGACTGCCGTTAAAGCCGTAATCCCCTCCCACCCAATGCGGCCACCACGGACGTTCGCCGATGTCATCCCGCGCCACCACCATCCGCGCCGGATCCCAGTGGTCAAAAAATTGTCCCTCGTACACATCCCAGCAGCCCTCCAACAAGGCTTTGCGGTAGGCGCCCGGCAAGGTCGCTAAGGATTGCGCGTAATCGGCATTGAGCAGGTGATGGTCATGCACCGTGCCCGGAATGAAACATGTCGTCTTGCCGATCGGCGCTTGGTCGCTGGGCCATACCGCATCGGAATAGATCTGCCCCGGCCGGCGGGATCGGGGTGTGAGGCGGCAGTGCGTGCAGGTTGGGCCAAGGAAGATCGCCTTGTGGAGGCCATGGCCGATGTTGCCCGGGTTACTCGCCAATCGCAAACGCAGCTTCAACCCGGGATGAGTGGACCGCAGACGCGACAGCATGTAGCGAACCGGGAATTCCGCGAAATGCGTCGACTCGTCGAAGCCGATGAATGAATACTCCGCGCCCTGGTAACGAAAGATGTCCTTTTCCGCTTCGCAATAGGCGAACTCGATGGTGGCTCCACTGGGAAAGGTCCAAATCCGTTTGTTCTCGTGGTAGCGGCCTCCCAATCCAGGAAACAACTCGCGACTGCGGCGGATCAGCGTCTTTTCCAGCTCCGGATAGCTGCGGCGAAATAAGATCCCGCGCAACCCGGGGTGCGCATTTTCCCGCGCTGCATCCACCAGCAAGGTTTCCGATTTCAGCGATCCGGCGGCGCCGCCAAACAATAAGATTTGCGCCTCTGAGGAGAGCGCCTGTATTTGGGGTGCGCTTTTGGGCGCCCAACCAGTGGGGAATTCGCGGTTCGCAGCCTGCTCTGCTTGGGGCCGGTCGTCCCTGCCAGAATGGGCTTTGCGCATGCTTGGCTCTATGGGGCTAGACCCGCCCGAGGTCCGATTTTGGCAATGGCAGCAGCGCAATGCGCAGCGACGCCGTGCGCGGGGCCGGCGTGTTGGCCGCGGGATGGACTCCCGCCCGGCGAAATACCGCAGTATCAGGAGGCAATGGTCGTGGCGCAGGGATGCCAAAGATGGAAGTCAGGACTGGCGGCACGATGGGATCATAGGCGTGAAATTGCGCATTGGCGCCATCGGCAACGACGCCTCCGTGGATTTCGCCCGACATGGCGCGCTCATCATTGGGTCGAGTCAGCACGTTGGGCACGCCGCCGATCTCCGGTTCCCGCCGCCGGCCCAATGCGCCAGCGGCGAGCGCCTGCACGCCCGGTGCTTGGGCCGCCAATGGGGCTTTGCCGGGTTGCGCCATTAATATGTCCAGCAAGTCTTGGTAGGTCATAGAGATCTCTCCTCGCCGATGAGGACGGTGGTGCGCTTCTAGCCGAGTCCCAGCAGTGGCACCGCCGTGAGGCCTGTACGCAGGCCGCCCAGGGTTAAATTGCCCCCGACTCCGGGGATGCCAGCCAGCCGCGCCTGATCTCCGACCAAATTCGTATTCGATCCCAGGGCGGCGTTAAGCACCGGTGCGGCGGCATTGTAGAGATTGCCGAGAGCGGAAAGGGCCTGCATTTGCTGGTTCAGGGCGGTATTGGCAAATTGCTGCGTCAGCCCCGTGGCGGCTGAGGTCATGTCTTGCGCCTTCTCCCGGCCCATTGCTTCCTCCGCGGGCAGGAAGCCGGCGGAGTTGCCCGTGCGGGCCGCTTGATTCGCAAGCTGCTGCTGGGCGTCACCAAAACTGCCTCCTAGCGCCGACATGGCGTTGCCCAGGATGCTCTGCTGCTGGGCTGGCGTGTAGCCAGGATGGGCAAGAATGCTTTGCAACTGCGGCATCATTGCCGCCTGCGCTTGGTTGCGCTGCGCCAACTCCTGCTGCATGAGAGCGTTGTTGGCCGCCATCTGCTGCGATTGCTGCTGGTTGTAGAGCTGTTTATCGGCACGGCCCATGGGATTCTCCTTTGCCTAGACCGATGATCGGGACTTAAAGGCTGCGATAGAACGTAGTACAAGCTGCGGACGATGGCTGGAAGCCCATGCGTTGCAAAAACTGCCGCATGCGTCCGAGCAGGGATTTCGGCACGAAGGCGTGCAGTTCGTCGGCGCCTGCGGCGCGCATCAAGGTTTCCAATTCCGCCCGGCGCCGAGCCAGCGCCCGCAACAGGCGCGGACGATCGGCGATCACGAAGACTTCGGTGGTGGCGTGCGCGACCAGGCAGCCCTCAATCACCGCACTAGGGGCCGCTCCAGCGGGTTGCGGGCACAGGCGCTCGACCACGAAGACGCGGTAATAGCGGGGATCCCTGGTGAGATCTGGCCAGGCGTAGTCGAAGCCCGTGAACTTGACCTGGCGGGCGTGGATGGCCCGAAGTGCGGCGTCATCCCCGGGCTGCAACAGGCGAATGCGGTAGTTGTCCATGCCCGTGGGCTGCGTGGGAAGCGGCTAAGCCGACGGCGGCAACTGCGTGCGCAGCGCGCAAATTTGCCGGTACTGCGCTGTGGTGTCCGCTTCCGCTTGTCGCCGCACCGAGGGGTAATCGCTCTGGTGCGTGTAGTGAAACTGACCCAATGCGCCGGCCGAGACAAAACGGCCATCGCCGTCTAGCTCCACGGCGAGAAGTTCGAAGCTGCCGCGTCCGGTTTTGGAGTCGAACGCGTGCGCCAATTGGTGAGCGATGATGGTGCTCATAGGAATCAAATGTAGCTGTAGCGCCCGCCGTTGCTGGCGATTCCGGTCGCGCTGGGGCCGCCGCCAGCGACGCTCGCGGCGGCGCCGAGCGTGTTGGGAGTGGTCACCGTCGCCAGGTACACGTCGCTGTCCGCCAGCGCTTGGCCGCCATCGGAGGTGTAGCGGGCGGTTCCCGTTGTCGTGTCCCAGGCGAAAATATAAATCGTACCGGCGGCGAGGCCGCGCAGCGTAGTTTTGGGAACGTTCAGCAGCGAGGCGCCTCCGTTCAACGCGAGATTCCCGGCCGCCCAGTCCACGGTGGGCGTGCCGTCGCTGGTATCGCCATTTGAGAGCGTCGCTCCCGAGGCGATAAACTCCGCGGTAACCGTCAGGTAATTCGCGCTGCGCTGGATGCGGGGTGCGGTGGCGAGCGAGCGCAATACGCCGCTGGAGGTCGTGACCGGAGCGCCGCTGGAGATGGAGTGGAAATATTGGGGAGAATTGAACGAGGAGTCGAGAAACTTGGATCGCAGCCGCCAGTATTTACTGGACGCGGGATCGGGAATGGTCCATTGCGTCCGGGCATCGGGACCATATACCGCCACGCCGCTGGCGGCGTCAAAAGCCATCGAGGTGGCGGAAGCAATTTCGTTCCAAACCGGTTGAGGGTTGGCGGCATTGTTGGTGATGATGATTTGAAAGTGGCCGTCTTCTCCGACAACCTGAAACCCTGTGGCCTGCAGGGGAGGCGGCACGGCGGCTCCGGAGGCGACCTGCGCGGCGGGCGCGGGCTCTACGCCGAGTTGCGCGGCCAGGGCCTCCACGTAATCCACCATGGCGTTCAGGCCCTGGTAGGTCTGCGGGTCTTGATTGCGCAGACCCAAAAAATAGTGGCGAGACAACATGGCGCTGCTCAGATGCGGGACTGCCACGCGGTGCGCATAAAGGCGAACAGGCGTTGCAGTTCGAAGTGGGCGCCGGGTTCGGGTTGCGCGCGGAAGCGAAAGGCGATGCGCTCACTCTGGAGACGGCCCCCAATCTTGAAATCGCCCGCGGGCGCGGCATCCAGGCGCAACGTCCGCAGCAAAGTCGGATGGGACGACCGGCCAAAGGGAACCGCTTCGACGGCTAGACCGCCCGCACCACGCAGCGAAGTCGAGATGCCGGCGAGCGTCTGGATGCCCAGCGAAGCTCCAAGGCTGCTTTGCGACGAACTGAGGAAGGCGGTTTGGTACACGGCAGCGATCGGCGTGCCATTGTCGGTCCAAGTGGATGGGTCGGCGGCGCTTACGGATCCATCCGCTACGGCGGTAGCGAACAGCAGTTGGCTGGTGGCCAACTCATTATCGAGTGCCCCAGACGCGTAGCTGGGAGCGGCGCTGTTGTCCGCCAATCGCCGCTCGATCCGCAGCGCGGACAGGGCCGGAATATCGTCCACGGACCATTTGCGGCCGGGATAAGCGCGCGTGGTCCCGGTGAACGGGCTAAAAATGACCGGCGCCTCCCATCCCTCGTGGTAGTCAACCTTCAAAATGACGTTCGGGACCGTGGACTGATCCAGTGGCACGCCGAAGCGCAGCTGCCTTTCTTCGGCGTCGATATGTGCCCACACCAGGTGCCCATAGGCCCAGTTGATGCGTTTCCAGAGCGTGTCGATTTCCAAACTGATGAACACGGGGTCGCCACCGGTGAAGACATAGGCTCCGGAGCGGTGGGCGAATGCGGCAAACTCCGGGCCAACGTCAACTGCGCGCGGGCCGCAGATGCCGACTTGATGACTGACTTCCTGCGCCGCCCAGGCGGCGGGATCGCCGTTGTTGGGCGTCAGCAGGTAAAGCGACCGCTCCTTGGCAACGAAGATCTGGCTTTTGTATTCAAAACAGGAGGTGACCCGTTGGCCGTTGTCTTCGGCGATGAGGGCAAACCCGGTGTCACCGTAGTAGGTTTCCGGGTTGTCCGGTTCGCTGATGCGCACCAAGCTTGGTTGGCCCGCCTCACCCCACCACAATAATCGGCGTGTGGTGGGGGAGTACCAGACACCGGTCTCAGCGGGCAAGACGATATTTCGGAAGTTGGCGGTGGCATCGGTTGACGCCGCCAGAAATGTGTCGTCGAAGTTGAAGGTGGCGGAGGTGGTGACGTTGTCGGCGACGATCGTCGCAGTTTCAGCGACCCCATTTACTGTTTGCGGGGAGCCGATATAGAAGTAGGGGCCTGCACTGGAACCTCCGGCCACACTGAAGGCCACGACGCGGGAGGTCACCTGGGGAGGGCCAACCGGAAGATTGCTGATGATCGCCTCATGGCCGCCCGATGCATTCCAGCTAAACGGAGGCTGGGGGGCGGTGAGGTATCCGGAACGGGTCTGGAACATGACCATGCCGTAGCGCAAGCCGGGGCTGATGTTCCCGGCCGTGGCGGAATCTCCGGCCTGGCTGGCGCCGCTAGGTGGAGCGAGCCCGATCGGATCCAGGTTGGCGCCATCGAAGCTGGCGGGTGTGCTAGCGCCGAATCGGTTGTCGCCAAAGGCCAAATACGCCCGGTTGTACGCGCTAGCGGCATTCATGTAGCTGCCAGCAGCGGGTGCAACCAGCGTTGCGCCCACCGGCAGCAGGATGCCCGAGGCGGCGGGCGATTCCAGGAACAGACCGCCGAGCTCATCAAAGACCAGCGGAATCTGTTCCCCTGAGAGTTGCACATACCCCGCCAGGCCATGCACGCGAGCGGCGCGGCCGGTGCTGAATACACGGGTCAGGCCCTCGCGGGTCAGCACGCTGGCGGGCGTGAAGCGGACGTTACGGCAATCCGGCGAAACGCCATTGGGAAGTTTGTCGGCGGGCCAATACGTCACTAGGCTGCCAAAACGCTCGACCGCTACCGGGGTAAAGTCTTCAAACATTGTGTCGTCCGGTTACACCGGAACCACGCCGTGGGACCAGTCGGCGCGGAAAGGACGCTGGCGACGGGTAACGTTCTGGCTTTCCTGCACCAAGCGGAGCGCCATGGTTTGACACTCGCGCTGCGCTAACGCATCCAAATCCACGGCCAGGTCGCGGTTGCCCCGGCTCCGAGACGCCAGCGACGCCGCGCTGTAAGCCAGCGCCTGCGCGCCGCCGATGATCCGAATGGGGTCGCCCGGGGCGGCGAGGGCAGGGAAGATCTCTTCAAATCGGACGCGGAGATCGAGCACCTGATTGCTCGGCGGGAAGCAGATATTGCCTTCGCGATATTCCCAAAACTCGTAATAGGCTTGCGGGCCCGAGGGGGGAAGGTCGGAGACTCGGCTCATCGGGCGCCATTGGGTGTCATCGGCGCCGCTGGCGCGTTCAAAAAGGTCCACCGGCTGCCACATTGCGGCCAACGGGCCACCAGGCTGAATGAAGGCGCCGAGGTCGGTGGTTCCGGCGGGCACCGACGGGACGATCACGACACGGTCGTCAAATGGGATGCGGTATGCGCCCAGTTGCATGGCAAGGGCGCGATAGGCCAGGTTAAGAAATGGGCGCAGGTAGTCGTCCGTGGCCCAGTCCTGTTCTGGGTCGTCGAGCAAAGCGCGCGCCAGGCTGAGACTAACTGTGGCGTTGTCCATCCAGTGCTCCACGCGTGGCTAGCGGTCGGTTGTGGCGCTCATTGGGCGGTCGGGAGGCAGGGGCGGATAGGGAACTTCGGCAATACCGGCAAATCTGGGCCATGGCCTTGACCGTTTCGCCGCATTGCATGCAAAGCTTGCTGTCGGCGGTTTCCTGGGTCGCGTCCACCCATTCGGGCAGGGCCGGGATTTCCTTGCGGCGGGCCAATTCTCGCGCCGCGTCGCGCTGCCGATCGGTGATGAATTTGTGTTGCCGGTAGCGGTACCAAGCGTCCACCGCCTTGCGATATTCGCGGCGGTACCAGGCAAGCTGCGCGGTTTCGGCTGCGGCAAGCTGTTCGGCGCTTGGCACACTGTCGCCCAGGGCTAAAAACACGCCGCCGGTTTCGCCATATTCCCGCACTACCTCCTGGGCCAACAGTTCGGGAAAGACCGGTTCGGGCGTGAAGTTGTTATCGCCTAAGTCCCGCATGGTGAAACGCGGCTGCTGGATGACCACCTTGCCGTACGGCGTGTCGGCGCTCCTGGCGGGCACGCGAATGTGTCCCATATCGCCGAGGGACACGAACAGCGGAAACCGATGCAAATTGAAGACGGTATACGCAGGGATGGACTGGCGCTGAAGGCTTTGTCGTGCCTCTTTCACCGCCCGGTCGCGGTTGGCATCCGCGGCGCCACCGCGGAAGGCATGGTTGAATCCTTCTCCGGAACTGGCCATAGATTCTCCTGGTCGGATGAGTGTGGGTTAGGGATGCTGCCGAATACCAATGCGGTCACAAAGTTCAACACTGCTAGAGCGGGGGCGGCCGCCGTATCCGGACATGGGAGCTCCGCCAAACGCTTGGCCGGCGTCATCTAAGACGGCGTGGCAGAACTCCTCGTAGTTCCGGTCTCGTCGCGTTTGCTCCGCCTGCGCCTGCAATGTACGGCGTTGGGCGCGGGCGCAGCCGCTGGCCGGGGCAAGGGCTATCCGGCCCAAAACGGCGTCCACAGCGGCCGCTAGATGACGCTCGCTGGGGTACCAATACATGCGGACTCCGATGTCCTCGTAATCGCCCCGCGAGGGATAGGGCCCGCACGCTGGGAGGAGGCCGCTCTCGGCCCAGCCACACCAGATCAGCGTGCCACCTTCACTGACCGGCCGATACCATTGTTCCCGTGGGCCGTAGGCGGAGGGTGGCAGCCAACGCTCAATGAGCCAGCATTCCTCCCCGGGGTATTTGCGCACCCAGCGCATTTCCGCGCGCCGGCGGTTGGGCTGCGCCCCGCCATTCTGCCGCGCGGGCAAGCTGTCGGCCGAATGCCAATCCACCCAAACGCCAGCGGACTGTTCGAGGCGCGAAGGCGCCCAGACCAAACGGAAGTTCGGTTCGCCAAACCGCGTCCGGCCATAGCGCCGGGTGAGGATTTGCTGCAAATGGCGCGGCGCGCGGCGGCCGCGAATATCGTCGCGCATGTCCGAAGTTCGGCGCCCGAGGCTCTCGGCGGTGGGTTCTAGAATTGCTTCGGCAGACCCGCCGCCTTGAGCACGGCGTTGGCCGTATGGCGAGACTTGATTTTGTTGTCGACCGAGAACGGGTGCGGGGACCGCGGGGAACGCCAGATTTCGTGATCACCCTTGCCGGGGCGCAATGGTTGGCACTGCGCGGCGAGCAGCAGCTTCTTCAGCTTTGGCGCCAAGTCCGCCATCACGCGCCGGAGCCCGCGGCCCGACCGCGCGGATAGGCGACGACGATCTCGATGGGTATTTCCTGCGGCACCAGCGCACCGGAGGCCTCCAATAGTTCGGGGATGAGGGCGTCCAACTTGGCGCGCAAAGGATCGAGGCCGTCGGCCTCGGTGACGAGGCCTGGGAGATCGCTGCTGGTCGCCACCCAGACGGACGCTTCCTCATCCCAGAGCGCGGTGACGCGAATTGGCACTCCCATCATGGCGGTCCCCTTTCTTGGATCGAGGATACGCCCCGGAGGATGGCTTCGCCATCCCCCGGGAGCAGGTGATTAATATCCGGCCGGAAGGGCCAGGCTGGTGATGGAGCTGACCGCGCGTGGATTGTCCACGAAGAATTGGACGCCAGTCGCCAAATAGAAGAGGTAACTGGCCGCCAGTCCGCCGGAAGCGCCGTAGACGGGAAAGACGGTAGCGCCGCCGATTTCGTAGAAATCGATCGGCAGCCACTCAACCCGGCCCCAGGTTTCCAGGTTGATCAGATCCAAGCGCGTCGTGTCGGCATGGACGTTTTCCTTGATGCGCACGCCGCCCATGGTCTTGTTCTTGAACAGCAGTTCGAGGTCCTGGTTGGCGCCGCCCTTTTCGATTTCGCTGATAACGAAACCGAGCTCCTCGTAAGCAGCAACCTGAGCCGGATGTCCGTGCCAGAGCAGGTTGCCGAGGCTGTCGATGCCGATGCTTTGCCGAATCTGGTTGAAGGCTAGGCGGATGGGCGGCAGTGTGAGCGCGGCGTTATTGGCATTGACGCCGTTGGACACGGCATAGGGATTGGAGCGGCTGATGCCCATCCAGTTGCCACTGGTGGAGGTGTTGTGGTGATACGGAATGCCGTAGATGAAAGTTGGCTGGGCGCCGCTCACACCGTCCACGACCAGCACGTCATTGGCCGCGGTGCCGGAGGGAACGGAACTGACCACGATGCTTTGGGTTTGACCGAGCCCCTTAAACACGGCGTTGATGGTGCAAGTGCCGCGGTTGGTGGTCAGAGTTGGATCGTAAACCTGCACATTTTGGTTCTCACGAAGCAGACGGGCCCCGAACGGAGCGTCGGCCAAAGTCAGGGTGTTGGTGCCGGTGTTGACCCCGGTCACCTCGCCGAATACCCCGTTGCCAGCGGTCTGAAGGCTGGCATCGAGGTCGTGGCGGAACTGCTTCATGGCGTCCGCCACATTGCGCTTGGCTGCATTCTCGATCGCCTTGTCGCGGGCATCCGTAGCGTATTCCACCAACTTCGTGATCTCGATACCCATCCGGATTCCGACGGGGGTGATTTGCGCGTAGTCGTAGGCGGTGCCGGAACCACGGCCCAAGTCCCCGCCGTCGAAGCTGGCATAGCCAAACGATCCGCCCGGCTGCACTTGCAAGGGAATACGAGCGGTGCGGGTGGAAACGCGTTCGACGTCGCGCTTCTGAATCAGGCTGAAAAATGTATCATCACGCTCGTAAAGGACCGGCAATTTGGGGCGGACCTTTTCGAGCTGTAAGGCGACAACCTGGGCGTTCTGCAGAGCCATATGGAGCAATCTCCGAAAAAAAGGAAGGGGGAAATCCGGCGCGGAGCTAGAGATCGAGAATTTCACGATCGCTGAGGCGGCGGCCGAGGGATTGTTCGAGCCGTTGGATTTGGCCGAAACTGGAGCGTCGGGTAGGGTTGGGAGCGTCGCCGCTGGCCTTAACCTCCACACGGCGGCGTTGTTCGGCAATCTTGGCGGCGGTGGTTTCCTGTTGCGCGCGTAATCCGGCACTCGCAGCGTTTAAGACGTGCTGGGCCACTGCCGCCATGCGAGGCCGGGCATGGGCACGCGCGGCGGCCACGATGCGCGCACGGGCAGCTTCCGTGGTTCCCGGTGTTTTGGCCATGCGGAGCAGGGCATCCATGCGCGCCTGAAACGCGGAATCCGCCCCCGCCTGCTGGTTCAGCGCCGCGAAAATGTCCTCGGCCACCTTGCTCTTCACATACGGCGGCAGGTTGGCTGCATGCAGCGAGTGTTCGATATCCGAGCGGATGGCAGCGCCCACGGCCTGGGCCAAGTTGACAATGTCCACCTGCGACTGGTCCTGGCCGGCGGAAACCTCGCGCCGCACAGCGGCGTCTTGCGAGCGCTGCAACTCCTCCAGGCGTTGGACGCGTTGGCGGATGTCGGCCTCCGGCGCAGACCCCGGCGATGCAACCGAGGTAATCTCCGCCGGAGCGGTCTTGGGCGGCTTGGCTGGCGCCAGCAGCGCGGTGCGCCTTGAACTGGCCGTTGTTGACGCGCCGCCGAGCCGCTGGCGCACGAGTTCGACTGCCGCCTCTAATGCAGCGTCCTGCTCCGCGTCTGCGTGCTGGCTAAGAGCATTGAAAAGCAGGTCTCGATAGGCGGCAGTAATGCGGGAATAGGCTCCGGACGAGATCGGCTCACCGCGATGATCGCGGATAAGATCACCGGAGTCAGGATCACGCAGGAATTGGCCGTCATAGAGTTGTTGCAGGAACTGGATGGGCGCAGCCGGATCCTGGGAGTAATAGACACGGTCCACTCCCGCCAGGAATTGGGCGCTGTTCGCGGCGTGGCGCGCCTCTTCGGCAGTGGCGAAAACCGTTTGGTAGGTGCTGAGTTCAGAGTTGCGGCTGACGAGCTTGGCAAGCGACTCCTTCAGTGCAGGGTCATTTTCGACCGCTCCTGTTAGCGCGGGATGGGCAGCACATAGACCTTCGAGCGAATCCGCTGGCAGTTGTGCAGCGGGCGTGGCGGCGCCGGAATCCGATGCTGCCGAGGGTTGTAAGTCGGCGCTGGCTGCGTCGGCCGCCGGTGCTTCCTCTTCGCTCGGCGCCAATGGCGCGGCGTCTTCGTGGCGGTTGGACGTCTCCGCGGCCGCAATCGCCGGCGTCGTCGCCGCAGCGCTGGTGTCCGGCGGATAGGACAAATCGGCCGCCTCCGCGGGTGCAAGGGAATCGGCTATGGTGGCGGAAGGGGTATCGTTCTCAGGCATGGGAATGTGCGCGATTGGGGCGCGACCTGAAAGCCGGCCTATTCAGTTGCGGTGGAGGCGGGAGCGGCGGGAAGAAACACTTGGTGCGCGAGCAAGTGCAAAAGGACATTGGCATAACCCGGCGGGTTGTGTCGTTTGGCTTCCATACCGTCGTCGGAAACGGCCCACTCCCGAATCGTCTGGATGTGGACGGCGTGATTGTCCACATCGCGGTCGACCGGCACCGAAGATATCCAGCGGCCGGGTGAGGCCGCAGGGTCGGCGGAAAACACCGAACTCCATTCACCCGCAGGCAGGCTCATGCCGATTGGCGACGGAATGGGCTCCGCGGTCAGCAAAGCGTCAATCTCGCGGAATTGCTTAGAACGGTTGTCGTCATCCGGGAGAACGAGTCCGGGAGTGCCGATATAGTTCTTGACCAGACCGGCATTCATCGGATGGGACAGGATGTCCAGGATGTAGGGATCCTTGGTTTGCATCAACGCGATGACGTTTTGGCGAATTTCGGCCCAGCTCGCGGGAAAGGCATCATCCGCCTCTGGGCGGCACGTGACATTTCCATTGAGTTCGTTGAGACGGATAAAGCGGGAGGCATAGTCACCGGAGCGCTGCAAAATCACTTGTTCGACATCCTGCAGGCGGTTGTGGCGAAACACGTCCACGGCGGCGAGCATGAGCTGGGCGTGAAACTCCTTCATTTGCCGCCAGAACAGCCCCAGCCGTCCGAGAGCCTGATCCCGCGCCATGCTGTAGCCTTTGGCGGTGGTCACGTCGGGCATGTTGCCGCCGAATACCGCTGGCAACGCGCCGGTGAGAAATTGAGACAATTCGAGTAAATCCTGCCCTTGAGCATAGATGCTGGCGTCCAGCGCAATGCGCGGCTGGAAGATGAGGTCAGCAAGATTCTTTCCCGCGGGCGTGTTTTCAATGGCCACGGGGACATAGCTCCCCGGCTCCATCTTCTTGTTGGCCAGCGCATCCCCATTGATCGCGCGGGCATCATAGAGCACCGGCGGCGCGGCGCCATATTCCACGTGTTCGGCTTGCAGATTGGCAATATCGTTGAGCCGTTGCTGGATGCTCAGCAGGCTGCCGCCGATCGGTTCGCGGTACATTCCGACCCCAGGCATGGCGCGGCATATCCGCCAGTGTTCGTCCATGCTTTCAGGCCGGGCCTCGAGAAAGACATCGCCGGCGAACGCCACCATGCATCCGCGGGGAAACTGGGCCAGCAGGCGTTGCCGCATTGTGGGGTCGGCATGAGCCCAAAATGCCCATGGCCGGAGCCAGCAGCGTTTGTAGGTAATCAGCGAAGCATAGGGGAGCGTGCTTGGCGTGCCAGGGGTGTCGGTGAGAGACAGGCGGGCGAAACGCTCATACGGATCGCCGCCCACGTCGCCGGCGGAAATCTGGTCGGCGCGGTCTGGATAGGCTGCGCGCAGCGCGGCCACATGCTGTTCCTCGGCAAGGATCAGGTAGCCCGTTTCCCTCAGGTCATTGGCGTAGGGCATGAGCTTAAGATTTAGGGCGCCATAAACGGTGATCTTTTCCTGCCCGTTGGGGACTACCTGCACAGCCGTTATGGCGGGTACATCGAGGTACTCAGCCGCGTGGTATTCTCCAGCGCCGAGCCAATGGCCGCAGTTTGGACAGGGCTGGCCGGGTGTGCCCTGTTCGCCCGCCTTGGCTTGAGTGGAGGCGTCGCTGCCGAGCACGGCCGATGGCGATTCCGTTGCACAATCTGGACAAAGATATCCGGCATCCCGCAGCTTCGTTTGCGCGGAGCCATACACGGGCTCTTCATGCGTACCGTACTCGTCGTCCACTAAATATCGGACATAGGCGCCAAACATGCCCTCCGTCCATAAGAGGTAGGCTTCGCGGATTGCCAATAAATCCAGCTGGTTATTGCGTTCAATCAACTCCGCGACCAAGCTGGCCGCACGTGCGGTGGCGAGGTCTTCTTCCCGCAACGCGGAGACGGGTTCAAACCGTACGCGAGGCAGACGCTGCGAGATCGCGGCAACCACGGCTAGACCAAAGGCCTGATAGATGTTGCTGACATAGTCGTAACGTGGCTGGTCCGCGCCACCCTGATCCAGGGATTTCTGGAAAGGCGTGTTCCAGCGGAATTCGCGTTCATTCCAATACAAGTGCTGGTTGCCACGCCAATACTCTTCGGCCTGGCGGAAGCGCCGTACGTAATGCCGCCGCACAGAATCACTTTCCAGCTCGTATTCCCGTACCAGGGAACGCAGGGCGTCCTGCATGTCGCTAGGAATTGGCGTGGGTTCCGTGCCCACGCGGCCGGGCGCTGTGCTGTCGCCCTCAGCAGCGCCGGTGCTGGTTACCGCGGCAACGGAGAAAGCGGGTAGAGCGTCGGGCATTTCGATGGACACTGATATTCCGATATTGAAAACCCGACGCCGGCTATTGCTCTTGAGGCTGCGCAGATGGCCTGCTGGGCAGAGGCAGGTCTTCCCGGTGGTAGATCTCAATCAGTTTTGCCAGCGCCTCATCTTTATTCGGTCCCGCGTATTTGTTGCCACGATATCCCTGATGCAGTGCCGCCCACGCGGCTCCCAGCAACGTGTGATCAATTTGACCGTTGCGCTCCGTCGGTAGGTGGTCCCCATCCGGACCGCTCACGAGAAATCCTCCCAACTCGTCTGCGCTCCGATCGTCGCTCGATGCTGGTTCGGGGCGATGGGGAAAACGCATTTCTTCTTCGGTTTGACGGGCGAGCCGGGCACGCTCGGCGGGCGTCATGGTCCGCAGATGGGCACGGACGGTTTCGGTTTCCTTGTGCATGGATCCTCCTCGAAATAGGTGGTGATAGGCAGAGAGTCGCGCAAGCGCTCATTGGCTGTACACATACCAGTCATGCCCGTTGTCGCTGGTCATGCAGACGTGGGTGTACTGCGTGGTCAGGTCGTAGCTGGTGGTCCCGTCAATGTTGTCCGCGGCCTGGGGCACGATGGTCACCGCCCCGGTCCCGGTCTGCACGATGCAGTGGGTGTTGCCGTCCGCGCCGACCGCCGTGGGCAGCGTCGCGGTGCAGCCTGCGCTGCAGTTGAAGGTCACGATCTGGTCAATCCTGTTGAGCGTGTAGCTGCCGGTCTCGTTCAGGTAGCGCATCTCCCAGTTGCCGGCGATCTGGAGCGTCTGCTGCATGCTCACCGTGCCGTAGGTGGTGAGATTGCCGCGGAAGTTGACCGGGTTGGTGAAGTTGCTTACCGCGCCGCCGGAGCCGCTGCTGATGACCTCCCAGTTGGTCGGGACGGTGCTGCCGAGCAGCGGGACGCTGGTCACCGGGTTGGTGTCCAGCACGGTGAAATAGCCGTCGGTCGAGTCGCCCCAGAGGTCTTGCACCGTGCTTCCGGTGCTGTCCCAAAACTGATTCCCCGCCAGGAAGAAATTGGCGGTGTTCTCGAAATACATGGCGCTGGGATAGTTGGCGACCTCGATCAGGTTCCCGGTGATGTAGTCGCGGTTGCAGATCGCCCCGCCGCTGGCGCAATGGAAGCTGAAGGCGCCTTCGTTGGCCAGCGACGTCCCGCTGGTCATCCACACCGTGTTGGACTCGATCATCACGCTGTTGGCCGCCGCGCCGGCCCACGTGGCGCGGCGAATCTGGCCGAAAAAGTCGTCGCGGATCACGGTGCCGTAGCCCTGGAACAGGCTGTAGGCGTTCGCGGTCGGCGTCAGCGAGGAATTGCTCGCGCCCAGCAGAATGCCGTCGTTGCAGGCGTTGGTCGCGGACTTGGTGCCCCAGAAGCTGGTGTCGTGGACGTACAGCGTGGTGTTGGTGGTCGCCACGAACGGCGCGCAGTCGGTGCCGTAATCGGTCAGCGCCAGCCCGTAGATGTCCAAGGTGCCGCGGCCCAGGCTCAGAATCTTGGGCGCCGTGGTGGTGTTGGTGGCCGGCAGCGCCGCGCCGCTGATCAGCGCGGTGGATTGCACGTAGTTCGTGCCCAGCGCCACCGGCGAGGCATTTTGCAGCGTCTCCGCCCCGGAGGTGGTCCCGATGTAGACGTTATAGGCGTACGGCTCGCCCGTGCCGGTCGGGCTGGTGATGGTCAGCTCCCCGGTGGCGGAAAGCGTCGCGGAAACCTCCAGCGAAGTCGTGGTTTCGCCCTGCGCGCCGGCGATGTCGTCCACGAAGGTGACCTCGACGTAGTAGGTCGCCGCGGCCAGGCTGCCGGTGCCCGTCGTGGGCGTGACGCTGGGCGCGCCTGGCGCGGCGGTGGTCGCGGCGCGCAGGTCCAGCTGGCTGCCGCCCACCGGCTTGCCGCCGGTGTTGGAGGCGTCCACGCCGCCGCCGGTGCCGACCAGCTCGATCGCGTTTTGCGTGGGCGGATTGTTGGCCGTGTTGTCGGGGATGATCAGCTCGCCGGTGATCAGGTACTTGCTGCCGGTCGGCGGGAAGAACACGCAGCCGCCGCCCGCGGAGTTGGCCGCGGCGATGGCGGCCTCGACCGCGCTGGTGTCGTCGGTCGAATCGTTGCCGACCGCGCCATAGAGCTGCACATTGAAGCAGCCGCCTTCGGTCGTCGGCGCCCAGGCCGAGCCGTTCCAGCCGAGCAGTTGGCCGTTCGCCGGCGCGGTCGCGGTGACCGCGTTGCCTTGCAACTGGTTGGCGTCAATCGTCCCGCCCGAGGGCGTCAGGCTCGCGCCGCTGCCCACCACCATCGCGGCGCTGGTGTTGGTGCCGCCGGTAATGGCGCTAAATGCGCTGGAGCCGGAGCCGGAGGCGGTCAATGTGAGCGTGCCGCTGGCGAATGAACCGCTGAGATTCGTCCCCAGGCTGATCGTCGTGGGCGTGACGCTGCCGCTGATGCCGTTGCCCGACCAAATCAGGCTGGAGCCGCCGCCCGATGCCGCGGCCGGAGCCCAATTCGTGCCGTTGTAGGTCAGCACCTGGCCGCTGCTGGGCGCGGTGGCGCTGACCGCCGTGCCTTGCAGTTGGGTGCCGTTGATCTGGCCCGCGCCGACCGGCGTCAGCACGCCGGCGGTGGTCAACTGGACGCCTGCGCCGTTGGCGTCGAACTGGATGGGGATCTCGCTCGAGCCCGCGGCGGTGGTGACGCGCAGCAGGACGCCGGTGCCGGTGTCGCCGGCGGAATCGGCCACTTCAAAGACCGGCGTCGTGCCGGAGGCCGAACCCCACAGCAGCTGGGTGGTGTAGCTCGCCATGCTCAGGCTCAAATTGGCCGTGGGATTGGCGATGCCGGACCAAATGGCGCTGCCGGTGCCGAGCGCCGCCGGAGCCCACGCCGAGCCGTTCCAGGTGAGCACGTCATTGGTCGCCGGCGCGGTCGCCGCAACCGGCTTGGCCTGGATGCTGGTGGCGTTGCCGGCGCCTGATCCTGGAGTTCCCCCAACCATCTGGGCAACTGCCGGTAATGCGGCCAGAGCGCAAAGGGCGGCAACGGCGCAGGATACCAGAGTCAGTTGCAAGTGGTCGCGGAAATGAGTGGATTGACTGCGCATCAGGACCTCAAATCATCGCTAGGAACAACGGGAGAGGGCTCGCGAATCGTAGCTAAAGTTCAAAAAAGAGCGTGATTTGGAGCGCACCGTGGGCAATTCCGCAGGCAATGAGATGTGCTTCCGCCTCGGCGATCACGGCGTCGGCGGACGGTTGGGGCGCGAGGGTGCCGGCTGCATCGGGAGGATGGCAAACAATGCCTAGCCATTGCTGGCGTCCGTGGTTCGACGTCCGCATGGCGCGGACGATGGACGACGCCGGGTCAGTTTCCTGAATGGGCATAAGCGATGCGGGGAGAGTCAGCGGTGATTGGTCATGGCCCGCCAGTAGCGGACCCAGTTCTGGCGCAGCTCCTGCTGAGCTATGACCAGCGGCAGTGTTCCCGCACATACCTCGCGGTGCAGATAGTCCTCGAGGAGGTCTTTTTGGTGCGCTCCCGGCCGCGGCGTGTACGGTTGCGGCCAGAGGTTGGCGATGGCGTTACTGCCCCCGAGTTCGAGCGAGACGAGATGGTCTACTTCGCAGCACACACCGGGCCGGGGCCGAGCGTCGTACTCACGATAAACCATGCTCTTTCTGGCTCCGTCGAGATGGCGCGCGGCGGCGGCATAGCCCGGGCGGCAAAGGCGGACTGCGCTTATGCTGGGTACGGTGGCGCCAGGTGTAATGACGGGATCTGGCAGTAGTGCTGAACCATCGGTCCGATAGTGCGCGCGCTGGCCGGCCGCAGCGACGATGAATACTGCCGTAATCAGCGCGAAAACACTAAACGTTTTTTGCATAGTTCAAGCTCGCCTGCGCCGAGGTCCCGCCCGTTAAGGCGGCGGGGTACGCGCCAGCCGCCAATTCGGCTCCAGTCGCGGCGACAAAGATCTTGATCGCCGGCAGAATGGCCGTGCCCGCCGCTGGCACGAACTGGCCCTGGTAGCCGCTGCCGAGGTCCACCCGGCCGGAGATTGGCATCTGGCCGGCGTGGACCACTGATTCCATTCGCAGTTGGGGAAATCCGGCGGAGTTGGCGCCGTAGGCCAGGGCGCCGCCGGCGTCGCCGCCGGTGGTGTAGCTGCCGGAGAAGGCGAGCGAGCCGAAGGCTTCGAGAGTTTGCTCGCCGCGAGTAAGAGCGGAGACGGTGAGGGTCCAAGACATATCAGGCTCCTTGTGCTGTGCGAGGCTATTTGCTGCCAGCGGCCGGGGTTGCAGGGTTTGCGGTTGCCGGGCTGGTGGCACCCGAACCGGCGGAGGCCGCGGGTGCGGAGGTCGTCACGGCCGAATGAGTAAAAATGCCGAGGTCATTGTAGACGGCGACAGCGGCATCGATCAGCGCGCCGAGGTCAGTCGGTAGAGACGAATTCGAAACGTCGGCGCCCGTGACGGCGCCATAGGCGCCCAGTCCAGCTTGGACGGCGGAAATGGCAGCAGACTTTTTCTGGCTGCCATTACCCTGACCGAACAGGGCCTCAATGCCTTGAACGATGCTGCCAACGAATGGAAGAACACCAGCGAGGGTGGAAAGAAAGCTCATGGGATGCTCCTAAATTGGGATACAAGATATGCCGACCGAGCCCGCAACTGTGGCTGGGTGAGGCAATGTCAGGGAAAATGGAAATGTGAAGTGCGTGAGCGTGCGTCAACCGTGGGCGCAAGCGATTCTGGCGCTAGGTAAAGACGTGGAGAACCGAAGTTGGCCGACGCGGTATCGCGGTCCGCTCTTGATTCATGCGGCGCGCCGCATCGAGGCGGCGCCGTGCCGGCAACTCGGGCTGCTTCCCCGGGATCTGGCGACGGGCTGCTGTTTGGGGATCGTGGAATTAACGGGTTGTATTCGTGATAGCCAGTCGGAGTGGGCGCTTCCCGGACAGTGGCATTGGGTTCTTAGCGAACCACGATGGCTGCCGACACCGATTCCGATTCTGGGACGGTTGGGGCTGTTCGAAGTTGCAATCGCGCGCGCAGCGGGGGTCTAAGGCAGCGCGCACCGACAGGTTTCTCGGAAGTACTGGGCGACGCGGCCGGCCAATCCGAGGAGCTCTCGGCGAACCATCACTTGCGTCAGTAGGCGGCGGCCCATTTGCGGCTCACCCAGCGGTGAATAGTGCCGCTGCTGAAACCACGGCACGGTGGTTGCCAAAACGCGGGCAAAGTTCGGACGGAGAAATTCAAGAAAGCTTGATCCCAACCCGACCCCGCGAAAGTGGGGATGGATATTCAGCACGAGCAGCGTCGAAGTGCGCACATTGAGCAGAGCGACGGCGGCATCGTGGGAGTGATGTCCGCGACGCACGACAGCAAAGAGCAAACCACCTTGCCTTGCGGAACGCGCGACCATATTGGGGCCGATGAAGACGGGATGCCGGCCGGCATTGAGTAGGGACTTGGCGCGCGGATAGGCGCTGGGGGCGGCGATTTCGATGGTGAAACGCGGAGTCGTCATTGGCCAGGATGTGGACCAACGGCTGGGTCATGCTGAGGAACGGGTTGCATCGCGTGTTGAGGTATCGGCATGCCGCCGCGGAAGCGGTGTATGGGGTGAGGAGCGGTTCCATTGGACCGGGGGCTGGAGCGCTGCAAATGCTTCCATTAGGGAATGATCCAATGCGAGTACCGACCGCCGCAACGCATCGGGCAGGTGAACCGTGGGCAAGGTGCGGTCGTCAAGGCAGGCGAGAAAGGGCGCTAAGGTTTCGGCTGGGGGCTCGCCATGAACGGTATTGAGATTCACCGCCGCTCGTGTCGCCTGTGCATCCGTGAGTGGCGCCAGGAGTGCGGGCACATGGGTGAGTCCGGCGGATTGGGCTGCGATGACACGGTGATTGCCGCTCAGCAATTCATAACCGCCGGCGGGGTGAGGGCGGCAGAGCACGGGAGCTAGAAAGCCATCTCGTTGGATGGAGGCCTGCAAGGCAGAGAGTTCATGCGGGGATAGGTACTGTGGGTTACGGCGCAACAAGCGGAGTCGGCGAATGGGGAGCCAACGCAAACAATGCCGTGGGCGAGGGTTGGACGGAGACGCGGGACCGCCGGCGGGCCGGTGTTTGGCGGCGCCGCGGGGACCACCCACTGCGCGACGCCGCAAACTTCCGCCGCGGACGGGCTGCGGAGAGGCATCGTCTCTTCCGCAGCGCTCGCTCGGCGTTTTGCCGGCGCTATTGCGCGGTGTGGGCAAGGCGGTTGCTCGGCGGGTGCGGCGTGAGATCGGCATGTTAGCTTTCCGATTCCACCACGCGGATCACGCTGCCGGTAGAGGTGGCGCTGCGCACCTGGCAATATGCATCGGCAGGGCGATAATTAAAGGCGCCGGAGTTGTTTTGGGGTGGCAGGCCGAGCGCGCCGGTAGGCCGGGCATGTAGCTGAATTGGCTGGCCCGGCGGATAGGTGTCAGTGGTTGAATAGCCATCCGCTGGAAACTGGATGGCCAACCCCTGGGCCGGGGAAACGGAGCCGTCTTCGACGATTTGGACCGAAGCGGCGGGGATGGTAGCCAGAACCTGCGTAAAGGCGCCGGTTGCGGAATTGATGGGGATTAAGCGTGTGCGAGGCATGGGGTCAGGTGCCGTTAGCGATCTTTGGGGTTCGCTTCCTGTCCAGCGGGCGTACGGAGTGAGGCGATGTAGTCCCGGGTTGCGTGCAACTCTTGCTGGCGTTGCCAAGCGGGAAAGCGGGACGCCATAGGCTGGTGGACACGTTTCGGGAGGCGGATGTCGTTCAGCGATGGGTCAAAGACTGCATGGCCGCCCGCCGCCAGTAGCAAGGCATCGGTGAGGGAACGAATTTCCGCTGCCCGATCGTCGAGCGACAACTCCTGCTCGCGGCAGCGGGTTCGTAGGGCGTTGAGTTCTCGCTCCGCGGCCTCAATGCCCATGGCGCGGGTACAGCGCCGGAGCCGAGAGATTAGCTCGAGCACGGCGATGGGGCGGTGGGGGGCGCCTCGGGGTGGGCCTGGAGAATCGAGATTAGGCGCCGCACGTTGCCGACTGTGTCGGTCGCCAGAGTGACAGCGCCACCGACGTTGCCGCATTCGGCATCGTGCACTGCGTCAATGACGTCGCCTAGGATTGACACGCACAGCTCTTCGACGGGCAAAAATTGAATGGATCGGTTCTCGCCCAGGGCGCTCACGATCCGGGTGATGAATGGTTGCGCGGCGCGAGCGCTGCGCTCCAGACTTATGGATCGTTGGCCCATGGCTTTAAAGAAATTGCCGAGCGATCTCCACATGGTTTTGCCCCTCGGGCTGAAGCGGCTCAGATGGCACATTGCGGTTCCGGGCCGGTTGGGACAGGCTGGAGCCGCCAGGCTTGAAAACGGCCCCAAATGCGATGGACGTAATCACGGATCTGCTGAAAATCCGGGCGGCCGCCGCTGGGTAGTCGGACCTCGGGGAGAATCTGGGCCAAGGATTGCCAGAGATGAGGGTTCAACTCCTGGCTGAGGGCCAGACGTTGCGCCGACAGTACCGTGCCGACACCACCGTTGTAGGCGGCGAGGGCGAATTGCAGGCGTTCATTCGGCGTTTCTTCCGAGAAGATATGATAGGCGTCGGCGAGGATGCGGGCGCCCCAATGGATGTTGGGCGCTGGATCCCAGAGCTGCTCGGGATCCAGTCCGCAGTCGCGTGCGGTGGCCGGCATGATTTGCATCAGCCCAATCGCGCCGGCGGAACTGTGGGCCCGGGGGTTGAACCCACTTTCTTGCTCGACGACGGCAGCCAGCAGCCAAAAGGGTAGCTTCGTATTCACGGCAGCGGCGGCAAGCAGGGCGGCGTACGGCATCAGCCGGGACCAAGGCGGTGCCAGCGCGGGTACAGGATAGGGCAGAGGACCACGAAGTGGCATGGCTAGGATTGGCGCCAGGTCCGGCGGTCAGCGCGGCGCAATCGGTGATATTCCTGGCGGGCAGACTCGGCGTCCTGGCCCAGGTGGTTGAACACGGTCAGCCAGAGCACCTGTACGCGCTCGGAGAGACGGCCAAATGCGTATGCCAATAAGAGCGCGTTGAAAACAAGTTCGGCGGCCGACGAGATCAGAACAGCGGTAACGGTGGACATGCGATGGTTCTGGAGCGCTGCGGGTGGTCCCCCGCGGCGCGCTCCGATGCGAGGCTATTCGCCGGTAAATTCCAGCACAAGGTTGAGGTTCCCCGGGCGGGTCGTGTGATCGTCGGCCGACAATGCCACGGTAACGGGCAGCCCTGCCGAGAACGAGCACGTTCCGGAACCCAAACTGCTTGAGCCGGCCGTGCCAGCACCCGATAGCAGCGCCGGAAAGGTGCAGGTGCCTTGCGCGGACGAAACAGTGATGACCGACCCGACGGATCCGCCATTGCCCGGAGATTGCGCGTAAACGCTCAAACGGCGGAGGACGATCGCGGAGTTGGGCGTCCATACATCGAGAATTGCGGACGGCGCCGGAAGAGAACCGGACCAGAAAACGGAAATCAAACCGGGACCGAGATTCGCCGTGTTGTTAATGGAATACCCGTTCAAGTTCAGGTTGGAATTAAGGCTCTGCGCGGCGCTGGTCCCGGGATTCGCGAAGATGGGTGTCAAAAAGCGGATTGGTAACGGCGTGGCCAACGGATAGATCTGGCTGACGTCCGCGGTCGGACCGGTCAGATACCAGTTCTGGGGAAATCCAGGATAGGTATTCCCCTGGGCATCGGTCAGTGTCGCAATGTAGTACGTCGGAGCAGGGAGAATGGCGTCATTAAAGGCGAATTCACAGGGACTGGTGTTGCTAGCGGGCAGAGCGGCGCCCGTGGCGAGCGGGTTGGATTGCACGTAGGGCGAGCCGAGGCTGGCGATGGCCTGCCGCGATTCGGCGCCGGAGGCCGTGCCGATGTATACCGCAAAGCTGGCCCCGGGGGGCAGCGATGGAGGCGCGACGGTGAGGGCGCCGGGGGCAGGGAGAACGATCACGGCTTCCGGGCTTGGCAGTGATTCGCCGCTGGTATTGATGGTCGTCACTGCGACAAAATAGACTCCTGCCGGCAGTAAGCCGTTGCCCTGCGAAGCTGTCACGGCGGGTGGGGCCGCTGGATCCGGCAGGCCGGTGACCGCCCCGCTGACCGTCGTATAACAGGTCACAGGACTTGGAACTATGGCAAAGGATCCCGGCACGACTCCGGCTTGGCTGAGGCGGAGCGTGAGGGTCGCATCGGCGGCGGGCAGGGAAGAGTTGGGCAGCGCAAACTTGCCCGTCAGCGTGCCGGCGTGCGCGGCGACTGCACCAGTCAACACAGCGGCAATGCAGACGGCAAGCTGGACAAGGGCGCGGCGGGGCCGGACCAGCCACCGCCGGCGCGGCTCATCCAGGCCCAAGGCGTGGCGTTCCTCACGCCCCGCTTGCTCACCGAGCCGTTCCGCGCGTTGATACCGGCTGCGGCAATAGGCGCAGCTTCCGGGCCAACGCGGCAGGGTTAGCACGGGGCCGGCGAGCCGGCCCCCGCAGGCTGGGCAATCGCCGGTTGGGGCCGGCACGAATGGGGCATGCAAGCTCGCGAGAATCGGCCGGCCCTGGCTGAAGTGAAATTGCGCCGGATGCGGAGAGGGGTGGGACTCGGCTCGGGTCATGAGGTCTGGTCGTGGCGGAGGACGGCGCCATTCATCCGCAAGCCGCGCAGCCAGCGGGAACACGTGGGATTGGCGGCGCCACTGCTGGAATACGCGCCCCAAGAAACTAGAGTCTGGTCGGCCGCGTCCCGCGCGGCGGCGCCAGCGCCGGGTCGGGCGTGGGCAGCGCCATAAAGAATCTGAAGTTCTTCTGCGGAAACAAAGCGGGCGCGCCGAGCGGAGACCAGCCACCGGGCCCGGGAGAGAGACACATATTCATTGGTTCCGTGAACGCGCAGTTTCATAGGAGCGAGAGAGTGTTTGCGCACGCGGTGCGCCATCGGAGTTACACGCCGACAGCGGATGCGCCGCGGGCCGGGTCGGCAGGGGCGAGGGGAAGCCGTTACCGCCCGCGACGGATGCGCATACACGTCGGCCGGTCCGGCGCGCGGCGCACCCACGATGTCCGCCGGGCCGCGCGGGGCCACGCGGGCGGCGGAGGGCCGCCCGCGGGCGCAATGACCTTACATTCCAGTCTGATGATGAGTTGCTCGGATGAGTTGCCTGACTCGGTCAACAATCACACGGGGCCCCCTCGGGCGCCGCGGCGCACCCACGATGTCCGCCGGGCCGCGCGGGGCCACGCGGGCGGCGGAGGGCCGCCCGCGGGCGCAATGACCTTACATTCCAGTCTGATGATGAGTTGCTCGGATGAGTTGCCTGACTCGGTCAACAATCACACGGGGCCCCCTCGGGCGCCGGGGCGCACCCACGATGTCCGCCGGGCCGCGCGGGGCCACGCGGGCGGCGGAGGACCGCCCGCGGGCGCGATCTGCATACACTCCAATCTGATGATGAGGTGCTGGGGTGAGTTGCCTGATTGCGCGCAATCAATCACACACGACAGTCCGCGCGGCCAACCCTCCAGGGGACAAAGCCGGGCTACGGTTGCGAGCGAGGCTCTTTGATGAGCCAGACTCTCTCATCAGAGCCAAGGCCGGTGCAGCGCATGGTGGAGCCAATCGGCACCAATCCGCTGGGGTGGAAACGAAGAGGTCGAACGTGCTCGCAGGGGGCGGAGCGCAGGACAAAATCCTCTCAGTGGCTGGGTCCGGAAATTTCGCGCTGTAGTTTGGTGGCGCTGGCCTGACGAATGTGAGTAGATGCGGCGAACTCAGCTTTGGCCTGACGGCGATGGCCGGAGCGCAGGTAGGCTTGACCCAGCAGCGCATGGACCGAGGCGCTGTTCGGCTTTAGACGTGCAGCCCGGCGCAGGTAGATGATCGCCTGGGAATAGCGCCGGGATTGCAACTCAAGCTGTCCCAAGCCGAAGTCAGCGGCGGCTAGGTTGGGAGCGAGGCGGAGGGCATGAAGGAACGCGCGCCGCGCCTGTTGCAGGTGGCCGGTGTGGAATAGAATCTCGCCGAGGTGGGAGTAATTGTAAGGAATGGTGGGCTCCAGGGCGATGTCGGCGAGGAATTGCCGCCGCGCCTTGGCGAACTTGTGCATGCGTTGATAGACCACGCCCAAGTTGAAATGCACCATCGGCATTTTCGGATTTGCCGCGGCGGCGGAGCGAAACGCATCCAGCGCCAGGGGATACTCCTGCTTATTCAGGAACGCGCGGCCCATCCATAGATGGAATTCCGGGGTGTTTTTTCCGACCGCAAGCAGCTGCTTGGCGGCGCGATTGCGGAGGGCCGTCTGGTGTGCATTGCCGGCGGCTACGGCCAGGATGTACAAGTAGCCAATTTGGTGGGACTCGTGCGGCCACAACGGGGCGAGCTTCCGCGCGGCGGCGGCGTAGCGGCCGGTAAAGAACAGACACAGGCCGAGCAAATAGCGCGCTTGGAGGTTCCCGGAATCGGCGGCAACCACGGCGGAGAAGTAGGGGATTGCCAACCGATAACGGCCTTGCTGGTAGTAGGTGAGACCGAGGTTGAGTTGGAGCCCTGGCAGGTGCGGCGCCAAGCGCTCCGCGCGGCGCAACCAGCGGCGGGCCGACGTCCAACGGTGTTGGTGCATGGCGATCACGCCAAGGTCGGCATAGGCGCCCATCTGTTGCGGGTCAAGTGCGAGGACGCGGTGGAAATCGCGCGCTGCGGCCTGCAAGCGGCCGGAGGCAAGTTCCTCTCGGGCGCGTGCAAACACCGCTGCCGGCGAAGCCGGTGCGACGGGAGCTTGAGCGCGGAGGCTAACGGTGAAACAGATCGCCGCCAGCAGCCATGCGGGACCGAACCTCGGCAACAAGGGCACTCCGGCTACGCGATTTCCCCGCGTTTCATTTCGCTCATCAAATGATCGCAGGCCCGGACGGCCAAGGACATGATGGTGAGCGTGGGGTTTTGGCAAGGGCCGCTGGTGAAGCTGGAGCCGTCCATGACGTACAGATTCCTCACGTCGTGGGTTTGCTCGAACTTGTTGAGCACGGAGGTTCGGGAATCATGGCCCATGCGGGCGATGCCTACTTCGTGAATAGCCCAGCCCGGCGTGCTGGGCCGGGCATGGGTGCGGATATTCTTGGCGCCCGCGGCTTCCAGCATCTCCGCCGCCGACTGCGCCATGTCTTGCACCATGGCGAATTCGTTCTCTCGGTACTTCATGTGAAAGCGCAGTACCGGGATGCCATAGATGTCCCTCACATCGGGATCAATTTCGACAAAGTTGTCGTAATGGCCTAGGCTTTCACCGAACCCCCCCATGCTCAGCGTATTGACCGGGTCCAGCAATCCGCGCTGGTATTCCTCGCCAAATCCACTCGCGCCCCAGTTAAAATCGACTCCACCGCCACCCTCATATCCATAGCCACGGATGAAGTCCTTGGACCGCGCCGTGCCGGGAACATTGCGGAAGCGGACAACGTAAAGCCCTGCGGGCCGGTTGGGACCGTTGATATTGGGCTTGCCGGCAATTGCGTTCAAGCTGGGGAACTCACCGGCAGCGCCGCCCCCCATGATGTTGTCCATCAAATAGCGTCCCAGCACACCGCTGCTATTGGCTAAGCCATTCGGGTACTGGCCGTTCGCGGAGTTGAACAGGATACGAACCGACTCGAAGGATTGCGCGCAGAGAGCAACGGCGCGGCCGTAGACCTCTTTTTGTTGGTGGGTAATGCGATCAATATAACGAATCCCGCGGGCGACGTTGCGATCCGGGTCCATGATGACCTGGTGCGCCATGGCATTGGTCAGGTGGGTGCAACGCCCTGTGCGCATCGCGTCGGCGACGGTGGTGAAGTAGGCATTGAAGTAGGAATGCGTGATGCAGCCGCGCTCACAGGGGCCGCAGTAATGGCAGGGCGCCCGTCCGTTGACGCCGCGCGTGATATTGGCGGACCGGCAGAGCGTGGCGGTACGGCCCAGCTTGGCCTTGACCCGCGTGCGGAACTGCCACTCCGAGCAGTTCAGCGCCATCGGCGGTTGGAAATGTCCATCCGGCAGCCAGGGGATGTTTTCCTGCATGCCGGTGACGCCCACGTAGGGCTCGGTAATGTCGTAATATGGCGCGATGTCACGATAGGTGATCGGCCAATCTTGGCCAAACCCATCGCGCGATGCCGCCTGGAAGTCCCAATCGCTGAAGCGTAGCGCGACCCGGCCCCAAACGTTCGTTCGCCCGCCGGTGACCCGCAACCGTCCTTGCCAGCTGAATGGCATGCCGGGATAGGTGGTGTACGGCTCTTCAATATCGTTGCAGAACCAGTCGTAGTTATACTCCATGCAGGCGTAACAGTCCTTCTGCACGGGGCGGGTTTTGCGGATGACCTCGGGGGCCATGTTGCGGAACTTCAATTTGAAGTCCGGCTCATGCTCGGTGAAATTAGCGTCGGATTGCTGGCGGCCGGCGTCGACCAGGCAGACCTTGAGGCCGGCCTCGGTTAGACGTTTGCACGCCCATCCGCCGCTGGCGCCGGAGCCGACGACGATCACGTCATAGCTGTTGGAAGCAGAGGCACGGCGAGGAACAAAGACTGTGGGAGCGGCAGGTTTGTCCATGGCGTTCTGGATGCGGTTCGGGCCGGCACCCTTCCCGGCCAGTGCCGATGTTGTCACTTCACGCCGGAAGGGTCAAGGGCAAGCGAGCTAGCGAGTTTGCCTCGGCGCGCCTGCCAGCGAACTGTACGATTCCGTGCGGTTCTAAGAGGTGTGCTGCTGCAAGGCTCTCGTCCCAACCACGAGCCGGGAAGTAGCGAGGCTGGGATGGGCGGTGGAGCTAATCAACGCAACCGAGCAAAGACGAACGCGCTCCTGCCCGCTGCCGTGAGGCGAGTACCCGTAAACTAGGAGTTCCGCTATGCCTTTGGATCACCAATTGCGCTGCATCGGCTGTGGCGCGAGCGAGTTGCCTCCCGCTCCGGACTTCCATTGCTCGCATTGCGGTGAGTTGTTGGAAGTCGTGTTGCCGCAGGCGCCGAGTGAGGCGAAAACATGGCCGGAGCGATGGCGGGAACGGCGGACCTCCTTGGTGGCGGCAGATACCAGCGGGGTCTGGCGTTTTCGCGAGATGCTGCCGACGGTGGGCGAACCGGTGAGTCTGCGCGAAGGGAACACGCCGCTTTACGCCCTGGCAAGCTGCGGGCGGCGCCTGGGGATGAGGCAGTTGTGGGCCAAGCACCAGGGCATGAACCCCACCGGGTCCTTCAAAGACACGGGCATGACCGTGGCGCTCAGCCAGGCGCGTACTGCGGGCTTTCGGTGGGTGGCCTGCGCTTCGACCGGAAACACTTCGGCGTCGGTGGCGGCCTACGCGGCATGCGCCGGGTTGGGAGCTTTAGTGTTGGTGCCGGCGGGGCAAATTGCCTGGGGCAAACTGGCGCAGGCGCTGGACTATGGCGCCTTGACCTGCCAGGTACAGGGGGATTTTGACGATTGCATGCGCACGCTGAACGCCGTCGTCCGCCAGGCGCCGGTTGGTTTGGTCAATTCCGTCAATCCCTATCGCGTTGAGGGGCAAAAGACCGCAGTGTTTGAATTGTTGGAGCAGTTGGGCTGGCAGCCGCCCGACCACATCATCGTTCCCGGCGGTAACCTGGCCAACGCCTCCGCGATCGGCAAGGGGTTGCGGGAAATGCGGGAACGTGGCTGGATTACCCGCCTGCCGAAAGTGTCTATCGTTCAGGCGCTGGGGGCCAGTCCGCTGGCGGCGGCTTGGCGCGCCAACCGGGGCAGGGAATTGATTCCCGTCCACGCCGAGACCCGGGCCACTGCGATTCGTATCGGCAATCCGGCGTCGTGGCGAAAAGCGGTACGGGTGCTTGCGGAGACTGGAGGCGATTGCATCGCCGTCAGTGAAGCTGAACTCGCCGTGGCCAAGGCCGAAATCGGGGCCGAAGGCATCGGCTGTGAACCAGCCTCAGCCGCAACCCTCGCGGGGCTGAAGCAATGGCTAACCCGCGGCTGGATTCGCCGGGAGGAAAGCGTGGTCATGGTTTTGACCGGTCACTTGTTGAAGGATGCCGATTACGCCTTGGACTTCCATCGCGGGCAGATGGCCGTGGATGCCGCTGCGGAGCGGCTGCGGCGGCCGCCCGTAGCGATTCCAGCGGATGCGGCCGCGGTATTGGCGCAGTTGGAAAAGGTGGGACGAGCTTGATCCGGACGGATGCGCCATTACGCCTGTCCTTGCCGGCGACCTCGGCGAATTTGGGCGCTGGGTTTGATGCCGCGGCGGTTGCCGTAAACCTGCACCTGCGGGTAACGGCGTCCCGGTCCAAGGAATGGCGTCTGATGGTGCGCGGCCGGGATCGTGCCATATGCGGTAGACAAGAAAACAACCTCCTGCTTGCGACCTACCAGCAGGCACTGGCTCGGGAGGGGCGGCAGGCGCCCCCGCTGCGAATGGAATTGGTGAATGAGATTCCTATCGGCAAGGGGTTAGGCTCGTCGGCTGCAGCCCGTTTGGCGGCTTTAATGCTGGCGGTACATTTCGGCCGGCTGAACTGGAGCGGCGACCGCATTGAGCGGACGGCAGCGGGCTTGGAGGGCCATGGGGACAACACGTCCGCTTGTTGGCGGGGAGGCGCCGTGTGCTGCGGCGCCGTTGGCGCGGAGTTCCGGGCAGTGGAATTAGGGCATCCGCGCTGGACGCTGATGCTTGCTCTTCCCCGGACCGCGCTGGCAACGGAGCTGGCTCGCGCTGCCTTACCGCGCCGGTACTCCCGGAAGGACGCGGTAGGGAACGTGCAAGCAGCGATGCAGTTGGCGGCGGCGCTGATGACGGGACGAAACAACAACTTGGCTCTCGCGATGGTAGACCGCTTGCACGAGCCATACCGCGCGGCGATGTGTCCATTGTTGGTAGCGCTCAAGCCACTTGCGAAGGCAGACGCGGGCGCGGCGATTGCGGGCGTGGCCCTAAGCGGAGCGGGACCGGCGGTGTTGCTTGTCATCCATCGTTCTTCCCGTCTCGCCACCGCCCGGCGCCAGGCCCAGGACGCGCTGCGTCGCGCCGGGCTGGATGCCGAACTGATAACCACGCGCATCGTGGGCCGAGGAGCGCGGGCCAGTTGGGATGCCCAGCGCCGATCCATGCGGGGGGCGCCGTAATGCGAAAGCAAGTCGGAGTGGGCATTGCCGGTTATGGCACCGTTGGCCGCGGCGCGGCCGAGATCCTGACATCGCATGCTGCAGCCTTGGCGGAGCGGGCAGGAATCGCGCTAGAACTTGCAGCCGTCTGCCGCCGCCGGGCATTGCCCGTAAGCGAAGTTCCGCCGCGCGCGCAGTATTTTCAAGATTGGCGTGCCTTGGTGGCCTGCCCACAGGTGGGCATTGTGGTGGAGACAATCGGTGGCACAAGCACGGCTGGGGAGGTGGTGCGGGCTGCATTGGAAGCGGGGAAGCCTGTGGTCACAGCCAACAAAAACCTTCTGGCCATGCACGGCGATGAGCTTTTCTCGCTTGCCGCTGAGCGGCGCCTTCCCATGGGTTTTGAGGCAGCCGTTGCTGGCGGCGTGCCGGTGGTCCGCGCCATAACCTCCGCAGCTGCAGGTGACGAGGTTCTTGCCGTTCAGGGAATCCTGAACGGTACGGCCAATTACATTCTTGGCCGGATGGAATGCGCCGCCCTGGACTTCTCCGCGGCCTTATTGGAGGCCCAGAATGCGGGCTACGCTGAAGCGGATCCGACGTTCGATTTGAACGGAGTGGATGCCCGAGACAAGCTGGCTATTCTCGCGCGGTTGGCCTTTGGCGCAGGGCTGGACCCGGCGGCGATTACTACCGCGGGCATTGCTGGCATCAGTGCAGTGGACGTGCACTATGCCCGTAAACTCGGCGGAGTGATTCGCCTGCTGGGCAGCGCGGAACGGTGCGCCACTGGTGTTCATCTCTCCGTGCGTCCTTGGTGGGTTCCGCAAGAATCTCTGTTGGGCCGCGTTCAAGGCGTGAACAATGCTGTGGTGCTCACCGGTAGGCGGATCGGCCGCCAGATGTTTTTCGGCCCCGGCGCGGGTGGCGGCGCAACAGGGGCGGCGGTAGTAGCGGATTTGGTCGAAGTTGCGGCGGCTTTTGCCGCCGGACGCTTGGGGGGCAGTACGCCACCTGGATTCGGACAGGGGCCACGGTTGCCGCTAGCTCCTCCTCCCGCCGCGCCCTGGTATCTGCGCCTGACCGTGGCGGACCACCCCGGACTGCTGGCTCGGGCCGCCGGGGAACTTGCCAATCAGGGGATCAATATTGACTCCGTGGTCCAGGAGCCGGGCATGGACAAGCACCGGCTATCGTTTGTGATCACCACGGAGCCGGCGGCCGAAGCGGCGATCGTGGCGGCAGAAGCAGCGATTAACGCCCATGGCGATCTGCTGGAGCCAGTTTTGCGCCTGCGCATGACCGAAGATTGCGACTGAACCCAATGAGGCTTCGGGCCGATGGCCAGGTCGGCATCTGCCTGTTGCTCCGCGCGCCAGCAGAATTGAATTCGGCATGGAATTATCGACCGCGGTCCATTTCATTCCTGGTGTAGGGCCCAAATGGGCTCCGCTGTTGGCGCAGCGCGGCCTAGAAACGGTTGAGGATCTGCTCTATTACCTCCCCTTTCGCTACGAAGACCGGAGCCTGATGCGGCGCGTGGCCGAACTGGAAGAGGGAATGACGGCCACGGTGCGCGCGACGGTGACCGATGTACGCGTGGTTCGCACTCGGCGCGGCATGACGCTGCTCCGCCTGACCGCCGAGGATGAAACCGGGCGATTGCGCTGCACGTGGTTTCACGCCGACTACTTGCGGGAACGATTTCTGCCTGGCCAGGTTTTGGCCCTTTATGGCCGGATCGAGATCCAGGCCGGGACCGTCGAAATGCGGCAGCCCGAGTTCGAATTGCTCCGGCAAAGGCCGGGTCGAGCGGCGCAGCGCGATGCGGTATGCAGCACCGACGGCTTGGAATCTCTCAAGTTGGGACGAATTGTTCCCGTCTATGCGGCTCTTGGAGAACTTACCTCCGGGCGCATCCGCTGGCTGATCGCGAGTGCGCTGCGTGCCGTCCCTCAGGGTTTGCCCGAGACATTGCCTGCCAAGTTGCTGGAAAGGTTGCAGTTGCCAGATCGTCGTTCTGCCTTCATGGAAGTCCATTTTCCGGTTGCCGGCGCCTCCTTGGCGCAGCTTCAGGCGGCGCGCACGCCGGGCCATCGCAGGCTGATCTTCGAAGAGTTGTTCTTTTTGGAATATGGCATCGCTCTCAAGCGCCGCAAGATGCTGCGCCAAGCAGCTCCGGTGATGGCCATTACGTCCGCCGTTCGAGAGCGTCTCAAGCAAATGCTGCCTTTTCACCCCACCACGGACCAAAAGCGGGCGCTTAAGGAAATTGCCGCCGACATGGCGGCGGGACACCCAATGCGCCGCCTTCTCCAGGGAGATGTCGGGTGCGGGAAAACGTTGGTCGGCCTTCAGGCGGCTGTGATTGCGATCGAAAACGGCTACCAGGCTGCGTTGATGGCGCCGACGCAAATCCTGGCTGCGCAGCACTATCGTTCCGCGTGCGCGCGCCTCGGCGGATATCGCGTGGCGTTGGTGACCGCCGCCACATCACGGCGCCATACCAAACGCCACGATGTCCGTATTGCGCCCCCGCAGTTGCTGGTAGGCACGCAAGCGCTGCTGGCCAGCGGTTTCCAAATCCACCGGCCGGGTTTGGTCATTGTGGATGAGCAACACCGATTCGGTGTCATGCAACGTTTCGAACTGTTGCGAAAGGGCGGTGGCCCTGTCGGCGAATCAGTCCATCTTTTGGTCATGACCGCGACTCCCATTCCGCGTACCCTGGCGCTCACGCTGTATGGCGATCTCGACGTCAGCATCATCCGCCAGATGCCACCCGGACGCCCACTGTGCGTTACGAGGGTGGTCGAATTCAATCAAGAACGGGCGATGCTCGAGTTCGTGCGTGGCCAACTCGCAATTGGCCGGCAAGCGTATTTCGTCTATCCCACAATTGAAGAAAGCGCAAAGCTGGACCTCAAGCCCGCGCGCCGCATGGAGAGGGTCCTGCGCGAACTGTATTCCGAGTACCGGGTGGGAGTCCTTCACGGACGGCTGAGTGACGAGGAAAAGGCGCGGGTGCTGGACGCGTTTGCCGCAGGCGGAATCCAAGTGCTGGTGGCGACCACGGTGATTGAGGTCGGCCTGGATGTTCCGAACGCGACCGTGATGGTCATTGAGGATGCAGGGCAGTTTGGCATTGCTCAGCTGCATCAGTTGCGCGGCCGCATCGGGCGTCCGCAGCCGAGTGGAGCTAGCGGGCGCGCGTATTGCTTTTTGCTGCCGGGCGCCAACGCCGGCGATCTGGCTCGTCGTCGCCTAGAGGAAGTTGCCGCGAGCAACGATGGGTTTGCCTTAGCAGAAACCGACCTTCGGCTGCGCGGTCCGGGTGAGGTTTTCGGCGCCCGCCAGAGCGGCGTACCTGAGCTGGAGGTGGCGGATCCGCTGCGGGACCAGGAGCTAGTCTCGGCGGCGCGCGCCGAAGCGCGTCGCTATGTGGATGCGGCGCCGCTGGAGGAGCAGCGGGCTCTGGTGCGCCATATTCAGCTTCGCTGGCAGCGAAAGTACGGATTGGTCGAAATCGGATAGAGGAAAGGCGGAATGACCATCAGGGAATACAGCGAAGCGGAAGTGGAGGAACGCTTGCCGATGGGCGTTGCCCTCGATGTCGTTGAACAGGCGATGCATGCTCTCGCTGGTGGCCAGGCCGTCAACCAGCCTCGTCGCCGCCTGTCGTTGCCGGCGGCGTCCGGCGGATTGCGGAGCCAGGCTATGTTGCACACCATGGACGGGGCAGTGTGCAGGAACGGCCGGTGGTATGTCGGCTACAAAATCTACAGTACTGGATCGGCTGGAGCGCACTTCACCGTCGGGCTCTATGACGGCGAATCCGGTGCGCCCCTGGCGCGCTTTGCCGCAGACCGACTTGGCCAGCGACGGACCGGAGCCGCAAGCGGGCTTGCCACGAAGGTTTTGGCTGCGGCGAACGCCGACGATGTAGCGATCATCGGCGCCGGATGGCAAGCGGAAAGCCAACTAGAAGCGATCGCGAAGGTTCGTCCCTTGCGGCGCATCCGCGTGTTCAGTCGCCGCGTGGAGAATCGGAATCGCTTTGCCCACAACATGTCACGGCGTCTTGGAATTGAGGTGATCCCATCGCCGTCTGCCGCCGCGGCGCTGCAAGATGCCGCCATTATTGTTACCGCAACCACCGCACGCACTCCGGTCGTCGCCGATGCCAATCTAGCTGCAGGGGCCCACGTCAATGCGATTGGGTCCAATTCCGCGGGTCGGCAGGAGTTGGAGGTCGCCACTGTGCTTCGTGCTGCTCGGTTGGTGGTGGACAGCCGTGAGCAGTGCCGTCAGGAAGCCGGTGACCTCCTGACCGCATTTGCGGCCTCGCGGGAGTCTGGGTGGGAGCGCGTGGAGGAACTCGCGACGGTACTTGCGGCCGGATCTCAGTCCCGCGATCCTGGCGCGTTGACCATCTTCAAATCCACCGGGATGGCCATTTGGGATGTCGCCTGCGCTGCCGCGATATGGGAGCAAACGGACTGACGCGCAACCGCAGGCGACGTTGCGGCTGCAAACGGAGCACGCTTTTCCCGGAAGAGGCGGCATTTTAAGATGGTAGGTCGTGGAAATTTCCGCCAATTCCGCATTCGGCGACAGCGACACTGCCTCCCGACCGTCATCGCGACCATCGCGTCCATTCAGAGTCCCGGTGCGTTGGCTGCGCGATGTAGCGATCGCCTTGGTGCTGGCGCTCCTCATCATTCTGTTCGTTTACCAGCCCGTACGAGTCGAGGGCTATAGCATGATGCCTAGAGTCGTTAATAATGAACGACTTATAATCAACAAGTTCGTTTATAAATTTACCTCCATCAGCCGCGGAGATGTGATCGTATTTCATTATCCGCTGAATCCCCGCACCAGCTTCATTAAGCGCGTGATCGGCCTTCCAGGCGACCATGTGCAGATCATTGACGGCCGCGTCTACATTAACGGGCGGCGATTGATGGAGCCCTATGTTCTCCCTCGCTACCGGGGCGACGAGAATTTCCCTCTCATTGTCGTTCCACCCCGCCACTACTTCGTGCTGGGCGATCATCGCGATGCGTCCAACGACAGCCGCGATTGGGGTTGTCTGGCGCGACGTTACATTTTCGGCAAGGCCGTCTTTGCATATTGGCCCATCGGGAAAGTCGGGCTAATCCACTGAGCGCCAGACTCCGGCGTCGGCGAAATTCACCTGGGTGCGGCCGCCGCCAATAAAAACACGGCACAATGGGGCTCAGCAGGAATTCCCATGACCGGCCTAGTGATCGTGTTGTTCGGTTTGCTGCTTGGCAGCTTCCTTAATGTTTGCATTTACCGCTTGCCGCGCGGTCTCTCCGTGGTGCATCCGGGCTCCAGTTGTCCCCACTGTCGCCACGCCATCTCCGCGTGGGAAAACATTCCGCTGTGCAGCTTCCTGCTCCTAGGTGGCCGCTGCCGCTCGTGCCGTCAGCGGATATCCTGGCGCTATCCAATCATTGAAGCCCTGTCTGGCATAGCGTTTTATTGGAGTTTTTACCGCTACGGTGGTTCGGCGGAGTTCCTGCGCATCGCGTTCTTTTTCGTCGCGATTCTTGCGCTCATTTCCACGGATTGGGACCTGCAACAATTGCCGGACGAAATCACGCTCGGCGGCCTCGGGGTGGGCCTAGCGTTCGGTGCATGGCGATCATTGCAAGCGCCCGCGCGGGCGGGTATCAGTTTCGAAGCCGCGTTGATTGGTGCGGTGGTCGGTGGTGGAATTCTGTGGGGGGTCGGGGAAGGTTATTTTAGGCTTCGGGGCCGCGAAGGGATGGGGCTGGGCGACGTCAAGATGATGGCGTTCATTGGCGCATTTATCGGTTGGCAACTAACTCTGATCACGCTGGCTCTGGCGGCCATTGTCGGTTCGGTCGTTGGCGTGGCCCTCGCGGCCGGCGTCTTTTTCCGCCGAGTGTTGCGCGGCCGGAAGCGCTGCCGCAGTTGGGGAGCCGCGGTACGCCGCAGCCGGGAAAGCGTCGCGGTGTTCTTTGCCCGGCGTACGTTACCGTTCGGCGTATTTTTGGGCGCGATGGCGGTGGTCAGTTGGGCTTGGGGCGCCACTCTGTGGAGTTGGTACGCAGGGCAATTGGTCCGGTGAATCGCCTGTAATGCCGCCGGCAAAGCTAGGAATGAACCCAACCAGCCTCAACTTCATCGTCTTCCTCAGCATTGGGCTGGCGTTGCTCTTGCTTTTGGGCATCGCCATGTACGTCATCCACCGCCTATCCCGCAGTCAGGGATTGCGGCGATTGTCCCCTAGCGACGAATCCCAGAGCGCTTCTTGGCCGACCCCGCCTGGAGTTTTGGTAGAGATGGTTTCCCGGTTGAAACGACAAGACCAAGAGCTGGACACGCTGCGCCGAGAGGCGCGCCGCCGAGATCAGGACAGTCTCCGCATTTCTCGCAATTTGTTGAGCCACTTGCCTAGCGGAGTCATCTTTTTTGACCGCCAGGCGATTGTGCAGCAGGCCAACCCCGCGGCGCGGGCCGCACTCGGGTTCGCCTCGCCCCAGGGCCTCCGCGCGGCGGAGCTCTTTAGGTCTGCAGAAGTGCGTGAGGCTGACGGCTCGGTGCTAGGCCAGGCGGCCATGCTCGTGCAACAGGCTTTGGCTACTGGACAAGCCCTCCAGCGGAAAGAGCTGGATTATCAAACTCCAGCAGGTGAGCAGCGTAGGCTTGGCCTGACGTTTTCTCCAGTCGCTGCCGCCGCCTTGGGTCCGGGCCGCGTGCGCGAGGAAGACTTGGGGCTCATCTGCCTTTTAACCGACCTCACGGCGATTCGCGCTCTGGAGAGCGAACTGCGGCGGCGCCAGAACCTGGCTTCTCTGGGTGAGATGGCGGCGGGCATCGCCCACGAGTTTAAGAACGCCCTGGCGACCATTTCTGGATATGCGCAGATGCTTACCGCCGGCCTGGCTGTCAATCCCGCGTCGAGCGACCAGCGGGTTTATGCGGATCGAATTCTTGAGCAGACGGCGGCGTTGAGCCAAATGGTTGGAGAGTTTCTGCTTTTTGCTCGTCCTCTGGATGCCCACCTGGAACCGGTCGCTCTGTATCCGTTGCTCCGCGAGTGCATTGAGGAATTGCAAGGGCAGGATTGGCCGGGCGTCGAATTTACGCTCATCTGCGATCTAGAACCTCATCCGACGGAGTCATTCTGTCGAATCTTGGCGGATCCGGTATTACTCAAGCGAGTTTGGCTCAACCTGCTCCGTAATGGCGCGGAAGCAATCATGGAATCGGCGCACCCTGAACGCAAAGGGGTAGTGAGCGTGCGCGTGGCGACGGATGCCGTGGCTGCGCGCGTTAGCATCGCGGACACAGGCTCAGGCGTGCCGTCTGAGCTGGCGGATAAGATTTTTATTCCCTTTTTTACGACCAAATCCAGCGGCAGCGGCCTCGGTCTCGCCGTGGTTTACAAGATTACGGCGGCGCACCATGGCACGGTGTCGCTGGCTAACGACGCAGGTGGCGCCGTGTTTACGGTGACGTTGCCCCTGGCCGAGCGTGCGGCGAGCGCATTCGCTGGCGCTGGCCGTCCGGCCAGCTAGGGTGAAACGATGGTTTGTGGTACAACAAACCGCAGGAGCGAAAAATTATGCGGGGTACTGGAACCCATTTAGGGTTGCCGCGGGCGATTCACTGGATCGTGCTGGCTGGCTGGTTCATTGGGCTGCCATCCCTAGTTTGTGCCGCGGCGCCTTCGCGTCATCAGCGCCGAGCTGAACCATCATCCCCCGCAGGGGGCCAATCGGGGTCTCTTGGAATGCTTGCGCGCCAAGTGCGCGCGGAACGCGCCCGCTCGGAACGTCAGCAGCCTCCACCTGTCTATACCAATCGGAATATACCCCTCGCAGGGCACATTTCGGTCTTTGGCCGTGTGTCGGCGACGCCAGCGCCCCGGGCCGCAGTCGCGGCCGGCACGGCGAGCCGGGCGAAAGCGCGAGCCGCGTGGCGCAAGCGGGTGGCTGCGGCTCGCCACCAACTGGCTCTAGACCAGCGGGCACTCAGCGTCAATCAGCGGGAACTCAATCTTTCGCAAATGCAGTATTATTCCAATCCCAATGTTGCGCTGCGGCAGCAGTATTCCCGCAGCGATATTCAACACGGCGCCGCCAAGGTCAAGGATCTGCAGCAAAAGATTCAGGCGGATCAACAGCGGTTGAAGGAATTGCAAGACGCCGAGCCTCCGCCCCAGCCGTAGACCAAACGCGCGGTCATGCGGCCATTGTAATGAGCAAGTAGGCTATTGCCGAATCCGCGACGCCGCAATCTCGCTGAGCAGCAGACGTAACGCAACAAGAGGTCTGGCGTCGAACCTTCCCGCGGCAATATGCGGCTTGGCCTGAGCGACGGCGCTGCTTGCCGGGCCTTACATCACCGAACGGATCATTCCACCGTCCACTTGCAATGTCGCGCCCGTGATATAGCTCGCGGCGCCGGAGAGGAGAAACGCTGCTGCCCGCCCAAATTCCTCCGGTTGGCCATAGCGCCCGAGGGGAATGTTGGCCTTCATCTTCTTCTGCTGCTCGTCCAGCGTAATGCCCAGTCGTTGGCTGTTGATGTCGTCAAGGTGCCGCACCCGGTCGGTGGCGATGCGCCCGGGAATCAACTGATTGACACGTACACCCTGTGCGGCGTATTCGGCGGCCAGCGTCTTTGCCAGCGCTGCGACCGCCGGCCGCAGAATATTGGACAGGGCCAAATTCGCGATCGGCTCCTTGACCGAAGACGACGTGGAAAACAGGATCGCGCCCTTTCCCTGTTCGGCCATGCCGGGAGCCACCACCCGGACTAAGCGGATCACGCCGAGGACCAACAGTTCGAATGCCTCCCGCCAGGCTGCTTCCTCGGTGGTGCTAAAGCGGCCCGCTGGCGGGCCGCCGGAGTTGGCGAACAAAAGCTCAATCGGGCCCAGCTGCTCTAGGGTCTGTTGGTGCCATGCCGCCAAAGCTTCCCCTGAGCGCACATCCCCATGGCAGCCGATCGCTTTACTTCCTGTGGCCTGTGCAATACGTCGCGCTGCGTCCTGGCTATGATCCGCATTGCTGGAGCCAATGGACAGCAGCGCACCCTCCGCTGCAAGCGCTTGCGCGACCGCATACCCCAGTCCGCGGCTGCCGCCGGCGATCATGGCGACCTTTCCTCTCAGCCCTAAATCCACGCGTCCTCCCGGTATTTCGCTTTCAGCCAGCTTAGCAGCCTGTCCAGTTGCGCCGCGGTGCCAGCATCCAAGGCCGGTGCCGGCGGTCGCACGGTGGCGGTCGTTAGCCATCCCCTTCGCCGCAAGATCTCCTTGCGGATCGCAATTCCAATGCCTTCCTGAAATTCAAATCGCATCAACGGCGCATAGCGGTAAAAGACATCGGCGGCTCGGTCCAATTGCCCGCCATGGAAAGCCGTCACGATCGCCCGCAGGATCTCTGGATACGCGAACCCGGTCATCGCTCCATCGCCGCCGGCGAGTAGCTCCTCCAGGAGAAACGTGCCCCCGAGCCCACCAAAAATCTTCAGCTCCGTGCCACACAGCCGGCGCAACGCAGCGATCTTGCGTGGCGTCGGCGGATCTTCCAGCTTGATGGTCTGCGCCGCCGGGACCTCCCCAGCAATGCGAGCCAGCAGCTCTGCCTCCATCGTGTACCCGGAGATAGGCGGGAAATCCTGCACCACGATCGGGATCTTTACACCCTCGGCTAATGCTCGAAAATGGGCCACCACCGCCGTCGAATTGAGTTTGGCCAACCGGGGTGGACTGACCATCACTGCGGCGCATCCTGCCGCCCGGGCACGCTCGGCATATTGAATGCACGCATGGCTTCCGCCCGCGGTAGCTCCCGCCACCACTGGCACTCGCCCTGCCACCCGTTCCAAAACGGTGTCCAGGACCAGCGCTCGCTCGTCGTCGGTCAGTCGCGCCACCTCACCGGTCACGCCCAGCGCAGTGAATCCCTGCACACCGGCGGCTAACAAACCCTCCACGACACGGCCCAAGCTGGCTCGGTCCACCGCGCCAGCGGCATCAAATGGAGTGGGGAGGACAGAGTACACGCCTTCGATTGTCATAAGCCGAACCGCAGCGCCTAGAACAGGTTGCGCAGCAAAAATGTCACGTTGGCCGGGCGTTCCGCCAGCCGCCGCATGTACCACGGGAACCAAAAATCACCATAGGCGATCAGCACGGTGGAACGCCATCCCTCGCGCGCCAGCCGAATCTGCGCGGCGCGCTGAATCCCATAGAGCATTTGGAATTCGAACGCCGCTTTCAAATCGTTGGCCGCGGCGAACTCGCAGACCTGAGCGATCATCCGGCTGTCGTGGGTCGCCACCGCTAATTGCAGGCCGGCCTCGCGGGCATCGCGCGCCAGCATTCGCTTCGTGAGTTGGAGGTAGTTCTTGTCCACGTCCGCCTTCTCCCGGATCGCCACGGAGGCGGGTTCTTGATAGGCGCCTTTGACCAGCCGAATCGCAGGTCCAAGCGGAAGCAGCGATTCCACGTCCGCCGCGGTGCGGTGCAGGTACGCTTGCAGGCATACCCCGACATTGGCGAATGCCCGCCGCGCCCGCCGGTAGAGGTTTAACGTCGCGTCCACGTAGCCGCTCGCTTCCATGTCAATCCAAACGATTGGCGTCGGCTCTTCCGCTGCGGCCGCGGCCGCGATGCTGGCCTCGATGATGCGGATTACGCTCGCATAGCAAAACTCCGGATCGAAATCCAACCCCAGTTGTGTCAGCTTCACCGAAACCGTGGCGGGCAGCTTCCGTTCCATGATTTGTGGATACAGTCCGATGTAGTGGGTTGCGACCCGTTCGGCTTCCGTCCGTGAACTGACGTTCTCTCCTAATTTCGTGAAAACCGTTCGTACCCCTTCGCGCCACATCACCTCGGAGGCCTGCAATCCATCGGTGGCTTCCTCCCCGGGCATGAATCGCGTGACCGCCCGCCGCACAAAGCGGTAGCGAGGTGCGCGTTCGCGCAGGAAGCGGCTGTTCGATGCGGTGAGAAATACGGTGCGTCCCAGGCCCATAGTGGTTTGTTCTGAAAAGGATACCGTATGGGATACGCCTAGGGAAAGCAATCGGTTTTTTTCCGCACCCCACATGGGAAGGGGAACGCCGTCTCAATCGCCCGGCATGCGCGCGCTAAGTGAAAGCGGGCCCCCAAGGGGGTCCCGCGCAGCACATTGCAGGCGGTGCCGCTTCCTCGGAAACTCCTTCCGAGGTTCCGCCGGAGTTTCTCCTGCGGCTGCGGCCCGCATACCTGCGCGTCGGGATCACACCCGATCCCGAACCTGTTTCTCAGGCCCGCTTCCCAGTCTGCCCCCCCTGTTCGTGGGCGCAGTGACGTCCGACCCGGCGAACAGGGGATCGCCTGGGGAATTTTGGGGTGATTTGGTTACAGAATCATCGGCCGCAGGCGGATGATGCATCCCGCGTCCACGAGTGTCCTGCTCGGTTGGTCGTGGGCTTTGTCGCCGGGCAGCCAGCGGAGCGATCGCCTCGCATCGTCAGCCCCGGATTCCAACTCAGCGGCTAGGCCACTACAACAAGTAGTATTTCTTCCAGTGATTTACCCACGATCTCGGCGATTCAGCCGACAACTGCGGCAAAAAACACCACGAATACACCTTGACGTGAGGGGGGTAGCTGGGGGACATTCAGTCACGCTCGTTTCGTGCGGTGACGCTTCCGCCCTGACCGGACTGCCGGACCGGTGGATTCGTGGAATCTACCCGAGAGTGGCAAAGGACGTGCGGCAAGGGTTCCACAAAGGTGGCTAGAACCATGCCAGATTCGCCCGAAGTCATGAACATCCGCCAAGCGGCGGATTACTTGGGCATTTCGAGCGACACGCTCTACAAGTATTTGGCGGAGGAGCGCATCCCCGCATTCAAATTGGGCAACCGCTGGAAATTCAAGAAAAGCGTGCTGGATCGCTGGATGGAGCGTCAGAGCTTTCCTGTCGCTTCCGCCGTCGAGCCGGCCCGCGTCGCGCGCGAAGAAAAGGGAAGGGGCAACCGCTAATGCCGCGCAAAGCGAAAAGCAAGCCGCTGTTGGGCTTGGATGTGGGTTCGAGTGCCGTGAAGCTGGTCGAAGTGCGCCGCGGCAAGCAAAGTCTGGAGGCCACGGCCACCGACCTGCGTTCGCTCTCTCCGGATGTGGTCGTGGACGGCGCGATCGTGGACAACTTGGCTCTCGCCAGCAGTGTCGCGCAGATGCTCAAGGACTGCCGCGTCCGCAATCGCTCCGTCGCCACTGCCGTCAGCGGCAACTCCGTCATCGTCAAGCAGGTCACCATGCCCGCCATGACCGAGGAGGAACTGGCGGAGACCATTGAGGCCGAAGCCGCTCAGCACATTCCCTTCGAGCGTTCCGATGTCCACATGGATTACCAGATCTTGGACATCAAGGACAGCGGCGCGATGGATATTCTGTTGGTCGCCGTGAAAAAGGACAAAGTTGGCAACTACACCAACGCCCTCAGCATGGCCGGACTCTCCGCCGTGGTCATGGACCATGATCCGCTGGCTCTGGAGAATTGCTACGAATACAATTACGAGCCCGCGCCGGACGAAATCGCCGCGCTCCTCAATGTCGGTGCCAGCGTCACCAACATCGTCGTCACCAGAGGCGCCGTGCCGCTATTTACGCGCGACGTCAGTGTCGGTGGCAATCAGTACACCGACGCCTTGCAGAAGGAGTTTCATCTCTCTGCCGATGCGGCGGAGGCCGTCAAGCTGGGCCGGGCGAACGGCGAAGGCGTAGACGAATCGCGCCGCCTCCCTGTATTGCAATCCGTTACCAAGTTGATCGTACTAGAGGTCCAAAAGACCTTCGATTTCTTCCGCGCCTCGACCAACGGCCAGCGAATTGCCCGCATGTACCTCTCCGGCGGCGCCGCCCAGACCACCGGCCTGAAGGATACGCTTCAGGAGGAGTTCGGCGAAACCGTGGACTTCCTCGACCCGTTTCGCCGCATCGCCTATCCCGACAATGGCGCCCTTGCTGAGGCGATTCGTCGCGAGCGTTCCCGCCTCGCGGTTGCGGTCGGCCTCGCCCTGCGGAGCTTTGACGACCTATGATCCGCATCAACCTTCTTGAGGCCGCCGCCAAGCGACCGCGCGCCTCCAAAACCCCGGAGATGTTCTCCGCCTCCGGCACCTCGCCGGCGGCGCTCGCCGGCGTGGGCGTGCTCATCCTCGCCGTCGTGCTGCTGTTGGCCCATTATTTCTATCTCCAGCACCAGGCCTCGAGTCTTGCGGTGCAGCTCGCCGCCGCGCGGCAAGAGTCCAGCCGTTTGCAGGCCGTGCGCCGGGAATTCGAGCAAACCACGCAGCGCCGCCAGTTGCTCAAACAGCGCATTCAGATGATCAACGGCCTCAAGCAAGGCCAGTCCGGGCCCTCGGCGCTTCTGGATGCGCTGGGCAACGGCGTCGACGGCACGCCCGCGGTTTGGCTGGATGCGGTCGCGGAAAAGTCCGGTGTGCTTACCATCCATGGTTCGGCTCTGAACTTTGACGCCGTCGCCAATCTCATGACCTCCTTGCAGCGCACCGGCTACTTCACGCACGTCAACCTTGCCAGTTCCGCCCAGCAGAGCGCGAAACGCGGCGTCTGGCCATTCGCTTTCATCCTCACCGCTCAGGTCAACACCCCGGGTGGGCCATCGCCTTCCAGTGATCGGAAACGGAGCTGACGCATGCCCCAGTTCAATGACATGCCCCCCCGGTCGCAGTTCCTGCTTTTGCTGGTGCTCGCGGTAGTGGTGTTCTTTGCGGGTGAATATGCCTGGTTGGGTCCCAATCGAGCCGCGAATACCGCCACCGCGCAGCAGCTCGCGCAGATCCAGGCGCAAAACAATAGCCTTAAACCCTACGCCCGCCGGACCGAATTGCTGCGCGCCGAAAATCGCACCTTGGAGCGGCAGTTGCAAACCCTGCTCAGCATCGTGCCCAGCAAGCAAGCGACTGACACGTTTTTGCGCACCGTGCAGGCGGCGGCGCTGCGCAGTTCCGTGCATATCCGCTCCGTGGTGGCCAAGCCTCTCGTGAAAAAGCAGTTCTATACGGCTGCTCCCTACCAAGTGGCGCTCGATGGCGGATATCAGAATTTGCAGGCGTTCTATGACCGTTTGGCGCATCTGCGTCGCATTGTGGACGTGAACGCTCTCTCCATGAAGCGCCTGGGCAAGACCTCCCATGCCGCCTTGCCCTACCAACCAGGGGAGTCCGTCTCCGCCAACTGCATCCTGACCACGTTCTACAGCCAAGGCGCTCCGGCGTCTCGCCCGGTCGCGCATACCCCGCGGGGGAGGGCCCGATGAGATGCTCCTTTGTGCCAGGCGGCGCTGCGCGCGGCCGCTTGCCTCTCGCATTGCCGCTCGCGCTCGCCGCGCTCCTAGTCGTTTTGGTTAGCGTGCCCGCTTGGGCCATCCAGCATGGGCGCCGTGATCCGTTCCATTCCCTCATTCCGGCGGCTGTCGGCAAGGGCCAGCGTCGCTCGAATCGCCCCCCTGGTCGGGCAGGGCTGGAAATTGATCGCATGACGATTCAGGCCGTCGCCATTGGTGGTCCAACCGGCCCCGTGGCGCTGGTTGCGGACTCCTCCGGAGCGACGTATTTTCTCCGCCCCGGCGAGCAGATTTTCGACGGCGTGGTCCTGCGCCTGACACCTAACGGGATGTGGTTCCGCCGTACCAGATCCGTCGCCATCGGCCAATCCGTCGGCGCAAAAGTATTTCGGGGCATTGACCCGCAACGCCAATCCGGCGAAGGAAAATGACGATGATCGCAAACGCCAACCAGGTATTCCGGCCGCGGTTTCGCTGCGTTAGCCGCCTTGCGCGCCTAGCCCCAGCCTTGCTGCTGGCGCTGCTGCTCCCATCCGCTGCCACCGCCAATCCCCCGCTGGCAGCGCCGGCGGCCAGCGCCCCTGCGCAAAAGCCAACAAAATCTAACGCTCCAGCTCCAGCCCCGTCGGCCCCCACGGCAAAGCCCGCTCCTCTGGCCAAGATCTGGCGCCTCGCCGTTGTCAAGCAGCCCACCCGTACCATCATCAACGTCGCTACCCTTCCTGGGCTGCCCCAGCATGCGGCCTTTTCCTTGCGCCATCCCGACCGTTGGGTGCTGGATTTTAAGGGCGCTGCCTTCAGTTTGCCCCGCCGCCGTTGGACCGTGGCGACCTCCGCCATCGCCGATGTCAGGGCGGGCCAGTTTAATCCAACCACCGTCCGTTTAGTGCTGGATCTGCACCATCCGGTCACCCCGAAACTCCAAAGCGCCGCCCACGGCCTGCGCATTATTATCCCCGACCATCCTGCCTCCGCCGCCGCCCACGCCGCCACGTCCCCCAAACTTGCCGCTCGCCGTCAGGCCCAGCGGAAGCGCCAAGCCGAAGCGAAGCTAAAAGCGGAGCGGCAAGCAGAAGCCAAGCTGCAAGCCGAGCGCCAAGCCGAAGCCAAGCGCCAGGCGGAAGCCAAGCTAAAAGCGCAGCGCCAAGCCCAAGCCAAGCTAAAGGCCGAGCGCCAAGCCCAAGCGAAGCTAAAAGCGGAGCGGCAAGCAGAAGCCAAGCTGCAAGCCGAGCGCCAAGCCGAAGCCAAGCGGAAGTCCGAACGCCGCGCCGCCGCTCAGTTGGCGGCCTCGCGCCAAGCCGCTCAATCGGCCTGGCATCCCGCTCCGGCGCCCGCCCATCTCGTCTCGGTCGCCGCAGCTCCATCGGCCGCTCGCTCGAATGCCGCATCAAAGAATGTCGCGGGCGACCACAATGAGGCCGCCGCTGCTGCCGCGCACCACGCCGGGTCCAATTCGCGCCCCGCGCCCATGTCGGTCGGGGCCGCTAGCGCGCGGCCTGTCTCCCAAGAATCCCACTTCACCCCGCGCGGCGTTGCTCCGCAGTCTCTCAAGGAGCCACTGCGGGAGGCCATCCAGGGCATTACCCCGGGCACCGGAAAGCCTACGGTTTACACCGGTGAGCGCATCACCCTCAATCTCAAGCACGCTTCGCTTACGGATTTCTTCCGCCTCATCAACCAAATCAGCGGCCTGAACGTCATCGTGGATCCCAGTGTCCATGGCACGGTCACCATGGTGTTGCAGGATGTGCCCTGGGACCAGGCCCTGGACCTGGTGCTGCGCAACTACAGCCTCGGGAGGAAGCTCGAGGGCAACGTCCTTTATATCGCGAGCGAGAAGACCTTGGAAGCCCAAGATCGGGAGATCGCGACCCTCAAAAAAGCTCGGGAGGCCGCCGCTCCTCTCGTCACCAAGGTGTTGCCGCTGAGCTACGCCAAGGCGACGGACGTCGCTAAGATCCTCGGTGCGAAACACTTCATTCTCAGTGCCCGAGAAACCGTGAGCGTGGACCCCCGCACGAATGCGTTGATCCTGCGCGTCCATCCCACGACCCTGCCGGCAATTGACGCCCTCGTCGCTCGTCTCGATACCCGCACGCCCCAGGTGGAGATTCGCGCCAAGGTCGTTTCAGCATCCCGGCAGTTTGTCCGGGATTTGGGTGTCCAATTGGGCTTCGGTGCCGGCAATGCCGCCAACGAGGTCGGCGGCGTCAATACCGTCGGCGTTGGCCAGACCGCGCTGAATATCGCCAATCCCAAATATGCCACCAATAGTGGTCTGCTGCCGCTGAACGTGAACCTGGGCGCCACCGCTCCCACCAGTGGCCTGGGCTTTATCAACGCCTCCAGTTCGTTCCGCCTCGATGCCATTCTCACCGCCGCGGAGCAACACGGCCTCGGCCATGTCCTTTCGCAGCCAAAGGTGATCACCCAAAACAACATGGAAGCGTCCGTCGCTCAGGGCGTGCGTATTCCCGTTCAAACCACCATCAACAACACCATCAGCGTCCAGTTCTTCAATGTCACGCTTAACCTGACCGTAACGCCGCAGATTACCGCGGATCACCACATCTTCCTAAACGTCAAAGTCCAAAACGACGCGATTGATAACGGCATCCCGCCGGTCAACGGTATTCCCGCGATTGACACCCAATCTGCGACCACCAATGTGCTCGTCGCCAATGGCGCCACGGTCGTGATTGGCGGCGTCATGATCAACAACAATCAAAACACCATCTTCCAGGTGCCGCTCTTGGGGAGCCTCCCGGTCATCGGCAACCTGTTCAAGCACACAGTGATCAACAACCAAAGCCAAGAGTTGCTGTTCTTCATCACCCCGACCATCATCGGCTCCTAAGGGGCAGCTTCGGCCGGCGTCGGCGCTGGCGGCCTACGAGCTTTCGGGGTTTCGCAGGCCGCCAGTCCGAGTGGGACGGCAAAGCACCCAACGGTGGCTTGCTAGGCTGCCGGCGGTTCTCCATCGCGCGCCGCAATCGTCGGCCCTGCGTTTGTAAGCGCTACCCACGACAACGGCCGGCGGCGTCTATACGAATTGGCATGCTCCCGACAGTCTGACGCGGATGCCAACGGGCCTCCCCGGATGGTGTCTGCGTTGGCGCCCCCTGGGAAAGGCCCCCGCGGTTAGCCCGGCGAAATCCCAGTCCGCGTAACGTTGGGCTTTAGCCGCGGCCGTAGGGCCGAGAATTGCGCGCGGCCAGGGCGTTCCGAAGCCTTGCAGCCGTTTCTCTCCGCCTTCAGCTTGGTTGTCCGGGAGCGGGGCCGATAGCCTGCCGCCGCCGGTGCGGCCGACCAGGGTGGCCCGTGCGCCCTAATGGGGACCGCCACTAGCTGGGACAGTCTGCCACCAGCCAGCCGCTGTTGATGCGTTCCTTCCGTGCGTGATGAGTTCGGGCGCGGTCGCTCCCGCTTTCCCGGTCCCGCGCAATCTCGAATGATTGCCCGGCCAATTCGCGGGGCCGCGCTTTCTGTCCTGGCTGTAAAGTAAGCGGCGGACCCCAGCAACGCGCGGGCTGAGGCAAACGGAATCCCGGCCCGGTCCCGCGCGTGAGCGGGACGCCCCGCCACTGGCGAGGCTGGAGCCCGCGCACACAATTCTGTGCAAGCGCGATATCGCGGGGGATGCGGTGGCCCTGCCCCAATTCCACTGCTCCGCCGAAGTCGTCGGCGGATCTACCGCGCACCCGAGGTCAGGCGCTAGTCTTGCGTGATGGGCACGTTGCTAGCGTGGTCATTAAAGTGCAGCGTGATTTTACGGTCGGGAATCTGCACCACGACGTCGTACATGACTCGCACACTTACCCGGTCGCCATCGTGCCGCACCGCGATCTGGCTCTTGCTCAGTGGCAGATGGAGCTGCTGCGCTTGGCCTAGGAGTTTCGTCTTGATCGTTGCGTCGGAGTCGCCGTTATAGGTGGAGAGACGGGTTTCCTGTTGTACATCGTTGTCGAATTGGAAGTTGTTGACCATTGGCGGCACCAGTTTGTAGGCCAAGTATCCCGCCCCTCCAACCAGCGCCAAAGCTAGCAACCCGCCGATGCCAATACGTCCTGTCTGTTGTCTCCTCATCGCTATGCGACACTCCTGCTGTCAATGCCGCAGCACGTCAAGGGCCAGACCTCCGGGCTAACATGCAGGGGTCTTTACAGGCCCGCAGCACGCGATCTCCTTGTCAAGCTTGGTTCCCCACGGTGCAGAAACGAGTCAATTGCACCGCAACTTCCTCTTTAATCTGCATCGCGCGGGCACAACTGCCGTCTCGAGCGGTGGTTCCGCCGGTGGCGCCTCGGGCGATTTCGAGACCGACTGCGCGCACGGATTCTGACGCACAAAGCAGGGGCAGGCCTCGGGCGAGTGCAGCCAACGGGGAAAGCCCATGCATTGGCCGCGGCCTCCTCTCCGGCGGGCCGAATACCGCCGCATCTGCCGGGCAGACATCCGCGCCAGTCCAACCGGCGCGCAGCGAAATTGGTGTCGTCGGCCGGCCGGAAAACGGCCATTATCATGCAGCAGAGCTTGCGGCCAGATCAACGATCGTTCGAAGCCCGCACGGCGAATCTACCAGGACACCAAGATCAGCTATGGATGACACGCAACGGTCCGCATTGCGCCAGCGCCTCAGCGCCATTCCCATTGCCGCTAGCCTGCACCTGCGCCTGGACGCTCTGGACCTCGGCCTCGCCACCCTTACTGCCCCCTACGATCGCGCCTTCGACGGCATTTTCCGTTCCTTCCACGGCGGCCTTCTCATGACCCTTGCCGACACCGCCGCCTGCGTCGCTGTCCTCACCCAGGCCGGTGCCGATGCCCAGGTCACGACCACCGACATGGGAATTCGCTTTTTGGCGCCTTGCCGATCGGACGCTACCGCCACGGCGCGTGTCATCAAGTTCGGCCGTACGCTTTGCCCGGTCGCGGTGGACGTGCGCGATGCCGCCGGTGTCCTCGTGGCCGTTGCTCAAGTGACTTATCTCCGCCTCGCAGACCCCGCGCCTCGCGGTTAATGTGCTTCGCGCGCCGGGGGGCTCGCCCTTTTGCCCGGGGGCAAAGCAGGAGCGGACGGGCCGCGAAACTCCCGGCGCGCCCTTGGCGCGCGGAAGAGCGCCAAGGCCCGCCGAAGCAAGTGCGGCCCCCAGCGACGCACCCCGCCTAAGGCGGGGGGCGAACGGGGCTCCTGGCCCAGCCCGGCGCGTCAGCGTTACGCCCCGCCAACGGAGGGGCCGGGGCCCGCGCCAATCATTCGGCAGCGTAAGCATGCCCACCGCGCGATGGCAACGTGGCGGCAGCGGCTCCGAAACGACCACATACTCGTCTGCGAGCAGGTCGGGCCCTGAACCCCAGCCGCTTAGCCGCGTGCCGGATGCGGAGGCGGCCGATGGCCTCGCCCCTTGGCGAAAAATAGGATCAGGAAGATGATCCACAAAACGAACAGCGTCCAAACCGCCACCGCTGCCCAGGACACCGCCAGACCGATGATCCACAGAATGAACAGAACCACGAACGCCCAAAGCCAGGCCATGTGTCCCACCCCTCACGTCGCAATTCTTTGGAAGGCCCCGCTGGCGCGCCGGATGCCTGCCGTCTTTCCGCCCTCGCCCAGGTAGCTGGTCTGGTGCACGGCGCCAGAGTGACGGCCGTGTCCGGTTCACTCATCGTGGACACCCCGATCCCGCTGCGACTATTTCCTGCTCCGCCCGCCGCCAGGACTGCCCTGCGCATCGCAGCACAAAGGAGGCATTCGGGGGCTCAGCTTGCCGCCGCGTCAATCAACCATGAGCGGAACGCGAATCGTATTAGCCGCTAGTCCATCCGAGTCGTGTGAATATCAGCGCAGCACCTGGCGGCAAATGCTGTTGGCCACGCTTCCCGCGCGCTATGCGAAATGGATCAGCGATGTCTCCGTTGGCAATGAACTCGCTCCCGACGGCCAGGCGAAATACGTTCCCCATGGCTTGCGCGTCATAGAAGCCCTGCTCCTCGAGCGCTTCCAACCGAGCGATGTCGCCGTCTGTTTTCCGGACCAATTTGAGCGCTTCATCGGCGACGACACACGGGTCGTCGGCGTCCACGCGCACAATCCCTTGGGTATCGCCTTTGCCGCGGATATCTACTCTCGTTTTTGGGGCCGTGACTGCGAGTCGGTCAATGCTGCGGAGTTCCGGCGCATGATCCAGCACCCCGTCCTGCGCCGCCACCATCCCCATTTCCAGCTCATCGTTGGCGGTCCCGGAGCCTGGCAGATCACGCAAAAAAGCATGCAAGACCATTGGGCAATTGATTGCCTCGTGGACGGTGAGGCCGAAACCTGCGCCGCCGATCTCTTTGCCGCCGCTTTGCAGGGCCGCCGCTTGCCCCGCTCCGTCTCGGGTCACAGCCCTGACCCCGGTGAGATTCCGAATATCCGTCATCGCTCCACCTTCGGCGCTGTGGAGATCACCCGCGGTTGCGGTCGCGGCTGCCAATTTTGTTCCATCGCCCTGCGCCACGGCGCTAGCATTCCGCTCGACCATATCCTCGCCGACGTTCGTCGCCAGGTCGCCGAAGGCGCGGACACCATAATGCTGGTGACCGAGGATTTGTTCCTCTACGAGCAAGGGCGCCGCTTCCAAACCAACGTCCCCGCGTTGCAGCGCCTCTTCACTTCCATCGCGGCGGTTCCGGGCGTGCGCCATGTCGTCGTAACCCACGGCACGATAGCGCCGGTGGTTCAATCTCCGGAGGTCATAGATGCCCTGACCCCCGTCGCCGTCGGCAAGAGTTGGAATCAGCACCCCCTTTCTACCCACCCCGACCATCGCTACGCCATGCTCTTTGTCGGGCTGGAGACCGGTTCCCCACGTTTGTTTGACCAATACATGAAGGGAAAGTCCTATCCCTATACGCCGGCGCAATGGCCGGATGTAGTTCTGAAGGGCATGGAGATCCTCAACGCGCGCAACTGGTTCCCCTTCTGTACGTGGATCATCGGCTTGCCCGGCGAAACCGATGCCGACATGAAGCAAAGCCTGGATTTGCTCTACGCCCTCAAGGACGCCAAGTTCGCCGCTATTCCCACGCTATTCATTCCGCTGGATCAAACCCGCCTTGGCCGCCAGCGGGAGACTAAGCTGGTGGAACTCACGGATCTCCAATGGGAGTTCTTCTTTACCTGTTGGCGCTACAGCCTCGATCTCTTCCGTTGGCGGGCCAAGGACATCGCCTGGAAGTACGCGCTCGGCGTACCTATCTATTACAGCCTCCTCGGCCGCCGTCTCTTCGGCCCCAGCATGAAGTACGGCCTTCTCCGCGTCGGCCATTATCCCGAACGCTGGCTGCGTCGCCATCTCTACCTTGATTTCAGCGCTAACCTGCCCCCGCGCTATTCCGTCGCGCCGCACGTGCCCGTTCCCGCTCATCGCGCCCGTCCCGCGATTCCGGAAGATCAAGACGCCAGCGGCTGGGCTGCCGGCGAGCCCCGATCCCGCGCTGCCTGAGAGCCGGTTACGGTTTGGCCCGCAAGGCCGCCAACAGCGTCGCTGGTTCTAAGGTATTGATCACGCCTTCCGGCCCGATGCCTGCCCGTCGCGCCGTCGCTACTCCATGGCGAATGAAGTCCAGGTGATCCGGGTGATGGGCGTCGGTGTTGATCGCGATCCGCACTCCCGCCGCGGCCGCTTTCCTTGCTAGGTCCGCGTTCAGGTCCAGCCGTTCCGGCGCGGCGTTGATCTCCATGACCACGCCCTGCGCCGCGCACATGGTCGCTACCCGCTCGAAATCAAAGACGTAGGCTGGCCGCCGCAGCAGCCTCCGCCCGGTTGGATGCCCCAGGATGCGCACCTGCCTATTTCCCACCGCGCGCAGCAGCCGCGACGTCATCTCCTCCGCCGATTGTTCGAACCGCGAATGGACGCTGGCGATCACGATGTCCATCTCCGCCAGCACCTCGTCCGCCAGGTCCAATTGTCCATCGGCCAAAATGTCCACCTCAATGCCGGCGAAGATCCGCAGCTTCCCGCCCATTGCCCGGTCCACCGCTCGAATCCGTCGCACATGCGCCATTGCCCGCTCTTCGTTCAGACCCCGTGCCATCGCCAGCGCCTGCGAATGGTCGGTGATCGCGATCGCCGCATAGCCGCGCGCCAATGCCGCCGCGGCCATTTCTTCGATGGTCGCCCGTCCGTCCGTCTCTACCGTATGCATGTGCAGGTCGCAACGGATATCTTCCACCGTCACTAACCGGGGCAGGGAATCGCTTCCCGCCGCATCCAGTACCGCTTCCATTTGCCGCAACTCTGGCGGAATCCATTTCAGCCCCAGCACCCTGTAGATTTCCTCTTCGCTCCCCCCCGCTAACACCGCGCCTCTCCGCCGCAACCCGCTCGCGGTCAATTCCATCCCCGCTGCGGCCGCCCGTGCCTGGAGAGCTTCCCAGTGGGCCGCCGGCCCCGTAGTCTGCATACAGTGCGCACCAAATGCCTCCGACGGGACCGCCATTAGCCGCGCTGGCATGGTCCTGCCGGGACCTCCGCCGTCGGCCCATTCCACTATCGCGTACCCTGGCCCCCGCTCCTTTACCTCCGCCACCTCCGGCAACGCCGCCCAAGCCTCCGCCGTTTCCTCCTCGCGTCCCGCCTCTGTTTCCGCCACCAAGTCCAACTCTGCGACCGTCTCCTCCCCTCGCCGGAACGCTCCGCCCAATTCCACCCCCCGCACCCCGGGCGTTCCCGCCAGTCCCTGTTGCGCCACCACGGCCGCCCGTTCCGCCGTGGACCGCAGGAATCGCCCCGATACCGCCCGGTATGTAGCGATCGCTTGCAAGATTTGCGTCTCTTTTTTCTCGCTCATCCGGGGCAGCGTTCGCAGTTTCCCGGCTCGCGCCAATCTCTCCACTCCGTCTACCGTGGCTACACCGCACCGTTCCCAAATGGTCGCGATCGTTTTTGGCCCCAGCCCTTGCACGTTCAACAGCTCCAGCATTCCCGGTTGGTACCGCCGCAGCAGTTCGTCATGTAACGCCAATGTCCCCGTGGTTGCGATCTGTTGGATCGCCTCGGCGAGCTTCGGCCCAATCCCCGGCAATGCGCGCAGCTTCGCCGGTTCCGCGAGTAGCTCGGTCATGGCCGCGGCGCCGGCGATCGTCTCTGCCGCCTTGCGGTAGCCCCGTACGCGGAATGGATCTTCTCCCGCTACTTCCATTAGGTCGGCGGTTTCCCGCAACACTCGGGCCGTCTGTCGGTTGTCCATAGCCCATCGTAGGGTGATTTCCCGATCCTCCTCACCGCGATCGCTTTGCGCGCGCTGACCCGCATTCTCGCCGGGTTGTCGCCGCGGTCGCCGGCGGAAACGAGTGCGCTACCTGCTCCCTTCGCCACGCCAAGTGGAATGTTCTGATGTATTATCAAGGGATTGACGGAGGCCAATCAGGAGGCCGAGACCCGAGTGCCGGATCCATTAACCCAGGACGTAATCGCCATCATCGCCCGTGAACAGCGGCTTCCCGAGGACACGATTTCCCCGGAGTCCACCTTCGAGGAGCTCAAAATCGATTCCCTGGACGGCGTCAATATCGTCTTTGCGCTCGAAGAAAAGTACAATCTCACCATCCCGGATGAGATCGCTCGGGAGATGAGGAGCGTCGGTCAGGTGATTGATGCCCTGCGCCAGCAGTTGAATCAAGGGCTCAATACCGCTCCTACGCCCGCGACCTAGTCGGCGCTACGCGCCAGTGCATTGTGCCGCTGCCGCCGTTGCTGCATGGGCGGTTGGGAACCAATGGAGAAAATCGTTATCACCGGCATGGGCGTGCTCAGCGCCGCGGGCAGCACGCCACGGGAGATGTGGGCTTGCCTTGCCTCCGGTCGGGGTGCTACCGGCCCGGTTACTCGCGTGGATCCCCAGCGCCTGGCCCATAATGTCTGCGGCGAAGTGCGTGGTTTCGATCCCAGCCAGCATTTCGGCAAGGAAGTAGACGTCCTCGACCGCTTTGCCCAATTCGCCGTCGTCTGCGCTCGCCAAGCCCTGGCCGATGCCGGCCTGGGCCGCCGCTTCGGCGTCAATGGTGGTCCTCCAGCGCGCCGCGTTGGCGTCGTTACCGGCACCGCCCTGGGCGGCGTGGAGAGCGAGGATCACGGTTTTCACCAGCTCTACGCTCGCAACGCCACCCGCCTTCATCCCTTTAGCATCCCGCGTATGATGTTCAACGCCGGCACCTCCCATGTCTCCATGGACACCGGCGCCCAGGGCGTCAGCTTCGCCGTTTCCACCGCCTGCGCCTCTTCCACCCATGCCATTGGTGAGGCTTGGCGCCTCCTTCGCCTTGGCGCCGCCGATATCATGCTCGCCGGTGGCGCCGATGCGCCCATTACGCTCGGCGTGTTTAAGGCGTGGGAAGCCATGCGTGTTCTCGCTCCGGCTGGCGCCAATCCCGCCGCCGCCTGCCGTCCCTTCAGTGCCGACCGTGCCGGCTTGGTCCTGGCCGAAGGCTCGGCGATGTTCGTTCTAGAAACCGAGTCCTCCGCCCGCCGCCGTGGCGCCCGGATTTTGGCTGAATTGGCGGGCTATGGCGCCAGCGCCGACGCCGGCCATATCACCCAGCCGGCCTTGGATGGCCCCCTCGCCGCCATGCGGGAAGCGATGGAATCCGCACAACTCAACCCCGCCGATCTGGACTACATCAATGCCCACGGCACCGGCACCAAGCTCAACGATTCCACCGAGTGTGCCGCCATTCGCGAGCTTTTCGGCCCGGAGGCGGGTCGCGTCTCCGTGAGTTCCACGAAATCCATGCACGGCCACGCCATGGGCGCCAGCGGCGCCATTGACCTCGCCCCTCCGCTTTTGGCCATCGCCCACCAAACCGCCCCGCCCACCGCCAACTTCACCTTCCCCGACCCGGCCTGCAATCTCGACGTCACGCCCAACCAATCTCGCCCCCGGGAAATCCGCGCCGCCCTCAGTAATTCCTTCGCCTTTGGCGGCCTCAACGCCGTGCTCGCTATTAGGCGCTATCCCGCCTAGCGCGCTTTTTGTCATTCCCGGCCCTGGTCTACCCACCTCCTGGGACCCCAGGCCGCTTGGCCTTTCTGCGGTGTACCCCGGGCGATTGCCGTCGAACGCGGCTCGCAATGCCTGGTCCCGGCCCGCGACGTTGTATTCGCTATAGCGGGCTTCTCAAGGCTGCCGCTAAATGGGCCGCTTCCGAGAATTGAGTGGGTAGCGGCGCGTTGGCACAGCAATGTTCGCGCCCTTAACGCATTGGCCATTAGCCCCGGCATCCGGCCGGGAATGCCGCGAACCGGTGCGCTCCGAACTTTTTTAGTAGATTCTCGTCGGCTATTCCGGCGGCCCTGGCTGAGAACCCGCCCTACGCATGCGGGCTCTCTCATGCGCTAATTACGGCAACGTTCGTGGCGTGCATCGCGCCGTTTCCCTCGCCCCCGCGCGTCGCGCGGCACTGCATTCAAAGCCCCGGCCCACCTACCCCACGCTACAGCGCCGGCAGAGAGAAGGCGGTTTCATTGGCTCGGTCGCACCCTGTCTCTCGGCCGCTTGGCCCCGGGTGCTGCGCCTATTTCCCAGGTAGCGGCGGCAAAGCGGACATTGTTCTTCTCCAGGAAACCGCAAAAAAGTACAGGTCTTTCCACCACCCAACATGCCGCTAGCGATTTTGGCTAGCTGCCACTAAGGCACACTCCATCAACAACCTACGCGAACATTCCCCAGACACTCGGCCACTCGCCCGATGGCCAATCAGAGTACAGGGAATCAAGATAGTTACTGTTCCCGTGTACAGGGGGATTTACACGACCCTGTAGAGGAATCAAAGTACACACGGGTAGCAGGTGGTGCCGTAAGCAGAACTACAGCGCCATCGGTTGCCAGGTCAGGTTGTTGGACCGCGTTTGCTTTTGCCGCCAGAGCGTTCATCCCCGCGTTTTTCGCGGTGATGGTCGGGGCGAGAGGATTTGAACCTCCGACCCCCTGGTCCCGAACCAGGTGCTCTACCAGGCTGAGCCACGCCCCGACCGAAGCAGTATAGCACCGCTTCGGCTAGGGTTAGTTGCCTTCTTGGTCGGCAGGGCGAATAAACGGCGAAACTCCCGCAGAGCGGGAATCGTTGCGGTTCCAGTCCCTGTCCTGACCTCTTCGCAGGCGCTAGGCCGAGCCGGCGGGGAAACCCCAGCATCACCGCTATCGGCCTGTAACAAAAACGTTTATCGGTTCGCCGGAGGGACCTTAACCTCCCCCCGTCGGCCCAAAAGGACCTGTACCATGCGGAAACTCCAAATTGCCACCCTCGCCGTGTTACTCTCGCTTTGCTCTGTGGTCGGTGTGCGTGAGTTGATGACCTCTGTGGGGCACAGTTCCGCCCACCAGGTGGCCAGCGACGTCTCCGCTCCCATCCCGGGCAGCTAGACAGCGCTTCCGGTTTCCTTCGTGGTAGACTGGGGCGCGGGAAGGCGCTCCAGTGGAAACCTTAGTCCTCACCATCCTTTTTCCCTTAGGAACCCTTGCGACGGCGTTCGCTTTGGGCCTAGGGCTGCGCCTGCCCTTTCACCGCTGGTTTTCGGTCAAGTTCTGGCTTGCCTCGGTAGTGGTGTTCGCCCTCTCCCTCTGGCTTCTCCTCTGGGGTGGCGCGGATCCACGCTCCTCCCTCGTCTACGCCCAAACCTATTACTGGGGTGATTTCATCACCCAGCTTATCGGCCTACTGGTTCTTCTCCGCCTCGCCGAGACCGCCTTTAAAAAGGCCAATGTCAATATCCCGATGCTTCGTGGCATCACCGTCGGGATCGTCGTCGGCTGCTTCATCATCAGTTTCGCCACCATCTTTTCCCGCCTCGGCGCTGCGTCTGCCAGCCTGAAGGGGTTGGATCAGTTCGCCCTCGACGCCGAGCAGAATCTCGGCCTGGTCGGCATGTTCGCCGCCTTCGTCATTTGGCCGGCCCTGGGCGCGCTTAAGATTCCCGGTGTTCGCATTCGCCGTCTCGTCGCCGGCTTCGCCGTAATGTACAGTTCCGGCTCCGTGGGTTGGGCGCTAGTCGCAATCTTCGGTCGCAACGGCATCGGCTCTATCACTGTTCCGATGTTGAATCTGTTGGCTATGGCCCTATTCGCCATCGCCATGGCCGAGCCGGACGAAGAATCCGTCGCCGGTCGGAGCCTGGCCGAGCAGCGCGCCGCCAAACGCCGCCATATCCTGGCCCCCGGCATTCCCCAACCAACCGCCCATGCCGCGTTGGCGGACGGCTCGATCACGCAACAGGGGGCGGCCTAAATGAACGCCGCCGGCTGTATCGTGTTCGCGAACGGCCTGTGGGCGCCGTGGCTGGTGCTCGGTATCGCCGCCGCGGCCTGCCTCGTCTTCTTTCTTCGCTTTGCTCATGCTCAGCTTTTCGCCAGCCAAGCGGAGGAACAGATCGCCTTACTCCATGCCTATCGGGAGCAAGGCGTTGTGCCCGGCAACGCTACCGCCGACTACCTGACGTTCACGCATCTTCTCGGCGCCATTTCCCCTGCAGTTTCCATGCAGCCGGAGCCTTGGGTGGCCTGTTATTACGGTATGGTTCGCGCCGTTGGTTATCTGTCCTTCAAGCGTTGGGCGGAGCGCCACATGACCCTCCTGGCCGCGCATCAAGCCGGTCGCTATCGCAGCGCGGTGGATCTGCTGGCCCAGCTTCGCGCCGACGCCTAGCCACAGCCCCATCGCAAGTAGCGGCGGTTCTGTTCCTTGGGCTGCGCCTCACCGTCAACCTCTGTGCCGGCACTGCGGAAACCTCTTTCCGTGCCCCGGCTGCCCAGCGTCAAAACGGTGTGATAATTCCCCCCTGCGTGAACGTGTCCACTTCTAGCTCGCGCAGATCCCCTGCTCGAACCGGCGTTGCGCTGATATACGGTTCGCCGTATCGTACCCCCACCATCATTCCGTACGTCCGCGCCAGCGCTTCCACCCGCGCCGCGACGTCCGCTGCTGCGGGAAATATCTCCGCGCCCTTCGCCTGATCGGCATATTGCGAACTGTACGCTTCGAGCGCCCGCAGCCGTTCGGCGAATTGATCGCTGATATCCACCACCAAGGTTGGCCGGCGGTTGGCGTACAAGGAGGCATAGAGCACCGTATGCGGCCGGAACGCCGCCCCTCCCCCAATATCCAGATTCTTCAGCCCCGCCGCGAACGCCGCCTCCATGCCCAGCCGTCCCGCAATCGCGTGATCCGGATGCCGTGCAGCCGGATAAGGCACGATCAGCCAGCGCGGTCGCGTCGCCCGGATCACCGCCGCAATGCGATGCCTCGCTGCCAGGCTATTGGTTAGCTGCCCGTCAGGCAGCGCCAAGTTCCCCCGCCATGCCAGCCGCAATATCTCCGCCGCCCGTTCGGCTTCCCGGCCGCGCTGTGCGGCATCCCCGCGCGTTCCTGCTTCCCCCCGCGTCAAATCCAGCACCCCGCACGCCGCTCCCCCTTGCGCCATCTTCAACAGCGCCCCGCCACACGTCTGTTCCACGTCATCCCGATGCGCCGCCACCGCTAGCACATCCAGCCGCCGCGCTTCCGGTCCTTCCCAAAGCGTCTGGTCCATGTTCCTAGACTGCCACGCCGCGCCGCCGGGCGGGCTACTTGCAAGGTGTTCCAGCAGGATCACGGCATCCTTGCTGGGCATGTCCAGTCGCAGGGGCCCGCGCCCGTCGTTGGTCAGTGCCAGACACCCGACCGCCCGACCAGCGGCGGAACACTGGCGACGCCCCGAGCGCTAGCGGGACCTCCTTATGCCGGCCGTCGCAACCCAGCACCAGCCCCGCAGCGCGGCGCACCCAGATTTGGGCGACAGCTCCGCATCAGCCGTCGCAGCGCGCCACAGCGGCCAGCATCAGCGTCAAGAGTAATGCGGCTGCGCCGCTTCCGGTACCGCGCACACGGCGCCTTGCGCGAATCCTGCCGCTTTCACGTCGAACGCCCGGTTAAAGCGCGCCCGAACATTTGCCCACGCCACCGCCCCCGCCAGCTCAATCATCTGTTCCGCGCTCAGCCATCTGCGCGCCGCGGTGTACAAAGCGTCGCTCACCTCCGCCGGCGCCCGGCTCAGTGCCGCGGCGATATCCAGCGCCGCTTTCTCCATCTCACTGAACCGCGTGCTCGTTGCATAGTTCGGCAGCGCGAGCAAATCCTCTGCCGTCAGCCCGTTTTTTCCGCTCACGGCGGAATGATTATCGAGTCAGAATGGGCAACCGACGATAGCTGCGGTTTTCAGCATTGCCAGCCGAAACACCCGCGGGGGCAGAACGCGCGGCTTCTGGAAATACCGGTCCATCCCCGTCGTCGCTTCCAGGAATCCCGGCATTCCCGCTCGGATCTGCATCGCTGCGGGCACTTGCCGTAGCTTGCGCCGTACTGCCCACAGAATCAGCCGCGCCTTCGCGCTCGGTCTCCGCTCCGTCGCTTCCAGCCTTGCCATCGTTGCGCTCCCTCGCTGGCGTCGTGCCCCCGGTGTCTCCCCGGTATGGTCGCGCGCCGCGCCCGATTGGCGCTCCCTCCGCTGTGGCGCGACCGCGTTGGCCTACCAGTTTAGGCCACGGCGCCGGCCATTGCTGCCTCTGCGACGGTCGCCGCGCTCAATTCCAGCGTCGGTCGGCACCTCCGCTCGCCCCGCCACCGCACCACGTGCGCGTATGGAGCGTCAGCCGGGGCAGGGAACACCTGGCAGTCGCGCGCCCCGGCTTCGTCCAAATCGCGGATCAGCGGCGCACGATCGGGATCCGTTCCGAGCACGCCGGCGTTCGCCAACCGCTGCAAAATATCGGGAATCCGTGCCGGCGCCAGCACCAGTTCAATCTGCGCCACCCGGATGTGCTCTTGCCGCCCATCGGCATACAGCCGCACAATGGCCGCCTCGGGGTATGCCTTCGCTGCGCCCGCCTCGCCAGCCAATGCGCCCAGCGCCGTTTCCAGTTGTTTCCGGTCTACCGCCAGCGCCACCCAGCGCAAGCTGCTTGCATCCGTATGCATCACGCCTCCTGGTCCTCCGAGGGACGAACAGAAGGCGGCCCTATGGTGGCAATGCGGCCGGCCCCAACCCCGCCGCGTTTACGCGCCGGTCTTGAAGCCTGGCCTCCGGCAATCTCATTCGGACTGCCGGCCAAATAAAAACCCCCGCACTCGGCGGGGGTGGGCTGAATCCTGTCCGCCTTTAGCTTTTTTTCACGGGGTTGCAAGTAACGGCTCCAGAAGTGGTTGCTTCCGGAGGAGCTAAATCATTCCCCGGCGCCCGCTGGGACGCAACTCCTTTATACCACTGCCGCTTCCACCGTGGCAACGGCGGCCACTTCATGCGCCAACGGATCGCTTGCCGCCGGCCGTTCCCCTGCTTCCCGCGGCGGCAGCCGCCGCGCTGCCCGCAGCGCCTCCACCGCCTCCGGCAAGGCGAACTGTTCACCGCTGAATCCGGCGACGAACCGTCCGCCGCGGGCCAATCCCCGCGCCTCCCATCGCCGCGCCGCCTGCAACACCGCGTACCAACTCACCACCATCCGCTCCCGCTCGATGGCCCCGCGGAAAATGACGCCATACCGCCGCAGCAATTGTTCCAGCACCCGCTCCGCCAGTTCGGCTTCCTCCGCCGTTCCTCGCTCCGGCGGTACCGTAGGGCGCGCCAGTACCGACCACCGCCCCGCGCTATGCCGCGGTCTTATGCTTCGCCCTCGCCCTTCGCCGCGCCGCCGCTTCGGATCAAGCAATGCCCGCAGATTGTCGAACCCGTCCGCCGTCACCCGCCCCGCCGCCGCCAGCTCCCACAATGCGTCTTCCACCTGGCTCGCCACCAGCTTCTCGCTACCCCCGTCCCCCGCCGCTGACATTCGCGCCAAATCGGCGAAGAACAGCGCGCCTCGCTCCGTCAGCAGGCCCAAAATCGCCGCCGCTGCCGTGCTCAGCGGCCGCTCGTGGCGCGCCTCCGCCGCGGACGCAAGTGGGCGCATGCTCTCGTTGGCGACGCCGCCGGCACAACCACGGCCACCGCCAGCGTTCTCCACGCCTACCCGGCTAATCCGTTGGTCCGCAGTCGGCGGTAGCAGCCATCCCGCGTCCTCCCGCCGGTAAAATGCCATTGGCGCATTCCGCGCCGGCCGTCCCCGTCGCCGCGCCCCGGCCGGCCCAGCCGCGGGTGGCCAGATCCGGCCCCAGCCGATCTCCCCGGACAAGCACAAGAGGTCCAAATCCGCTGGGTCGTAGTCCCGGATCCGGGATGGCAGGATCGTCCGTTCCCAATCTTCCGCCGCCGCCTCCCATCCCTGCAATTGGTGCAGCACCACGCTTAACCCCGTGGCGCCGGACAGACGCGTTTCCGGTTCGGCGTGTTGCCACCGCGCCAAAAATCGCCGCCAAACCGCCTCATCCACCGGTTCAATCTCTGCCCGTAGCCGTTGCAACATCCGCCGGTGGATTCGCGCCAGCAATCGCCGGTTACACCATTCCTCCTCATCGCCAGTTTTCCTGCCAAACCGTCCCCGCAGGACCTGCCCGTCCCCTTCCAGCGCCAGCATCTGTTCCGTTACTGCGTTCACGGTCAGCCCCAGCCGCTGCGCCAAACTCGCCACCGTCACCGGCCCGGCGATCTCCATCCAGCCCCGCACCGCGCCCGCCGCCCATGCATCGCTTTCCGCTCCCCTCAATGCCGCCTCATCCACCAGCCAGCCGGAGATCCCGTTGCAGTTCTGCGCTACCACCCGCCCCGCCATCGCCAGCCCGTCCAACCATCCCAGCCATTCTTCGTTGGCCTCGGTCCGCGGCAGCCAGCGCAAGGAAAGCATCAGATCGTGCAACTCCTCCGGCCCATCCGGGTACGGTCGCGCCTCCTGCCGCACCGCGTCCACCGCGGCCGCGTCCAATCCCGCTGCCACCGGCAGCGTGCTGTCCCGCCGCAGTTGCACTGCCCTTGCCCGCCGTTCCTCCAGCGGCGCGTCGTCCAAATAGGTGTACGGAGCCGAGTTCAGCATCTCCGCCGCCAACACCGACGGCGCCGGCCGGTCCAAGGCCCGGATGCGAATCGTCCCCGCCTCCAAGCCCCGCAGCAACGCCGTCAGCCCCTCCACGTCCAGGGCCTCGTGCAAACAGTCCCGCAGGGCCTCTTGCACGTAGGGATGTTCCGGAACCTCGATATCGCCCCCATGGTTGTCCTGGCAGCCGAGCGCCCGCGGAAACGCCGCCGCTAGCAAATCCTCCGCCCGCATCCGTTGGATCTGCGGCGGCGTCTTGCGCCCGCCGCTGAAGCGCAGCATCGCCAGCGCCCGTCCCACCGTCCACCGCCAGCGCGTGGGAAACAGAGGCGCTTGCAGCACCGCCTGCACCAAAATCTCCTCCGCGGTGCGGCTGTTCAGAAACTCGAAGATCGTCTCCAGCGGAAAACTGTGCTGCTCGCTCAGGGAAAGCAGCAGCCCGTTTTCCCCCGCCGCCGCCTGCAATTCGAAGTCGAAGCCCCGGCAGAATCGTTTCCGCAGCGCCATTCCCCACGCTCGGTTGATACGGCTCCCCAACGGCGCGTGAATCACCAACTGCATTCCGCCGCCGTCGTCGAAAAACCGTTCCGCCACAATTTCCGTCCCCGTCGGCGTCCCGCCCAGTTCCGCCGCTCCCGTGCGCACGTACTCTGCCGCCTGTCGCGCCGGGTCGCCGCTTAGCCCGCATTCTTGCTCTAGCCAACCGAGGTCTCCGTCGCCGCGCGCGGCAATCTCGCCCCGTAATCCCGCCATCGCCTCGGACAGCTCCGGTGTCCGCCCCAGCGCTTCCCCCTTCCAGAACGGCACCGTCGGCGGGGCACCCTGCGCGTTTTCGACTCGCACCCTTCCCGTCTCGATTCCCTGGATGCGCCAGGATGTGGTGCCCAGCAAAATGATGTCGCCCGCATGGGTCTCAATCGCGAAATCCTCATCCAGGCTCCCCACCGGCAGGTTCTCCGGCTCCGCGATGACCGCATACGCCGCCTGCTCCGCGATTGCCCCCCCGCTCGTCAGCGCGGCCAGCCGGGCACCCCGCCGTGCCCGCAGCCAAATCTCCGGTTCGTCCGTTTCGTGCGAACCAGGAGCCACTCCGAATCCCACCCCGCCTTGCGTGCAAATCGCCTCGGCTTGCTGCCTGGTGCTCTCGGCGGCTGCTTCCTCCAGCGAACGGAGGTTCGGGCGTCGCGGCAACTGGTGCCGGTGCAGCCACGCGCCGCTCCGCCCCCGCCGTTCGGAAATGCCCCCCGACAGCACTTGCACCACCGCATCGAACTCTGCCCGCGGCAGCTCTCGATACGGATATGCCTTCCGCGCCATCGCGAACAGCGCATCCGCTGGCGTCGTCTCCGCCGCCACCGTCGCCACGATCTGCTGCGCCAAGATATCCCGCGGCCACGGCGGCACGGTGATCGCGTCCAGCGCCTCGGTCGCCGCGCCAGCCCCCGCCCCGCTCCCGGCCCCAATCCCCGCATCGGTTCCGCTCCGCCGTAACGCCCTCGCCAGCGCCGCGCATTCGATTAAGTCATCCCGCGTCAGCGCGAAGAACCGTCCCTTCGGGGTCGCGCCGCGGTAATGCCCAGCCCGCCCGATCCGTTGCCACGCCACCGCCAGGGAGCGCGGCGAACCGATCTGGCAGACCAAATCTACGTAGCCAATGTCCAGGCCCAGTTCTAGGGACGCCGTCGCCACTAGAGCCCGCAACTCGCCTCGCTTGAATCGCTGCTCGGCGCGCAACCGGATCTTGCGCGACAGGCTTCCATGGTGTGCCGCCACCGCTTCTTCTCCCAGTCGCGATTCCAGCCGGTGGGCCAGCCGCTCCGCCAGCGACCGTGTCGCCACGAAAATAAGCGTTGCCCGATGTTCTTTTGCCAGCTCCGCCAGGCGGTCGGCCCGCTCTTCCCATTGCTCGTTCGTTGCCACCGGTCCCAGCGGTGAGCCTTGCGGAGTTTCCACCGCTACGTCCATTTGTCGCCGCCGCGGCACCGCAATCGTTTCCACCGCCCGCCCCGTGCCCGCCAAAAACGCCGCCACCTCCGCCAGCGGCCTAACCGTAGCTGACAGCCCGATCCGTTGCGGCCGTCCCCGCCCCGCCGGCGCCGCCAGCGCTTCCAGCCGCTCGAGCGACAGCGCCAAATGCGCCCCTCGCTTGTTGCCCGCCAGCGCATGGATCTCATCCACGATCACCGTCCGCGTCGTCCGCAGCATCGCCCGGCCCCGCTGCGAGGTCAGCAGCAAATACAGCGATTCCGGTGTCGTCACCAGAATGTGTGGCGGCCGTCGTAGCATCGCCGCTCGCTCTGCAGCCGGTGTGTCGCCCGTGCGCACCGCTGTTCGGATCTCTTCGCCTAAATACCCCGCCTCCAGCGCCCGTTGTTGGATCTCCGCCAGCGGCGTTTGCAGGTTGATCTCGATGTCGTTTGCCAGCGCCTTCAGCGGCGACACGTAGACTACCGATGTCTCCGCCCGCAGCCGTCCCTCCAGCGATTGCCGCAACAGCCGGCTGATGGCGGTTAAAAACGCAGCTAAGGTTTTCCCGGTTCCCGTCGGCGCCGTCAGCAGCACGTCCCCGCCCCCTGCGATCGTCGGCCACCCCCGCAGTTGTGGTTCCGTGGGATCGCCGAACCGCGCGATGACCCATTCCGCCACCATCGGTTCCAGTCCTGCCGCCCACGCGTCCATGCCCTAAGCCTACCCCGCCTGTCGCCCTGGGGAGCGCCGGCGACCTGCCGGCATCCCCGTCCGCCCCTGCGTATACTAAATCGTGACCCGCCCCTTGCGTATCGGCTCCCGCGCCTCTGCGTTAGCGCGTTGGCAAGCCGAGCACATTGCCGCGGAGCTCCGCTCCCGCGCCATTCCCGCCGAAATCGTTTTCCTCACCACTAGTGGTGACCGTTTCGCCGATCGCGCCCTCGCCGCCATTGGCGGCAAGGAACTGTTCACCAAGGAGATTGACCAAGCCCTAGCCGCGGGCGAAGTGGACCTGGCTGTCCACAGTCTCAAAGACGTTCCCGCCGTTCGCCCCGCCGCACTCTTTCTTGCCGCCGTCCCGGGAAGGGAAGACCCGCGTGACGCTTGGGTCGCCCCGCCCGGACTGACTTTGGCTTCCGCGCCACCCGCCGCGCGAATCGGCACCAGCAGCCTCCGCCGCCGCGCCCAGTTGTTGGCCCGCTTTCCGCAACTGGAGATCGTCCCGCTGCGTGGCAATGTGGACACGCGCCTGCGCAAATGGCGCGAGGGCCACTGCGACGCCCTGATCTTGGCGGGGGCCGGCCTCAAGCGCCTCGGCCAAGAGGCGGTCATATCCGCTTGGTTCCAGCCAGAAGAAATGTGTCCCGCCGCCGGCCAAGGCGCCCTCGCCATCGAGTGCCGCGCGGCCGACGCCTTTACCCGGCAAGCCTTGTCCGCGCTGGACCATCCCCCCACCCACCAGGCCGTCCGCGCTGAACGTGCCGTCTTGGCCCGGCTCGGCGCAGGCTGTCAAACCCCAGTCGGCGCTTTCGCCCATTGGAGCGGACCCGAACTGCATCTCCGCGCCGTGGTGGCGGACCGCGATGGCCGCGGCCTCATCTCCTCCTCCGCGTCCGCCGCCGGAAATCCCGCTCAACTCGGCGTTCAGGTTGCCAACCAGCTCTTATCTCAAGGCGCGGCGGAGTTACTGGGTCCACCCCTCCCCGCTCCGGAAGCGCCATGACCGCGCTCGATTCCGCATTTCCCGCTCAGCCGCTGCGCGGCCGCCGCATCGTCGTGACCCGCGCCGCCGCGCAGGCGCGGGAATTGCTCGCCCAATTGCAATCCGCCGGCGCCACCGCCATTTCCTTGCCCACCATCGCCTTCGCCCCGCCGGCTGACCGCGAACCGTTGCTGCAAGCCACCCGCCATGCCGCCGCCTGCGATTACGACGGCTACATCTTCACCAGCCAAAACGGCGTGGATGCCTTCTTCGCCGCCGCCGCGGAGCAGGGAATAGCGCTCCCGGTCCCCACTTCGGTTCGAGCTTCCGCTTCCAACCCTTGGATCTGCGCCATTGGCCCGGCGACCGCCCGTCGCCTCGCCGCCCACGGCTGGCCGCCCACCATCCTTCCCGCCGAGTTCGTCGCCGAAAGCGTCATCGCCGCGCTCTCCTCCCAATCCCTACGAGGTCGGCGCATCCTGCTCCCCCGCGCAGCTGCGGCCCGCGACGTGATTCCCGCAGCGCTGGTCTCCCGCGGCGCCCAGGTGGACGTCGTCGCCGCCTATCGCACCATTTCCCCCGCCGGCGCCGAATCCCGCGCCCGCGAACTGTTTCCACCGCCGCCCGCCGCCGTTCGCCCGGATGCGATTTTGTTTACCAGTTCTTCCACCGCCCGCCATCTCGCCGCTTTGCTCGGCGGCGATTATCGCCGGCGTCTCTCCGGCGTCTTGTTGGCTGCCATCGGTCCCGTTACGGCCGCTGCCCTGAAAGAGCTGGGCCTTTCCGTGGGGCTCGTCGCCCCCGAATTCACCGCCGCGGGACTTTCCGCCGCCCTGATCGCCCACTATGCGGCCCTGCCGCCAGTCTGAATTCCGTTGCTTCGTGTCCCGTCCTTCGCGTCCACGCACGAAAGAGTTCGGGATACGAAGCGGTCACGAAATCTTTCGGGCCATAGCCTAGCTCCGCCGCCGCCCGGCGGATCATTGCCGCCGTTCCCTCCAACTCCAGAAAATTCCCCGCCGCCGTCTCGTCCCACGCCGCCTCCAACCCCGGCCACGCTTCCGACCGCCACAACGTGCGCTGCCGCTCGTACACCAGTCGCGGTCGCCATTCCAGCACCGCCAGCACCGCCATCACGCCCGCCCCATCCGCCACCATCATCTCGGCCTCCGGCCGGATTTTCAGTCGCTGGTCGCCCTGTCTCCGCCCTTTGGCGGTCAGCAGCCATTGACTTCCGCTCCGCCTCAGCCGCAGCAACAATCCCTGCCGCCGCAATTGCCCCCGCGCGTCGTCGAACAGCCAGTTCGTTTCCCGCTGCCGCCGCCCGGGATGAAACCCCGCGACCCGCAGTGCTCTCCGTAGCGCCGCGCCATCCCGAATCGCCAATTTGATTTCCGTTTCCAGCGCCATCGCCGCTCCGCCGCCAGTGTACCGCCGTTACTCCGCGGCTCCGGGGTGCGCTGGCCGCCGCCCGCAATGCAGTTGCCGCGGCGCCGGAACCGCGGAAACGACCGGCAGCTTAAACCGGCCTGACCGATCCGCTGGCGGCTTCAACCGCGCAGCGCGGCGCCGATTCACGCCAAACCAGGGCCCGCGAAACCGTCCGCGGCTTTGGGCTGGAACCGTGCGATTCGATGCATGCGGTGCGACGCGATTCACCTCGCCCGCCGCATGTACGGAATCCGCCGTCGGGCCCGCCAGCCAGTCATTGGAGCGCGGCGAGCAGCAAGCCAGGCGAGGCCGCAGGCGGAGACGGCAGGGAGGTGTACCCAGGCGTACTCGACCCCGCCCGAACCGCCGAAAACGCAGCATGGCGACGCAAATCGCCCCGCCCGCTCCCCTCCCTAGCGCATTCTCTCTACCGCCAGCGTCGGCAGCGCCAACATTGCCTCGCGCCAAACCGACTCCGGAAACCCGGCCAGCAACTCCCGCGCCGCCGCCGCGTGCTCCCGCGCTTCCGTCATCGCCAGTTCCAGCGCTCCAGTCTCGGCCAGCAATTCCCGTATCTCCGCCAGCCCTACCGTCGCATAGCCCTCGCGCATCACCAGCTCCATGCGCTCTCGCTGCCCGCGATCCGCCCGCTCATATGCATACAAAGCGGGCAGCGTCATCTTGCCCTCGCGCAAATCGTTCCCCACGGGTTTTCCCAGCAAGTCTTCGGAGGCGGTGAAGTCGAGGATGTCATCCACCATCTGAAACGCCAATCCCAGCTCCCGCCCAAAACGCTCCAGCGTCGCCGCCTCCGCCGCGCGGCCCACCGACAAGGCCCCCAATTTGCAGCAAACCGCGAACAGCCGTGCCGTCTTCGCCTCGATCAAATCCAGATGCTGCTGCCGCGAAACGACCGTTCCCGCCATTTCCTGCTGCCGCAGCTCCCCTGCCACCATCGTCTCCGTCAGCCGGATCAGTTCATCCAGAATGGCGAAGTGGCGCTGCCGCAGCGCGATGCTGAACGCCTGCATGTACAGCCAGTCGCCCGCCAGCACGCACGCGCGCGCGCCCCAGCGGGTATTTGCGCTCGGCCGCCCGCGCCGGATCGCGGCGTCGTCAATGACGTCGTCGTGGATCAGGGTCGCGGCATGGATCATCTCCACCACCGTCCCCAGCGCCACCATTTTCGGCCCCCGCGCGTCACACAACTCCGCCGCCAGCAGCAGCAGCGCCGGCCGCAGCCGCTTGCCTCCGCCGGAATGCAAGTAGTCGCCGATCGCCGCGATGCCCGGCGTGGCCGTCGCCAGCTCCGCCAAAAACTGCCGCTCCACCTCCTCCAGAGGCTCGCGAATCAAAGCGAACGGCGTGGCCGCCTCGGCGGCCACCGTGCCCATCGGGCTGGCGGATTTGCTCATGCGTTCTAAATACTGCGGTAATTGGTGAACTGCATGTCGATGCCGAAATCGTGCTGCTTCAGCAGCCCGATCACCTCTTGCAGCGTGTCGCGGTCCTTTCCCGCCACCCGGACCGTGTCGCTCTGGATCGAGGCCTGCACTTTCTTTTTGGAGTCCTTGATCACACGCACGATCTCCCGCGCCTTTTCGTTCGGTATCCCCTGTTGGATCGCCACCTCCTGGCGCACCCGTCCCCCCGCCGCTGACTCCGCCGCTCCGGCGCTGAGCGCCCGCAGCGGCACGCCCCGCTTCACCAGCTTTTGATGCAACAGGTCTGTGACCGCGTGCAGCTTGTATTCATCACTGCTGTTCAGTGCCAGTTTCCGGTCCTTCTCGTTCAGTTCGATGGTGCTGTGCGTGTCCTTCAGGTCGTAGCGGGTGGAAACCTCCTTCAGCGCTTGCTGTACCGCGTTCAGCACTTCCTGGAGATTCACTTCACTCACGATGTCGAATGAGTTTTCTTTCGCCATGGCTGCTCCCTCCCTATTGAAACACGGCTTCCGTGCCAAATCCCGGCTTGCGCCGTCGGCGCCGGGAATCTGGGGCGCGGGTGCCAGCGCCGGCTGCAGTCGGCCAACGACTCGCCACTGCCCGCGCCACAACCAGGCTTCACGAGTTCTCGCGGCAACCTGAAGAGGCCCCGGGCGCTAGCTGGCCTGCGTTGCCTCCGTTGCAGCTCCGACGTGGCCGCCGCGGGGAACAGGGCGGCTGAGCCGCGCGAACCGGCGAGTCCCCTAACGGCCAACTGGAGCGCCCAGAAGTTGGACACAGATGCCGATCTACCGCTCAAGTTACGATAGAACCTATGCTCCCTGCGTCGCCTCGTGCCGCCCAGCGGCCCCTCCCCCGCCGGGTGTTCCTTTCTTGTTTGTTCGTCGCCGTCCTGCTTCCCGTGTCGGCGTTGGCTGCGACTCCGCGCTCGCAGCCGCTGTTTCCGCCCTTGCGGCGCTGGGTCCATGCCGTGCGCCGCGGCGACGCCTCCGCCATCGCGGCATGCTATTCCCGCCAGCCCCCGCCCTTGTTCTTGGTTTCCACCGGCCTTGTCCGCCATGCTGCCCGGCAGATTGGCTTCTGGGCCAATTGGCGGAAGATGGGCCTCATCGGGTTTGATCTATCGCTGCTCCGCCAGCGCCGCGTCTTCCCCCGGCTCCAGGAGGAGTACTTCCAAGCCGCCCTGCGTGTCCAGACGCCTGCCGGGCCGCGCTCCTTTTATTTGTTTGTTTCCCAGCTTTGGCGTCATGAGCCCGCCGGTTGGCGCATCGTCGGCGGCAGCCGTACCGATCTGTCACGCCTGCGTCAGCCGGACTCCCTGGCCGGAGATATCTTCCCCTCGAATGTTTCTCCCCGTGCCACCATCGCCCGCGCTATCGCCCGCGCCCGCCAAGACCATAAGCGAGTCCTGCTCATCTTTGGCGCCAACTGGTGCTACGACTGCCACGTCTTGAATCTCGCCCTGCGCCATTCCAGCCTCGCGCCGCTTTTCCATTCCGCCTATGAGATGGTGGACATCAATGTCGGCGAGTTCAATAGAAACCTCGACGTCGCCGCCAAATATCAGGTTCCGCTGCAAAAGGGCATCCCTGCCCTCGCCGTCCTGAATTCCCATGGCCAGCTTCTTTACAGCCAGCGTGACGGCCAGTTTCAGGCCGCGCGTGATCTCGGTCCCGAGGATCTCATTCGTTTTTTGAACCGGTGGAAGCCGCAGCGGCACTAAATCGGTTGCGGCGCTAGGCCCCGTCGTGCCCCCTTCGGGTGGGGATCTGTGCTGTCGCGCGGGCTGAAACGGTCTGGGGATGGATGGGGCGCCGCGAACCATCGGCCAGCCGCAACCGTGGGGCGGTGCTCCGTGTTCCCAATCCCCCCAGATCGTTGTGTCCGGCCGTCGCGCTCATTGCCCGCTCGTCAAACCCAACCAGTACCTTGCCCCTGCGCTCATCGAATTTTTTGCGCCCCTCCCCGGAATGGGGCCGGCTCCACGGCTGGCGGATCACCGGGCGGCGGCAGGCCCGCCAGGCGAGGCCGTATCGCAGCCGCGCGCTTCCCGTGTACTTTGCACAGTGCGCCCGCTGCTTGTTCGCCGCCAGGCGCTCCGTTACGGAATCGTAAAATGTAACATTTTCACCTGCAACAACATGAAAACAAAGCCTTGGCCGTGTTACATGGCAATCGCGATCGTCCGCCCCGGACCACCACTACTGAGCCGGGTGAATCCGCCGGTCGGCCTGCCTGAAGCCGCCGCGCCTGCGCGTCGCGGATCCCGTTGCCGGACGCCAAAGCGCAAACGCACGGCCCCGGCGAGCCCCGAGGCCCAATTGCGCGGGCTGGAACCAGCGGGAGCGTCTCCGAGCCACCCACGCGTGCAACCATTTGTCAGCCGGAGCCCGCCCGTAGTGGCCCAATCTCCACCCTCGGCAAGTCTCACTTTGCCGTCCAACAACGTCAGGTGGTGTATTGAAAGCAAATCACCTAACAGATTCGAGGCCGCGAAGAAAGAGACCTGCGGGCCATGCCGTCGGATTGGCGTTCCGCCGAAGCGTTAAAGCCGCCGGACCACCGCTTTCGTCACCGCTCTGGTCCCCAGATTGCCCCCGACATCGGCCGTACATTCCCCCGCCGCCAGCGCTGCCGTTACGGCGTCCTCCACCCGCTTTGCTGCCGCCGCCATCCCGAGTTGGTCCAGCATCATCGCCCCGCTCAGCATCGCTCCCATCGGGTTCGCCGCGTCCTTGCCCGCCAGCGCCGGAGCCGAGCCATGCACCGGCTCGAACAGCCCCGGGCCACCAGGTGCGCCATCCTCCCGTTGGGGATGCAAATTCCCGCTCGCTGCCATAC
>OFHJ01000006.1_pt1 | contig 77813 bp, 73 predicted proteins | sample 1522001 | NCBI WGS metagenome assembly OFHJ01 (sample SAMEA2464838, study PRJEB22497) | soil metagenome | biome: Grassland; feature: Farmland; material: Clay | place: Australia | collected 2013-02-01 | depth 1.2 m | reverse complement strand
ATTTTGTATAATTATTGTAACATGTATACCATGCGCCTGCTGCATCATCCTAACTTCTTGGCTCTATGTGTGTGAGAAGCCTGTAACCAGGGAATTTCTGGCGAAATCTTTCATCAAGTTTGTGGGCTACATCATGAGCCTTCTCAAGTGTAATATTCCTTTCAAACACAAGATGCAACTCTGCAATTGATGTACCGAGAGACTCTCTGATCTCCAGCCCATGAAAGCCAACAATCTCCTCTTCCTGGTTTATCAGGTCCTTGATAGATTTCTCTATATCTTCTATTAAGGCAGTTCTACGTGTATCGACATGAACATGCGCAGAATAAAAGCCGTTATTCGTCAGCTCATCCTGCACCATGTGGGAAATTGCGTGAGCCGAAGAGGCATCCAGATTGCCTGAGAGCACAATTGTGATATTGACAACAACCCTTTCCCCGTATTCATGGACTTCTATTTTTCCTATGTCTCTCACTCCTTTGATTCCCAGGGAAATCAGCCTGGCCTTGTCTATCAGGTCCTTGCTCTGGAAGCCTCCCATTAGCTGATTTATGCTCTTCCTGCCGTAAGAAAATCCAAGGTAAATCAAGAACAATGCAATTGCCGCACCGATCGCAGGATCAACGAAATTATACCCCTGCCCACTCAATATGAGTCCGACAATAACTGCTCCGGTAACGAGGTTGTCTGATTGTTCATGCCAGTAATCGGCCGACATGAATTCTGCTGACTTCTCCTTGCCCAGCCTTGAAACATAGACGCCAAGGAAGAACTTGACCGGTATCGTGATAGCAATCAGGATCACGTAAAGAGTGGAATATCTTATGACAGCAAGATGCCGTATGTCGAAGTATTCCCCTCCGAGTATAGCTGCACCGGTGGCTATCAACGTAGCCGCAAGGACAAAGAGAACCACGTACTCGGCACGTCCATGCCCGAATGTGTGCTCCTCGTCAGGAGGCATGTAGGCATATGTTATCCCTGCGAACATTGACAATCCAACCAGAGCATCCGTCAAGGAATTGAAAGAATCTGAAACAAGAGCGTAACTGTGGATATACACGCCAATGATAAGCTTGTATACAAACAAGGCCACGTTCACGGATAGAACAACAATTGAACCTGTTTTCAGTACGGCTCCCCTGTCCAAGGTTTTTGATCATAGTCATCTGATTTAAATTTGCTTTGGATCTGCAAGCTCTAATTCCCACTGTCAGGCTTGAAAGTCGGGAGTATCATGTCAAAAACATTTATCCGGAAATGTATCATGTGCACCTGTCTGATTGGGGTAGCAATATGAGTTTGACAAACAGGACGATCGTTGAAACCGGATGGCTCGCTAAGCATCTGCGCGAAGATGACATTGTAGTTGCAGATTGCAGGTACAACCTTATGGATTCCTCCGAAGGCCGGAAGAAGTACCTTTCTGGACACATACCCGGAGCCTATTTTGTCGACATGGAAACTGACCTCACTGGTGAAAAAAAGGAACATGGCGGCAGGCATCCAATTCCCGACAAGGATGACTTTTCCAAAAAAATGTCAGCCATCGGAGTTGAAAAAGGGAAAACGGTAGTTGCGTATGATGACGACCTGTCTGGTGCGTCCAGACTGTGGTGGCTGCTGAATTATTTCGGCCATGATCATGTGTACGTGCTGAACGGCGGCATAGGAAAGTGGATGGAGGAGGGTCGTGAGATATCTCTGGAACTCCCGGTTGAAATGAACAGCCGTTTTGAGCCCGCAGTCAACCACGATCTGCTCTTCGATGTTCACACTGTCAGGAGCAGCCGATCAAACGTTATTGTCGATTCCCGCGCACCGGAAAGGTATGCGGGCAAACACGAGCCAATAGATTTTAAAGCAGGGCACATACCGGGTGCTGTAAACATATTCTACAGGGATGCTATGAATCCAGAGGGGAAGATAAAGGAGCGCGATGACCTGAGGAAGCTCTATAAAAACACGGGCCCATCCCCCGTTATATATTGTGGTTCGGGCATAACTTCCTGTGTAAACATTCTTGGAATGGCTGTGATCGGAATAGAAGCCAAATTGTATCCTGGCAGCTGGAGTGACTGGATAAGTTACCCTGAAAACGATGTTGAAACAGAAGCTGGCTCATAGATGAGAGGAAATCAAGCCCCAATAAATGGGAGCTCCCTCATGGAAACCCCAACCATCAGCCTGTCCCAGTCACCCAATGGGATTTTTCTGCACACCAGATAACATCCGCCCTCTTCTTTTGAATCCATTCTGCAGAACTTTCCGAAGTGGCCATTCTCATTGCTGTTGACCTCGGTGTAGAAGTTCATTTCCTTCCCATGCAGGTAAACTGCCTTATAATCTGTTCGCCGGAAAACAGTATCATCATCGTTTTCCTCATCAGGGGCCTCATCCCATTCCCAGAATATCCTCACGTTTCTGATGGAGATGGATCTTCCCATGATTTTTCTAACATGGACCCGGATAATCATTTCAACTTCTTCTTCAGCTTTTCCCCATATGACATCCCTTCCGTTTTCTTCAATAATGGACCTGCAGATGGATGGCGCAAATCTTGAGCCGAGGAGAAAATTTCCACCTTCAAGATCATCCGAAAAGATTCGGATACTCTTCAAGAGCGAACAGTTTTGGACAGGCACACAGGAATAAACATGAGGCCTAGTTAAATGTTGCCACAGAATATCGTATCATCAGCTTGCTATTCTGGTCTGGCTGTTAATGCACGCGCTTTGTAGTTGGAACGATTATGGGCAGATGATGAACCTGGAAACCAATATCCCATGAAGCTTGCTAATGAACTGTGCGAATGTCCATGGCCGTACTTGAAATAATAATCAGTTTCAGAAGTCATTACTTCCGGCTTGGCCCCTGTATGTCTGCTCCGCTGTTGATGGTATTGTATTCTTTTTCAATGACAGGGGAGAGTGCGTAGTACCCGAGAGCTGAGATCAGGGAAACTGCTGCTATTACGTACCAGCCAAGGAATGCGCGCGATATGAGCAGACCGAACAGAAGCGGCCCTATATACGAGGAAAGTGAAATGCCGGCTCTTGAGAAGGCAAAGTAAAACCCCTGGTACCTCCCCCTATTGTGCTCTCTTGAGAACAGTGTGGCTACTACCTGGGTGGGCACTGCCACCATTATTTCTCCCAGCGTTGTCAGAGTAATTGCTATCAGCAGCGGTATGAGCCCATCAGCCCTTCCTATGGCAACAAACCCTGCTGCCATGAGGACAGAGCCAAGAGCAATGGGAAACAACCTCATTCTTCTCTCTATGCCCATGGCTCTGGAGATCGGGACCTGCAGAACTGTTATAAGAAGGCCGTTTGTCGTGAGGACTATTCCTATTTTCACGCTGGAAAGCGAAAGGAACTGGGACTCGAAAACGGATAGGGGAATAGCCTGGTACCCTATGGCAAGCCAGGAGATGAAAATGAGCACGAAGAACGGGAAAAGGCCCCGTTCAAGCCCAAGTGAGAATTTTCCCGGACGTTTGTCATCTTTGAATCTTAGGGCGTATTTCGGGTTAATTTTGATCTTCATCAGGGCCACTACTGCTGAAACGAGGGTTACGACAGCCCCGAAAACAAAAATTGAACTGTATCCGTAGTAGGCTATGAGAAACCCTCCTGAAACCGGCCCTATAGTGAAACCCAAATTAACGCCTACGTAAAGAAGAGACATCCCGCTGGCCATCTGCCCTTTCTGCCTGTCCGATACATGGGAGGAAAGGGCAAGCTGCGAAAGGTTGTTGAACAAGCTGAGGACGGGGTACGAGATCATGTAAAGAAAAACGGGGCTGTCCTCCACCACAAAAAGTGCCAGCAGTGCATAAAATACAGTGGATACGGACAACCCAATAACAGTCAGCGTCTTGGTTCCAAGAACATCTGACAGCCTCCCCCCGACTATCTGGCCTGCAATACCCAACACTCCTGAGGCAAGGTATATTATCCCTACCTGTGTCACCGGGACACCTTTTACCTGGAGAAGGAAAACAGCAATAAACGGGAAGCTTGTGCTGAACCCTGTATAGGCAAGCGTAACAGCAGTGAAAATGGTGTAGTTTTCCCTGGCAACATCATTCGGGTCTGCCAAAGGCTGGAGCTGTCCCTTAACGGTCACAGGCCACTCCGAAAGAAGTACTCATTGTATAAACAGGCTGGAACACTGACATTAGCCATCTAACAATCTCAGAGGTATAATTCATCCCCGGTATGAACCTTTCTTGGAACAGGGTCGACTTTTCCCATCTCGAATATATAACCGCTTGGCATGCGATATTTCCGTGAAACCTGACCAAAAATCTCGCCACAGCCTTACATGTACGTCATAACGGTTTAATTCAACCTTCAATTGAATTAATTATGGTGCTGGTTGAGGAAGAAACTCTTTCCGGAACACATACGAACTGCATAAGCGTAAACGACGTTACCAAATCCTACGGAAAGAACCCGGCACTCAGCGGATTGAGTTTTTCCATCCCATGCGGAGAGAAATATTCCCTGATTGGTCCAAATGGCGCAGGGAAATCCACGACTCTAAAGCTCCTTGTAGGGCTGCTTGTTCCTGACAGGGGGTCTGTATCTATTGACGGCATTGACCCTACAACAAAGAGGGCCAAGAAACTCATTGGATACCTTCCAGAAGACGCGTCCCCGTACAATACTCTTTCAGTGAGGGAGAACCTGGAATACATTGGTGCGATAAGGGAAGTCCAGAATCTGAGGGAGCGGGTTGATCAGCTCATTTACGAAATGGGCCTTTCTGAATATGAAAAATCCAAGGTAAGCAAACTCTCAAGGGGGAACAGGCAGAAACTTGCAGTTGCACTGTCGGTGATCCATGAACCGGACATACTGCTTCTCGATGAACCGCTGAATTACCTCGATATTCCCACCCAGGAAAAGACGATCTCCATCTTTGACAGGCTTAATGCAACCGTTCTCGTATCAACGCACATAATGTCAATTGCTGAAAGGCTTACTCACGGGGCAATTGTGATATCCAGGGGAAGAACAATCTGGGACGGCACTATGGAACAGCTTAAACAGCTTGGGGACCCGACGGAAGCCATTGAAAAAATTGTAATGAGGTTGATGACTGGTGCAGCCCCGACTCATTAGGCTCCTGATAGCCTCCCGCTTTTCCAGGCCATTGATAGGGGTTATGATATTCGTTCTTGTTTACTCTGTTCTCATGGGCTTCTTTGTTCCGCCGGAAGCTGTGCAGATGGGGGAGTTCTGGACATATTATATCATAGGAATCACTGCGTTTTTCCTCATACTGATGACCATGATCGGTGGAATCGCGATAATGAAATCGGACCTCGATTATCTCTTCACTCTGCCCCTTAGCAGGAGGGAACTTGCAGTCAGCTTCTATATAACACAGTTCCTTGCGACAGGAATATCATACGTTCTGCTTTTTGGGTACGTTTTCATCTTCATCCAGGGAACCTCTGCTGAAAAATTGATGCTGGCAGGCGACATGGTTCTGATCGGGCTTTTGCAGACAGCTTTGAGCATAGTTTCATTCAGGCTCGAAACGAGACAGAAGGCACTTCTTGCCGGAGCTATGGGAGTATATGCTCTTCTGCCACTTGCCGGTTTTAGCTACTCGTTCACTTCGATTTTTACTGGGCACATACTGGAGGGAACAATAGTAATCGTGATCCTGAATGTTATTTTCAATTACCTCGCGCTGACCCAGCTGAGCACCATCGAACTTGGCTTTACAAAAATCACATCAATAAGGTCATCCGCAGAATACAAAACCACTGAGAAATTCGTAGGGCTTTCCCAGAGGGCGGCAATTGTAAGAAGGTACCTTTCAGAAATCAGTTTTACCGGAAGGTTCAACCTGGGAGGAAGCGTCAGCGTTAGAGTATCCCGAATCAGGCTCAGGACACTTCTCATTCCGGTAGCTGCAATTGCAGTTGTTTACGGATACTTTGCACTCATTTTTAATCCTGCTGACGGTTCTCCCGGAGTGGCAGTAGTCCTTTCCATGATGTACCTCGGGATATTCATTCCAATGTTCTTCCCCGAAGTATTCTCGCATGAGAGGGCATGGCTTGCGTTTTCTTCAATGACTGCTAAAAACTACTGGACTTACATTGTTTATGCAAAGGTGATACAGACATTCGCCATGATGCTGCCATTCATAGGGGTGAATATTGTTCTCGCTATCATTGGAGTATCGGGTGCAGTAAATGCAATAATATATCTTGGTATGGTGCTGCCAACTTCCCCGTTGATATCACTTTACTTCTCAGGCAAATACTCCCCGGCCCAGGTGATTGACATGGAGACCCTTCCTGCCGAGTTCAGCCTCAGGCAACTCGCAACCCTGGTTCCGGTCATATTTTTCACTGCAGCGGCAATCGTCTCGATGTTTTCCATCATCCTTGCATTGGTGTGTGGTGCATTCTTTATCACGATTGCTCTTGCAATTCTAATGGGGAACAAGAGATGGAACAGAATAGTTTACAGGCTTACAGAGAAAGGATTCGTTTAGATGGAAGAAAAAAGTAAAGAGATGGTTACAAAAAGCTGAAACATCATCAGGTATAAAATGGAAGTTCAGTTTGACGCTTCCCGCCTGAACCCCTCAATGGCATCTTTTATTTCTTCTACCGATGCAGAATTTTCCAAGGTGCTGATATCGCCCGGCACTTCGTTAAGGGCCACAGCTTTGACAACACGCCTCATTATCTTTCCGCTTCTGGTCTTGGGAAGCCCCTTCACCACATGTATTTCTTCCGGAACATATATTGGGCCAAGATCCGCCCTTATTTTCTTCCTGAGTTTTCCTACAATCTCCCCATCCTGTTCGTACTGGTCCTTTACGACAATGAAAGCTACGATAACCTCTCCCTTGACCTTGTCCGGCCTGCCGAACACTGCTGCCTCGGCAACCTCATGGGATGCTATGAGTGCGTCCTCGATCTCTATGGTCCCTAGTCTGTGGCCGGATATGTTCAGTACTTCGTCAGCCCTGCCTAGCAGCCAGAAGTATCCGTCATTATCCTTTATTGCATAGTCTCCGCAGTAATACATTCCATTGAACTTCTCGAAATAAGTCCTCTTGAACCTTTCAGGATCGTTATTGAGGGTCATGAACATCCCGGGCCACGGCCTCTTATACGCAATAAACCCTTTTTCTCCCGGTGCCACCTCAATCCCATTCTCATCCAGTATTACCGGGTCCACTCCGGGCATTGGAAAAGTGCCCGATCCAGGCTTCAGAGGAGGGAGCCCCAGGCCAAGTGGCGGTGCAATCATGAAGCCTCCCGTTTCAGTCTGCCAGTAAGTATCAATGATAGGGCTGTTGGATTTTCCTATAATGTCATAATACCACTTCCATGCTGCTGGATTTATCGGCTCCCCAACCGTCCCCAGAACTCTGAGGGAACTCAGGTCATGCATTTCGGGGTATTTCTCGCCGTATCTCATCAGCGTCCTGATTGCCGTGGGTGAGGTGTAGAGCAGATTCACCCTGTACCTCTCTATGAGCTCCCACATTCTGTCGGGACCCGGGTAAGTTATGGCCCCTTCGTACATTATCGAAGTGAGGCCAAGGAAAAGTGGGGCAAACACAATGTAGCTATGGCCGGTAACCCAGCCTATGTCTGCCGCACACCACCACCTGTCATCCTCCTGGGGGTTGAACGCCCATTTCATGGTGTTTGCCACCCAAACAGAATAGCCGCCATTTCCATGGACGGCGCCTTTGGGCTTTCCAGTTGTTCCTGAGGTATAAAGGATGTAAAGGGGATCATTGGCGTCCATCCACTCCGGCTCAACATAAATCTGTTTTCTGCTTACGATATCGTGCCACCAAATGTCTCTCCCCTCCTGCATCTGGATGTCGTTTCTCCCCCTCCTGACGACAACAACGGACTCCACTGATGACACCTGGACAAGTGCCTCATCCACAATGTCCTTAAGCTTGACCATTTTTCCTCCACGTTGGAATCCGTCAGCAGTAATGACCAGCTTTGCCTTTGAATCATTCATTCTCTCTGCAAGTGCTCCGGCACCAAATCCAGCAAAGACAAAAGAGAATACGGCCCCAATCCTGGCCGCGGCAAGCATGGCTACGGGAGCTTCCAGGATCATCGGGAGATAGATTATGATCCGATCACCTTTCTTTATGCCAAGGTCTTTTAAGGACTTGGCAAAATTATTTACACGGAGATAAAGGCCATCGTATGTTACAATTTTCTCCTCGTCGTTTTCACTTATCCAGATAAAAGCCGCTTTGTTCCTCCTGTTTCTATTAACATGCCTGTCAAGGGCATTGTACGAGGCGTTAATCTTGCCGTTTGGAAACCACTTGTAGAACGGGGCTTCAGATTCGTCAAGGACCTTGTCCCATTTCTGAAACCAGTCAAGGACTTGAGCTTGTTTCTCCCAGAATGCATCTGGTTTTTCCAATGACTCATTGTAAACCTGCTTGTAGGTTTCAATACCGGGATGAAAAACCTCGCTCATAGGAAGAACGTTACTCTGTGTTTTGCTTTTGGCCATACAGGAAACAAAGGAATTGTTGTAGATTAATCTTATGAATTACTTAATATTTAAAGCGATACATTAAATTACTACGATCCACAATATGTAAAAATCTTAAGGAACACGCTAAATGAATTGCGCATGCTTAACCTCTGACACCCATATTCCGCATGGGAGTTCTGGATAGACGCCCCGGCCGGGATTTGGACCCGGGTCACGGGCTCGACAGGCCCGTATGATAGGCCGCTACACTACCGGGGCTGATAGGTAAATAGGAAGGATTTATTTATAGGTTAGCTGATTCAGAATAGAATTAGACGAATGCTGTGCAGAAAAGAGGCATGTATTTAGACAACTTTAAATACGTATAAGTTTGCTTAAATAATATGGAAGCATTCTCAAACATAAACCCCTGACGAGTGATAATGATGCTTGACGGAATGATTAGGCTTGTGGCTTGGACGCAGAACGACTCCTACAAATCACTCGAAGAAGTGCTCTCCATACCCGAAGAAAAGTGGAAAGAGAAACTTCAGGAGTACGGAGTCACGAATTATGTTCTGATATCAACGTGCAACAGGTTTGAAATATATTATAGTTCACCAGCTGATTTGAATGGGATTTTTAAGGAAGAAAGCGCGTTGAAAATGTCAGGGTCGCAGGCACTTGAACATCTTTTCAGGGTTACTGCCGGCCTCGAATCCATGTCTGTTGGAGAACATGAGATTCTCCACCAGGTCAAAGAGGCTTTTGACAAAGCTACTTCCGAAAAACACGCACACGATCCACTGGCATTCATATTCAGAAGGGCCCTAAGCTCAGGAAAACTAGTCAGGAAAGATACAGACATTTCAAAGGGAAAGGTCTCAATTCCGGCTCTTTCAATGGATATTCTCCAAAAGAAGTTTGGCGTTTCGGGCAGAAGGGTCGCTGTTGTGGGCACAGGAAAGATGGCCTCAGACATCCTCAAGTATATACAGAAGCTGGGTCCAAAACAAATAATCGTTCTTGGAAGATCAGACGACAAAACAGCCGCTTTTGCAAAGGCATTCAAGGTCAGGTGGAAAAACATATCCTCCATCGGGAACGTTATCAATGAAAACGATGTGGTTGTAACCGCGACCTCGTCCAAGGACTTGCTTGTCAAAAGGGGAATGATTTCCGGGAAAGAACAGAGGAAGGTATTCCTTGACATATCAAATCCAAGAAATGTTGAAGCCCCGGAGGAAAGTGATTTTTACGACCTCATTGATCTAGCATCGCTTAAGCCGATACTGGAGCGCAACAGATCAAATAAGGTGAAGGAGATAAGTCACGCAAAAGAGATCGTAGACTTACAGACTGAGTCGATTATATCGAAGCTTTCCAAACTCGAAATGGAGAATTTGATCGCAAGCCTTTACAAACGTGCCGAAGAATTGAAGGAGCACGAAATTTCAAAACTGAAGAGGGCACTTGCCTCCGGAGTTGATTTTGAGGATGCGCTAGAAGCCATGTCCTCCGCACTGGTAAAGAAACTGCTGGCATCTCAGACTGAGGTTTTAAGAAACGTGCATGGCACAAGGGTAACTGGAGATATAAGAGAAGCCATAGAAGGTGCCTATTTTGGTAAACCCACTAAAACTTCCTCGAAGAAATCTCGAGGTCGCCGAGATAACCAAAATCAACAAGACCAAACTCCTCAGTTATCCCGAACACCCTGAATTTCTTGGCATCGGTGTGCTTTAGTACAGGCGTGAAGTGCTCTTCGCTGAGCAAGGATTCTGTTACGTCAGTTCCCGATGAGAAAAAGCTCATTGCAGGGGTGATTAGAACATTGGAATTTTCATTGTAGATGAAGGCAGGTACCTTGAAGATCCCTCCTATCCGGTCTCTCAAAACAAAGGACGGGTGCTCGTGGCCGATTATTGTCAACTTCTTCAGTGACCTGTCCTTATCCCCATGGTAGATGTAATACCGGTCCGTTTCATAGGTCTCGTACAGATCTATGTCCCTGTTCTTCAGAATGGTCATCAGGTAGTTGTCATGGTTTCCCCTTACGAAGATCAGTTTCACCTGCTTCCTGTAGCGGTCAATGAAGTGTTTTATGTCGGTCCATTCCTGAGGAAGATTCTTTGAAAACTCATGCTTGAAATCGCCGTTTATTATCAGTTTGTCAATCTTGTACCGATCAACTATCCTGTCCACCATCGACTCAACATGGTCCCTTTGCAACTTTGGCAAAAAAAGTCCATGGAGGTTCATCTCCTCCTCAAAGCCCAGATGCAGGTCAGAAATAACAGCTGCATTCTCATCCCTGAGGTATACGCAATGTAGGTCTGAAATGAATACGTCCCTGGCAACCTGAATGTCCTGCAATTCCCCTGGTCATTCCAGTATAAAGCTTAACCTTTTTCAGATCGAAAAGGCAATCTCAAAATACAGATTTCGTATGGTCGATCATGATCCAAATTTCAAGCTCATCAGGAAAGGCTGCTCTCGAAGAAAAAGGTGCATATCTTAGATCACTTGCTCTAGGAGGGCAGGACATCATTAAAGGGTCCGCCGATGGAAAACCCACTCACGGGGGGTCAGCGGTCCTCATCCCTTACGCTGGAAGGGTGAAGAACGCAACTTACACTTTCGAAGGAAAGAAATACGACCTTCCTGAAAATAACGGAGAACACAGCATACATGGATACCTCAAGGACGTATTGTGGAGCGTGAAGGAGAAGAGCGAGGACAGCGTCACCTTTTCATCAGACTTCTCTGATACAGGCTATCCATCTTCAATACACACAGAGATTGAATACAGGATTGGTGGCCAGGATCTAACTGTGATCACTTCTGTTAGGAACTCAGGCACTGAAGATATTCCATTGCTCATAGGCTTTCACCCATATTTCATCACAGGAGTTGCATGGGCGCTGTCGCATACGGAACCATTGCGCAAACTGAACTTTGAGGAGGGATTCTTTCCCGACGGAACATATGAAGACATTGATTTCAACAGAATGAAAAATCCTCAGGATATGAGCTTTGACAACTCTTATGTAGGGGGTGGTGAGATAACACTCTCAAGAAAAGGGGGAAGTATAGTCATAAGGAGGACAAACATGCCATATCTTGTAATTTACAATGGCACTTATTCCGAGGGGAAGTCAGTTGCCATTGAACCTATGACCGGTGCACCCGATGCTTTCAATAATGGCATCGGCCTTATCACGGTTGAGCCCGGGAAATCCTTCAACTGCACTTTCAGTGTGGAATTCAAGTTATGAGGCCGCAAAAAAATTAATCGCTAAACCTGTTTAGCTATCCATGAAGATTGTAAGGGCATCAACACTTTACAACGGTGAGTCTCTGCTTAAGGATGTTTATGTGGGGTTTGACGAAACCATCGAGTACGTTGGCAAGGAGAAACCTGAAGGGGAAATGATCGGCGAAGGTGTTGTCACCCCTGCTTTTGTGGACGGGCACAGCCATATAGGAATGGCCAGGGCAGGAGAACCGAGTGGCGAGGATGAGTCAAACGAACAGATGGATTCGCTATTTCCCCTGGTCAATGCACTTCATTCCATATACATGGATGACAGTGCCTTTGCAGAATCAGTGGAGTCCGGGGTGCTCTATTCAACAATTCTTCCCGGGAGCGGTAACCCCATCGGGGGAAGAGCGGTCCTGGTGAGGAATTTCGGCAGAAACATCCGCGAATCCTATATCAAAGACATAGGGGTCAAGGCGGCACTCGGCTACAACCCAAGAAGCACAACTGAATGGAAAGGCAGGCGGCCTACAACGAGAATGGGTGCGGTTGCACTTCTTCGAGAGGGGTTTACAAAAGCGCAGAAAGCGATGGCACTTGTAAAACTCGGTAAGAAACTTCCCGAAGAGATTGAGCCAGTGGATGAAGTATTTATGGACATTCTCAGTGGAAAACTGAAAATGATGGTTCACCTTCACAGGGAGGATGACGCTTTCGTCCTTCTCGACCTGATCAGGGAGTTCAAGATAAGGGCAGTTCTCAACCATGGGATGGACATCTACAGGGAAGAGACATTCACCTTCCTTAAGGAGAATGGGGTGGATCTTATATATGGCCCGCTCGACTCACACCCGTACAAAGTGGAACTCAAACATGAAACCTGGAGGAATACGGAGAAGGTCCTGAAGTCCGGAATTAACTTCGGTCTTATGAGCGACCACCCCGTTATCCTTCAGAGAAACATGTTCTACACCTTGAGGCACTTCATGAGGTTTGGACTCACCCGTGAGAATGCAATATCAAAAGTCACATCGGAAACTGCGAGAATTATAGGTGCAGACGGCATAGGCTCAGTGAAGAACGGATTCAAGGCTTCGCTGGTGCTATGGAACGGCGATCCCTTCTCCCTAGACGGGCACCCTTCCCTGGTGGTGGGTGAGGGAAATGTGGTGTATGAAGATTGATGTCTTTTGACCACTCCAATCTAAAATAGCTATATCTATTCAGACGTAACCATTAAAAGAGCAACTATCATTACTGATCTATGCCCAAAGATGACAGGGTATGCACAGAAGTACTGAATGAAATTATCAGCAGGTACAGCAGAATAGCCTTCGAGAAAGGAGGCGAAGAGAAGGAAGAAGCCACCCTAGGAGTCGTGGAGCAGAAAAACGGGACTGAAGAAGAATTCTGGGCATGGTTTTGCAAAGAGATGAAAAACAAAAGCTTCAGGGACTGTTTTGAAAAGAGTGAAAGGGAAGACTTTTACGGCTCTCTTTCCGCTGTCAGGAAAGAATACGATTCAAGGTGCAAGGATTAGCCTTCTGGCCGAATAACAGAAAACACAACTGGTTTCCTTCTCTCTTCATAGCTTCATCTTGCCTTGGCGCAGGGAACCACTACCGTTTAATACGAAGATTTTATGTTTAAAGCTAGAGACTGATGAAGTGCACCGTCTGTAATTACAACTCCAGCAGCATGGATTATGCGGACCTCGGTGGCCATTTCATTGACATGGCATCAGAAAGTGATGCCGATCACATAATGTGGCTGAACCGTTTTATAACTAAATCAAAAACAGGGAGGCAGGACCTTGCCAATATGCTCAGGGAGTTCTTTGAGCTTAATGAATCTGGCCTCAAGAGGTGGATCATAAACAGATTTGTGTCAAACTTCTTCTCTGAACCACCGCACCTGTTCATAGGGGCCATGCAATCACCTGAAAGAAAGGTGCTCCTGGGGTATGTGGTGGAGCATCACCACTTTCTGAAGCAATGGATCAAATCATGCGCTTACGTCATAGCAAAGACGGATAATGAGGATGTGCAGATGTACGAAATGGAAAACATAATGGCTGAAATGCACGGTTTCGGATCAAAAACACCATCACATCATGAACTTCTACTCAGAATGGGGGAATCACTCGGACTGCCGCGAGAAACGGTTCTAATGTCCGAACCCCTGCCCGCAACAAGAAAGGCTATTGAACTCTGGGGAAATTTATCCAGAAACTCTCACTGGATAGAAATAATGGCAGCAATGCACTCTCTGGAACTCATAGCAACAAGGGGGCTTGAAAAATATGGTGCGAAATACTCTTACTTCGACCCAGCCATCTTCCAGAGGTCCGATATTCCAAATGAAGTTAAAGATTTCTTGAGAGAGGGCTACGACGCCGACGCTTCCCATTCGGATGAGGCTTTGAACCTTATTGAAAAATATTCAGATGAGTATGGGGACATCCAGGCCATACAGGCAACATTCATCAGGTCGATGGTGGCTTTTGACAGCTACCTTAACGCAAGGCTGGAAAGGGGCGAGCAATATGAAAACGAATTATGAAGGGTGTGCCCTGTGTGATGCAACATGGGGAGAATACTGGAGAGAGATTGAAGGGCAGAACATGTTTTTCTGCTGCAATATCTGCGCTGATGCGTACGAGAACATGATAGGGGAGGTCAAAAAAAAAACAGGCTGGGAAGAACTGGACTATGTCGAAATAACCGGCAACTACCGGCTTGGCAGAACCTGCAGAGCCACCAAAGGAGACAGTGAATACAAGTACTTCTTCAGGCACGAGAACGGGAATATTACCCAGTTTGAGGAAAGATAGCCTAAAAGATTATTCCCTTGGACGCAAGCTTCTTCCTGATGAAATCGAACGCTTCCTCATTGTATCCTATATTTTCAGGTGGCAGGACACCTTTACCATCCACTTTCCCTTCAATGACCGCTTCGGCGATCACTGAAGCTGTGTATCCTGTCATGCGGCTCATGGAGCTAACCCCATTCTTATCGTCGTAACGGTCAATACAGAAGAATTCCCTGTTTTCCTTTCCTATTCCTCTAACTATGAGGATGCAAACATCCTTTTCTCCCGTTCTCAGTTTTTCGAAAACCTGCTCAGAAACCTTTCTGACAGTGGTACCGGATACCTTCTTGTCAGAAAAGAAACCCATCTCCCTCAGAAATCTTATTTTTGCGAGGTGTCCCGGGTATCTGAGAGTCTTTTCGAACATGTTTACAACCCTGTCAGAATCCAGAAGTGTTCTCAGGCCGTCAGAGTAGAAAGCCTCGAAGTCACCCAGCCCCTCGACGTGAAAGCAGGATATGTCATCAAGGGGATCGACTTCCCTCAATTTCCTCTCTGCTATTATTCTGGCAGGTCGGGTATACTCGTCTATCAACCCCTCAACAGACCAGGTTACAGCGTAGTCAAGAGGTGGTTTCTTTTCCTGAGGCAGCCCTGCTACGTACATCTCAACAGAATGGTATCTGCCCTCTTTCAACAGGTTCCCGGCCAGGATGTTGGAAAGGCCAGGTGCAAATCCTGCGTCAGGTATGAGGAGGGCATTGTTATCCTCGGCAAGGTCTTGAAGCTCCATTGGATCATTCTCCGAAAAAGATATGTCTACAACTTTTAACCCGTGCGATACAAGTTTCTTTACAACCCCGAAAGCAACACTCCCGGGAAGGGCTACAAGAACAACGTCGGACCTCTCAAGCACTTCCCAATGGTCATCTACGGTTCCTGCAAGCCACCTTATGCCCTTGATCTTCTTCAGCCTCTCGGCGTCTAAATCAACAACTGCCACTTCATGGTTCCCTGAAAGATAATCTGAAATCGTTTTACCGATGGCCCCTGCTCCGACAACTGATATCATGATTTCATTAAGTGTTGGTTATATAAAATTACCATCCCTTAGCAAAGATTATGCCGCTGTTAGCCCATGGTTAATGCGTTAATGGCAGGCAATAACTCTGAAAACTCCCTGAATGAGATCGTCAGGGACAACAGGTCCGGTTCAACAGAGCTTTCATTGAAGGTGGCAGATTTCTATTCCAGATGCTCCAGCTGCAATGGGGACTTCATGAAAGACGCGATGGGAAGGATAGGCTCCGCCCACATTGGGATGGGGCTAGTGAGAAATACAAACAGAATCATGTTTTCAGCATGGGAAAACGATCCTCACTCCCTGGTTGAGGAATCTGAAAAACTGAAACTGCAAATAAAAACCCTGTCCGAAAAGGCTGTGAAAAATTCTCCGGATATCCTGCCCGACGGGGTATCGGTGGCTACTATAAGCAATAGTTCAGCAGTCAGAAACGCTCTTGTTTTAAACAGGAAGAAAATTGCGCGGGTATATGTACTGGAAAGTAGGCCGGGGCTGGAGGGGCAGTCAATGGCGGAGGAACTCGACAGAAACGGGATCGACACTGTGCTAATGGTTGATGCGGCTGTCCAGAAGGCATCCCAACTCGCAGGCATCGCCATATGCGGCTCCGATTCTGTGTTGTCAGACTACTCCCTGGTGCACAAAGTCGGAACGTACCCCCTGTTCATGTCGATGAGAAAAGAAAACAGGAAAACCTACTCTCTTTCGATAAGCCTGAAGTTTGAAGCCGAATTCGACGGTGGGTCTTACCCTTCATTTGCCGTTCACGACCCACGGGAGATCGTGCAAGGAAACCTCGAAGCACTGAACTTATATTTTGACATAACCCCTCCAACGCTAATTACAGCGTATGTGACGGACAGGGGGATCCACTTACCACGGAGCGATTAGCAAATCTTTATAACTCCCGACTTTTATGGCGCCTTGATACTGATATATGAGCTCCTTTGTAAACTTCCTTTCCAAGTTGCTTGCCAATCCACTCAGCTACTTCAATCTGCCAAATTTCCAGATCTACCAGCTCTCATTCTTCGCGATTCTCATTTTCGTCCTGATTGCATTGAGGGTGGGACTTTCAGTGGCTGGCAGGAAGTATTCTACTCTTAAGCTTTTTACTGGTCCTGTTTTCCTGGTGCTCCTGGTTACTTACAACTATTACAATTCCTATCTTGTCTCGCTGACTCTTAACCTCTCAAGCCTGACGAAGGTCGAAGTACTTCTAGTCCCGTTCCTTGTGGCGCTTGGAATTGCCGCAGGCCACAGGCTTGCCAGGAACGACAGAGTTTATATTAAGAAAGGTGCGCCGCACTACAGCAGTTCTGCGATCATCTCATTAGTATGGGCGCTTTCTTTCCTGATCAGGATGGGCATAATCACCTACCTGCCGCTCATACAGGTAAGCGTTGCAATCTTCTCCTCTGTTGTGCTGGATATCGCCACAGGACTTATCCTCGGAGAGTCGCTTAAAATATACAGGACGTACAGGAGGAACTTTTCAGGTGCGGATGCCTCTCCGGCATGATGAACCATGCGAAATTATTCGAAAAAACAAATTTCGCATGCGAAATGGTGTCAGACAACTGTATATAGTTATGCAACTGGCTGTACAGGCATACATGTATGGGCTTAATATCTCGAGACTTCCTATATCCCGTTCTTTTCGGACGAAAGATTTATTATTATAGCGCAGTTGTGATTTACCACGCATTGGCTGTGTGATTTACGATGAAAGAAGTAATACAGAGACAAGATAAGGCAGTATCACCAATAATTGCAACTATATTGCTGATCGCCATTACAGTGGTCCTGGCTGCAACTTTATACACTATTCTTGGCGGCTACACAACATTCCTTGGGGCATCCACTCCCACGGCGTCAGTTCAGGTAACAAATTCGTCGACATCTACTCTCCCGTTCTATTTTGTCTACGTGGAGCAATTCGGCGGCAACGTATCGCTTAACTCAGTTCAGCTTAGGATAACGGAGGCCAACAACTCGATCTACGTTGTACCGTTGGCTCAAGGCACTACTAGCATTGCAGGTGGCCTGTGGAATCTAACAGTAAGGGGCTCTTCATATCTGAGTGCTTCTACGGCCATGACACTACAGGGAAACAAAGGGTTATCACCACTTCCTTTCATAGTGCAGATACAGCTGATTGACCTGAAAACAAACGGAGTAATTTCCACGAATACTGTCCAGTAGTATTCATTTATATTATTTTATAAGAAAAAAATAGAACGGTTATAGTAAGATTTCAAGGAAAGATCTAACCAGCCTCTCCCGCTTCATTGTTTCCTTGAAAGCAGCTTGATTAAGTCTTCCGGCTTATATACCGGCGGGTAACAGGTATTGTCTGAACACACATAGACCGTGGTTTTTCCGCCTTCCATTTCCGTGTTCCTTACCCTTTCCGAAAGTTCCCGTATCTTTTGATCTTCGCCGTCATAAAGAACTGTTACTTTGTTTGGGAGGAACCTCTGCCTGAGCTCATCTACAATCTGAACAGTCGCCGGCAGATCTTTGTTCCCGGCAACAGTGATCTCGAATGACGGTCCAACTGCAAAGTCTATTGCAGTCGCCAGGAACGTGTGATACATGGGCCCCATCCTCATGTCCTCTGCCACCGAACTTGCCACCTTGAACGCCTTTTCCCTCAGTTCTTCATCACCCTTTATCAGCGATATCCTGAGCATGTTCAGCATCTGGACGGAATTTCCCGATGGCACTGCCCCGTCGTGCCCCTCTTTTGGCCTTATAAGAACCGTTTCGGAAGAATCGGGAGTGTAATAGAAACCACCGCTCTTCCCATCCCAGAAATGCTCCAGCGAGTAATCCATAAGTTTCATGGCGCATGCAAGGTACTTCGCCTCGAAAGTTGCCTCATACAGCTCAAGGAGCCCCCATGTGAGGAACGCGTAGTCATCGATGAATCCGTCAACAGCAGCTTCCCCGTCCCTGTATCTGTGCAGGAGCTTTCCGTCTGAATACATCCTGTCGAGAATGAAATCTGCTGCTTTCTGTGCAATATCCAAGTATTCCTGGTCGGAAAATTTCTGGAACGACCTTGACAACGCCGCTATCATCAGGCCATTCATATCGGCAAGCACCTTGTCATCCATATGGGGGTAAACTCTCTTGCTCCTGCGTTCCAGAAGTTTTTCTCTCAATGAGTTTATCTTCGAAATGAATTCTTCATCTCCTTCGTCCCGACTGCCTGCAATCTTCCTCAGCAACTGCTCCAGGAAAAGGATATTCTTTCCGGTGCTTCTGCCTGTTGCCTCTTCAACATAATTACCTTCTGGGTCTATGTTGAAGACCTCCGCAAACAGCTCACCATCATCGTTGCCCAGGGCTGACATGATCTCTTCCCATTTCCAGGTGTAGTATTTTCCCTCCTCATTTTCACTGTCAGCATCTATCGCAGTGTACACTCCGCCTTCAGGGCTGAGCATTTCGCGCTTTACAAACTCGAGGATCTCGTCGGATACGTGCTTGTAGAAATCATTTCCGGTCAGGACAAAAGCATCAGTGTAGGCGAGCATTAGAAGTGCCTGGTCATAAATCATCTTCTCGAAATGCGGGAGGAACCATCCTGAGTCCGTGGAATACCTGTGAAATCCGAAGCCGATCTGATCATACACGCCCCCCATCCTCATCCTGAGCAGTGTCTTTTCCACCATTTCAAGACTCTCGGACTCTCCGTGCCTTTTGAAGTGCCGCATTAGAAACAGGAGGTTGTGCGGCGACGGAAACTTGGGTGCGACCCCAAATCCACCGTTGTCCCTGTCAAAATTCGCCTTAAGGCTGTCATACACTCTATTCAGGGTCTCTTCATTTACTATGTCACCACTCTGCTCCCTGACAACCTTTTTCATGTTCCCGATCACTTCGTCAGCCTTTGTTTCAAGATCATTCCTGCTCTCTTTCCAGAGGTCATTTATCCCCTTGGCGAGCTCAACTAACCCCATCTGGCCATGCCTGCTCTCCTTTGGGATGTACGTGAGTGCGAAAATGGGCTTCTTCTCAGGGGTCATAATTATGTTTAAGGGCCATCCTCCTGATCCAGTCATCATCTGGCTAACAATCATGTAAGTGCTGTCAAGGTCCGGCCTCTCCTCTCTGTCAACCTTGATGCATACAAATACTTCATTGAGAACCTTGGCAACGCCCTCATCCTCAAAGGACTCCCTTTCCATTACGTGGCACCAGTGGCAGGTTGAGTATCCTATACTAAGAAACACAGGTTTATCCTCTTTCCTTGCCTTCTCAAAAGCTTCTTCAGACCATGGGTGCCAGTCCACCGGATTATGTGCATGCTGCAGCAGATAAGGGCTTTTTTCATTGATCAGTCTGTTAGTGTGTTCATCCATCTTGAAGTCCCCGCATCATGATTTATTTCTCTTATTAACAATTGATGTATAGGCAGGGGGAATATTGATTGCTCCAGGCGATGAGTTCAGGCTTGTCTGCATTGATTGAAGTTTCAGCAGAATATGCCGGTAGCCGATTTTATTTTTAAGCCAGAAGTCACTTCCATGCCTGATGGACTCCATTATACTTGTTAGGCATGGTCAGAGTACCTTGAACGTACAGAGAGTGATATCATGCGATCATGGAGGTTACCCTCTCACTCACGTGGGGGGAGGGGAGGTAGAATACCTGTCCTCCCAGCTTACTGGAATTCGCCTGTCAGGGATTCTCTCTTCCCCGGTGCTAAGGGCACGGCAGACAAGCGAGATAATCTCCAGAGCGTTGCAGCGTGACTACGAAGTGGATAATCGCATCAGGGAATCAGGGCTTGGCAAGTACAACAATTTCAAAATAACAGGCATGCCGCCTCTGTCCCATGAGGAACTCGGCATGGAATCGTGGGAATCCCACATCGAGAGATTTCTCTCCCTGATTGATTCCAGAAGTGGAAGGCACATACTGGTCTCACACGCTTATCCAATAAGGGCGATTCTCTCCCACTACCTTGGTTTGGGGGAACATGAAAGCCTTGGAATTGAGGTAAGAAATGCAACAGCATCGGTCATCGACGTTGAAAACAGGATAGTCCTAAGCATTGGATCTTCAATTATAAGCGGCAGGGTTCTGGAATTCCTAAGGTCATGAGGAATGATGCTGCCTTTGCTACTCTTTGCTGTAAATCTCTCGGACTCTTCCACTTATCAGCTCTCCAACGTCAGCTAGAAATACTTCATCTTCTTTGTTGAATGCTGATGCAGTGTTGGAATCAAGATCGAGCTCTCCAATAGGCAACTGCCCATCCCTGATTGGCACAACAAGTTCGGACCTGGTTGAACGGAAGCAGGCAAGATAATCGGAATTTGATGTCACATCAGGCTCATTGACTATGGCGTTTGTCACAATTGCCTTGCTGCAAAGGCCGTCCCCTATGGATATGACATTATGTTCTGTCTTCTCCCCTGCAAACGTGTCGAGAACCAGCTTCTCACCTTTTACAACGTAAATGCCGACCCAATTGTAATTCCCGTTAACATTCATCAGCTCTTTGCAGACAAACTCAAAAAGCTCCTTTCTGTCTCCGCTCAATCTGGACTTCAGCAACTTAAGAAACTGTTCCCCGCTCTCCATTGCAATCATTATCCTTTCTGCATTTATACCCGTTTCCTGTCGTGGAAAACTACAGTAGCTGTACAGTGCAACGGGCAAAATCAGGTAAATTATTAAGTGAACTTCGCATTTATTGATAATCACAGATGTTCTTCCACAACACCTTAACAAGGAGCCCGCAGGAGTTCAAACCTATGCACAGGGGGAGGATTAACCTCTTTGTCTGCGGACCGACGGTGCAGGATCACTTCCACATCGGCCACGCGCGCACATACATCTTCTTTGATGCAGTTGCAAAGTTTCTGAGGAAAACCGGGTACTCCGTATTCTACCTTCAGAACATCACCGATATAGATGACAAGATAATTAACCGCGCAAAGGAAGAGAAGTCTGATCCTCTTGAACTAGCCGAATCATATCTCGAGGAATACTACCGGGAGATGAAGGAACTGAAGGTTGACAGCATTAACTTCTATGCCAGGGCAACTCTTCACATCGATGAGATCGTTTCCCAGATTGAGAGGCTGGTTTCCGCCGGACTTGCCTACGAAACAGAAGATGGCGTCTACTTCGAGGTGAGGAAGTTCAAAGATTATGGGGAACTCTCCGGGCAGAATCTCGACCAGATCAAGCATGGTGTTAGAACTGACATAAGCGAAAGCAAGAGAAACCCGGAAGACTTCGTTGTATGGAAGAAAATGAAACCGGGAGAGCCATTCTGGGACTCTCCATGGGGCAAGGGAAGGCCTGGGTGGCACGTTGAGGATACCGCAATAACCGAGTCTTATTTCGGCGAGGAGTATGACATACACGGTGCAGGATCTGACCTTATATTCCCGCACCACGAAGCTGAAAATGCCATTGCCCGCTCGCTTTCTGGAAAGAAGCACCTTGCAAGATACTGGATCCATACCGGAATGCTGAATGTGAACAGTGAGAAAATGTCAAAATCCCTGAAGAACTTCAGAACAATTTCGGAAATACTTGAAAACTACTCCCCTGAAGTCCTGAGGTACGCGATGCTAAATGCGAATTACAGGACAATGCTGGACTTTTCAGAAGAAATGATGGAAAGCTCCAGAGAAAATGTGGGTTATATAACTAAAGTCTACAAAAGGCTGAAAAAGGTCAAGGGAAAGGAGGGGAAGTTTAAGATCGATCTAAAGTCAGAACTTTCGACACTCACGAAGGCGATGGAGGCCGACTTTGACACACGCGGAGTGATAATGAGGCTTCTAGAAATATGCTCGGACATAAACAGGAATATAGAAAGCATATCATCAGAGTCTGCGGACTCAATCATTGAACTCCTGGACTGGGCTAACAGCTTTCTGGGAATAGTTGAAAGCGGTGAGCAGCCATTGGGCTACGGCCTTATTTCATCCATTCTTGAAATAAGGAAAGACCTCAGGAAGAAGAAGGAGTTCGATCTTTCCGACAGAATAAGGGCCGAGTTGAAGGCATACGGGATCTACATTGAAGATGTGAATGGCGGGACGGAATGGTGGTTCGAATAAACCATGAAGGAAGCAGGTGATATTCACGGCAGATGATGGGAATGCAGCCCTTGTGGTAGTTGACATCGTAAATGATTTTGTTACAGGGGTGTTCGGATCCGACAAGGCAAAAAAGACTGCAAATCTAGTTGCCTCTGTCCTCAAAGACGTCCAGGGTAGAATTCCGGTCATATTCACGAAGGACTCGCACCTCAAGGATGACCCTGAGTTCAAGGTATGGGGTGAACACTGCATTGACGGAACAGGCGGATCAGAATTGTATCCGGCGCTTTCGGGATTTACAGGTTTTCATATCAAGAAGAGGCACTTCGACTCGTTCTTCGACTCTGATCTTGACGGCCTTCTTCGTGCAAAGGGGATAAAAAGGATTTACCTATGCGGCATAAGCACCGATATCTGCGTTCTTCACACTGCGTCCGGGGCCTTTTACAGGTACTACGACATAACAGTGGTCGATGACATGTGTACATCGATCGACCCTTCAAAACACTCTGAAGCGCTGAAAAACATGAAGACTAACTACGGGGCAAGAATAATAAGCTCAAAGGAATTTATAGAGGAGGTTGTATAATACGAAAAACATGGTTCTTTTGGAGACAGAACGAATGTTCAACATTGCTACCGATGAGGATATACTTGGAGGGGATGCATCTGACGTATATTTCCAGAGGAGCATTTCAGGCATTAAGAAGAAAGGCTTTGACTATGATGTATCAGCAGAATTCACTGTTTCAGGGCCCCTCAACACATGGCTCAATTTTTCAGGCCTGGACGAAGTTGTAAATGCCCTGGAAGGAAGGAACGTCGATCTATATGCGATTCCGGAAGGGACAGTAATGAACCCGAGGGATTCTGACGGAATTCCTGTGCCGTTTCTCAGAATAGAGGGAAAATACAGTGAATTCGGGGAAATGGAGACTGCAATTCTCGGTTTTATCTGCCAGTCGACAGGCATTTCAACAGAAGCATCAAAGGTCAGGATTGCAGCTGGAGACCTGCCGTTCTTCTCCTTCGGCATCAGAAGAATGCACCCCGCCATATCTCCAATGATAGACAGGGCAGCTTTCATCGGTGGAGCGGACGGCGTTTCGGGAATACTGGGGGCAAAGATAGTGGGCCTTGAACCTCTCGGGACAATGCCTCATGCACTTTCTCTGCTTGCAGGTGACGATGAAGCCTGGGCAATCTCACAGATGAACATCCCAAAAGGCCACAAGAAAGTGCTCCTTATCGATACCTACATGGACGAGAAGTTTGCCGCAATGAAGGCGGCAGACATGTTCCCCAATGTTGATTATCTGCGTTTAGACACTCCGGGTTCGAGGAGAGGGAATTTCCCGGCACTTCTAAGGGAAGTGAGGTGGGAACTCGACCTTCGCGGCCACTCAAAAGTGAAGCTGATGGTGACAGGCGGGCTGAATGCAGAGTCAGTGAGTCAGTTGAAAGAAGCAGGTGCTGACGCTTTCGGAGTTGGAACATCAATATCATCTGCAAGGCCCTTCGATTTCGCCATGGATATTGTTTCAGTCAGGGGAGCTCCATTGACCAAGAGGGGAAAGTTTTCAGGCACAAAGAATGTCTTCAGGTGCCCTTCCTGTGGAAGGATCGAAGTCAAACCTTCAAAAACAACTAGGAAAACCTGTTCCTGTGGAAAGAGGATGGAGCCTATGCTGAAGAAATTCATCGAGGCTGGAAAAGAAGCTGGAAACTACGAGCATCCAAAAGAGATAAGGGAGCGTTCAGTGAAGGAAATCTCGAAGTTCGGGACAATGTTCAACCGGGATCAGTGAGATCTGCAATCTTTCTCGAACTCTTCAAAGTTCAACAGGATATCCCGCAGAACAACTGCATTGTTGTGACTTTCATCCTTTGCAGCATATAGCAGTGTTATCAGGCCTGAATCAGCCAATCGGCGCAAGTCCTTCAGCAGCTCATTTTCGCACAACTCTCTTGCATAGTCTTCCCGGAATTGGTTCCAGTTCTCCGGTCTGTGCGCAAATTTTTTCCTGGTCTCGATGGAAGGTGCAATTTCTTTCATCCACGTCCAAACCGAGGCATCCTCTTTTCTGATGCCCCTCGGCCACAGGCGGTCGACAAGGATCCTCTTTCCGTCCAACTTTTCTGCCGGTTCATAAGCACGCTTGATCTTCACGGTCATGGATTGAATATCATATCTTAGGATTTGTATATAAGCTGATGCCTCTCCCGGATAGATCCCGGTCCAGAGTCACATTAAACTATGGGCTGCCCATGTTGTTATCATGAACCATTCCGGCGGCATGGGTGCTGGAAAATGGAACCTGGAAGCTGTCCTGAGCCAGCTGAGGAAACTATCCAAAAGAGAATACAGGGATGGGATGGCAGGCTTCGGCATCAAAATGGACAGGACACTTGGGGTCCCCGTGCCTGATATCAGGAAGCTGGCCAAAATAATTGGAACGGATCATGTGCTTTCATTGGAGCTTTGGGATTCAGGAATACACGAGGCAAGAATCCTCTCGAGCATGACGGCGGATCCTGCGAAGATCACGGAAGAAGAAATGGAAAGGATGGCAGGGGAAATAGATTCATGGGACATATGCGACAACATCTGCGGAGAACTCTTTCTGAAAACACCATTCGCAGAAAGAAAGATAACTGAATGGTCGAGAAGAGAGGAAGAGTTTGTAAAGAGGGCCGCCTTTGTCCTGATTGCCTATTTCGCAGTTCATAGGAAAAACATGGACGATGAACAATTCATTCAATATCTCGACCTTATAAAGGAAGGGGCCAATGATGACAGGAACTATGTCAAGAAAGGGGTGGACTGGGCGCTCAGGCAGATAGGCAAAAGAAGCCTGAAACTCAACAGGCTTGCCGTTGAAGTTGCTAAGGCCCTGAAGGACTCTGGTTCAGGGCCTGAAAAGTGGATCGGCTCACGCTCATACCGGGAACTTGCAAGTCAAAGAGTGCAGGAAAGGCTAAAGGCGAAACAGGAAAAAAAATTGAAACATATTTAACTGCCTGTCGATAGAGAGTATAAAAAATTAGGAAGATATATTCGAGGACGTGCTGGAAGGTTGTTCCACCTTGTCGGAAGAATCCATCCAGTTCGGAATGTACCCGAACCTCTTCTTGAACTGGTTCCTGAGGAACCTCAATATGTATCCGCTTATTGCGTATGTTCCAAGGATTGTTCCCACTCTTGTCAGCATGTTGAAGCTCTGCGTTGCCAGCCATATGCTGTCGGTGAACTCTCTCGCATTGTGTTTCCATGCTGTGTAGTATAGCTTCCAGTGATTCTCGCTCATCATGTCGTAATCCATAGTCCTTTCCGGCTTGTGGTAGTCAACATACAGAAGCGGAGCAACTATGCCCTTCATCTTGTCCTTGACAGAAAGCCTGTTGATGAAATCGGTAGTCATGTCAACCTCGTCAGGCTCCTCATCGGGATGTCCCACAACCAGGGTTATTGCCGGGTAATAGTAATTACTGTTCATTATCTTTACAGCTTCCCTTATAGTTTCAGGATACTCCTCCGGGCTGTAGGGCTTCATCTTGTAAGGCATGTATTTCTTGACAAGCCTCGGTGAAATCCATTCCAGGCCAGGCTGGACACCCATCCATTCATCAGGGCTCAGCTCGTTGATATGAGAGATTTTGCTAATCATGTCAGGCGCGGCCCTTACTCCCGCAAATGTCCAGTGTGTCGAACCTATCCTTCTTGCACCTGCATTCCTGAGGGACTGAAACAGATCCACAATAGCGTCTTCATTGGGCACCTTATCCTTGTTGTCGCACCCATAGAGAGTGAGCTCTTCGGTAAGAAGCCAGACCGAGTCATAACCCTTCTTTATGTTTACACTTGCTTCACGAACCAGCCTGTCGATGGGGAAATCCCTCTTGGTTCTCAGGTTTGGGGCACAGAAATCACAACCTCTGCCGCATCCCCTCATTATTTCCACTGTACCGGTCAGGGTACCTCTCTTGATTTCAGGGATCTCGTCCAGGTCCCCTATGCTGTTCGTCATTGACCTTATGACCTCAGGGGCCTCTTCGCTCTCTATCCTTTCGAAAATGTCAGGAGCGGTTACGTCCGCCTCACCCTCAATTACGTAATCCACTCCGAGTTCTTCTTTAACCCATGGGTCTATTCCTGTTCTCTTCCTGTTAACTGTATCTGTGTCGCCACTGTATTTCGAAGCGTCTCTGCCAAGAGGTGTAAGCTGCCTTCTCATGTAATCTGTGAACGGATTCAGCAGTTGCCACGATCCGGGACCTCCGACTGCGACCTTGAAGCCGTACTTCTCCTTGAGCTTCTTCAGTTTTTTCGTGACCCGTGTAAACCACATCCTGTTCCACGGATCATTGTTCCAGCTGATTGCTGTATCTACTGTCCCTATCCCAAGCGGGCTCATCTCGGTAAGTCCGACAATCCTGGTATCCTTGTCTATTGCTTTTTCAAGCTCAAAAGGGTGCTGTGCAGTAACAGCTTCCTGCCCGTATCTGTTTTCAAGAGACTGTTGAACTCTCCTCAAACCAAGGGGTGCCAGTTCCATTTCCCCAGTCTTCCTGTTATATGTGTCATTCGTCGGGCAAATCATCGAATAAATTGGGCCCGGGGATACCTTGGCGGGCCCGCAAGAAAGAAACCCGAAGAGGAAATTACCTCTAAAATTGGATACCTGCGACCGATCTGCGGTCATAACATACTTCTTTCCAGACATTCATTCACCTCCAATAATATAGGACGTTATGATACTAAAAAGATTTCGTTTGGTTAATTTGTCTCTCGAATCAATTATTTATAGTTTTTCCAAGCTATAATCATACTGGTGTTTATCACATCTAAAGGGCCCCGTTATCGTCTCGGGAATATTTCAAGCCCCGAGCCCGAATAAACCGGGAATTTCTACTGGCCCTAGAGCTTCTTTACCCCCTGTATGAGTTTAGTGATGGAATCGGTGGCATCGCCATAGAGCATTTTTGTCTTGTCATTCCGGAAAAGCTCGTTTATAACTCCTGCAAAACCCTTTCCTGTTCCTCTCTTCAGAACTATTATGTTCCGGGCCTTGTCAACATCGAGGATTGGCATTCCGTAGAGAGGGCTTCCCGGTTTCTTTGCAGCAGGATTCACCACGTCATTTGCACCGACTACAAGCGCCACATCGGAGCTTGGGAAATCCCTGTTCGCATCCTCCAGATCAAGCATCAGTTCATAAGGCACTCCCGCCTCAGCCAGAAGCACATTCATGTGGCCGGGCATTCTTCCGGCCACAGGATGAATTGCAAAACCGACCTTTATTCCTCTGGAAAGAAGGATGTCAAGGAGTTCCTTTATCTTGAACTGCGCCTGGGCAGCTGCCATCCCGTAACCAGGAACTATCATGACCCTCTCTGAATAGGCGAGCATTATTGCCGCATCATTTGCCTCTATCGGCTTGAGGGTCCCTTTTACGGTATCCGGCCCTTCCACTTCCTTTCCGAATGAGCCGAAAAGAACACTTGCGAGAGACCTGTTCATCGCCCTTGCCATGGCCACGGTCAGCAATGTTCCAGCTGCACCGACAAAAATCCCCGCGACCATCATGGCATAATTTCCAAGGGAAAATCCGTCGAAAGCAACAGCTATGCCGGTCATGGCATTAAAAAGGGCGATCACCACCGGCATGTCACCACCCCCTATGGGAAAGGCCATGAGGAAGCCATATGATATTGATAGAACAAAGAATGGGACAACCAGGCTGATCCCAAAGAGCGATATGGAACCATTAAGGAGGTATGCAACTCCAAAAAGAAGCGATACTGCCAGTATTGCAACATTGAAACCCTGCTGCCCCACAAATGTAATGGGCCTCTGCCTCATCCATCCCTGCAGTTTCAGGAATGCAATAATGCTCCCGGATATCGACACACTGCCTATTGCTGCCCCTGCAAGGGCCAATGCGAGGTCAAAGAAGGACCCTGAAAGTCGAAGGAGCTCAATTGAAGCCACTCCGGCTGCGGCCCCCGCACCCATTCCGTTGTATATGGCAACCATCTGCGGCATGTCTGCAATTGTAACTCTGACAGCGGCGAACCACCCTATTGCACCGCCTACCGCAATCGCAATCAGTATAAGGGGTAAGTTGGAGAGCCCGGGAATGGTGAATGTTATTATCACTGCAGCAGCCATGGCAAAGCCGGACCACATTATTCCGGATTTGGCGGTTTTAGGATGCCCCATCCTGTGGAGCCCAAGTATGAAAACTCCTATGGCAACTATGTAGATCGGGTTGTACAGGTCCACCATTTTCAATCACCCTTCTTTCTGACGAACATGCTGAGCATTCTGTCTGTCACGACATAGCCTCCTGTAACGTTCAGTGTCCCCATCACCACTGCAACGAAGCCTATGGCCCTCTCAAGGTCATTCTGCGCCATGCCTAGTGCGATGATAGACCCTACAAGCACTATTCCATGGATGAAATTGGAACCTGACATTAGTGGGGTGTGAAGAGTTACGGGAACCCTGCTGATCACTTCATACCCGATAAATGCAGCAAGCATTACAATGTACAGGATTATCCAGAAATCCACGCTCATTTTGCATCACCGCCCTCTGCTCCTTTCGCTTTGTAAAAGGTCCGGCCATCATGTGTAACCATGCAGGCTTTCAGTATCTCGTCTGAACCAGCCTCTCTGATATTTCCCTGCTCATCGACCAATAAATCCAGGAAGGAGAGAATGTTCCTCGCGTACATTTCACTCGAGCTGAATGGCACTTCGGATGGCAGATTTGAAGGCCCAACAATCCTCACGCCGCTTTCAACAATTGTTTTTCCGATCTGGGTGAGCTCGCAGTTCCCGCCTGATTCTGCTGAGAGGTCCACCAAAACTGATCCAGTCTTCATGCTCTTGATCATTCCGGCCGAAACAATCTTGGGGGCAGTTTTACCAGGCACGCTGGCTGCAGTTATTACGATATCCGCTTCTGCCACTGCATCACTTAACAGCTTCTGCTGCTCGGCCTGCTCATCTGCTGTCAGGTCTCTGGCATATCCTCCCTCGCCTACTGCGTCAAACGTGGTTTCAAGGAATTTAGCTCCAAGGCTTCTCACATCTTCGCCCGCCGATTTCCTGACATCGAATGCTGAAACACTCGCCCCAAGCCTCTTTGAGGTGGCTATTGCCATAAGGCCGGCCACTCCTGCACCTATGATAAAAACCTTTGAAGGGCGGACTGTGCCGGCAGCAGTTGTAAGCATAGGCATTAACCGCGGTGAATTCACTGCAGCTAGTATTGCTGCCCTGTATCCTGCCACTGAAGATTGTGACGAAAGCACGTCCATGGTCTGGGCCCTTGTTATTCTGGGCATCAGCTCCAGAGAGAATGATGTAATTTTGTATTCTGCAAGCTTCTTGACAATATCGGGAAATCTCCCGGGAAAGATTGTCCCTATCACAATTGAGCCCGGTTTCATATGTTCCACATCCACTGGTTCCGGCCTCTGAAGTGTGAGGATTATGTCTGAAGCACCCAATAGCTCATTCCTGTCTTCCCTTATTTCGGCACCGCTTCCGACATACTGTTCGTCATCAAAGAAAGCAAGCTTTCCAGCCTCTTTCTCAACAATAACCTTCAATCCCTTCTCTATAGCTTTCCTGACAACATACGGGACCATAGAGACCCTCTGCTCTGTCTCTGAGACTTCCCTCACAACGCCTACTGTCAATACCATAATCGAACTCCGGGCAATATTAATGTACTCAGCATTTTAAAAAGTATTGACCGTATTACTAATACTTTCAAGATTGGTTTTCCAAAATATTGATATGCCGGGAATTTGAAACCTCATTATATAATAGGCTTCCAGTTTATTTTCGAGGGGTCAATAATCGATAGGCGATAATATGCCCGACAAAATGTCTCTTGTATTGTTTTCCGGAACTGACGACAAACTGATGGCTGCTTCGATAATTGCATCTGGAGGGGTAGCTAACGACATGGATGTGGATATTTTCATCACATTCTGGGGTCTGACAAAGATAGAAAAAGACGGCCAGAAAAATCCCGACGTGAGTTTTGAAGGACAGCCGATGAAAGACCAGGTTTTTGCGTTGATGAAAAAGAATAACGTCCCAGACTGGGTGACTATGCTCAAGAACGCGAAGGAGGTTGGAAACATAAAGGTCTACGGATGCGCTATGTTCGCAGATCTGCTTCAACTGAAAAAGGAGGATCTTGACCCGATCGTTGACGACATTATTGGAGTTAATGAATTTGTATCGATGTCAAAGGATTCCATGACTATGTTTATATGAGGTGAAAAAGATGGAAAGTGAAGTTAAGCCTTCGAAGGTTGTAGACGCCAGAAACACATTCTGCCCAGGCCCGCTGATGGAACTCATAAAAGCCTACAAGGCGGCAAAGACTGACGATATCATATCGTTATACTCAACAGACAGCGGAACCAAGAGAGACGCGCCCGCGTGGATTAAGAAATCAGGAAATGAACTCGTTGGCGTTTATGACAGGGAAGGATATTTCGAAATAGTCATGAAGAAAACCAAGTGAGTATGACTATGCCGACTAAAATACTTGTACTAGGGGATGGTGCGGCGGGCACCATCATTTCCAATAAACTACGGTATCTCATCAGGAAAGAGAACGCTGAGATAACTGTTATAGGCAACTCAAAATACCATTATTTCAAACCTGACGGAATTCACATACCACTGGGGATGAAGGACTACCAGACAAGTGTGAAGAAACCCGATTATCTCTTCAACTACGGAATCGATTACATCAAAGATACTGTGACGAAGATTGATGTTGAAAACAGGAAGGTGGATGTAAGTTCAGGCAGGGAATACACATATGATTACCTTATAATCGCAACAGGGGACAGATTAGTGACTGACGAGTTCCAGAACTTCGACTCTGAAGCGCACCACTTCTACTCACTTGAAGCTTCTCTGGAATTGGGGAAGGAACTTTCAAAATTCAACGGTGGAAAAATAGTGGTGGGGCCTTCGAGCATACCATATCAGTGCCCACCTGCCCCATATGAATTTACATTCCAGCTAGACAGGTATCTCAGAAGGCGCGGAATCAGAGACAAGACAGAACTGCACTACACCTTCCCGCTGAACAGGGTATTCACCATGGAAAATGTCTCTGAAAGAGTCCAGGACCTGTTTGACGAGAAGGACATCGAGTACCACACCATGTTCAATCTGGAGTCGATCGATGCCGACTCCAAGAAACTGGTATCCCTTGAGGGTGATGAGCTGGATTATGACCTCCTTATCCTGGTGCCCCCCCATAAGGGACAGCAGGTAATCACCGACTCCGGTCTTGCTGATGAGCAGGGGTATATAGACGTCGACAGGCACAAACTCTCATACGGGAACTACGACAATGTATTCGTCATAGGTGATGCCACAAACCTCCCGATTTCAAAAGCTGGTGCTACAGCGCATTTCGAGTCAGAATACCTTGCAGGGAAAATTGCATCTGAGGTTTCCGGGTTTGTGTCAGAAGAGTTTTATGATGGTTCTGTGGCATGCACAACAGTCACTGGAGATGAGAGGGCCTTCACCCTGTACTTCTCATACGAAAGGCCTCCGAGAGCCATGTACCAGAGCAAGCTGGACTTCCTGCTTAAATGGACTTCAGCAGACACTTATTTCAGCGCAATGCTAAGAGGGGTGATGTGAATGGAAAGACCTGAAATGTTAAATGACGAGATGGAGGAACTTCTCGTCAAGGTATTGGAAAATGCAGACGTCATAAATTCGATGGTGGGCGTTGTTGAGAAGCTTAAGGCGGCAGGTATCATAGACCTGATGACGAGCATTGTCAACGACTATCTCCCCACGGATGTAGATTTCCTTGGGAAATTCTTTTCTTCAAAAGAATTCACAATGTCTCTCATGAAGACCTTCAACGTTCTGATATCGGTAATGGGGGCAATGGGATCGGAGAAGAATTCTGACATCGTAAAGGGGCTCATGTTCAATTCGGAGAATGTAACTGACGGCATGATGGACGCTGTCCACAACCCAAAGAAATACTCTCCGTTCAAAATTGGAAAGCTCCTCTCTGACGAGGATATCATGGTAACCATGTCCGCTCTGGTTGCACTGATGAAAAGTATGGGGCAGATATTAAGGAAAATCACCCCATAGCCTGTTTTATAATCTCCTGCTACTCCAAGCCGAACTAGTAAAAAAAGGCGTCTCCAATCAGATGGAATGCGGGTGCCGGGATTTGGACCCGAGGCACGAGCTTGGCAAGCTCGCGTGTTACCAGGCTACACCACACCCGCCTGCAGCCCTAATTGATTCTGAAGTATTTATTTTTTAGTTTCTGTGGTATCTCCTTGCACCGAAAAACAAACAGCCAAAAAATTTAAGTATTGGAAAAAGCGAAAAAGAAAAATGATATAAACCATAGACGAATTGCTTTACTGTTAATGCCCTTAAATAGCAGTTTTCCAATGATTTCATTGCTTAATATTTAAGTATTCTACTTGTAGGATTGCTAACTAATAAGCAAAATAGGGAATTAGCTACAACACCGACAAAACTGTTTTAATATATCTGTTTCTACTCGATTACAATAGGTGATACCAGAAATGATTGTGTCTGAGGAAAGAGACAGGTATCCGGAGATCAGATTCGCCAACGACTTCGAGCTGAGCAAGAATGCTCCGTTCAAGGCGGTTGACGAGTTCGTCAACGAGATGGGGCATCTGATAAATCCCGAAATGATGATTCTTAGAGTAACTCTGAGTCTTTGTCCGATCTGTGTTGACGACGAGAAGTTTGATCAGATGAGGATACCCGCGATAGTGTACGAAAATGCTGGTGAAGTGAAACTCGTTAAGGAATGCGAGGAGCACGGAGTGACTGAAGAAAAATACTGGGAAGACTATGAAATGTACCAGGAGGCCAAGAAATGGCTCGACCCTGGTGTAAAGATTCTCAACCCACATGTTGCATACCTTGAATCAAAGATCAAGTGCCCAACACACTGTGGACTTTGTGTTAAGCACAAATCACACACAGGACTTGGAAACGTTGTTGTAACGAACAGATGTGACCTTTCCTGCTGGTACTGTTTCTTCTACGCGAAGGAAGATGAGCCAATATATGAGCCATCACAGGACCAGGTCAGGATGATGCTCAGAAGAATGAGAAACGAGAAGCCAGTCGGGGCAAACGCCGTCCAGATTACTGGTGGAGAGCCAGCAATAAGGGACGACATCATTGACATAATCAAGATAGCAAGAGAAGAGGGCTATGAGCATATACAGCTCAACACAAACAGTGTAAGAGCAGCCTTTGACCCGGACTTCCCCAAGAAGATCAGAGGTGCAGGCTCAAATGTCATATACACAAGCTTTGACGGCCCAACACCGAGATCCAACCCAAAGAACTTTTGGGAAATCCCCGCAGCTCTTGAAAATTACAAGAATGCACCTCTTGGTGTTGTCCTCGTTCCGACAGTCATTGGCGGAATAAACGACATGTATCTGGGAGACATGATCAAGTTCGGTCTGTCCAACATAGATGTCGTAAGGGCAGTAAACTTCCAGCCGGTAAGCCTGGTAGGAAGAATGCCGGAGAGGATGAGAGCCAAGCAGAGAGTCACGATACCCGGAGCTATCAAGAAGATAGAACAGCAGACAGATGGTATGATAGGAAGGGAAGACTTCTTTACAGTGCCTTCAACTGCAAAGGTTTCAAACTTCGTAGAACAGCTCAAGGGTAAAGAAATGTACAAGCTCTCCATACACTTTGCCTGTGGAATGGGAACATACATCTTCAAGGACGATGACAGAATCATACCGATTACGAGGTTCATCGATGTCAGAGGAATGTTCGAGTACATCGGGGAACTCGCAGACGAGATGAAGAACGCTTCGTTCAAGAAGATAAGGAAGGTTACCTCCACATCCAAGCTGCTTATGAGCCTGAGGAAGTTTGTCGACTACGAGAAAGCACCAAAGGACTTCAAGCTCAAGGACATGGTATACAATGCATTCACAGACGGAGATTACCACGGCCTGAAGGCATTCCACTACAAGTCAATGTTCATTGGGTTCATGCACTTCATGGATCCATACACGTATGATGTTGACAGAGTGGAGAGGTGTGATATACACTACGCGATGCCTGATGGAAGAGTTGTTCCGTTCTGTGCTTTCAATGTCATACCAGAAATGTACAGAGACGCAACACAGAGGAAATACTCAGTACCAGCAAGGACATATGAGGAGAGGACCGGAAAGATCCTCAAGAAAGACAAATATTTCAGAGACTACAGCATGGAAGACAAGAAGAGAATCATTGACTTCTACAACAAGAGCATAGGCAGGGAACTCTCCGAAAGTGAGATAGGCCTTAATCTTAACAAGGCTATACCTGTGATACAGTCTCAAAGACCGGATGAGCAGCTCGAAGAGTAGCCATCCAAACAATTTTTATTTTTATTTATCATATTGACTTATTGAAGTACGAGATTTTTGAACATACCGCCGATATTGGCATCAGGATTTTTGGGAGTAGTTACGAAGAGATTTTCAACAACTCTGTTGAATCATTTTCCGATCTTATTGTTGATACCGGATCACTTGAAGGCAGTAATGTGCAAGAAATCTCTATACGGTCAGATTCCCCTGACCTTCTGCTGGTGGACCTTCTTTCACTGATACTCTACGATTTTGAAGGCGAGGGCATATTGTATTTCAAGGCAGACCTGGAATACAGCGATGAGAATGTTTCGTTAACTGGAAGAATGTACGGGTCAGAAATACCTGAAAATGTAGATTACAGGAATGTGATAAAGGCGGTGACTTACCACAGCTTGGAAGTGTCGCCAGAGAAAGGGTATGCAAAGGTTGTTTTTGACATTTGAAATGGGGCCTGGACACAAAATGTATTAAATAAACTGAGTAATTAGCTGCCTATGTCTCCATTAGTACCTAGGAAAGTATTCTTCACGAGAGGCGTGGGAAGAGGCGATAGTCTGTTGCAGTCATTCGAAGAAGCACTGAGAGATGGGGGCATTGCAGAATTCAACCTTTCAAGCATAAGCTCTATATTCCCGCCATTTGCAGAAATTGTGGACAGGGACGAAGGCCTTGAGCTTCTGTCCCCTGGCCAGATACTTTTCACGGTACTTGCGCGTAATTCTTCAAATGAACTCAACAGGATGGTATCATCCGCCATAGGATATGCTATACCCACGGACAGGAGCAAGTGGGGTTATCTAAGCGAGCACCACAGTTTTGGTGAAACTGAAAAAGTCTCCGGCTTCTTTGCCGAAAAACTTGCTGCTGAAATGCTTGCTAGTACAATGGGTGAAGCGGATAACCTGACCTGGGACAAGGATAAGGAAGAATATGTTCTGGTGGACAAGATACTTGCAACAAAGAACATATGTTCCACTGCAGTTGTTCTCAAGGCAGGTGAATGGACTACCACAATAGCCGCGGCTGTTCTTATTGTTTAGTGATACATCATGGAGAAAGAAACAGAAGAAAAATGGCAGGAGAAATGGGCTGAATCGAAGATATTTGAACCTTCCACAGATCCGGATAAAGAGAAATTCTTCATAACTGTGCCTTGGCCATATGTAAACGGTTCCCTCCACGTTGGCCATGGGAGGACATACACCCTTGCAGACATAATTGCAAGATACAAGAGATCAGAAGGGTACAACGTTCTTTTTCCAATGGCCTTTCACCAGTCGGGAACACCTATTCTTGCTTTCTCACAGAGGCTGAGAATGGGGGACCCTTCAACTATAAAACTCTACAGAGACTATATACTCCAGTACGAAAGTGAAGAAAAGGTAGAGGAAAGGCTGAAGAGTTTTGAGGAACCAAAAAACATAGCTGACTATTTCTCAAAGGCTGTCATAAGCGATTTCAGGTCCCTTGGGTACTCAATCGACTGGACCAGAATCTTCACATCGGCTGACCAGGAATACCAGGAGTTTGTCAGATGGCAATTTGAAAAGCTGAACTCTCTCGGTCTTATCAAGAAAGGGAGCTACCCTGTCCTGTACAGCAAGGTGGACGACAATGCCGTAGGCGAAGACGACATCAAGGATGGCGACACGGACAAAGTCTCCATAGAGGAATTCACCGGTGTAATATTCAAGGGAAACGCGTTCTCGCTTATAGCAGCGTCACTGAGGCCGGAGACAATTTTCGGGATAACCAATATCTGGATAGGAAAGGAACTCGACTATGTTGTGTGCAGGTTTTCAGGAAACAGCTATGTTGTGACAAAAGAATCATTCCAGAAACTCAAGCTTCAGATTCACGATGCCGAATTAATAAGGGAGGTTCCAAACAGTGAGATTCTCGCACAGGAATATGAAGTTCCGGAAACTGGAAAGAAGGTCAGGGCACTCGAAACCACTTTTGTTGATCCAGACAACGGAACTGGCGTGGTCTACTCCGTCCCCGGGCATTCAATCTGGGATTACGTGGCACTTGATCCGGAGGAGAGGGAAAACATCCCGCGCATAATAGAAATGCCCAAAAACCAGAACATGAATGTCGAAGGCCTTGTTAAAAAACTTCAAATTCAGTCTGTAAACGACAGGGAAAAACTACTGGAAGCTACTCAGATCCTTTACAAAGATGAGTTTTACAACGGATTTATGAACAACGAATGCGGCCAGTTCGCGGGCATGTCTGTAAACGAGGCGAGGGAAAAAATAAAAGAGACACTCCTTTCGGAAGGTAAGGCAATCAAATTTCTGGAGACTTCAAGGAAGGCTGAAACCAGGTCAGGATCCAAGGTTGTTGTCGCCGTTCTCCAGGATCAATGGTTCATAGATTATTCCCCCGACTGGCTTAAAAAGAAAGCCCATGACCTTGTCAACTCAATGTACTATTATCCTGAATACTACAGAGCAGCCATGAACGACGCAGTCGACTGGCTGAGGGAGAGGCCCTGTGCCAGAAGAAGGGGTCTGGGGACGAGGCTCCCTTTCGATGACAGGTGGATCATAGAATCCCTGTCTGACTCTACAATTTATCCGGCAGTATACACATGCATACAGGAGCTGAAGAATATATATGCAGAGCTTGGAAAAATTCCGGACGACGTAACTGAATACATATTCTCGAGTGGTGATGAGAAGTTATTAGCCTCATACTCTGAAGCAGTGGCGGAAAATTGCAATAACGCAAGAAAACACTTTACTTACTGGTATGGCGTTGATATACGCCTGACAGCTTACCCTCACCTTTCAAACCACCTTTCATTCTATGTAATGAATCATGCCGCACTTTTCAAAGAACCATTTCTGCCCAAGGGGCTGATAATATCGGGACTTGTTGTATCAAACGGTGCGAAGATTTCCAAAAGCAAGGGCAATGTAATCTCCCTAATGACCATTTCAAACCACTATTCCGCCGATATCTACAGGCTCTATGTTGCCATTCAGGCCGACATACAATCCACTCTTGACTGGAATGAGAATGACCTCAGGACGATAATCAAGAAATATGACTCACTGAGAGAGCTGTTCGCCAGGATAGACCTAAACAAGAACGTCAACCCTTCATACATTGACCTTTGGTTCCTCGCTAGATTCAACAGAAGAATGGAGGATTTCAGGAAAAACATGGGCGGATTCAATATCAGGGCAGCATATGTGAGCATATTCTACGAAGTCCTGAACGATATCAGAAGGCTCGAGGCCAGGGGAGGGGACATGAACACTTCAATGAAATATATAATCAGGGAGTGGCTTGTTGCACTTTCGGCTGCTATCCCGCATGTTTGCGAGGAACTGTGGCATGAGCATGTTGAAGACTCTTTTGTGAGTTCTGCCACCCTTACTTCAACAGCCAGGAATGCCCTGAATGAACTCTTCTCGTCAATGAAAGGGGAACTTGAAAAGATATTCCCCGCAGAACTTATTTCATCAATAGAGGGCAACCATGAGAAGATTACTGACCTGCTGCTGTCGTCTGAGGAATACATTTCAGGAATTGAAAACGATATAAGGGAGATCATCAGGGCCACTGGAATTTCGCCCAAGGGGATCGATGTGGCCGTTCCGGATGATAGCATTATCCAAGCCTCAAGACACCTGATCAATAACGAGAGGGACTCGCTCATGCCTGAACAGAAGCGCATGATCCCTGAGTTCATGAAAGTCAGGAAAAATATCTCTTTCCACGAATTTGATGAGTACTCCCTGCTGTCCAATAACTCTGAATACCTCGGGAAGGTGTTCTCTGCAACCGTCAAAGTGAAGAAGACGGGCCCGGTAATGAAGGGAAAGAACCCATGGCCGGGACGCCCGCTGATAAGGCTAGAGTAGGCGCGGGCAAGTGGCATAATTAATTATAATCAGGTATTATCAAAGAATATGAAATCCAAGTGGTCAGACAGAAACTTTCAGGACGATCTGGATGAACGCGTTTATTCTTCAAGGCTTCTGGGCCAGGATGAAACACTGGTCCTTCATGGCGGGGGCAACACCTCAGTGAAAACGGAAGAAACAGACCATACTGGCAGGAAAGCCAGGGTGCTCAGGGTGAAGGGAAGCGGATCGAATCTTGCTACTATGGAGAGGAAAGGCTTTACCGGTGTCAGAATGGAAGATCTTCTGGCCGCTGAAAACATAGAAAAAATGACTGATCAGCAGATGGTGGATTATCTGAAGAAAAGCATGGTAGACCCATCAGAACCATCACCATCAGTTGAAACATTCCTTCACGCATTCTTGCCATTCAAGTTCATAGATCACTCGCATTCGGACGCGATTCTGTCAATTACCAATACGGGGATGACTGCCGATGAGATAAGGAAGATTCTGCCAAGCGTGCTTGTTGTCCCGTACATTCCACCGGGCTTCAAGCTTGCAAAGGCAATGCTGAGCCATGTGGCATCAATAGACAAGAGTGTGGAAGGCATAGTGCTATCGAAACATGGTCTATTTACTTTCGGAGACACTGCCAGGGAGAGTTACGAAAGGCACATAAGAGTCGTTGACAAAGCTGAGAAATACGTCGAAGAAAAGCTGAAGGGTGAAAGATTCAGGAAGGTTTACGACAAGGCGGACGAGAACGCAGTGGAGGAAGCACTCCCAATGATAAGGGGGAAGCTTTCAAAGGTCAGGAAGAAGATCCTCAGAGTGGACAGGGAAGGGGAAGCCCTGAAAATTTCCCTCTCGGAGGAGGGTAAAAAATTCAGCCAGTTCGGCCCCGCCACGCCGGACATGCTAATCAGGACAAAATACGACTATCTCTACATCGACAATGTGGAAAATGCAGCGGAACTAATTGAGAAGTTCGCTGAGAATTACAGGTCAGAGTATGGAAAATATGTGGAGGGATTCCCCATGCACGATCCGTACCCAGCAGTAATCGTGGTAAGGGGGTACGGCATCATAACCGCCGGAATTTCAGCAAAGGAAGCAGAAGTCATTCATGACCAGGTACTCCATACATTTCAAGTGAACTTCAACGCTTCCTCCCTTGGAAAGCATGAGTTCATCTCAAAGAAGAAAGCATACGACATGGAGTACTGGCCCCTTGAAGAGGCAAAACTAAAAAAATTCAAGCCGAAGCAGCTTCAGGGGACAGTCTCATTCGTTTCTGGTGCAGCCAGCGGAATAGGGCTTGAAGCGTTCAGGAAACTATCGGAAAACGGTTCAGTAGTCATAGCGTGCGATATTGATCCAGCAATGAAGGAGATAGCAGAAGAAGTGGAAAGGGAGACCGGAACACCTTCATTGCCATTCGTATTGGATCTATCAGACGAGGATGGTATAACCGGGATGTTCAGGATTGCTGTGAAAACCCTTGGGGGTGTTGACATTGTGTTCAACAATGCCGGGGTTCTTAAGAGCGCCCCATTTGACGAAGTGAATGTATCCGACCTAGACCTGCATTACAGGGTAAACTCAAGGGCGAGTTTCATTGTGTCAAGGGAAGCATTCAGGATAATGAAGAGGCAGGGAACCGGCGGAAATTTTGTCTTCAACATCACAAAGAATCTCCTCCATCCAGGCCCGGGAATGACCTCATACGGATCATCCAAGGCCTTTGCAGCACAAGTATGCCATTACATTGCCAAGGAAGGCGGAAAATATGGAATAAGGGCCAATATCATCAACCCTGACAAGGTCTTCAAGGGGTCGAAGATATGGGAAAACGGAGTCCTGGAGGCAAGAGCAAAGGCAAAGGGCCAGACAGTTGAGGAATACAAGACGCAGAACCTTCTGAGAAGGGAAGTCCTCCCGGAACACGTCGCCAATATGCTTCTTGCAATAGTCAATGAGGACATATTCGGGGCCACAACTGACGCGATGATTCCCATAGACGGAGGAGTAGTATAGTCAAAGGAAATGCCGGATAACCTTTGACATCTTGAAATCTATGCCAAACATCTCAAGGTCTTTCTTTGCCAGCCTTGCTGAACTCAAATCGGAAAGGCCCAGTTTTGTCCCGGACTGAATCTTGTATACAAGTGCCCTCAATTTTTCATAGTATCCAAACTCCCTGAAGAGTTTCGCCTTATAGTCTTCCGCGATCCTTTCAGGCTCACTATGCTTCTTCAAAGCCTGAAAGAGAAATTCTGCAGACTTTATCGAGGGGACTATTCCTTCGCCGCTGATCGGGGATACGGTCCCAACCGCCTCCCCCACTCCAATTATGTTGCCTCTGGAAACATTGTCAAACAGTGGGGCAAGCCTGATCATCCTGCCTGTTACAACTTCCCTGGCATAGCCGGATAATTTCTCGTTGATTATTTCAAGGCTGTCTGATCCTGCCCCGACATGGTACTTGCCGCCAAGTGGAAACTCCCAGAAATACCCATGGCCTCCCTCAAAGAAATAGAAGTAGAAATCGTCGTGGGCCGATCCCGGAGAAAGGTATTCCCTGGCATACATCCTGTAATCTTCAGGATGAGGCCCAAGCAGAGCCCTGCTTATTCCAGTGGCGTCCACCATTACGTCAGCATTTTCCATTTTTGCAGACGCCCCTCTGTGGAGTCCCCGAACCATGTCCTCTTCAAGCCTTTTTTTCTCTATGGTGCACATCCCGCGGGCATTGAATGAGATCTCACCGAAATTATGGCCCGAAAATATTACATTCTGCGCCCGGCTCAAGACGTATTCCCCAATCCCCATCCCAATATTATTGAGGTAGGTGTCCAGGAGAAATTCGTTCGTGGCATAACCGCATGGGAGGTAGTAGCCCTCTCTCTTGGGGTCGTATGCAGAAACGTCAAACCCATCGTCATTGAGTCTTCTGAAGAGGTATGAACCCGCAACTCCTAATCCGGAAATATGGATCATGTTCCGTTACGCATATGATATATTCATTAAATTTCTTGGCATTTTGTTCAGGATGTACTATCTTCTCAAATTCGGGTATGACGGCAGGTGCTTCACAGGGTATCAGCGCGGCAACGGGCATAGGAGCGTGGAAGACTCCATACTGGAGGCAATGGGGAAATATGGGATATCCGATAGCTTTTCAAGCGCAGCGAGAACGGACAGGGGAGTATCTGCAGCAGGCAATGTCATAGTCTTCAAGTCAGGCATGGAGATAGGCAAAATAACCGGGATATTGAATTCCCAGGTCAGGGGAATGATCTTTCATTCATACGCCGAAGTTGACAGGAGCTTCAGGGTCAGGTTCTCAAGCATGAAGCACTACCGGTACTTTCTCAACAGCAGAGGTATTGATGCGGCCAGGTTCAGGAGGACCATGGGCATGTTCTCAGGAACTCACGATTTCTCCCTGTTTTCAAGAAAAGACTCAAGATCCCCGGTCAGAACCGTTGAAAGCGTATCGGTAATCGAAAGGGATGGCTTTCTGGAGGTGAATATTTTCGGCCCTAATTTTGTCTGGAACCAGATTCGGTACATGGTAGGGTTTGCGAGATTCTACTCGGCCGGGAGTGAGGAGGTGCCATATCCGTTCGACCTTCAGCACCGGAAGTGGCCTCTTGCTGCATCGGATCCGCTCATTCTCATGAATATAGATTACAAGGATCTGGACTTCAAGAGATCTATCAACAAGAAGAAAGTTGGCTTATGGGGGCGTCAACTGATGGATCTGCGATTACACGCCGCAGTCCTGGACAGCATAATTAACATTGCGTATGAATGATTCGCCAGGCCAGTCACCAACTTAAATATATTAGGTTGTAAAAACTAAAGGTAGAATGAATTACCGGGTTCAGGCAGTTTCAATCAACGCCGCAAGGGCGGTGTATGCACTGAACTGGTTTGACATTGCACCCGGATTGAAATACATAGCACAGTCGCTGGATTTGCAGATAGTTCAGCTTGGCATTGTCACTACAGGCTTCTATGTTGGCCTTGCATCCTTTCAGCTTTTCGGCGGATATTTCGCTTCCAGGATAGGCAACAGGAGGACTGAAACAATAGGGCTGCTGATACTCGGCTTTTCAGTAATGGGATCAGGCATTGCACCTAACCTGGGCATCCTGTTCCTGACGCGCCTTCTTGCTGGATTCGGCTCCGCGTTCTTCTTCTCCCCTGCACTTGGCATGCTCGCTGAAATAGTTCCAGATGAAAAGTACAGTTTCTACGTTGGGGCCTTCAACGGGTCTTTCAACATTGGCGCGGCAGTTGGTGTGCTTGGCTGGGTCTATATTGACGAAACTCTTGGCTGGAGGATAGGACTGATCATAGGCGGGGCAATGACAGTGGCCATGGCCATAGAGAACTACCTTGTCCTAAGGGGTGTTGTAGTCCACACAAGCCGTGGGCGTGATCTTTTCACCAAGGTGAAGACGACACTCAGGGAACGGGCGATGTGGATACTCCCCATCGCCGGTATCGGCAGCATGGTGTCTGAAACTGTCATGGGCCAGTTTTTCGTTTATTACGCCGAGCAGTCACTGAATTTCTCTCCATCGCTTTCAGGCTCCCTCGGCTTCATGTTTCTCATAGTGGGTTTCCTCGGAGGCATCATTGGAGGGTACCAGTATGGCAGGACAAAGCACAAGAACGCTACTTTTGTTTCAGTGCTCGTTCTTACGGGAGTCCTTACGATGGCGATTCCTTTCCTGTCCTCTCCCCTGTCGATTGCCATGCTGGCAGTACTGCTTGGTCTTGTCGTGGTAGACGGGTTCTCTATACTGTACACAATAGCCGCTAAACTTGCACCTGATAAGTCTATGGTCTCATTCTCACTCTCTTTTGTCAACTTCATGCAGCAGGCAATCGGAGCAACTTTTCCATTCATTTTCACAAGTATAGTGTATTTCTCCGGCTACACTACCTCATGGGTGGTCATGGGTGCAATTTCGTTCCTGTCGGTCATTCTGTTTCCACTGGCAGCAGGGAAACACCAGAGACCTGTAAGCGGGGTGGCTAAAGTGGATTTTAATATTTACAAATAATATCTAGCTGTGCAATTCAATTTTGTCAGCCAGAAGTTCAACGAACTGGACAAAACCACCAAAAGGCTCGAAATGACAGCCATACTCAAGGAACTGTTCCTTGAGGCCGATGAAGATCTCAAGATGCTGGTTTACTTGATTCTGGGGAAAGTCGCACCTGATTTTGAAGGCATCGAATTCGGCATGGGCAACAAGTTGATAATCAACGCCCTCAGCAGCGTTTCAGGAAAGAGCGAAAAGGAAATATCAGGCATGTTTGCAAGAACAGGTGATGTGGGGTCCGTTGCACGCGACATAACCGCCGTGAAGAAGCAGAAATCCCTTGCCAGCGAGGAGCTCACGGTCAAATACGTTTTCAACTCTCTTAGGAAACTTGCTGATACAAGCGGCGCAGGAAGCGTGAAGGAGAAGGAGAGCATTTACTCTGACCTGATATTAAACGGAACTCCTGATGATGCCATGTACATCACCCGCGTGATTGCGGGAAAGCTAAGGCTCGGGGTATCGGACGCAACCGTTCTCGATGCGCTTGTTGAGGCATTCTATGAAAAAACGGACAAATCCAGCGTGGAAACGGCCTACAATTTTCACCCGGACCTCGGGTACATTGCTGAATTACTAAGAGACAGGAAAATAGACCAGATCAAGAAAATTGGGCCGGAACCACTCATTCCATTCAAGGTCATGCTGGCAGAACGGCTTCCTGATATCGACCAGATCCTCGGAAAAATGTCTGGCGAAAAAGCTGCGTTCGAATTCAAGTACGATGGCCTCAGAGCCGGAATACACAAACTGGGTGACAGGGTGAGGATATTCTCAAGAGGAAATGAGGATACGACTTCACAATTCCCTGACATTGTTGAAAACCTGAAAAAGACATTCAGGGCAGAATCCGTTATTCTCGACGGAGAGGCAGTGCCATACAACCCTGAAACCGGTGAGCTTTACCCGTTCCAGATGGTGTCACAGCGGAGGGGGAGGAAATACGATCTGGACGAGATGAAAGAGACTGTGCCAGTTGTCGTATTCCTTTTTGATATTCTGTATCTAAACGGTGAATCTCTGGTCTCAAAACCATACCTGGAGAGAAGGAGGACTCTTGAATCATTGTTCGAGGAGAACGACTCATTCAAAATGGCCAGGTCTGTCGTTTCAGATGATCCGGGGGAAATTGAGAAGTTCTTTGAGGACTCAATAGAGCACGGGTGTGAGGGTGTAGTTGCAAAGAATGTCGGGCCAGAATCGGTGTACCGTGCAGGGTCTAGAGGCTGGTTGTGGATCAAGTTCAAGAGGGACTATCAGGCAGAACTTTGGGACGCACTGGATCTTGTCGTTGTGGGCGCTTTCCATGGGCATGGCAGAAGAAAGGGAACCTACGGGGCACTACTCATGGCTTCATACAATAAAGAGAAAGACGTTTTCGAAACGGTGTGTAAACTGGGGACCGGGTTTACGGATGAAGTTCTTTTCAGCCTCCCGGATAAGTTTTCAGGCCTTGCACAGGACAGGAAGCCGCCAAACCTGGAATGTGAACTTGAGCCTGACGTCTGGATCTATCCGGAGAAGGTCATGGAAATCGTTGGTGCCGAGATTACTCTCAGTCCTGTGCATACGTGCGCTTTCAGCATGGTAAAAGAGGGTTCGGGACTCGCACTGAGGTTTCCAAGGTTCAATGGCAGATGGCGTGACGATAAAAGTCCCACTGATGCTACAACAACCAATGAAGTGCTGGAAATGTATAAAAACCAGAGTAGTAAAAATAAATGAACCCGGCCAACACAGGCCAGGTTTGTAGATTTATAATGGCAATATGCTTAATCGTATGATTCTGAAGAATCTGAATACCTGTCTCTGCCGCCGCCGCCGTTGAAGTTTCTTCTTCCTCTTCCTCCACCGCCGCCGCCACCGCGGTACCTGAACTGGTTCTCGTATTCCTTCTCGCTCATGTCCAGTTCTTCGTTGACTTCGGATACTTCTTCAGTTGAATCGCTGAGTGAACCATATTTTCCGACGTTAAGTCTCATATGGCCTCTCACCAGTGATATGTAACCATTGTCAATGTATATGGTCCTTCCGTCAGAAGCCTGATCTGCCTGACTACCCCAGAGTGACAGAATAACCTTTCCGGTCTCGTCCCCTATGATAACCTCAGTTACAGATTTCTGTTCGCCAAATCTGGTCTGGATCTCTTTTGGCTCGCCTACTGATACAACCTTTCCAAGAACATTTACTCTTCTGGAAGAAGGTGTAAGGTCTTTTATTTTGGTATTGCCTTCCATTTTGTATTACTTCCTTTTGTCTAAAAAAGACTATCCTCCATTTTTGATAGATATATATACCTTTCTTTAAAATTGACATTAGGCTCCCAATTTATTCAGCGTTTATGTCCGATATTCTGTCCCTGATCCATGGCAAAACCTCTCTGATGAAGGTAGGGCCATGATGTGCAAGGAAATCCAACGGCCCTGGAGTTACAAAGAATGCATTATTCTTCACTGAACTGAGGGAACCCCAGCCCCTCTTTTCTATCAATTCTTCCCTGTTCCTGTCAGTAAATCTGGAGTACATCTTGGGCTCATATAGAATAACTTCCGGGTCTGAGCTCACAACAAAATCAAGGTCCGGCTCAATCCACTCCCTATCTTCTCCCCCGTATATGTTCATTATTCCGAGCAGGGATAGTGCATCAGTGATATAGCTCCTGTAACCAAAGGTAACAGGTCCTCCGAGATCAATTTCAACATATGCTCTGATCTCATTGTTGGCTCTGAATCCGGAGATTTTGCTTATTAGTTCTCTTTCTATATCGGAAGCTTCGAATGGCCTTTCAGATACGATTCCCACCTTGTTTACCAGATCTATTATGCCTGCAACAGATGACGGGAGCTCGAAGACATAAACTGGAAACTTTTCCGAGAGCCTCCTGGAAAAATCCTCAGGGTATCCTGACACCGTGTATATTACATCAGGATTCAACTCTTCTATCACTTCTATTCTTGCCGACCCATAGCTCCCCACCTTCCTTATTCCGGATGTTCCAGGGGGACGGGAACAGAATGCTGAAACCCCTACTATCCTGTCCCGCAGTCCCAATTCAAAGAGAATTTCTGTTACAGCGGGGCTGAGGCTTATTATTCGCTTTACATCCTCCCGAACCTGGATTTTATCTCCAAGAGCTGTTATCAGAGTTCTCAACCGAAACCCTCCCGCAAAGGGGACACTAATCTGCTGAAGTCTGGCCCAGCTTCCTTTCCACGTTTTTCTTTGAAGGAAGAAATGGAATGAGCACAGTTGATATTACCGAGAAGATAAGCATTACCCACATTCCTTCAGTCAGTGGCACTTTAAGAAGCATCAGGCTGAGAAACGCGATTCCAACGCCTCCGCCCACAGTCTGTCCAACACCCCACACCATGGCGTTTGCTGTTGTGGAAAGGGTCTTTGGCACAATCTGGCCAACGTAGCCAAGAAGAATTGGGAAACCACTGAAAGTGAGGAACGCATAAAGCCCGTACAGTATCCCTATGAATGTGATTCCGTAGACGAGACCCGTGGATGCAACATCACCTGCAAACAGGAGAAGGATGAAGAATACAAGTGCGGACAGTGCTGTGGAAACTCCAACAGTGAACTTTCCTCCCCTTTTTGTCGTTAGCTTGCCAAACCATACCTGGCCGAAGATCGGAGGTATAAACGCAAGTGTAAGAACAGTGCCCATAATTGTTGAAGAACCAACGAGATCATCGATATATGTTGGTATGAAGGTAACTATTGCTATGTTGAACATAGACCTGAGGAATATCACGATTGTAATGGTCACTATCATTCCCCAGTATATCTGCATCCCTTTCTTCTTGCCGACTACTATCTTGTCCTGCTCCTCGTCAACTGAGGTCCGGTAGTCTTTCCTTTTAAAGAACTTGAGACCTGCGAATATGATGCTGGCGGAGATTATGGTGTAGAAAGCTATTATGCTCAACCCTGTAAATCCGCCTATCAGTTCTATGAGGGTCACTATAACGATTGGCATCGCAGCTCTCCCAACACTTCCAAAGCCACCGTTTATTCCCATTGCCGGTGGTGCCTTGTGGCTTCCATATGTGTGGTATATCACGCTTGCACCGAGTGGATGGTAGAAAGCCTGGCCTACACCAAGAAGCACTGCGGCGGATATGAGAAGCCAGTAGATGTATGACGGATAAAGGAAAGGCAGCGCGAAAAGCATCATTGCCAGGGCCTGAATGCCGATCCCAAATGACAGAAGAAAAGAGTCCTTGTCGTACTTGTCAGCGATAACCCCAATTGGCGCACTGAGCGCTCCGGACAGGACGTAATAGATCACTGCCATTATTCCGAGTGCTACTAGGTGCACGTTGGGAAGAAGGCTGTAGAACGTAATCAGGATTGGATAAAGCAGAAAATTTCCATCATTTACAAGATGGGCCATTGATGTGAAAACAAGCGATCTTATCTCCGCTTTCATTGACGGTATAGTTAAAAATTGTATTTAACAACTGCGTGGAAATATTACGTCAGCAAGGGCTTTCAATGGTATGTGGACGGTAGAATGTTACGGGATTTATTATTTGTACTTTATAGTCTCCATCCTGAAGGACTGTGCCACATACTCGCCGTTATTCGTCAAGAGAACCTTGTTCTTCTCCTTCTTTGCATAGTCGTAGCTTATGAGCTTCTCTATGCATGCATCCACGTCATTGACTTCAACCTCACTCTTGACTCTGGCTTCCGGAACTATTCCACCATGGTTTCTTACAAACATGAGAACCTCTTTTTCATCGCTTCCGAGACCGAAAGAATCATGTTTGCTTCCCACGACTTCGACTATGTTGGTCGGAGCAACAAAAATTGTATTTTTTGAGCCTTTTTGCCTTGCCATACAGATCATCAGGTTAATTGCGGTGATTGGGAATTGGTTACTCACATATAAATTCCAGTCATACTAGGTTTATTACGCTCAATGTGCCCTTGCATCAGGTAATCTCTCGGGGCAGTGCATTTATACCATTTCTCCTGCAAACATGCATATATCTCTTTTCACTATATGGTTACAGAACCGAATGTTGCCCACGTTCCATGCCCGAGTGGGGTAGTCTGGATATCCTCGAGGCCCGCGGAGCCTCAGAGCCGGGTTCAAATCCCGGCTCGGGCATCATAATAAAAGCTTGTTTCCAGCATAAATTCTTAAGTATTTACTGTCAGGGCATTTGCAAACGGTTCATTACTGCCTCAGTTAACAATTAGGATTCCTGCTTATATATGCCTTTCAGAATAAGTAATTGCATAGATATGTCAGAGCGTGAAGAGGAAAGAACCAGGATCACAGGAGAGCAGAAAAGCAAGGGTCCGGGAATAACCAGCAGGTCTCAAATGAGGCTTGTGATAGCATCAATTCTGTCGGTCATTGCATGGGCTGTTTTCATACTTGTTTTCGCACTAGCATGGTCCGGAAGATTCAGCATTTTCCAGAACATAATTGTGACTATTGTCAGTCTGTTCATAACCGGGCTTGTGATAGGGCTTGTATGGGTAATCTGGGGTTCCAAAGAAAGCTGGAATGTACGGTAGGCAGAACCGGTTCGACCTCCCGTGGATATTGTCCTAGCAAGTCAATTATATTCCACACTCATTTAAGTTACATATGCAGACACGTTCAACCGTTATGGCAAGCAACGCTGTTGTTACAAGCTCACACCAACTTGCTTCATTTCACGGAGCCGATGTTATCAGGAACGGCGGGAATGTTTTTGATGCGTTGATTACAACAAGCTCAGTGCTCACTGTTGTACAGAATAACCTGTGTGGCATCGGAGGTGACCTGTTCGCACTCCTTCGTGGAAAAGATGGGGTTATAAGGGAGATAAACGGCAGCGGAAGAGCTTCCAGAAACGCAACAATTGATTTTTACAGGAGGAGTGGCATGGATGAAATTCCCGACAGGGGCCCATTGGCAGGAATAACTGTTCCAGGAATAGTGGACGCATGGGGGGAAATCAACAGCAAATACGGATCTATGGAAATATCCGACCTCCTGAAACCCGCGATCGAGATTGCAGAGTACGGATACCCTCTCACAAGAAAGTATGTTCAGTCAATAAAAGGGACCGCCAGGTTTCTATCGGACCAGAAAGGCTGGTCTTCCCTCTTCATGCCCAACGGGAGAATTCCCGGCGAGGGTGAAGTATTCAAGCAGAGGCATCTCGCAGAATCCTTAAAAATGATAGCTGAGGAGGGGCATGAAACATTCTACAGGGGCAGGCTTATGGAGAAAATTGTCAAGGGTACAAAAGAGAATGGTGGCATATTTGACGAGGAAGATTTCAGAAAGCATTATTCCACCTGGGACACGCCCTTGATGACAAGTTATCACGGTGTGGATGTCTACGAGACATACCCAAATACGCAGGGCGCTGCGATAATACTCTGGCTTAACCTTCTCGAACTCTATGGCGGGGACATCATGAACCAGCCAGAGAGCAAGACCCTGCCAATACTGCTGAAAACCGGTCTGAGGGCATATATGGCCAGATCGCTGTATATAACTGACCCTGCTTTTCATGACCTTCCCCGGGGATTTGAATCCAAGGATTTTGCTGAGATGATAATGAACGAGCCTGTGGAAGAATGGAAGGCTCCGCCTGGGATTAAGGACAAAGGGGATACCACATATTTCTGCCTTACCGACAGGGAGGGAAATAGCGCATCTGTTATTCAGAGCAACTACATGGGCTTTGGATCAGGGCTATCACCCACAAAAACTGGTTTCATAATCCATAACAGGGGATCTTATTTTTCCCTCGACCCGGATCACCACAATTCACTGCAGCCCGGAAAAAGGACTTTCCATACTTTGTGCGCAGCCATGGGCATAAAGGACGGCGAGATGTCATTCATAGCAGGGACAATGGGTGGAGATATTCAGCCCCAGGTCAACGTGCAGCTGATTAACCGCATTGTAGACAGGGGGATGGACGTGCAGGATGCTCTAGATCATCCAAGGTGGGCTTTCTTTGGGACAATATATGAAAAGCCGTCAGTTCTTAGTGTTGAAGAGTCCCTCGCAGGCAGCATCAAGGGTGTTGATACTCAGGGGTTGAAGCTTGAAAAAATACCAGACATGTCATCAAGCACTGGGCACGCCCAGGCAATCGTTTTCGGAAAAAAGGGGGGGCTGTATGCAGGATCGGACCCAAGGGGAGACGGAATCGCATCAGGATTCTGAATATTCTACATACCCGATTAAACGAAAATAACCAGCTCGACTGTCCACGGAAAAAAAGGTGCGTTACGTCAAAAACTATACAAACTGTGAAGAGGATTGCGGCATGGTATGCTCCCAGAACGTAATAGAACTAACGGGCGAGATACTTCCCGATCAGCATCCACGGCAAAACCCAAATGCCTGAGCGAGTATGAAAAACCATTGCCTGAAATGAAAATCCATTACCGAAGGCCATAGCAGAAACATGCTTGCTGAAAATAAAAGTGCCAGGACTGAAGCAGAAACGATCCTTATTTCGTTGACGAATCTCTTCTAGTGTGGCCGGTCACGTCATCGCCGGCACATTTGGATGGTATCACTCCACAAGAAGGCGATCTTCAGGTCAGAATGCGGCCGATTTTTCCTTGAGGCAACTGTTTTAGCCTCTTTATTGAGGTACTTTGACAAATAGTGCTAAAAGTAAGGCTCTTAATTTAAATACTGACAATCTGTATTTATTTACATGCCTGGTGACTCATATGTGCAACAAGTGTTTGATAGAGGAGGAATGTGTCTGCTTGAAAGAGGCCATGGCAAATCTGAAGTCAAAAGACGGGGCAGACTTCATACGAGACTTTTTGAGTAGGAAACGGGAAGGCCGAAAGAGCCTTTAGCTTCCCAATCACATATACTGGACTTACTCTTTCCGACGAGAGGTTTAACAACAACCAGCTATTATTAATAATCACATGTCAAAGGATCTGGAATCGGGCACAGGAAACAACCGTTCAGAAAATGTACTCCCTCCGTATGATCTTGAGATTGAGTCCTCACTGACCGGTAGAGTCAACCTCCTGCGCAATGCGCTCAAATTCAAGACAGTTTCAGGAAGCCCCTGCATTGTGTACGGTCATGATCATCCGATTCTTTACATTCCTGCTGATACTGTAAGGGAGGACCTTCCCGGCTATATAGGCACTGTATCAAAATCCCTCTATTTTCTGGCAATAAATGGTGGAAAAATCTCATGCCCCAAATGCCTGACAATTCTGTCCTCTCAATTCAGCTCTGCCCAATCGGGCAGCAGGACGGTGAAGGATTACGTCGGAGATCCTGAACTGCTGCAGCGCACCAGGCATCGTTACTCCTCCTCACACAACAGGTGGAGAAGGAACGTTCTGAAATCTTCCGGAAATAGTTGTAGTGTGTGCTCTGACAGTGAAAACCTTGAGCTTGCGCACATCACATCCGTGGAGGACTTCTTTTACAGGTACAAGAAAGGCAGATGGCTCAGATATCCGAACGCAAAATATCTCGGCGTGGAATACTCCTACAGGGAGGACAATCTCTCAATTCTCTGCAGGAGATGCCATGATGCCCAGACAGCTTCCTGGGACTTATTATGCGCTTTGGATGAACCTGACAAATTCCTTGAGGTTATCCACAGAAAGCACAAGGTAACGGATCTGTTTGAAAACATTATGGAAAGAAGAGGCTGGAGATCTGCCGAGGACCTCTTCCAGAGTAGGCTGTTCTAAAAAACTCCAATGTACGGCATTATCCGTACATGGTTTCAACGGGTCCCTTTTCCCCTTTCTTCATGAATTTCTTGTACTGGTCCATGAGCTCATTCAACTGATCGTGAAATTCCTTCACATTTTCTTCCAGTATTCCCGTATCAATCCTGAACTTGAACACTGAATTTACTGTCTGAATGAGTGAGAGCACTGCACCGGGATCTGGAATATTTATTGACGCCGGTGTGATAAGAGAAGTCCCCGCAACCTTTCTTGCAAGGCATTCATTGAGCATGGCCCCTCCCATTCCTGTAATCAGGGCTGAATGGGCTGCCTCGATTCCATTCTTTGTAAACTGCTCGATTCTTCTTTCATTTGCTATGCAGTAGACCTTGTGTTCCTTGACGATCTCACCAGTTGGTGCACCCTCAAGCACTACAATTTCCTGCGGATTCTTGTCTTCCATCCAGTCCATCATTGCCTGTGATACTTCGTAAAGTCCATCGTCATCTATGGGGACCTCACATATCATCACAACGAGTGTACCACCTTTGTTTGTATATATCCTGAAAGGGGTCCTCAGTTTCTTGCCAATGAAGACTGCCATCGGCGGGATATGTGGCGATCTTACATGTCCAATCTGATGGAGCCCCATCCGCTCAATTATGTAACTTGCAGCAATGAATCCAGTAAGCGTGGGCCCAACAAACCCGCCGAGTACGACCGGGCTGTTGAAATCAGCCTTTTCAAGCTCCACAACAGTAGTGTCAAAAATATCTCTATGCCTCACCATGGTTACTCAACATAATCAATTTGAAGATGGTTAAAAAGTATTCTCCCTAATTGATACATGCATTATTCCTCTCATCCTCTACCTGCCCGTGCTAAAATGCCACTACAGTTTGCTCTATGGTCTCCAAGGGGCGAAATGTGCTTTGCCCACATGATGTTAATAATATACATTATGTTCAAATTCTTGTGCAGGTACGATAGTATGTCTTTATGCAAGATATAAAGCTTTTAAATAACATCTAGATACAGAAGTAATATGGAGGCCCGATTCAAATCAATACTTATGGCAGCAATATTCCTTGCTGCTGTGCCTGCCGGGTCCTCTCTTCTTTTCTCGAATCATACGGTAACTGCAGGCGTATCGGGCCAGGGTACCGGAACAGATGGCAACATCTCTGTCGCAGATTTTCTGAACCTTCTTGGCCACAGGTCAAATGGCACAGGAAGCCTGAATTATTCTATTACCAGCTATTATCAGGCCTTATCAGAAAAATACCCTTCTCTCTCTAATTTCTCTGGGGCACCTGCATCAAATAATGTGGAATTCCAGGAAAGCGGCCTCCCAACGAATTCAACATGGTATGTATCACTGAACGGGATGAATTACTCCACAAATGAAACGTCCCAAACCTTATCACTACCTTCCGGAACCTATAGCTATCAAGCCGGGTCCTCCAGCTCGTATATGGCAAGGAATCCCGCCGGGAGCTTAAATGTAACAGGAACTGAACTTCAGATTAACATCAGTTTCGAATCATCCCTTTCTGTAAAATACACCCTCTCATTGAAGAACGGAACCTTGGTGAAGGGCAACTCAGCACCTTTGAACAGTACAAATTCACCAATCGGAATTCTTAGTGACCCGGTAAACAACTACACTTACGTTACTGATTCATCAACGAATTTAGTGTATGTTATTGATCAGTCAGGAAGCATTATTGACCGGATCACTGTCGGCCAGAACCCAAGCCAGTTAGTGTTTGACAACAATAATGGATACATCTACGTAACCAACTCAGGCTCCAACAACGTTTCTGTCATAAATGGGTCCAACAATGTTGTTGCATCCATAAGTGTCGGCGAGTTTCCTTTTGGAATTGCGTACGACTCCTCAAACAACTACCTCTATGTTGCAAATGTTTTTTCCAGCAGCGTTAGCATTATCGGGTCATATTCAAATAACGCCGGAGAAGTGGTTGCAAATGTTCGGCTTCCGTCGGATTTTCTTCCGTTTTCATCAGTGTATGACAAGTCTGCAGGGATGGTATACTTCTCCAACGTCAATGGTAACCAGATTGCAGAGGTTCAGGGAACCGAGCTTGCAGGATACATTACCGTAAAAGGGTCCCCAGCCATGATGGCATACGACGGGGTGAATGGAAACGTCTACGTCACTGATGCACAGACATCTGCAAGCACAGGTTATGGCTATCTTTCTGTCATTGGGAGCAGCGGCACAGTAAAAGCGAACATAACTATCCCCGGATCTGTTAACCCATTCGGCATCACCTACGACCAGAACAGAAACCTGATCTATATTTCTGACGCAAACTCCAACCAGATGATTGTTTTCAACCCTGACAACAGCCAGTTCATCAACAGGATAAATGTTGGTTCTGAACCATATGGGGTATCTGTGAGCCAAACAGGGAACTCTGTGGAAATATCCAATTTCAATTCCGGGACAGTCTCATTTCTGGGATATGCCGGAGCCGTCCGTGCTGTTACATTCCTGGAATCCGGCCTCCCCTCCGGGACTCCCTGGGCGGTTTCAGTCAGGAACACCAGCCTGAGCTCCTCCACCGGCAGTATAATGTTCAATGAAACTCCTGGGCATTACACCTTCAGCCCCTCACATATAGATGGCTACAAACTCGGCATAAATACAAATTCCTTCAATCTTTCAGGTAAGAATCTTGTAATCCTGGTTACATACCAGAAACTGTTTCAAGTGAACATATCTGAATCTGGCCTGTCATCAGGTTCCCCCTGGGGATTCACCCTTGATGGGAGTACCTACAGCACCTATGCCACCTACCTCAACCTGCCTCTTGTGAATGGCACTTATTCCCTTGTGCCTTATGCCCCATCTGCAAACTTCACAGCTGGATCTACTGATTTCACTGTAAATGGTGCGAATATTTCTGTTAACATCCAATATGTCAGGGCATACTCCCTGAACTTTACAGAGTCCGGCCTGAAAGGAGGCACCCTGTGGTCAGTTGTGGTAAATGGAACCAAGCATACCAGCCAAACCGGGACAATTCACATGATGCTTACGAAGGGGGTATACAATTTCACGGTGCTGAATGTAAAAGGCTACTCACTATCAAACAAGACAGGTCGGGTACAGGTAACTGGAAGCTCAAATGATGTGTTCATCAAATTCAGGGCCCTGTTCAGCGTGGAGTTCATCGAGAATGGCCTTTACCCCCACACTCAATGGAATGCAACCCTGAACGGGACAAGCAGGAATGCATCAGCCGACACCATAAGTTTTCTCGCAGTTAACGGAACATACCAATTCACGCTTGGAGTGCCGGAAGGCTATCTTATTGACAGGAACAGCGGCACCGTGGAGGTTTCAGGAGCCAATGTAACAGTCACGGTGCATTACACAAGGCTCTACAACACAACTATAACAGAAAAAGGGCTGGCAAGGGGAACAGGCTGGTGGGCAGAAATTGGCGGCTTGAACCTCACTGGTAACGGCACTCAAATTCATTCCAGTCTGACTAATGGGACATACACGTACAAGGTCTCCAAAGTTCCGGGCTACAAGCTTGTTAACGGTTCAGGCTCCTTCACCATATCCGGGAACAAAGCATATGTCGCTGTGTCGTATGAGAAGATCTACGCAATCAGATTTGTTGAGTCAGGCCTTCCCTCTATCTACTCATGGTCTGTCCTGTTCAATGGATCAGAATATAACATCAGGGGAAACTCCACGTTTATCCAGGCAATAAATGGGTCATACAATTACAGTATAGGATCAGTCTCACAATATGTTCCAACAAATCCTGGTGGAATAGTAAACGTATCAGGATCGAATGTTACGGTCTCCCTCACCTTCATAAAGATGATGGGCACTCTCAACTTCACAGAGAGGAATGCGCCTGCGGGGGCGGAATGGTACATTCTCTTGAATGGAACATACTATCACTCCTCACAGAACGGCTCATTATACATTAAGGAGCATCAGGGCAACTACACTTATGTTGCCAACTACACTATTTACGGCCTTAACATAACAGTTCAGGGAAATGTCAGTGTAGGCTCCGGAAAAATGCAGGTAGTCATCGACTTCCCGGAACTCTACAAAGTCAAGTTCAAGGAAAACGGGCTCAGGGACAAATCCTGGTGGGCCATAAACATGAGTGGATACAGTATTTCATCCTATGGCGACAGTATCATCTTCACACTTCCAAACGGCACTTACAATTTCTCAGTTTATGATTCGTCGCATCAGAGTTTCAACGTTGTAATCCAGTACTGGGGGCAGGGGGAAGGAGACTACACGGCGTCCGCAATGGTGTCATCCAGCCATAGCGCAAGCCACATTTCTCAACCGCTTATGGTAAACGGGAAAAACATCACTGTAAAAGTGCTGTTCAACGAATCGCACGACCACCACCACACCCGCCATCATGGATGGAGGGAGACGTTGAATTCAATCGAACAGGCAGTGATTCAGTATGTTGTATATCTTGAAGAGGTCGTCCAGATGGCTATTTCAACCATCACTGTCTCGCTGAAAGTGTATTTCTCCATTGCAATCCCGGGCTTATCAAGCATTCCACTGTCATGATTCATTCTTCAAAAACAGGCTCAAAGTCCGCCCAGGATTGTAAGAAGTATGTTGTACGCTGTAACGGCTATGAAAAAGGCGTAGGAAACAACGGATGAATAAAAGGCTAGTTTGAAGAGGATGCCCTTGTCCTTGAACAGGGATATGAGGAATGTGATGCTCAGGATAAGTATTCCAAGGACAGAGTATATCATTACTTCCCCGCTGTAGGTGTACACATGGAACCAGTTGAATGACGGCGTCAGAAGTGACAGTGAAAAAACGCCCATAACAGTAAGCATCACCAGGGAAACTCTCTTTCTTGAGGTTCCTATAAAAAGGAACAGTGACGCAATTGTCCCCTCGAAAATCGTGATGGAAAGGACAATTATGATGGTCAGGTTAACAGTGAGGGAGGCAAAGTGGGGTATGAATATGAATATCTTCTGGTACGGCGTCAACAAGAGCAGTACTCCAGCCCATACCGCTATTGCGAAGAGGGCCGAATATGCATCATATATGCCCCGCCTGTAGAACAGTTCAGGGAATTTTACCCTGCTGCTTGGCGCCTTGAACGCGAACCTGTTCTTTCTGACATACTCGGCGGAAGAATACAAGCTTGAGCTTTTGATGAATCCGCTTCTTAGGTCTGAACCCGGAAGGTCTGAACTTAAAGAGCCCGCAGAATGGATTATGTTCATTGTAGTTATCCTGGCAATAACCTTCTCCAGGGAAGAAAAAAAGCTCATTCCAATGAGTTCAAAATGTGAATGGAGGGGGTTGCGAAATTGTATCAGGCTGAATTCCGGCTTGCTGTAAAACCTTCTTCTCCTCAAGTTTGAAAATACATATAATGCAACCAGTGTTGCGATTATGTATTGAGGTATAAACGATACAAGATTGTTCAGATCCGGAGTCGGCATCTTACATCTTCTCCCTTATTCATCTCTTTCCCACCAACCACTCTGCCATGTCAGAAGATCTGTTCCGTTATTGCTATGTTGACGGTCTCATCTGTATGGACCGAGCCACCGGTGGAGTTTGCAAAGCTGACAACATTGAGACTTAGGTATACGTAGTAGTACTGGATTATTTTGCTTGAAGTGGTGTAGGGGCTGAATGATATTGAAAAATTCAATGGTGTTGAAACTCCGATCTTGACAGGAATCCCGTAGTTGGAGAGGGATCCGTTGCTGAAATTCAGTTCTAGCTGGCCGGGTGATCCTGACTGGTTGAGGTATAATTTAAGCTTTGACAGGTGAGAATTGCCACTCATCTGTGTCACTTCCACGTATGAGTAAGCATCGACATTGCTGTAAAGTTCCTGGGAGATGAATCCGTAGATATTCTTGGGACTGCTGGTATTCGAAAGTTTCCATGTCCCGCTCATGGATACATTTGCAACATTGCCGTAACTGTTTATCTCCACATTGGAGGAAGGAAGAGATGAGGTATTGTTGGAAAGCTGGATGAAAGGCTTCACGCTGTGAGTCTGCAGTGAGAGTTGGTTGTTAACAATAACACTGCCGTATGCCGGTATTATCATTACCAGCATTCCCGTAACGGCCAATGCAGATGCTAATGTTTTCCAGCCTGCCATCTTCACCCTTACCCTAGATTACAGATACTCCGACTGCAATGTCATTCTGTCATTCGTTACCTTGGCAATTGAGCCCTGTAGCACAATGCTAAGGTACAGTTTTGATGACGAAACATGTATCGGGGCACCGGTCTGAAGCTCAGTGCCTCCCACAACATTCCCGTTCTGGTAACTCATCGGTGAACTGCTGTAGAATATCTCCACCCCGCCCGGCAGAGTGCCGTTCAGGTATATGACAACTGAACCGGTGAAGCCAGGTGATGTGGCGTTAACGATCTCAAGGGAATTAATGAGTGTAGTGTTTCCAGTGCCGGGGGTGGTGTTCAGGTACAGTGTCTGAACGCCTGTGCTCTTGGCGCCGTTCCCGGTAAGAGATAAGTAACCAAGTTGATTGGCCAGTGAGTATCCCGGGCCGTCTGCAAGGTAAACCGGGTTGCTCTGGTTTGTATTGGTATTGACGCTAACGGGGTTGTTCACTATAACAGCGGCAGTTGCTAGGGACGGGAGCAGTGCTACACTGAATATAATAAGCCCCAGGAAAGTCTTCCTTTTCATATGTATCGAGATAATTAGGCATGAGTACTATATATTATTTTGCAGTTATATTATTCTCAAAACGCTTAACTACTACCTCTAGAAGTATGATAACGCCCCATAATTTTGTATGTCGGTGATCCATTTAATAGGGACCTTTCCATAATTAATACGATATGACTGTACTCGGTCTCTGCCATATATGCAGCGCTCCAACCAACCTTCATTGCGGACTTTGCGGCAAGCCTACCTGCAATAAGCACTTGTCGTCCATCAGGGGGATGTCGGTCTGCCCTTCGTGCAGATTGAAGTTCGAGCCGGGAGAAGGAGAAAAACGGAAGCTTATGGAATGAGCCTGAAATTTTTCAGCCAGTCTAGGTCACTGTTGTATATCTCCCTTATATCTGAAAGATTGTAGTATATCATCGCCAGCCTCTCAAGGCCAAGTCCCCAGGCAATCACGGGCTCCTTCAACCCTAGAGGCTTGGTCACTTCAGGCCTGAAAACACCTGAACCTCCAAGCTCAACTTCTTTCCCATTGATCTTCACAACCACATCAATGCTTGGCTCAGTGTACGGGTAATAGGAAGGCAGGAACTTTATGTCCTTGAACCCGAGGCTCTCATAAAAAATGCGCATCAGCCACTTGAGGGTGGATATGTTTGCCTCCTTGCTATGTACGGCACCCTCTATCTGGTGCAATTCTGCGAGATGTTTCCAGTCCACGCTCTCATGCCTGAAAACCTTCTCCACAGAGAACAGTGCGAGAGGAGCCTCCTTGTTCTCATAGAGGTATCTGATTGTACTGACAGTCGTATGGGTCCTGAGCAACAGTTCCCTTGCGCGTTTCTCACTCCAGTCATACTGCCATCCAGGGTACTCTTCAACACCCTTTTCATGGACCTTTTTCAGGACTTCTAAAATTTCCGGATGTTCGAACTCAACTTCCTTTCCGCTTTTGAGGTAGAATGTATCCTGCATATCTCTGGCAGGGTGATCCTGGGGTATAAACAGGGCATCCATGTTCCATCCGGAATACTCAACATAGTGCCCCTTCATCTCCCTGAACCCCATTGAGAGGAAAATCTCCCTCACTCTTTCAATAAGGTATGTCATCGGGTGCTTTGAGGCGGAGTCAATCTTCTCAACCGGGGTATTGAGGTCGTATGATCTGAATCTCTTGCCCTTCCAGCTGCGTGACACAATCATATCAGGTGTAAGAAAATCAATTCTCTCCTCTTCTGCGTGAGTACTTAAATATTCTTCCCCATCCTTGCTTATCTTCACAAGCCTTGTTGTTACTGCACGCACTGAAATTACATTCTCCCTCTTCCTGAAATGGTCGACCAGGTCCTCAGGAAGATCCTTCTCCCCTTCCCTGAGGGAAACGAGAAACTTCTTTCTCCTGCCTATCTCCTTCTTGATCGCGTCTGGATCGGAAATGGAAATCTCACCTGCCTTGGGGCGGATCCCGAATCTAGAAAGCTGTGCCAGTGCTATCTTCCCCTCAGAAGGGCCGAGAATATCCATGCATTTCCTGACAGGCAACTTGCCTTCTTCCTGCAGAACAAGAAAGAGTCTCTCCTCCGGAAGCCCCTTTTCCAGGAATTCCTCTCCTTCATTGGAAAGCTGTATCCTGCTCCCTGTTTCCTTCTGAAGCTCGATCAGGCCCTTGGAATCAAGCCAGGAAACAGCGCTTGATATCTCCCTGTCTGAAAGAGATTCAATCTCCAGGGACTGTTCCCTTACAAAGCCTTTATCCTTCGTGGAAAGCAGGTGACGCAGTACACGCTCCTCATTGCGGCTTATTTCCATTATGACGTCATAATTAAGCTCAGTTAATAAAATGATTGCTTCTGTGCTTCAGCCTTAATGCATAGGAAATCATAACCCGGCATGATTTGAAAATAGGCAAATTAAATCAATAAACATACCATATTGAATCAGGAAATGAAGTCGGGCAGCAGTGATGGCACGGAAGACTCGGTTGTGGACGAATCCTCAACGAAGTACGGTCAACTCCCTGTTACTGTGGCCAATCTCTGGACGTCGGCCCAGAGAAAATCAAATTCCATTCATGAAATCTCTTACCGTGCCTGCTTCAAAGCAGAACTTCCGGAATTCTTCATAACCAGGTACTCGAATGATGGGGACGTTGTGTATGACCCCTTCATGGGCCGTGGCACCACACCCGTTGAAGCAGCGCTGAACCGCAGAATCCCATTTGGTGTGGACATAAACCCGTTGTCGGTTATTTTTGCACTTCCAAGGCTTGCCCCTCCTTCCGTTGATGAAGTTAGAAAACGGCTCATTGAAATCCCCATGGAAAGCGCCCTTCATCCAGATATAGACCTTACAATGTTTTTCCATGAAAGAACGGAGTCGGAAATCATGAGCGTGCGCAAGTACCTTTCAGACAGAAGAAAGGATGAGGCGGAGGACAAAGTGGACAGGTTCATTAGGATGGTTGCAACAAACAGGCTTACCGGGCACTCATCCGGTTTCTTTTCCGTCTATACGCTTCCACCCAACCAGGCAGCGACTCAGGAGTCTCAGGTAAGGATTAACAGAAGACTAGGGCAGGTGCCAGTTTACAAGGATGTAAAATCCATCATCTTAAGGAAAACCAAGTCGCTTCTAAGAGACATCGACAATCAGAGTTTAAATACGCTTCGTGATTACGGCAAGAAAGCTCTCCTCGGAGTCCTTGACGCAAGGGACACGTCCTCATTGATAAAGGACGGTACGGTATCGCTGACAGTGACTTCACCCCCATTTCTCAACATAGTCCAGTACAAGCTTGACAACTGGTTGAGGCTCTGGTTCAACGGCATAGACTTAAGCGACCGGAAAAGAGAGCCCTTTGTGACATCAAACATGTCCCAGTGGAGTAAATTTACGGGGGAAGTATTCACTGATCTCTATCGAATTACGAAGGCAGGAGGAAGGGTAGCTTTCGAGGTTGGTGAGATCAGGAACGGCTCATTGAAACTTGAAGAGTATGTTCTGGATGCGGGGAAGAAAGCTGGTTTTGACGTTGAACGCCTGTTTATCAATTCCCAGAAATTCACAAAGACATCAAACATATGGGGCGTAAAAAACAACAGGGACGGGACAAACACTAACAGGATAGTCCTGTTCAGAAAGGGAGGATAAACTGGAAAACAGCCATTTAAGGCATTCTGCCTCGATTTTTGAACTGATATTTATCTTTATAACCTAACTGATAGCAAGTAACGGTAATTAGGACCTTTGGGGATACTTAATTAGGGTATCGTGGAAATCTAGTAGAGGTATGGAATACCAGTTACAACACTAACACTGAAAACGGAAAATTCAAAGGTACCGGATATTATGTCTGGCAACCCGAAGAATATACCGTTGTTAATGTTGCAACAGACGGATGATCGTCGGTAAACCATCCCGCAGTTCCATGGTACCCTATCTTATGTATTGAAATTTATTCCGAGGTTGATTTATAATTGGCACCTGATAATTTCTTGCAGTCCACTCTATTCCCGTTCTGTATTAAAGGTTATACATAATGGTTATAGGTATACCCGGGATAAATTTTTGACGAATTATGAAACCTGCGTATTTTATTCGAACCATAGTGCTCACTATCAGTATTCTAGTTGCCATAAGTTCAGTTTATGTTATCTTTACGACAGCCGAGAACCCGGAGAAGCCGTCTGAGGGGCCAAGAGACGGCAACCCCTCTTATGCGCAGGCTTCTGTAGTGACAAACAGCAATGGCTTGTCAATACTCGACAAGGTAAATGGCTCTGGAATACCGGACCAGTACGTTTATCTGCCAAACTTCAACGCGCCGGGCCTGTCCGACAGTGGCGTAACACAGCTGTACAAGAGATCTCCTGCTCCAATGGGCATAGCAGACTACGGAATGATGGAACCGTCAGGGTTCGTTATTCCCTATGAATACAACACTTCTGGCTTCCTTGGCACAGTGAAGTTTGAGAGCATAAAACCATTTTACCCAATGAACAATAACCCCGGGTCCATTTCCACCCAGTTGAGTGCCGTTCTCTCTGGTGTCACCATCAATGGAAACAGTGGCAATGACTTATGGATCAAGAGCGTTATGCTCTACACTCCCGCTACATCAGAGGTACAGTTTATATCAAACATATGGGACCTATCCACTCCAGGTATGGTTTTCCCTGTAAATGCCATCTCATCGGGTAACGGCCAGACTGTGCCAGGACTGTTCTACCATTACGCATCACCGAAATTAACGATGTCAGGCGAATTTACGGCAAGCCTGTACATGGACGCTGCAAACATCAACGGGAACAATGCGGTGATACTCAAGTATCAGTTTTCCAACACTGAACAGAATTTTACCAGTGATCTTGTGGCTTACGATACTGTTGTATTCAATTCGGTTTCATCAGACATCCAGACAGCCGCGAATGCTGCATTCGAGGTAAACGGTTTCAAGAAGACCGCCTCCGGGCTTTTGTATGATGCAGAACTCGTGGTTACCGGTCCGGGCTCAGGAAGCACGACAACCATATACGAGGCAAATGGCCAGCTGACCCTGAAATTCAGGGCTGCTGACGGGACCCCTACGAAACTTCCTGCCTCATACAACTTTGGCTCGAACACCGGTGAGACTATACAAGGTCTTTCTGTCTGGTGGACATCGCTCATGAAGCCTATGGCCCACCTCAGCCTCGGGCCTTCTCTGCTCGTCTCTCTGTGGGGATCACAGGTGAGCCATTCTGGAGCGGTGAATATTCAGGGAAAAATAAACCCGCCCAACTCATTCGTTTTCATCAGCATGGGGCAGACATTTGACAATTCGACTGCTTCCTGGGCTCCTGTCAACCCCAATGGAACCTACAAATTCTCCATGCCGGGAAGGATAGACTATTCTGGAATGGTTATCCTCAGCAATTATGAGCCATTCTACTTCAAGACCGCTTCCGCAGAGACGCACAATGAGACTGGTGAAGGAGGGGAAGGGCAGCCTCACGGAGGGCAGGGAGGATCTGGTGAGGAAGAGACTGCAGCCTGGCAGAATGCTACACTCAGCCTTAGCCTGACCAGAGGAGTTTACACCCCTCTGTATGCCAACGGTAATGATCAGGTGAAATACCTGACTGTCGGCTCATCATCAAATGGGACTTATGCCGGCAACGGCACTAAAGATTCCCCCTACAAACTGGAAAATAACCAGTACGCCAGTCTGAATCAGCTGTTTTCACACAGCAACTACTTCCTGTACCCGGAATTCTCAGGAATGCAGATCATGAACACTGGCGCAAGCATCGATGTAATATCTCCGCCAACCCTGCATATCCATTATACCACAGATATGTACTGGGTTCTGGACAAATACAAGCTCCCACTCGTAAACAGCCTCAATATGGTATTCTATAACACAAGCGGTGTCAAGGTCTTAGACGCCGACTCCATTTCCGGATGGTTCCCAACCACTATGCTTCATGCTCCAGCAGCAAGCATGATGTTCTATGGATCAACAGACTTCCTCATTGCTTCAGATACTTTCAGTGGCATGGGGGCATCACTTCTCGTCTACAACAATGCGACTGCTGACACAAACGGAACAATCTGGGGAAACCACTTCCTGGCGGATCATGTGATTCACAGCCAGTATTCCCTGAACATCAGGGGCGCAGACAACCCGTCGGGAGTTTCAGCATACAGTTCTGGAAACCTGATCTACAACAATTATTTCACATCAGGAATATCTGCCTTCAGTACCGGGGTTGACCCATACACAGGCAACGCATCTGTGGTGTACCACAATGACTGGAATCTCTCAGGAAAGATGCCAGTTTCATACGTCAAGCACGTGAACGGGTACAACCTGACTGGAAGCATAGTTGACAGCGGCTACCAGGGGGGAAATTTCTGGGACAGGGAAATCACGACCATACCGTATAACTCCTCGGGGGGAATATCACACGGAGGGGATTACCTACCACTCATTGAAATAACATACGGGGTAGCGTTCAACAGCCTTGGGCTGCCATCTGGCATCCCATGGTCTGTCACCCTGGATAATTCAGCCAGGGCCGGGACAATTGGGACATCGATCGACATACAGGTTCCAAACGGCACGCATGTCTACAGGATCGGAAGCCCTGCAAACTATTCAGCAACTCCGGTGAACGGAACCATAATCATGCAGGGGAATGCACAGGAATTGAACATTACATTCACCCACATGACATACCCGGTTAATTTCATCAGAAGCGGACATCCGGATGGCTTATCCTGGGGAGTATCAATGGGTGGCAAACACTCAACCTCGACATCAGACGTAATTACTTTCCTTTGTGAAAATGGCTCTTACAGTTACACAGTGGACGCGCTAAAAAACTATAGCGCTGACAATTCATCAGGAAAGTTACTCGTCTATGGAGGCGAGGTCAATGAAAGCGTCCAATTCATGTATGCCCTTCACAGGATAACAGTACATGTAACAGGGCTGGCAGAGGGAAATGAATGGAGTTTCACGATATCAGGTGAGAGGCACATGTCATCATCATCCAACATGTCCGTCTCCAGAGGAACTGGAATCTACAGTTACAGCATTACCCCTCCGGATGAATATGCCGCATCTCCCTCTACAGGAACCCTGATGGTTCTTGATGAGGACGTTGTTGTGTCTGTAACCATGCAGGTCAAAACCTACGAAGTCCATTTCGTCCATGAAGGAATGCCGAGTGGAGTTCCGTGGCAGGTTGAATTTGCAAACCATTCGTTTACTTCAACCTCATCGGTCATAAGCTTCACAGTAACATCTGGGAACTACAGTTACACTGTTTCACCCCCAGACGGGTATTCTGCTGGGCTGAAATCCGGCTCCCTCGAGGTTGTCGCCAACGACCAGACCGTGAATGTTCAATTCTCAAAGAACCCTGACTATCTGGGAAATGCAGCATTGATCTCAATAGGTACTGCAGTGGGAATCGTTACAGGACTCGGGGTCAGCCTGATGGTCTTCAGGAGGAAATAAGATAAAGAGATAATTTTTTCACCAAAAAGGAAGGTGTGTCTTTTTCAGAAGCCTTCCAGAACAATTTTTCCAATTGTAGTGCCACTTTCAATCTGTTTATGTGCTTTTCGCATGTTTGAGGCATTTATTGGTGACATTGTTGAGTTCAGGGTAGTTTTTATCCTGCCATTATCGATCAAATCTGCCAGATCGTTGAGTATTTCATGCTGAAAAATCAGGTCAGGTGTGTTGTAATTCGGCCTCGTCGACATGAATTCCCATGAAAAGACAACGCTTTTGTCCCATAGTGCTCCCATGTCTATGGGCCCCTTCGGGCCTATTATTGCGCATATGCGGCCCAGAGGAGCAATCACTTTGGCAATGCTGTCCCAGTGTTCGTCCAGCGAATTGAGGCAGAAGATATAGTCTACGTATTTCAGCCCTATATCGTTTATCTGATTCTTGAAATCTTTCGTCCTGTCTATTGTGTAAGTAGCACCATGTGCTAAAGCCCACTCGGTGGATTCTGGCCGGGATGTGGTGGCGATCACTCTTAAACCAGCTTCATGTGCAAGTTGTGTTGCAATGGACCCAACTCCTCCGGCTCCGCCAATGATCAGTATCGTTTTCCCGATATTGAGGTCAGGGTCTCTTATGATCTTCATTCTGTCAAACATGCCCTCCCAGGCGGTAATGGAAGTGAGAGGCATTGCCGCAGCTTCAGCATGGGACAACGAGGCTGGCTTCTTCCCGGCTATCCTCTCGTCAACTACGTGAAATTCAGAATCCGCACCTTGGACACTCACGCTCCCTGCATAGTAAACCTCGTCTCCAGCTTTGAAGAGGTGGCAATCAGGTCCCGTCTCTTCAACTATTCCAGAAACGTCCCATCCGGGTATGGCAAGTTTTCCGTCATCGGCTTTCCTTGCCCGGGTTTTGACATCGACAGGGTTAACTGAAACAGCCTTGACCCTGACGAGAAGATTTCTCTCCCTGGGAGCTGGTTTGTCGATTTCAACATCTACAATGCTATTCGGGTCATCCACTGGGAGGTTCCTGTAAAATCCAACCGCCTTCATGATCTTCAATTAGGCGCATGTTGGTCATATTATTTTCTGAACAGGGGAAGCTACTGCTTTCCAAATGGAACTTCACTCCATATCTGGCCCATTGGTGGCATGTCTGAAGGAAACTTCCCGGAAGCTTCACCAAAGGCCCGTGGCGTAGATTAAATTTTTCCATTTGCCTTTCCAGGAGTCCATGCATTCACACGCAACAGTATCAGTACATAATACCTTTATCCGGCGTGGACCGCCCCTGGAACCTGCAACCCATGGTTAAGGTATAATAGAAGCTGCAAATTGGGAAATTCGTATGTTGCCAGCCGAAAACCATGGCATGCCGAAGGCCGCATTATCCTGGAGCTCCGGCAAGGATTCTGCCTTTGCACTTTACCGGGTACTCCAGAGCGGGAAATACGACATAGTCACACTGCTGACCACTGTCACGACGTCCTACGACAGAGTTTCCATTCATGGCGTCAGAGAAGAATTGCTTGCTATGCAGGCTGAAAATACAGGCCTGCCTGTGATGAAGGTCGAGATACCTCCGAAGAGCAGTAATGCCGATTATGAAAGAGCAATGGCAGAAGCGGTGCAAAAGCTGAATCATATGGGTGTTGAATACATTATATTCGGCGATATTTTTCTTGAAGATGTCAAGAGGTACCGCGAGGACAGAATGGCTGGGACCGGGATAACGCCAGTATTTCCTAACTGGGGTGAAGACACCGGGAAGATGGCAAGAGACATAGTCAATGCGGGAATTGGAGCCCGCATAGTTTGCCTTGACCCAAAGAAGCTTGACAGAAGATTTGGAGGGGCTGAATTCGATCTGGAATTTCTCGGGTCTCTCCCACCCGACGTTGATCCATGTGGGGAGAGGGGCGAATTCCATACATTTGTATACAGGGCGCCCTTCTTTGCAAAATCACTGGGTGTGAAGACAGGCGAGATTGTGGAACGCGATGGATTTTTATTCACAGACCTGTATATTCCATAAGCTCTTCATTGAGGCCTTTAAGAAATAGGTTCCATGCCATTGTCTCCAACCTAAGGAGGTTTCATCATGCCCAATTTACATAGGACCGGGAACAAGTGAACGTTCATGATCGTTTAAGAGCGCCACAATAAGCGATACTGAAAGGAAACCAGAAACTTTGCGATGAGATCTTGGGCGCTTTCTCCAGATACAAGGCATTTGCTTATAATTGTCAATGGGTCTGCCCGGATTTGGACCGGAGTCTCCAACTCCCGAAGCTGGAAGGATACCAGGCTACCCCACAGACCCAATTGACCGGATAATGTTCTCTATGCTTTTAAAGTTAACATTGACGACTCACAGGGCAACGGCTCACTCAAAACGAGGTATATATACTGGCATTAGGGGTGAATGTGTGCGCACTCATGTTCAAATCGCTCGAGGAGTTGAACTCAAACAACATTATAGTTGATTGATGCGCAAGTATTCTCAGCGTATGGCTTGTCTGGACAAATCTGGAATCAAGGTTGTAGGTTGTATTTTTGCCGTTGGCTGATACCGTCACTGCACCCATGTAGAGTTTTACTGCATTGTAATCCCCCGCTTTCATTGTAAATGCCCCCAGGTCCTGGGAGTGAGTGGCGTTCACATCAATATTCACTGTCTGATTGTTCAGGGAATGAGTTTCCCAGCTGGATTGATTATCCTTTATGGCGACCTTGGTGAATGTTATGTATATTCCGGAGATGTTTGCGTTTGATGAATCTGCAACTGTAACGTTTAAATCCCCTTTCTGCACCTTATTTCCGAGCGCTGATGTATAGTATGTTATTCCAATCCCTGCAAGAATTATTACCGCGACAGTTATGCCTCCAATGATCTTCTTGCCTTTCACATTCAGTAATTACCATATTTTTTAAACGTTTTCGGGCGGGAAATCTTATAGTATAAAAATGGGCTGAAAAAACATTATTCTATTTCCTTTCCATCCACTGTCATTCCGTCTAACCGTTCAGTATAGAAGCAGAAATATCCCTTTATCTTCCGGGATTCACCAAACGGTTCAAGGTAGCTCCAGGCCATGTTCTTGAAGGTCTCACCTTCAATTCTGATATCCCAGTATGAGGCCTTTCCCTTGTATGGGCATCTTGTCTCATGGCGGGAAGGAACGAGAAACTCCATTTCAACATCCTTTGGCGGGACATAATACCGGGCAGGAAGGCCTGTCTCAAAAAGCATCATAGGCCGGCTTGATTCTGCAATCTTTACACCCTTCATCCGGATCTCTACTTTTCTGCTGCTTTCAAGAACATCAATTCTAGTATACGGGTCTCTGGGGTGTACCATCACGTTTTCTTCCTCTTCCATCCACCTGTCTACAGACGTCCAGTCAAGAATAACTCTGTCGTGCAAACCCTGCATCCCTTCGGGAGTTTCACGGTATAGTTTCGCGAGTCCAGCTATAACTCTGCCATTCTCTTTCATGCTGTAGCTCGCATACTTTCCAAGTTCATCACTGCCTTCGCCATCCTTTTCCATGGCAGAAAGTCTGACATCCATGGAAGGAAAGGAGTAGATTACGGGTTTCCCCGGGATTCTGAGTATTAGAACATTGACTGAATCTGCCAATACACCTTCTTTCATGAACGCCCTGACTCTTTTTTCCGTAGGCACTGCAAGTACAGTATTGCCATCAACCCTGAAAGTGAAATCATTTCCCGGGAACTTTGGAGTATGCATACACATGGATAACACTATTCCATTAAACAAATTGTTTGGTACGCCCATTTCCTTGTTGCCCAAAGTTATGCAGCAATTCAATCAGAATCTAATGGCTGCCTGATTTGCAAGGTAAAATGGGTGAGGAGTAAACGTTAGGCAACATATTTTTATATGGATGAAATATAAAAAGAAATAATGGTAAACAGATGCCCTGAATGTGGCTATCAAAATGAAAGTTATATCAAGAAATGTGCCAAATGCGGCACATCCATGGAACATGTTCTCCAGGATCAGAAGAGGAGCATGATGGACATACGTGTTTTTTCAATCATCTACCTGATCACTGCTGCAATCGGCACTGGCGACTTCATTTACAGATACACCGTCGGAGGCCAGTTTACCTTCGGTTATTTCTCAAATATACCCAACGTTAACCCCGGGCAGGTTCAATCCGCTTTTGCCCCTTACCTCTACATATTTGAGATACTGGGCGCTATTTCTGCTATTGTTACTCTAGTATCGATCTTTTTCCTCAGGAGCGGGTTTAAAACTCTCTTTAAGCATGACAAGGAATTCGGGACACCAGTTACTGGAACTACACTCATATTTGCAGGCCTTATAATAGTGGTAGTAGGCGTCTTTGTACTGGTAGCACTTCTCCTCACAATGCTCCCCGGCCTTCTGCAGAACCCGCCTGTTTTCTCCTTAAGCAACATAGCTGCTATCGGCGGCGTGGGAATAATTGTGGCCATTGGTGCGATACTTCTCCTCGTCGGTCTGATCATGGGCATCCTGATAGGCCTGCACAGGCTTGCGGTCAAGTTCGAAGACGGCATGTTTGAAGCAGCATGGATACTGTACATAATCGCCTTCTTCTTCTCCCCAATAGGCCTTATAGCAGCATATCTTTCGCTCGAGGGAACAAATCACACAATGAAGAGGCTTGATGAAGCGATTTCCCAGGTTTGATGGTATATGCAGTTTGATGAACTCTTGGATCGTAGAAGGTCAACACGGGCCTTCAGCAGGGACAGCATAAGCGAAGACCAGGTCAGGTCTATTCTTGAAGCTGCAAATAAGGCCCCCTCTGCAGGCAACCTCCAGGCCTACGGGATATTTGCGGTATCTGACCACGATAAACTCACAGACCTTGTGGCAGCAGCTAAGGGCCAGGAGTTCATTGCTGAGGCACCAATATGCTTCGTGTTCTGTGCTGATCCTGAAAGGTCCGAATCAGAATACGGGAAAAGGGGACGGGACCTCTATTCCATCCAGGACGCAACAATAGCCGCTACTTTTGCAATCCTCAAGGCGGTTGACCTGGGCTTGGCCTCGGTCTGGGTAGGCTCCTTTGACGAAGAAAGAGTGTCGAACATAATCGGGGCCTACAAATTACGACCTGTGGCAATCATTCCGGTAGGGCATGGAGCTGAGAATCCGGAGGCAAAACCAAGAAGAAAGCTAAGCAGTCTCGTGCATGAAATGTGAAGCAAATGCTGCGATACGAATATCAAGGGAAAAGATCCTGAATCTCGGGAAGAATGAGTGAAAAAAAACTAGGTATCAGCCCCTATATTAATTTTCCACTTTTATCCATTACATATTAGGTGGATTATTTTTAATTTTCAACCAGCTAAATATTTGGTGAGAGAAAATGAATATATTCATGTCAAGAAGAATGATGCTGATGTTCTTGATGGCGATCACTGCTTCTTTCCTGCTATACACGCTGTCAGAGGGCCTCTAAACAGAATGAAACCTTGCTGCCGGATGAAACATGTTATTGAGGGATGAGAAGGGTTACTTGCAGGTATGCCGGGCGTTTTTTGCATGAAGGCCGTCCAGGATTCAACTCTTTTTTTGTTTTGACGGAGAATAATGATTGCGTGCAAAGCTCTCCCGATCAGTAACGTTTGCGATATGGTTCCCGCTTCTTAACCAAACTCTCTCAGCCCAAAAATCCTTGTTATTGCGTATGAGAGCAGAACAGTCCCGGCTATTGTCATTGCCAGGCCGCCTCCGCCTATGTATCTTGAAGTGTGTTGAACCAGGGTTATGTTGTATGCCGCAACAATGTTGACATCAAACTTCCCGTTGTTGGAAGTCATGTTAAGTGAATAGACCTGCCCCTGGAGATTTGGTGTCGGTTCGATGTGTACCACCGTATTGTTGCTTGCATTGCCCTCTCTCATGAAAGTGTACTGTGTGATCAGCTTTCCGCTGCTGTCTATATGGTAATACTTGTACAGTTCGTAATGCACTGATGAATTTGAAGGCATTATGAAGGTTACATTCTCCGAAACGTTGTAGGGCTGATTGAACAATAATGATGAAACGCTCTGGTTATCAACAGTCTTGTCTATTGTAGTCACGTTTGGAGTTCTGATGACATCCGTATAACTATAGGACACCTCAATCATGATGAGGCCCACTGCCATGAGTGTCAACGCTACCAGTACAAATTTATTTGTCAGCACTCTCTTCGTTAGCTGTACTCTGGTCTCTTTTCTCTCACGCCTTACTATCCTTGGTCTGGGCAACTATTCCAGATATGCCTGAAGATAATAACACTTGCTTGAGACACATGTTCACAGAAACCTTGTGGCGCCTGTACAAATCAACCAGGACCGCCGGAATATCCGCAATAGAAGAAAAAGAGCATCAGGCCCTGAAGAGGCTTTTGTTTCTGTATTTTCGGACAAAAATGTATGAAAAATATTTTGAGTAATTCATGTCTGCTCCTGAATTACTTTGATTTGTGGATTTAAGCCGGCAATGTCGGATTCTTTGCAGTCTCTTTTTCCCTTATGGAGAAGAACGCTACTGCAAACAGAATTTCAGCTACCAGTATCAGGATGAATCCTATGGCAATGACAGCCGTGATCGCCCCAATAAGGTATATCAAGGCTGCTGTGCCAAACAGCCCAACGTCGAGTTTTGTGGCAATGCTGCTGTAACTCTTCCTCAGGAATACCGCTGAAATGATCAGCATGATCCACACTGCTATCAGGCCAGGTATTATTGCTAGTGCAAATGCAACCCAGTTTCCCTGCTGCAGATTCGGGGGTACGCCAGCACTCATTCCGCCAAATCCGCCAACCCCAATGACAGCAAGAAAAGCTCCTATTATTGCAAGGCCGGCAACTACAACTGCAACAATCGCCAGTATTATTGCAATCACCATGTTATTGAAGATGTCTCTGTCCTCGACGATCACGGAAATGGACCTTATCGCTATAAGCGTGAGTATAAACCCTACTATTCCAAGTAGCCACCCAACACTGGGCACAGGGGTCAATAAAACCAGGACAGAACCAATCCCGCCCATGGCTTTAGCTTCTGATAATGACGCCATTATTGATCAACTCCTGTATTATTTACAGCCACTCCTAAAATAAGGACTTGCCCTTACGTATAAGGGACATCTGATAATGGCATGACTCAGTTCTTTTTAGATTTCAGATGCACTTGTTCATGGGTTAAATCATACATGAACGACAACCATTCTCTGTTGACACTTTAGAAATTAGCTTTGGGAAACACTCTTCGATTAGGTGTTACTGGTGAGGTATACTGTTGAATACACTTAGATTTGATTATTATAATGGGGCATTCAAAGGTGGCGATACCTCATGAAATATGAAATAATATATGAGGAAAATTCTCCTGACATTCCCGATGAAGAGAGGATAGCGTACGAGATAAAAGGTCATCCGGGAAGCTTCAATTATCTGCAGTTTGAACATGATCAGATATACACAAAGGAAGAGCAGGAGAATAAGGCAGAAGAAATGAAGAAACTCGCACATGGCGCAGTGGCCGGATCAATTATATGTGCTTTCCTTACGATTGCCGCTGCGTTGTACGGGTTAGGCACGATATGAATGAAACAGCGTTAATCCCAAGAAATTCAAAAGAGAGTGCCAGCCATTCTCTACAAATTAATCTAAAAATTACCTTTACACGTAGAGCGTTGACTGATATCAGATTCATTATTACGTTGTGATTGTTCCATTCTGCATGCCAGAATGGCAGCATGGCACTATGACGAACCCAAAAACGTTTAAGTTGCCGCGGCAATAAGATTGGGTTCACATGGACGATAAGCTCATAATCAAAATGTACACGGAAATATTCCTCACCTCAATCCGCTCTAGCGCTGTCAGTTGGGATAATTCCCTGATCCTCATGGGTGACATGACGAGGTCATGGGAGAGGTTAAACCCGGGGATTGCTGCAGGAAGGGAGGAAGTGGCTGTAATTGAGGAGATGTGCGGTAATGCCAGAGAAATCTGCAAGAAAGTTTTCGACAGATCCGTGGAATACATGCAGTACTATACAACACCTAGGGAGCCTTCATCCTATCTCCCAATGATAGAGGAGATGAGGGATTTGAACGAGGAAATGATCGAAGCAGGCAGCAAGGTCCGGGATCGGTACCAAAAACTTTCCGTTGCCTTTTTTAACACCGATTTCAGGCCCGAGGTGTAGCCAGATCTGCACCAAAGAAATTCAAAGCATCTTTTCCACCGCATGTATTTATTACTGAACACTTGAAGCATAACCCGAATCGAAAAAAAAAACATCGGCGTCTTTCTACCATTATGGTACCTTCAATCGGATAATCTATCAAACAAAAGACGCTTGGTTCGCAATGATTGCATTATTAAAACGCGTAATGGGTGGTTGATCTTGGTTGTAGATAAAAGTGGACCGGATGGGATTTGCTTTGGCGCCGCTCTCAACGGCAACAAGCAGAAGGTCATAAGCCTTAATGAAGCAGAATCTTTCATTGAAAATGGCCGGGAATATGTAGGAACGCTTCCTGGTGAGAAGGCCATAATCAAGCCGCCAGGATGAATGCACACAAGACTGACTTATTGCCACATACCTAAAGGTTCATACTAAAGAAGTGATTGATCTTAGGCAATGAGCTTGAAAGTCATCGAGATCGAGAACCTGACAAAGATTTTTGGGGGGAAGCTCATTGCGGTGAACAATGCGAAATTCACAGTCGGGAACGGCACCATCTTCGGCTTTCTGGGCCCGAACGGTGCAGGTAAGACCACCAATATCAGGCTGCTACTGGGACTGATACGGCCAACGGCGGGGGAAGTCAGGGTCTTCGGGGAGCGAATGACCCCCGGCTCCTCCAAACTCCGCAGGAGGATGGGCTACCTTCCCACGAACCCCAGGTTTCCTTCAAAAATGACCCCCATCAAGTACCTTGATTTCGTAGGGAAGCTCTTCAATCTCGGGAAAGAGGAGAGGATGAACCGACTCTCCAGCCTCCTCCGGTCGGTCGGGCTGCTTGGCGATTCCTCTAGAGAAATCGGCGGGTTCTCCACGGGGATGACGACGCGTCTGGGACTCGCTGCGGCTCTGATGAACGACCCTGAACTGCTGATCCTCGACGAGCCCACGTCAGGCCTGGACCCGGCCGGAAGGAGGTCCACCCTGGAGATGATAGCAGAGCTTGGCAAGGAGAAGACGATTTTCGTGTCGTCTCACATCCTGAGCGACATCGACAGGATATGCTCGGACGTTGTCGTGATTAGCGGTGGAAGGAGCATCTTCTCCGGCTCGATGAAGGACATGAAGAAGCGCACTCGCAGCAACATAATCCGTCTGGAACTGGAAGGGGATCTGATCAAGCTTTGCGAAGCGTTGAATGACGCGAAATGGGTCGTCAGCTTTGAAACGAGGGGCGGCTACGGCGTGGACATCATGTTCGCCCCCGAGATGCCTATGGCCGACGCGGTCAGAGAGGTGACGAACCTCGTTTCGCGGCAGGGCTTGGACTTAATTTCCGTGACCTCCTCGATGTCCAGTATCGAGGACGCCTTTATGGAGCTGCTCCGAGGTGAAGAATCCCGTGGGTTCCTCAGAGCTGCATAGCTTTGGGGGCACCCTCGCCCCCTTCCTTGCAATCGTGGAGGCGGACCTGAGAAGCCTCTTCAGCAGCAAGATAACTTACGGATGGCTGCTCGCTGCGGTCTTCATCCAGGTGGTGATTACTCTCGGTTCACGCTCGGCCGGGACGACTTCAAACGTGGTTTCCTCCGGGCTCTCGGACTTTGTCTACCTCTGGAGTCTGGTGATTATCGGGCTGGCCGCGAGTTCGGTCTCATTGGAGGCGGGAGAGCTTGCAGATTCCATAATGAGCAAGTCGGTCACGCGCCTCGACTACGTCTGCGCCAAGTTTGCCTCGCGGATTGCGTACACTCTGATCGGCTTTTCTGTGGTCACTGCGGTGCTGGTGGGCCTCGCGCTGAGGCTGGATGTCAGCGACTACAGCACGGCCGGGCTGGCGTCGTCGATAGTCCTTGTAGCGCTGGCCCTGGTGATGCTGACGGCGCTCGGGGTCGGACTCAGCGTCGCAATGCCGTCCACCGTCACGGCCATGGTCACCCTTCTGGTCCTATGGTACTCTATGACATTTTTCTTCCCTGTCGTCGGTCTCGGCGTCCTTTCCCCAGGTACGCTGGTGGGCAACCTGCCGGGGATTATCAAGGGCGAGTGGAGCTGGGAGAACTGGGAGACCTTTGCGGGTTTCGTCGCAATCTCAGGAGTCTCAGCGGCGCTGTCTTCGGCGTACTTCTACCTCAAGGACATTTGAGCCTTCGGTTCGTTCCCAGCGGTTGCCCAGCCGGTGCTATACAGTAATCAACTCCCGGTTCCAAACTTTCTCCGGGTGGGACGGCTCAACGTCCGACACCAGCGCCCGGCAGGTCGCTTTGACGGCTCTAGGAGACATGACGGGCACGTCGTTGCCCTCAATCCAGCGGAGGTCTGCTTGTAACAGAAGACGACTTCAAGGCGCCCATGGATTGAGTTCTTGGTACATGAGATGTCAATTAAAAAGTTCGTTTGTCCACGCTTTCATGATGATGATAGCGTGAAAGTATCCTATCCGAGTACCGAATGTAGGAAGGGAGATGAATGCTTCCTTACGAGGATGCTAACCTCAAGATCATCATCGCACACCCTTGGCCAGATATGGGATCATATCTGGTTTAAAAGAATATACAAGATCATACAGGCAGTCCCAGCGAAGTTCAAGGACCTCATCCTGGCGAGTGTGCTGAACCAGATTGTCGAATCTCCGGATACAATGTAGAAGCTGCAGAATGAACTTGCAGCAAGAAGGCAGAAAGGTGTTGGATGATTACTTCATCAACAAGATGGAGGTTTAGCGAGACCTTGAGAAGCTGGAGCGATTGGTTAAGGGGGACTTCAGATTAGATTGTATGAAAACGATGGACATTTCGATCGTGTGCATAAAGTGATGTAATTTTAAAGAGGTCCCGCAAAATTTGGAATTAGGAGGACCAAAAGATGCAGGACCAGTTGAACATGGTAGAGGAATTAATAAGCACTTTCCTGAATGACAATCAGGAAGGGAAGAAACAGCTGATCGAGTGGTTTCTGAACGAAGTCATGGACAGGGAAGCGATGGATCAGA
>OFHJ01000005.1_pt1 | contig 78765 bp, 62 predicted proteins | sample 1522001 | NCBI WGS metagenome assembly OFHJ01 (sample SAMEA2464838, study PRJEB22497) | soil metagenome | biome: Grassland; feature: Farmland; material: Clay | place: Australia | collected 2013-02-01 | depth 1.2 m | reverse complement strand
GTTCCAGCGGCTCGGCCTCAGGGCCGAAACCTGCGCGCCCCGGCAAAGCGGGCAGGAGGACGAGCCGGGGCGCGTACCGGAGCACCGCGAGGGCGGCTGCACCTGTTCCCACTCGTATGCGCAGACAGCCTCTTGAGCCGGAGCTCGAGCAGCTCGAGCTCCACGATCTTCGCCGCCGCCGCCACACCGTCGAGGGTTTCCCGGAGCCCGGCAGCCACTCCGTGGTCCTCGTCGAAGGCGAGCGCCTGGTCGATTTCAGCAGCAACGACTATCTCGGCCTCGCCGGCCATCCCGCCCCGGCGGCGGCCATGGCGGAGTGCGCTTCGCGCTGCGGCTCGGGCAGCGGCGCCTCGCACCTGATCAGCGGACACGGGGCCGAGCACGCGGCGCTGGAGGAGGAGCTCGCGGCCTTCACGGGCCGCGAGCGCGCCTTGCTCTTCTCCACCGGCTACATGGCGAATCTAGGTGTCATGAGTGCGCTGGCGGAACGGAGCGACGTCGTGCTGCTCGATCGCCTGAGCCATGCTTCGCTCATCGACGGCGGACTGCTCTCGGGCGCGAAGCTGCGGCGTTATCCGCACTGCGATGCCGGCGCGGCGCGGCGCATGCTCACCGCGAGCCATCAGCCCACCGCCGTGTTGGCCACCGATGGCGTGTTCAGCATGGACGGCGACATCGCGCCGCTTGCGGATCTCGCGCAGGCCGCCCGCGAGTTCCGGGCCTGGCTGATCGTTGACGACGCCCACGGTATCGGCGTGATGGGGCCGAACGGACGTGGTGTGCTGGAGTCGGCGGGCCTGACGGCCGACGATGCGCCGGTGCTGGTCGGCACGTTGGGCAAGGCGCTCGGCTCGTTCGGCGCCTTCGTCGCCGGCTCCGCCGAGCTCATCGAGTTCCTGGTCCAGAAGGCCCGCTCCTACATCTACACGACGGCGCTGCCGCAGCCGGTGGCCGCCGCCACGCGCGAGGCGCTGCGGATCGCGCAGCGCGAGTCCTGGCGGCGCGAGCGGGCGCTCGAGCTGACTCGGCGGTTTCGGGCGGCGGCCGGCCAGGCCGGCGTTGCGCTCGCCGACTCGGCAACGCCCATTCAACCGGTGCCCTTGGGCAGCGCGGCGGCGGTGCTGCGGGCCCAGCAGGCGCTGCGCGAGGCCGGCTTCTGGGTGGTTGCGATCCGCGCGCCCACGGTGCCGGCGGGATGGGAGCGTTTGCGGGTGACGCTGACCGCGGCGCATCGCGAGGATCAGGTCGATGCGCTGGTGGAGGCGCTGAGCCGCGTCTGCAAGGAGTGCCGCACGCCATGAGCGCGTTGTATGTCGAGACTCACGGAGAGGGGCCCGTCCTGGTGCTGCTGCACGGCTGGGGGTTGAATCTGCGGGTGTGGGACACGCTCGCGCGGGCGCTGTCCGAGCGATTCCGGCTGCTGTCGGTGGATCTGCCCGGTCACGGTCGAAGCGGCTGGCGGCAGGGTGAGACAACGCTCGCCTGTCAGGTCGGGCAGATCCGCGAAGCGCTCTTGCCGCGGCTCGGAACGTCCCCGTACGCGCTGCTGGGCTGGTCGCTCGGCGCACAGTTTGCCTTGCAGCTCGCGGCCGAACGGCCGCCAGGCCTGGATCGCCTGGTGCTGGTGGCGGCGACGCCGCGTTTCAGCGCCGCGCCCGATTGGCCGCACGGCGCGCCGGCGGCGCGGCTGGCCGCTCTTGCGCAGGGACTGCGGGAAGATTACCGCCGCACGGTGAGCGAGTTCCTGGAGCTGCAGGTGCGCGGCAGCGCCTCAGGCGAGGCCGTGCTCGAGCAGCTGCGTGCGGCGCTGTTCGCACACGGCGAGGCTTGCCCGGAGGCGCTGGCCGCCGGGCTGGACATATTGCAGGAAACGGACCTGCGTCCGGCGCTCGGTGACATCGAGGTGTCCACCCTGGTCATCGCGGGACAGTACGATCGCGTGGCGCATCCTGCCGCCTCGCAGGCACTGGCGGAAGCCTTGCCGGATGCGCGGTACGTGCAGATCCAGCGGGCCGCTCACGCGCCTTTTCTCTCGCACTCGCGAGAGTTCGCCGGCCAGGTGGCGGACTTTCTGGTCCCTCGATGAGCGCTCACGACCCCTTCCAGCTCGACCGGCCCGGCGTGCGGGCGGCTTTCGATCGCGCCGGCGCGACCTACGATGCGGCAGCGGTGCTGCAGGGGAGAGTCGGCGACGAATTGCTCGAGCGCCTGGAGCTCTTTGATTTCAGCCCTGCGCTCATCCTCGACCTCGGCGCCGGGACGGGCAGGCTCTCGGACCGTCTCAAGCGCCGCCACCGCCGCTCGCGGGTCATTGCGGTGGATCTCGCGCCCGGCATGCTCCGCGAGGCGGCGCGCCGCCAGAGATGGCTGCGGCGCTTCGACCGCGTCTGCGCCGATGCCGCCCGATTGCCGCTCGCGTCCGAGAGCGCCGACGTGGTGTTCAGCAACCTGATGCTGCAGTGGTGCGATCCGCCGGACAGCGCCCTGGCGGAAGTACGCCGCGTCCTCAAGCCTCGAGGCTTCCTCGCCTTCACCACCTTCGGTCCCGACACGTTGAAGGAGCTGCGCAGCGCCTGGGGCGAGGTCGATGCGAACACCCACGTCAACCGCTTCCTGGACATGCACGACGTGGGCGACGCCCTGGTGCGCGCCGGTTTCACCGAGCCGGTGTTGGATGTCGAGCGGTTGACGGTCACCTATGCCGATGTGATGTCGCTCATGCGGGACCTGAAGTCGATCGGCGCGCGCAACATGACCGCGGGCAGATGGCGATCGCTCACCGGGAAAGACCGGCTGCGGCGTATGACGGACCGATATGAGGCGTACCGTCGTGACGGACGCCTTCCCGCGACGTACGAAGTGATCTATGGCGCTGCCTGGGCCGGAGAGGCGGCCGCGAGCGCCCGCCCCGGAGCTGAAGCGCACATCTCCCCTTCGCAAATCCGCCGAAGGAAACGCGGATGAGCCCGAAGGGGGTCTTCGTCACCGGCACGGATACCGGCGTCGGCAAGACGGTGGTCGCCGCTGCGCTGGCACGGGCATGGGTCGGGCGTGGACGGCGCGTAGCCGTCATGAAGCCCGTCGCCTCGGGCGCGGAACCGACTCCCGAGGGCTTGAGGAGCGCCGATGCGCTGGCATTGATGGCGGCCGCCAACGTGGCGGCGCCCTACGAGAGGGTGAACCCCTATTGCTTCCTCCCGCCCGTCTCTCCCCATATCGCCGCAGATGAGTGCGATGTGGCCGTCGATGTCGCCGTGATCCGAGCCTGCTTCGACGCGCTGGCCGCGCCTGCGGAGCGCGTCGTGGTCGAGGGGGCGGGCGGCTGGCTCGCGCCCATCAGCGAGAATGCTTCCATGGCCGATCTGGCACTCGCCCTCGGGCTGCCGGTGATCCTGGTGGTGGCCCTTCGATTGGGCTGCCTCAACCACGCCTTCCTCACTCACGAGTCGATCCGCGCACGTGGCGCGAGTTTCGCCGGATGGGTGGCGAACGGCATCGATCCGGCGATGGAACGGGCCGCCGAGAACCTGGCCACTCTGAGCGCCCGCCTCGGCGAGCCGCTGGCGCGCCTTCCCTTGCTCGACCCCTCTGGCGCCTTGCCCGATCTCGGCGGGGCGGCGGCCAGGCTGGATGTCTGAGGGGTAAGGCGCCCCTCGGGGGGAACGTCCCCGCGAGTACCGCTTGACTCCGGGGGGGGCTGCCGGGCGCCTCAATCGCTCAGGCCGAGACCCGCCTGGCCTTGCAATCGTCACAGCGGGCGCAATACCATGACATCGGTCATCTTGGGACGCTGGCGCACGGACACTCGATCTCGCTGAGCTCGAGGCCATCGCCGGCACAGTGGAAACTGCCGGGGGAGAGTGTGGGATGCGGTCCGACGGCCGCAACCCGGGCGACTTGGGGCCAGTTTCAGCTACGACATGCCGTTCTTGCGCATCGTCATCTGCCCAAACTGCTCGCTGAGCGTGCGAGGCGCTCTGCTGTTCTTCGCGAGCGCGTGCTCGCTTACCCTCGGCATCGGCGCGGCGTTCGCCGTTTTCGGCCTGTGGCCCATCCTGCCCGCGGCCGGCCTCGAAATGCTCCTCCTAGGCTGGGCGCTGCACGAGAGTCTCGAGCGGCGCCGTCAGGCCGAGATCCTCACCATCACCGAATCCGAGGTCAGCGTCGAGTCGCGCTGCCGCTCGTGCAGCCGCGAGGTCGTGTTCCAACGGCATTGGGCGCAAGTCAGGTTGAAATGCCCGGCGTCGATGGTGTGTCCGAGCCGGCTCACCATCGAGTCCCACGGCCGCCGGTGCGAGGTGGGCGGCTTTCTGACGGAAGACGAGCGGCGCGGACTGGCGCTGCGGCTGAGGCGCCTGATCGGCCGCATCGACGAGTCGCCGCCGCTGGCCGTGGGCCACTGACGGAGACGGGGCAGGTTCGGGGTCGGTTACCGGTTTGCGCACCGTCCGCAATTTCGCGGGCCGCGCGTCGAGGGTTAGATAACGATGAATAGATTTCGGGGAGAAATTTATGGCGCGTAGGCGCGGCCCCCGCGACAGCGCGGGCGAGGGTCAGGAAGCTCCGAGCAATCGGGCAAGACTCGGGAAACTTGCGGGGATGGCCTCGCTTGCCGCCGTCGCGGCCGGCGCGTTGCCGGCGGCCGCCTCGGGCTGGGATCTGATCAACATGCCGCGCGGCGTCACCAACGTCAGCACCCGGATCTACGGCCTGCACATGATGGCGTTCTGGGTCTGCGTCGGCATCGGCGTGGTGGTGTTCGGGGTGATGATTTGGTCGCTGATCTTCCACCGCAAGTCGCGCGGCGCGGTGCCCGACGTGACCATGTTGCACAACACCAAGGTGGAGATCGTCTGGACGGCGGTCCCGGTGCTCATCCTGGTCGGCATGGCGGTGCCGGCGGCGAGGCTGTTGGTAAGGATCAACAACAACACCAATTCCCAGCTCAGCATCCGGGTCAACGGGTTCCAGTGGGGCTGGCAGTACAAATACGTCGGCACTGACGTCAGCATCATCTCGAAGCTCTCGCTGAGCAGCGACGCCGCCCGCATGCTCGATTCCGGCATCAACGTCAACAGCGTGCCGCACTATCTGCGCAGCGTGACTCATCAGCTGGTGGTCCCGGTCGGAGAGAAGATCCGCCTGCTCATCACATCGGTGGATGTGGTCCACTCCTGGTGGGTGCCGGACCTGGGGGTGAAGAAAAGCGCCATTCCCGGCTTCATCAACCAGGCGTCTTTCATCGTCAATCCGTCCAAGCCCGGTGTGTACCGAGGTCAGTGCGCCGACCTCTGCGGGCGAGGCCATGCCTTCATGCCGATCGTGGTGCGGGCGGTGAGCCCGGCCGCCTTCGAGGCCTGGCTGAAGCGGCAGGAGGCCGCGCAGAGCCAGGCTTCAGCCGGCGCGCCGGCATCGGCGTCGTCCGCGACAAGCACCTGAGGCGCATTCAAGGCCGCATCCCCTAGCCAAAGCCCAACAGCCTTCGAGAGGTCGACCCATGGACCAGCCGTACGAGAGCACCGCCCACGCAGATCACGAGCACAAGCCGCACGGCTGGCGGCGCTGGGTGTTCGCCACCAACCACAAGGACATCGGGACGATGTACCTCATCTTCGCCGGGGTGATGTTCTTCATCGGCGGGGCGGCGGCCATGATCATCCGGGCACAGCTGTTCAAGTCCGGGATGGAGCTGGTGGACCCGGGAGTGTACAACTCCCTGTTGACCATGCACGCGCTGCTGATGATCTTCGGCGCGGTCATGCCGGCGTGGGTGGGCCTCGCCAACTGGATGATCCCGATGCAGATCGGCGCCCCGGACATGGCGCTGCCGCGACTGAACAACCTGAGCTTCTGGATCCTGCCGTTCGCCGGCATGCTGCTCGTGAGCTCGTTCTTCGTGCCCGGCGGCGCCCCGGCCGGCGGCTGGACCATGTATCCGCCGCTGATGGAGCAGTTCGGCGCCTCCTTCCCGATGGTGGTGTTCGCCATCCACCTGCTCGGCATCTCCTCGATCCTGGGCGCGATCAACGTCATCGTGACCATCATGAACCTGCGCGCCCCGGGCATGAGCCTGCTGCGCATGCCGCTGTTCGTGTGGACGTGGCTGATCACCGCCTTCCTGCTGATCGCGGTCATGCCGGTGCTCGCCGGCGCGGTGACCATGCTGCTCACCGATCACTTCTTCGGCACCAGCTTCTTCAACGCCGCCGGCGGCGGCAGTCCCGTGATGTTCATGCACATCTTCTGGTTCTTCGGCCACCCGGAGGTCTACATCCTCATCCTGCCCGCCTTCGGCGTCATCTCGGAGATCATCCCGGCCTTCTCGCGCAAGCCCCTGTTCGGCTACGAGGCCATGGTGTACGCCACCGCCTCCATCGCCTTCCTGTCGTTCATCGTCTGGGGCCACCATATGTTCACCATCGGAATGCCGGTGGCGGCGCAGCTGTTCTTCATGCTCTCGACCATGCTGATCGCGGTGCCGACGGGCGTGAAGGTGTTCAACTGGACGGCGACCATGTGGAAGGGCTCGCTCTCGTTCGAGCCACCGATGCTGTTCGCGGTGGCGTTCCTGTTCCTGTTCACCATTGGCGGCTTCTCGGGCCTGATGCTCGCCCTGGTGCCGTCCGACTACCAGTACCATGGCACCTACTTCGTGGTGGCGCACTTCCATTACGTGCTGGTGCCGGGCGCGGTGTTCGCCATCATCGGTGCGATCTACTACTGGCTGCCGAAGTGGAGCGGCCGGATGTATGACATGCGGCTTGCCAAATGGCACTTCTGGCTGTCGGTCATCTCGGTGAACGTGTTGTTTTTCCCGCAGCACTTCCTCGGCCTCGCCGGGATGCCGCGTCGCATCGCGGACTACGCGCCGCAGTTCACGGACTGGAACATGGTCTCCTCCATCGGCGGGTTCGTCTTCGGCGTCTCGCAGCTGCTGTTCCCGTACATCGTCTGGAAGTGCGTGCGCTCGGGCAAACCGGCCGAGGCGAGGCCCTGGGACGGCGCTCGCGGCCTGGAATGGGAGCTGCCCTCGCCCGCGCCGTATCATTCCTGGCAGACACCGCCTTCGGACGCTGTGCTGGCCCGCGGCGCCGAGCACTGAGGGGCCGCGCGCATGAGCTCGATACCGTCCCCGCGGCGGGCGCCGCCGGGGATCTCCGCCGAGCAGCGCCGCGGAGTGCGGCGCACCACCTGGGTGGTCTCGCTCATCGTGTTGGCGGTCTACTTCGGATACATGATCTATACGCTGATCCGGCTGCACTGGTGATTGGTCGAGCGTACACGGCCATGAAAGGCACCCTATGACAGACGCACACGCTGACAGCAACTACTACGTTCCCCACGGCAGCCCCTGGCCGATCGTCGCCGCAGTGGCGCTGTTTTGCCTCATGCTGGGAGCGGTGCTGTTCCTCGACGGCGCGGCGCCGGCATGGGCGCTGGTGCCCGGACCGCTGCTGCTGATATTCCTGTTCATCGGCTGGTTCTCCACCGTCGTGGGCGAGAACCAGAAGGGGATCTACAACCTGCGGGTGGACCGCTCGTTCCGCCTGGCGATGATGTGGTTCATTTTTTCCGAGGTGATGTTCTTCGCCGCCTTCTTCGGCGCGCTGTTCTACGCGCGCATGTTCGCGGTGCCGTGGCTGGGTGGCCAGGGCGTCAAGGGGCTCGCCAAGTTCCTGCTCTGGCCGCACTACGAGGCGGCCTGGCCGACCAATGGGCCGGGACACGTCGGCGGGGAGCATTTCGAGGGCATGAGCGCGACGGGTATCGCCGCGCTGAATACGCTGATCCTGCTGACCAGCGGCCTGACCGTCACCATCGCCCATCATGCGCTGCGCAGCGGCAAGCGGGGCCGGCTCAAGGTGTTCCTCGCGCTGACGTTCCTGCTGGGATTCACCTTCGTCGCGCTGCAGGCCCACGAGTACATCGGGGCCTACACGCACATGAACCTGCGGTTGACGACCGGGATCTACGGCACGACGTTCTTCATGCTAACCGGCTTCCACGGCCTGCACGTGACCATCGGGGCGATCATGCTGGTGGTGATCTGGCTGCGCGTGCTTCGCGGGCATTTCACGCCGGAGCGCCATTTCGCCTTCGAGGCGGTCGCCTGGTACTGGCACTTCGTCGACGTCGTGTGGCTGTGCCTGTTTATCTTCGTCTACTGGCTTTGATCGTGGATCAATGCGGTATGGAGGTTTGCGGCGCGATCAGCCCCGCGTACCAGGCAATCATCAGCAGCGCGAACAGCCCCAGTGACAGCGCAATGCGGATCGTCAGCGCGCGGGCCATCTTGCGGGAGTCCTCCTCGGTGGTACCGCGCGAGAGATGAAACAGCGCCGAGCCCAGGCTCGCGATGATGGCGCCGAGCGCCAGAATGACCAGCAGCCGGAACAGGGGTGGCATGCGGCGATTGTACTCGGTTAAATCAGCGGCATGGCAGTTCGGTTGAGACTCGGCCGCCGCGTGTTCGCGCCTTCCGCCGCCCTGACGGCCCTGATGTTCCTGCTGGCGGTCGTCTTTGTCCTCCTCGGCCGCTGGCAGTGGCGAGTCGGCAACGCGAGCCAGGTGCAGTTCCAGCGGTACCAGCGCGGCGCCGATCGCGTGGTGGCGCTCGGCTGGGCGCCGCTGACGCAAATGCCCCTGTATCAGCGCGTCAGCCTCACCGGCCGCTACGATGCTGCGCATCAGTTCCTGCTCGACAACAGCATCCACGCCGGCCGTGATGGATACCAGGTACTCACTCCCCTGCGCCGTCCCCACGGAGATACCGTGCTCATCGACCGCGGATGGGTGCCGTTCACCGGCAACCGCGCCCGCTTGCCCGATGTGTCGCTGAAGTCCGCGGGGCCTGTGAGCGTGAGCGGGCGAGTCGGTCGCCTACCGTCGCCGGGGCTTTCCTTCGGGCGCGCGCCCCCGCCTCGGGGGGATCAGTGGCCGAAGGTGACCAGCTTCCCCACGGTGGCCGAGCTCAGTGCCGCCCTGGGCCGCCCGGTGGACGGGCGCATCCTGCTGCTCGCTCCCACCGAGCCCAACGGCTACGTGCGGGCCTGGCACCTTCCGGGCATGCCGGCCCTGGAGAACTGGGGCTACGCCGTCCAGTGGTGGACGTTCGCGGCGGCGGCGCTGGTGATCTGGGGCGTGCTGAGCCTGAAGCGGGTCCCGGCCTGAGCGGGCGACCTTCGGGGCGCTTCCAATGCTAGGATCACGGATCCTGAACCCTGTCCATCCGCATTTTCCCCGGTGGCGCCGGAGCTGAACATTGATCCCCGCATATGCAGAACGCTGGATTCGAGCTTTGTCGCTCGCCGGGGTGCTGCTGTGCTTCGTCGTCATCATTCTCGGCGCCTTCACCCGCTTGACGAACGCGGGCATCAGCTGCCCGGACTGGCCGGAGTGCTACGGGCACCTCTCGCCCCTGGGCGCGGCGGACAGCAGGGCCGCCCAGGCCCGCTTCCCCGGCCGCCCGCTCAACGTCGATCAGGCCTGGCACGAGATGGTTCACCGCTACGCGGCGGGCACGCTGGGCTTGGTCATCCTCGCGATCACGACGCTCGCCATCGCTTCGCGGGGCCGGATCGTCGGCCGCGGCTACGCGCTGGTGCTGCTCGCCACCGTGATCGTGCAGGCCCTGCTCGGTATGCTCACCGTAACCTGGCTGCTGAAGCCGCTCATCGTGACGGCGCACCTGGTCTTCGGGATGACCACGCTGGCGCTGTTGTGGTGGATGTGGCTGGCGCTGCAGCCGCCCGCGGCAGGGACACAGGCCCGCTCCACCACCCCCCGATCCGCGGCGGCGCGGCCGCTGCGCCTGGCATACCGATTGTCCATCCTGGGCCTCGTCGTGCTCGGCGTGCAGTTCTTTCTCGGGGCCTGGACCAGCGCCAATTACGCCGCCTACGCCTGTCCGGCCTTTCCCACCTGCAACGGGGCATGGTGGCCGCATGCCGACTTCCGCGAGGCTTTCGTGCTGTGGCGGCGCCTCCGGGTCGATTTCCAGGGTGGCATTCTCCCCAATGCCGCGCGGGTGGCGATCCAGTTGGCTCACCGGCTGGGGGCGCTCGCGGTGACGCTGGCATTGGGCGCGGCCTCGGTGTATGTCATCGGCCGCCGGGCGCTGCCGGAGGCTCGCTGGTATGCCTACACCGTGTTGGCCACGCTCATCCTGCAGCTCGCCATCGGGATTTCCATGGTGCTGAAGTCCTTCCCGCTGGCGCTCACCACGGCGCACACCGCCGGGGCGGCGCTGCTGCTGATGGCGGCGCTGGCCCTGGTCTACAAGCTGCGCTCGATGCGCATCGCACGGGCGTGAGGGCGGAGCGGCGCTAGTGCAGACGGCATCGCAATTGACAGTCACCGTACCCACGTCCTGGCGGCGCTATCTGGAACTCACCAAGCCGCGGATCTGCGCGCTCATCACGTTCACCGCATTCGTCGGCACGCTGCTCGCGAGCCCCGGCTGGCCGCCGCTCAACGCCGTGCTGTTCGGCACGCTCGGCATCGGCCTCGCCGCGGCCTGCGCGGCTACGATCAATCACGTGCTCGACCGGCGCATCGACGAGCAGATGACGCGCACGCGCTCGCGGCCGCTGCCCAGAGGCCACCTGACGGAGCGCAACGCACTGTTGTTCGCCGGCGCGCTCGGCGTCTTGTCCATGACGATATTGTCGTTCCTGGTCAATCCGCTGACCGCGATGCTGACCTTCGTGTCGCTCATCGGCTATGCGGTGATCTACACGGCGTGGCTCAAACGCGCGACTTCGCAGAACATCGTCATCGGCGGGGCCGCGGGCGCGGCGCCGCCGGTGCTCGGATGGGCTGCGGTGACCAACACCATCGATCCGCACGCGCTGCTGCTGTTTCTCATCATCTTCGTGTGGACGCCGCCGCATTTCTGGGCGCTCGCCATCGCGCGCAAGGACGAGTACGCCCGCGCCGGGATTCCCATGCTGCCGGTCACCCACGGAGTTGAGTACACGCGCCTGCAGATACTGTTGTACTCGGTGCTGCTGGTGCTGGTGACGCTGCTGCCGTTTCTCACCGGCATGAGCGGGCTCGTCTACCTCGCATCCGTGATCGTGCTCGACACGCGCTTTCTCTACTACGCCGCCCGGCTCAAGTTCCGCCCGCGGCCGCAGCTGCCGATGCGCCTGTTCCGCTACTCGATCAGCTACCTGATGTGGGTGTTCGCGGTGCTGCTGATCGACCACTATCTGCCGATGACTCGGCTGCTGTTGCGCGCGTGAGCAGCAGCTCCCACGAGGACAGGCGCCGCTCCTCGAGCAGCAGCACGCCCGAGGCCCGATAGCGGTCGGCGTCGATTCGGCCGTAGTGCTCGGCGCCATGGTAGCCCGAAGCGGTGCATCGGTAGACCGACATGATGCAGTTCTCCAGCACCGAGTACGTCCCCTGAAGCTTGCCGAGGGTAGCGTTCTCCGAGGACCACTTCAGACACGCTCCCTTGCGCCGGGGCGGCTCGATCTCGCACGCGGTGAGGAATTCCACGGGCGGCGCGCCCAGCACCTTCAGCGTGGCGCAGATCAGCCAGCAATCGCTCTGATGCGCCACTTCCGTGCGGCACTCCGCCAGCAGCGGCTCGCCGTCCTCTCTCCAGAACGTTCCATTGCCTGTCCATATCCCCGGCTCGATCAGGTAGGTGTGCTTCATGGCGCGTGGGGTAAATCGATCGTGGCGCCGCCGCCGCAGGACTCGCGCACGACGAGCCGAGGCGGCAGGATCATGTTCTCCACCGGGCGGCCGCTGATCTGATTGACCAGGCTCGCGACCAGCGCCTCGCCGGCGCGCTTGGTGTCCTGGACTACCGTGGTCAGCGAGGGGCGGGTGACCGCGCCCATGGGAATGCCGTCGAACCCGACCACCGCCACATCCTCGGGCACACGGCGGCCGGCCGCCCTCAACGCGCTCAGGGCGCCGATCGCAATGAGGTCGCTGGCGCAGAATACGGCATCGAACTGCACCCCTTGCGCGAGCAGTGTCCGCAGCCCCTCGCTCCCGGAGCACTCGGTCGAGACCGCGGCCGCCTGCAGTTTCGGGTCAGGTGCCAGAGCCGCCGCGCTCAGCGCCTCGCGGTAGCCGCGGTAGCGGTCCTCCATCTCGGGCGCCGAGGGGGCAACCTCGCCGATGAAGGCGATCCGTCTGCGGCCGAGCCGCAGCAGGTGCTCGGCGGCCATCCGTCCACCGGCCAGATTGTCACAGCCGATCGACACCCCCGGGTGATCGGGCAGCACCTGGCCCCAGCGCACGAGGTGCGCCCCGTGCCCGATCAACGCCTCGAGCCGGTCGCTATAGGCCAGATAGTCCCCGTAGCCGAGCAGGATGATGCCGTCGGCCTTGTGGCTGTCTTCGTAATCGGCCAGCCAGTCGCGCAGCAGATCCTGGAAGGAGACCAGCAGGTCGTACCCCTGCCGGGAGCAGGCCCGGATGATCGAGCCCAGCATGGAGTGGAAGAACGGATTGATGGCCGAGTCGTCGGCCGTGGGGTCCTCGAAGAACAGCAGCGCCAGGGTACCCGTGTGCTTGCGGCGCAGACTGGAGGCGTTCTTGTCGACGTGGTAATTGAGCTGGCGAGCCACATCCAGGATGCGCTCTCGAGTGGCGGCCGAGACCATCGGATCGCCCCGCAGCGCTCGCGAGACCGTCGACTGCGAGACGCCGGCAAGATGAGCGATGTCCCAGGAATTGGCTTTGCGCCGCTTGTCACGCATGCGCGATGTCCCCGGTCGAGGCTGGGGCGCGGCGCTCGCCGGCCGCGCCGCCGCCGCCGCGACTCGCCTGTGCATGTTGAGCCTCCATCGGCCGCCCCTTCCGATTTCTCATCATCGTGGGGTCTAGTCTAAGTCATCCCTCAGTGTTGCCAAAATCCCATTTGTTGTCTATTGGCAACATAGCGCCGTTACGGTCGCATGGCTCTCGAGACCGGTGGAGCGGTGCCCGATCTGCCCGCTCGCAGCGTCAAAAATGGCCGGCACAGCGAATTCAAGAATGGGTCGTATCTCTCGGCGTTTGCCGATAAATCAGTCAAGATCGGCGAAAAACGCGCCGTATCGCGGCAGATACAGCGTCTGATCCTCGAGCCGGCCGGAAGGCAGGCCATGGCCGCCGAGGGGTCGCGCGGCGCGCAGCGTTGGCAGCCGGGTCTGCTGGGCCTGGCCAGACAAGTTGAACACCGCGAGCAAGCTCTGCCCCTCCAGGTGCCGAGTGAAGGCGAGCACCGGCTCCGGCAGCGGAATGAAGCGGATCTCGCCCCAGCGCAGCGTCGGCTGATCGTGCCGCCAGTGCAGGAAGCGGCGGAAGCCGTTGAGCGGCGAAGCGGGATCGGGCTCCTGCCGGGAGACCGCGAGCGCCAGGTGCTCGGCGGGAATCGGCAGCCAGGGGGCGGTGGTGCTGAAGTCTCCGTCCGGGCTGTCTCGCCAGGGCATGGGCGTGCGGCAGCCGTCCCGGCCCTTGAAGTTGGGCCAGAACGCAATCCCGAACGGATCGCGCAGCGCCTCGAACGGCACGCCCGCCTCGGGCAGGCCGAGCTCCTCGCCCTGGTAGACGCATACCGAGCCGCGCAGTGAGCAGGCCATGGCGCTCAGCAGCGTGGCCATCCGGGGCGAGCCGTTGGTCCCGCCCCAGCGGGTGAGAACGCGGGCCACGTCATGGTTGGAAATGGTCCAGCACGGCCAACCCCGCGGCATCTGCCGCTCCAGAGTGTCGACCGTGTCGCGGATGTGGGCTGCGCCGAACTGCTCGGTCAGCAGCTCGAATGAATAGGCCATGTGCAGCCTTCCCTCGCCGACGTACTCCGCCATCGTGGCGAGCGAGTTCTCGGAGGAAATCTCCCCGAGCGCCGCCGTGCCGGGATAGGCGTCGAGCAGCCGGCGAATGCGCTCGACGAACGCGAGATTCTCCGGCTGCGTGTTGTTGTACCAGTGATACTGGTAGGCGTAGGGGTTGTCCGGACTGAAGCCCCGGCCGTTGCGCTCGCCCTCGGGCTTGGCGGGATTGTCGCGGAGCAGGCGGTCGTGGTGGCAGAAATTGATCGCATCGAGGCGCACCCCGTCGATGCCCCGGTCCAGCCAGAACTTCAAGTTCTCCAGCACGACCGCCGGCACCTGCGGATTGTGGAAGTTGAGGTCGGGCTGGGAGTCCAGGAAGTTGTGCAGATAGTACTGCCGCCGGCGCGGCTCCCAGCGCCAGGCCGGACCGCCGAAAATGGACTGCCAGTTGTTCGGCGGCGAGCCGTCATCGGCGGGATCGGCCCACACATACCAGTCGGCCTTCGGGTTGTCCCGGCTCTCGCGGCTTTCCAGGAACCAGCGGTGCTGCGAGGAAGTGTGGCTCATCACCTGGTCGATCATCACCCTGAGTCCCAGCCGGTGTGCCTCGGCCACCAGCCGGTCGAAGTCCTCCAGACGGCCGAAAAGCGGATCGACCGCGCGGAAGTCCGACACGTCGTAGCCGAAGTCCGCCATGGGGGATTTGAAAAACGGCGAGACCCAAATCGCATCGACCCCCAGGTCCGCGACGTAACCGAGCCTGCGCACGATGCCCGGCAGGTCGCCAACGCCATCGCCGTCCGTGTCTTGAAAGCTGCGCGGATAGATCTGATAGATCACCGCCCCCCGCCACCATGGATTGTCGGTCATGATCGTGTGATTCCCGTCGATCGTCCTAATGTGACACAGCCTCGACCTGGTTTGCCGCGCCTCCGGTCCCTCGCATACGTATTCATGGGGAGTGTCGCATACGTATTCATGTTATTACGAGCGATTGCCGGCCGGCAATGAGCTGCTCCCGACACCCTGGTCGTCATGAATACGTATGCGATCCCTTGCATTCGCCCGGGGCGTTACCAATCATTCATCGCAGTTTCGTGAAGCCGGCGGACCGCCCCGTGCGCGCCAGTTCCGCCGGCGGCGAGCCCGAGTCCGGGGCCCCGAGGCCCGCAGTGAATGCCAATTCATCCCTGAGGGGGGATCGACGTGATAACCAGACGCAAGCGCAACATCCTGGAAATGGCGGTCGCTACCGCATGCTTCGGCGCCGCCGCCGTGCTCGCCGCCATGCCGGCCACGGCCCTGGCCGCCCCGCAGGGAGCCGGCGCGCAGGCCCCGGGCCCGCAGAAAAGTCAGCAGCGGAAGGTCGCAAACGAGAATCTGCTTCACACCGTGGTGGTCAACGGTTTCATCAGCAGTCTCAACAACTCGATCGCCATCAAGAAGAACTCCAACTCGATCGTCGAGGCGGTATCGGCGCAGGACATCGGCAAGCTGCCCGCAACCAGCATCGCATCGGCGCTCTCGCACCTGCCGGGTCTTTCGATGCAGATGGTCGGCGGCGAGCCGCAGTCATTGAACATTCACGGCTTCGGCCAGGACTACATCGCGGGACTGATGAACGGCGTCGAGCAGGTCACCACCGCCAAGGATCGCGGCGTCCACTTCAACCAGTACCCGCCCGGCTGGTTCAAGGACATCAAGGTGTACCTGACGCCGCAGGCCGACCTGATCGGCCAGGCCTTGGGCGGCACCGTCGACATGCAGACCTGGCGCCCGCTCGAAGAGTCAGGCCGGAAGGCCTCGATCAACGCGCAGTACTACTGGGTGAGTCCGGGCGACCTGATGCCGGGCCCGGGCGTCAACGACAAGGGCTACGGCATCAACGGGATATACATCAACCAGTTCGACGACAGGCGCTTCGGCGTCGCCCTGGGGGTGGACCTGGATGCCAACCCGACCAAGAGGCTGCGCGAGCAGCCGTGGGGCTATGCGCAGCTTTCATCAGGCCCGGACAAAGGCGACTACATCATAGGTGGATCGAAAAACTTCAACTACTCCAGCCTGAGGAAGCGCGACTCGTATTTCGCCACCTTCCAGTACCGGCCCTCGAGTGCCTACACGAGCACGCTGGACCTTTTCTACGAGGACTACCACAAGACTTCGCAGCGCAAGGGCATGGAGGTGCCTCTGTACTACAGCAGCGCGCAGGTGACCGCGCTCGGACCGGTCAAGAACGGCTGGATAGAAAGCGGCACGTTCAGCGGGGTCTATCCGGTGATCCGCAACGGTTACACGCACCACAAGGACCGGGTGTACAACATCGGATGGCACAACCACTTCAAGTTCTCCGACGACTGGACCGGCGGCCTGGAGGCGAGCTACAACAGCGCCATGCGGACCTACTCCAAGCTCGAGAGCTACTCCGGGCTCGGCTACAACGGCCCCGCGAGCAACGGCGCGATACCCCCGGCCACGTTCAACTTCAGCTACGCGCCGGACGGCCAGCTGCTGCTGAGCTCGCCGACGAGTTTCACCGGGCCCAATATCGTGCTCACCGACCCGCAGGGCTGGGGCAGCGGCGCCGGACTGGTGCAGCAGGGATTTCTCAACGTGCAGCACAACGAGGAATACCTTGCCAACCTGAAGCTCACTGCGCAGCACTATTTCGAGAGAGGACCGATCTCGAGCGTGGAAATCGGCGCGGACTACGCTCACCACCACAAGAACAACTCACTGGGCCAGGACTTCGTCGTGCTGCCGGGTGCCAGCTGCGGCTACGTCATCTCGAGCACCTGCACGCCCACCCAGACCGCGGCCATTCCGGGCAGCGCACACCCGATCACGTCGGATCCGCTGAGCTTCATGGGCATCGGCCCGCAGATCCTCTATGACCCGAACGCGGCCCTGGCCAGCGGCGCCGACGTGTTCTACCCGACGGCGCTCTCGAGCGTCTCGGAGCCGCCCAACTGGACGCTGCACGAGAACGACAGCTACGGCTTCCTGCAGTTCAACCTTCAGACGAATCTCGGGCAAGACGTCGGGCTGCGCGGCAACTTCGGCGTGCAGGTGGTCCATACGTCCCAGGAGGCCAAAGGGTCGCGCGTCGCCCCGGGTTCGACCACAGGCGGCTCCTCCGCGGTCGTTCTGATTCCCATGTCCGGCGGCACGAGCTTCACGCGCGTCCTGCCCAGCCTGAACCTGGTGTTCTCGCTGCCGCACAACTACGACGCGCGCCTCGGCATCGCGCGGACCATGGCGCGCCCGAGGATGAGCCAGATGAGCGCCGGCATGGCCGTCAGCACCAACCCGGCGTTCTTGACGAACACCGCTGCGGGCGAGGCGTACTTCAGCGGAACGGGCGGCAATCCGAAGCTGTTGCCGACGATGTCCACGAACTACAACATCAGCCTGGAGCACTATTTCAAGGGTCCGTCCTCCGGGTATCATTGCACGGCCAACCAGCAGCAGTCGTCGTCGTTGTGCTCCAGCGGCGGCAGCGGCTATGTCGCGCTGTCGGGCTATTATTACAGTCTGACGGATTACATCAACGACGCGCATGCGACCCTGTACAACTTCGCGCCGTACGTCAACGGATACCTGGGTCAAAATCCCGCACAGGAGGCGGCGCTCGGTACCACCTACGGATTGCTGACCATACCGGTCAACAACGGCAGTGGCAAAGTCTATGGCGCTCAGCTGGAAACAAACATACCGCTGGGCGATCTCACGCACTGGCTGAACGGCTTCGGCGTGGAGGCGAGCGGCGCGCTGACCAAGAGCGCCGTGTACTACCCCGGAGAGCTCGCCCCGACGCCCGTCGAGGGCCTGTCGAAGTGGGTCGAGCACTACACGCTGTACTACGGGTACCGCGGCTTCCAGGCGGAGGCGGAGCTGGACTCGTGGACCAGTTTCCAGGGACGCATTTTCGCCATCAGCGAGACCCGTCAGCTGGCCATGTTCAGGGGGCAGCACTGGCTCAGCGCGCAGCTGAGCTACGAGTTCAGCCAGGGTCCGCTCAGAGGGCTGACGCTGATTGCCGCGGGCCAGAACCTGGGCAACGAGGTCCAGGAGGTCTACTCGCCCGGCGATCCGCGCCAGATCATCCGCTGGGAACGGTACGGCCGCTCCTTCCAGGTCGGCTTCTCGTACGACTTCCAGTGATTCGCGACTGAGCGAGCCGCGCATGGCCCGCCGGCTTCGGCCGGCGAGCCATGCGCCCGAGTGAGAAGCCGGTCCGGCGCAGCGTCCTCGGTGCTACCATCGCCGGGAGGCGAATCATCTTCTCGAGACTGTGAACACCCTGCCCATCAAGCGTGTGGTGGTCGTCGGCGGCGGCATGGCCGGCTGGATGAGCGCGGCGGTGTTGAACCGGACGATGGCCGCGCGCGTGGAGGTGTGCGTCGTCGAATCCGATGCGATCGGCGTCATCGGTGTCGGTGAGGCCACGATCCCGCAGATCCGCAACGTCAACCGGTTCCTCGGCATCGACGAGGATGCGATGCTGCGCTCGAGCGGCGGGACGTTCAAGCTTGCCATCGAGTTCAACGACTGGCTGCGCATCGGGCATTCCTACCTGCACGCCTTTGGCGAGATCGGCCTGCCGCTCGGCCCGCTGCCGTTTCAGCACTACTGGCTGCGCAGCCAGGGTGACGCCGCGGCGCCCGATCTGTGGGCATACTCGCTGAATGCGGCGAGCGCGCGCTCGCACCGCATGGCGCGCCTGCAGAAGATCGGCAACACGCCGATGGGCGGCCTCAACTACGCGTTCCACTTCGACGCCACGCGTTACGGGCGCATGCTGCGCGACTATGCCGGGCAGCGAGGGGTCAGGCGCGTGGAAGGGAAGATCGTCGAAGTCAAGTTGCGCGACTCCGACGGCTTCATCGAGGCGGTGGTGCTGGAGAGCGGCGAGCGCATCCAGGGCGACCTGTTCATCGATTGCTCGGGATTCCGCGGGCTGCTGATCGAGCAGGCCCTGCACAGCGGGTTCGATGACTGGCGCGAGTGGTTGCCGTGCGATCGGGCGGTGGCGATCACGGCCGCCAGCGGCGCCGTCGTACGCCCGTTCACCCAGTCCACGGCCCGGCCCGCAGGCTGGCAGTGGCGCATTCCGCAGCAGCATCGCAGCGGCGACGGGCATGTGTACTGCAGCGAGTTCATGAGCGACGATGAGGCCACGGCGATCCTGCTCGCGGGCCTCGAGGGACCCGCTTTGAGCGAGCCGCGGCTCATTCGGATCCGCACCGGAGTGCGGCGCCGCCCGTGGCTGCGCAACTGCGTGGCCATCGGGCTCGCCGCAGGTTTCATCGAGCCGCTCGAATCAACGGCAATTCATCTGGCGCAGTCGGGGATCAGCCGCCTGCTTGCGCTGTTTCCCGATGCCGGCTTCGATCCGGCGATCGCCGACGAATATAACCGCAGGATGCGCGAAGAGTACGAGCAGGTGCGTGACTTCGTGGTGCTGCACTATCGCGCGACCGAGCGGCGCGACACACCGTTCTGGCGGCACTGCGCCGCGCTGCCCGCGCCGCCGGGGCTTGCCCGCAAGCTGGAGATCTTCCGGTCCACGGGCCAGATCTTTCGCGAGAACGAGGAGCTGTTCACCGAGCAATCCTGGCTCCAGGTCATGATCGGGCAGGGGATCCGGCCGCGGCGCTATCACCCGGCGGCGGACAACATGCCGGCCGGGCAGTTCGACGAATTCCTCGGCAACATCCGCGCGCTGGTCCAAGGCGCCGTCCAGCGCATGGCGAGTCACGAACGGTTCATTGCCCAGCACTGCGCGTCGCCCGCCGGATGACGTGCGGCCCGGCGGGCGCCCCGCGCCCCGGCTCATGATGAATACGTATGCGAGGCGTTGCCAAACCCGGCGTGCCCATCGCATTCTGCATCCGCAGCTCGGAGGATCCCGCGCGCGGCGAATCGAGGGGGATTGGACGACATGAGCTTGGGTCGTGTATGGGCCGCCACGGCGGCGGCCGGCGTACTTGCCGCAGCGGCCGGCCAAGCCGCATTCGCGTCCCACGGCACAGTCCGATTCTTGCCCAAGGGCGCCGACGTGGCGCTGGAGGGCGGCTCGCTGCAATTGACCCTGGTGCGCGCCAACGTCCTGCGCGTGCACTTTCTGCCGGACGGCCATGCTTCGCCGCCCGCGCTGCTGATGTCCCCGCGCGCGCCCCGGGCTGCGGCCGGCCCGGTCAGCGTTCGACGAAGCGGCAACCAAATCATTCTCGAGAGCCGTGCGATGCGCGCGGTATTCAACCGCGGCACGGACTCGCTGCGCGTCTTTCGCGCGCACGGCCCGGCCGCCATCCTGAGCCAGAGCGATCTCTCGAGCCTTGCGCACCGCACGCTGGCCTTGCACTTCGCGCCGAAGACAGCGGCATTGTACGGTGTCCACGGCTTCGATGCGTTTCAGCCGGCGCGTTCGGGCCTGTTGCGCAGCGGCCGGCAGCTGGCCACCGCCGGTTCTCAGGGCGACGCCGGGGCGCCGCTGGTCTGGAGCACCGCGGGCTTCGCCGTCCTGGTGGACAGCCAGAAGACCCTCTTTGATCTCACGCCCGGCAGCATCGAGGTGCTGCGCGAGACCCGCCCCGACCTCGACTATTACCTGATCCTCGGCGGACCGAAGCGGATCTTCTCGGCCCTGGGCGTGCTCACCGGCCACGCGCCGATGTTTCCAAAATGGTCATTCGGCTTCATCAACAGCCAGTGGGGCATCAACGAAGGGGAGCTGCTGCGCATCATCCATCGCTACCGCGCGCTGCACATTCCGATCGACGGCTTCGCGCTCGACTTCGACTGGAAAGCCTGGGGGAAGAATCATTACGGGGAGTTCCGATGGAACCGCAGGAAATTCCCCGACGGTCCAAGCGGCAAGCTCGACCGCGAGCTCACCGCCCTCGGCATTCACCTGATCGGCATCATGAAGCCGCGCATCCACGTGAACACGGTCGAGGGGCGCTACGCCACCACGCATCACCTGTGGATGCCCGGGGAGAAGGCGAGCATCGACTACTTCTCGCACAAGCCGGTCAAGACGCTCGATTTCGACAAGCCGGCGACCCGCAGGTGGTTCTTCAACCCGGTGCTGCGTCACAGCTTCGAGACCGGCATCGTGGGCTGGTGGAACGACGAGGACGACGAGAGCGGGGATGACACTCAGTTCTTCAACATGGAGCGGGCCCTGTACGACGGCCAGCGCGAGTACTTCAAAGACCGCGTGTGGTCGCTGAACCGCAACTTCTGGCTCGGCGCGCAGCGCTACGCCTACGGCCTGTGGTCCGGGGACATCCACAGCGGCTTTGCCAGCATGGCCGCGCAACGCCAGCGGATGCTCAGCGCCATCGACGTCGGGGAGATGTGGTGGGGCATGGACGGTGGGGGGTTCCACGGCCACCCCTCGGGCGAGAACTACGCCCGCTGGCTCGAGTTCGACGCCTTTACGCCGATCTGCCGCGTGCACGGCAGCTACCTGCAGCGTCGCCAGCCCTGGATCTATGGCCAGACTGCGGCGCGCGCGGCCACCGCGGCGCTCGATCTGCGCTACCGGCTGTTGCCGTACATTTACTCCTACGCGTGGCAGGACCATGTCTCGGGCGTCGGTCTCGTCCGCCCGCTGACATTCTCTTGGCCGCACGATCGGCGCGTGCGCAACGACTACAGCGCCTGGATGTTCGGCAAATGGCTGCTCGTCTCGCCGGTCGTGCATCGACACCAGCGCGTCAAGCACCTGTATCTGCCGCCGGGCACCTGGACGAACTTCTTTACCGGCAAGGTCTACCGTGGCGGCAGGACCTACGCCCTCTCGCTCGACTACAAGACCTGGATGGACATCCCGCTGTTCGTCCGCCAGGGAGCCATCGTCCCCACCCAACCCCTGATGCAGTACGTCGGACAGCATCCGGTGACCGCCCTTACGGTCGAGGTGTTCCCGGCCAAACGGGCGACGCACTTCGACTATTACGACGACAATGGCGAGACCTACGCCTACGAAAAGGGACAGTACTTCCTGCAGCGCCTGGGCACGCAGGCGCGCGGCCGTACGGTCCTTCTGACTCTCGGCACGGTCCGCGGAACGTACAGGCCCGCGCTGCGGCGCTACCTGTTCGTCCTGCACCGGGTCCAGGCCCGTACTGTCAGCGTCAATGGACACGCATTGAAGCCCGCGTCCGGCCTGGCGGCGCTCAATGGCTGCAGGGCGGTCTGTTGGGCGCGCGGACACAACCATGTCGCCGCCCTCACCTTCGTCGATCTGCCCGCCGCCAAGGCCTACCGCGTGACCATCAGCGAGGCGAGCCGCGGGTCCGACTGATTAAAGCTCCCCACGCGGCCGGTCCGGGGGTCCGAACCGGGAGTGGGCGCAGGGATCATCCGGGTCAACCGGAGCTGAGCCGACACAGAGCGGTACGTGCCCGACCATGACGACCGGGAGGGAGAGCGATGGATGGCCAACCATGAGGGGTCATGACCGATGAATAGTCAACTTCGCTGTCTGGGCATCCGGGCATGCCGCCGGGCGCCCTGGTTCCCGCTCATTCTGCTGGCCGCCGTGCTGCTGGGCGCCGCCGGTCGGGCCCAAGCCTGCGCAAACAACAACAACATCCATTGGCGTGAGATTTTCCACGATCAGGGGCCGATGTTCGACAGCAATCCGGAGCCTGCCGCCAATTCGGCCGTCACCCTGACCCTGAGGGTCTGCTATCACGACATCACCAGTGCGAACATCGTCTACTACAATCACGCCACCGGCGCGGTGACCTGGGTGCCGATGAGCTGGGCATCAACCGATCCGACCGGCCAGTTCGACTACTGGCAGGGTACGATCGGCGATGTGGGCAGCTCGGAGCTGCAATACTGGTTTCAGATCAACGACGGCACGGCTACGGCCTGGTACAACGCGGCCGGCGTCAGCTCCACGGAGCCGGCATCCGCCAATGCCGACAATTTCTACATCATCCCGGGCTTCAAGACGCCGGCCTGGATGAAGAACGGCGTGATGTACGAGATCTTCGTCGATCGTTTCTACGACGGCAATCCAGGCAACGACGCGACCAGCGGGCAGTACACCTATGAGGGCTGCGCCACGGAGCAGCATGCCTGGGGCGCCAGCGTCTACGCGACGGTGCCCGGGTGCAACAGCGAGGTGTTCTTCGGCGGCGACCTCGCCGGCATCGATCAGAAGCTCGGCTACATCAAGCAGACGCTGGGGGCGAACATCCTGTATCTCACCCCGATATTCGAGTCGCCCACCAATCACAAATACGACACGACCAACTACTACGAGGTCGATCCGGCGTTCGGCACGGCGAGTGACCTGGAGAAGCTGATCCAGGACGTGCACAGCGACACCAATGGGCCGAAGGGCTACATCATCCTGGACGGGGTCTTCAACCACACCGGCGACACCAATTGCTGGTTCGGCAGGGCCACCTATGGAACGCTCAAGTGCTCGGTGGTCGGCGCCTACCAGTCGCAGTCGAGCCCGTACTATTCCTGGTACACGTTCCAGAGCTGGCCGGACAGTTACTCGAGCTTCGACAACTCAGTGCCCAGCATGCCGAAGCTGAACTATGGGGCGAGCGGCTCGGCGGTGAGAGAGCAGATCTACGCCGGGCCGGGCTCGGTGGTGCAGACCTATCTGAAGGCGCCGTACGGCATCGACGGGTGGCGGCTCGATTCGGCGCAGATGCTCGACGCGGACGGTAACGGCGGCAGCGACGCCACCAATCACCAGATCATGGAACAGTTGCGAACGGCGGTGCTGTCGGTCAATCCGAACGCCGAGATCCTCGGGGAATTCTGGGGCGATCCGGCGCCGTGGCTGGATCAAGGCAATCAGTGGGACGGGGCGATGAACTACAACGGGTTTACCGATCCGCTCTCCGAATGGCTCTGTGGCGTCGATGAGAGCGGTAAGACCGCATCGATCGATGTGACACGATTCGACAGCTGGCTGCGCGGCGCACGGGCTGACCTGCCGGTGAACGCGCAGGAGACGATGACCAACGAGCTGGGGACGCACGACACACCGCGCTTTACGACCCGCTGCGGTGACGACCTGGCGAAGACCGAGCTCGCCATGATTTTTCAATTCACCTACATCGGCACGCCCACCATCTATTACGGCGACGAGTACGGGATGCACGGAGCCAATGATCCGGACGACCGGCGCACTTTCGATTGGTCGAAGGCGATGCTTTCCGATCCGCCGGTCGCGCTGGCACACAAGCTCATCTCGATTCGGCGTCAGTATCCGGCGCTGCGGACAGGATCGTTCATGACCCTGATCACTGATAACACTAATGACGTGTATGCGTATGGTCGCTTCGATTCGAAAAATCGCATCGCGGTCGTGCTGAATGCCGATGCCAGCGCGCACAGCGTCACGGTGGCCGTGTGGCAGCTCAGCATGACCAACGGCTCGACGCTGACGGATCTGCTTTCGGGGTCCGCATACACTGTCGACAATGGTAATGTCACGGTGACCGTCCCGGCCGACTCTGGAGTCATCCTCGAGCAATGAACCACGATACCCGATCGGCGCGACTGCGCCAGGGCATGCCGGGCGTGAGCCGTGCCATCGTGTGCGCCATCGTGTGCGCCGGCGCATGCGTTGCCCTCGCCGCATCGGCGGGGGCGGCGGCGACGCCCGCGTCATCCGGCAATTGGCACACCACGCTCACATGGCGGGGCCGCGAGGCGCGCGTCGCCCGGCTGCCCGGCGGCGGTTACCTGCTGCGCTCCCCGGCGCGCAGGCGCACCATCCGGCCGCAGCGCGATCGGGCCCATACGGCCAGCCTGTTGTTCGATGCGCTGTTCGCAATGGCGCAGTCGGATCTGCGCAAGGACTCCGTGAGCACCATCCATGATCCGGCCTTCGATCACGACAGGCCCATCCCCTGCCGCTGCTTCATTGCGGGCAAGGACTGGCCGTTCGCGTGGACGCGCGACCTGTCCTATTCCACCGAGCTCACGCTATGGCGGTTCGATCCGAGGCGTGCACGCACGTCGCTGCTGTTCAAACTCTCGCCGGTGCGCGCAAGCGGTGTGCGGCCGGGACTGTACGTCATGGAGGACACCGGATCGGGCGGCAGCTGGCCGGTCAGCACCGATCGGGTCGTATGGTTTCTCGGTGCGCGGCATCTGCTCGGCAACCGTCACTTCGCCGCCACGGTCTACCAGGCGTTGCAGGACAATCTGGCGCAGGATCGACGCTACACCTTCGATCCGCAGGTCGGCCTGTATCGCGGCGAGACGTCGTTCCTCGACTGGCGCCAGCAGTCCTATCCGGACTGGACTGCGCGCAACGTGGTGTTCATTGCGCAGTCATTCTCGCTGTCGACGAACGTACTGCATTACGAGGCGCTGCGCCTGGCCGCCTCGATGTCGCGCCAACGAGGGCACGCGGTGCGCGCGCGGCGCTACGGGGCGCAGGCCGCGGCGCTGAAGCGGGCCATCAACCGCCGCTTCTGGCAGCCCAGGCAGGGCCTGTACATGAGCTACATCGGCGGGCGGGTGCATCCGGCACCGTACGATGCGTACGACCTGCTCGGCCTGGATCTGGCGATCACCAGCGGCGTGGCCTCGCCGGCTCGTGCGCGGCACGCGCTCGCGCGCTATCCGACCTGGCCGGCCGGCAGCCCGGTGATCTGGCCGGAGCGGCGGGATCAGCCCATCTACCATAATCGGGCGATCTGGCCGTTCGTCAGCGAGTTCACTCTGCGCGCCGCGCGCCGGGCCCAGGATGTGCCGCTGATCGCCCACGAGTTGCGTTCACTGATGCGCGGCGCGGCGCTTGCCGGCTCGAACATGGAGAATTTTTCCCTGCTCGCGCAGTCGACGCATGTGCCCGGCCGGCTCGGCGGCCCGGTGGTCGACTCGCGCCGGCAGCTCTGGTCGGTGGCCGGGTATCTCGACATGGTGGTGCGCGGGGTATTCGGTGTGCGCGATGACGATCAAGTCCGTCCGGAGCTGCCCGCCTCGCTGGTGCCGATGCTCTTCGGCACCCATCGGACTATCAGCTTGAGCTTGGCTGCGCGGCGCATCGTGCTGGAGCGGCCCTCGCGCATCGAGGGCAATCTGCTGGTCGCCGGGACGGTCCGGCGGCAGGGCCGCATCACCCGGGTTCAGCTCGTGAGCCGCCGCATCGCCTCTGCTGCGCTGCGGCTGCACGCGCCGATGTACCTGCCGGCCACGCCGCCGGCGCCCGTGGTGACCGCGGACGGGGCGCACTGGCGTGTCGAATCGGCGGTTCCGGGCACTCTGTACGTCAACGGACGGCCTTGGGGGCCGATCTCGGGGCAGATTTCGGTCGCACGGCGCGACGGGCTGCAGTGTTTCAACGTCACCGCCCTGGGCGCGGACGGCCTGCGGTCGCTGCACAGCCGCTCGCGCTGTGTCGGCCCGGTGAGCACGGTGGACTCGGCCTGGCCGCGCCGCTGGACCGCCCCGCACACGGGGGTGTATCTAGCCTGGGTGGACTACGACAATGATCATGGCCCGATCAACACCGGAATCACCGCCGCGGTGCGGCGCATGGTCGTCCGCTGCGGCGGCGAAGCCGTGCAGCGCAGTCCGCTGGTCATGCCGCAAAGCGACGGTGTGCAAGCCTCCACGGTCGTTCGGTTCCGCGCGCACGCGCACGCCCGTTGCGCTTTCAGTCTCGCCAGCGGGTTCAACATGAGCGATCTGGCGCACTACGCGTACTACACCGGTGGCCAGGGTGGGACCACGGGCCCCGTCAACAGCGCGCACATCGAGGGTCTGCGCATCGCGCCGCTCGCGCAGGAGCGCCGGAGATGAGCGGCAAGCCCGAGCTGTCGATCCGTCAGATTCTCAATATGTCGGTCGGCTTTCTCGGGATTCAATTCGCCTTCGGGCTGCAGAACGCCAACGTCAGCCGCATTTTCCAGACACTCGGAGCGCACCTGGCGGAGATTCCCGCGCTGTGGATCGCCGCGCCGCTCACCGGGCTGCTGGTGCAGCCGGTCATCGGCTATGCCTCAGACCGCACCTGGGGGCGATTCGGGCGGCGCCGGCCGTACTTCCTCGCCGGCGCGATGCTCACCACCGTAGCGCTGCTCATCATGCCGGACTCCCCGGCGCTGTGGGTCGCCGCGGTGATGCTGTGGATGATGGATGCCTCGGTGAACATCTCCATGGAGCCTTTTCGCGCCTTCGTCGCCGACCAGCTGCCGGCCGGACAACGGCCGCTCGGCTTTGCGCTTCAGACCCTGTTCATCGGCCTCGGCGCGGTGCTGTCCTCGGTACTGCCCTGGGTGTTGGCACGCTTCGGTGTCGCCAACGTCGCTCCCCGGGGGGAAATTCCCGCCACAGTGCGGATGTCATTCTACGCCGGCGGCGTCGTGCTGATGGCGGCGGTGCTGTGGACGGTGCTGACCACGCGCGAATATCCGCCGGAGCGGCTGCGCGGGTTCGCCGATTCGCCGCCGGTGCGCCGCCTGTTGGATGTCTCGCGCGCCTGGCGGCCCGGTGTGCTGCTGCTCGCGCTCGGCGCGACCGGCGTTGTCCTGATCCGCCACTTCGCGCTCGACCGGCAGCTGTATCTGCTTGCCGGCGGCTTGGCCGTGGGGGGAGCGCTGTTCTCATGGCTGAGCCGCTCGCGCAGCCACGGCATGGTCCGCCAGGTGATGGCGGATCTGTACGGCATGCCGCAGGCGATGCGGCGCCTCGCGTGGGTGCAGTTCTTTTCGTGGTTCGCCATGTTCTCCCTGTGGATCTACACGACCCCGGCGGTCACCGCGGTGCAGTTCGGCAGCAGCAATCCGCTCTCGAGCGCCTACAACGCAGGCGCCAACTGGGTGGACGTGCTCTTCGGCGCGTACAACGGTTTCGCGGTTCTGGCCGCGCTCCTCATCCCGCAGATGGTGCGCCGGGCCGGCGTGCGCTGGACGCATGTCATCAATCTGACCGCCGCCGCCGCCGGGCTCGTCTCCTTCGTGTGGGTCCGCGATCCGCACTGGCTGCTGCTGTCGATGGTCGGCGTCGGCTTCGGATGGGCGTCGATTCTCTCGCTCCCGTATACGCTCCTCGCCGACCATCTGCCGGCTGAGAAAATGGGCATCTACATGGGGATCTTCAACTTCTTCATCGTCATCCCGCAGCTGCTCGCCGCGAGCGTGCTCGGAGTGCTGCTCGAGGCGTTGTTCCATGACCGCGCGGTCTTCGGCCTGGCGCTCGGGGGAGTGAGCCTGGCGCTGGCGGGTCTGTGCACGGTGCGCGTCGCCGAGCCGAGCGCGGGCGTGCTCGCCGCGGCTCCCGCGCCGCAAGGCTAGACCCATCCGGATCGGCCGCTCGGGCGGCCGATGAGGTATGCTTCCCGCATGCTGATCGAGCGCATTTGGTCGGGCAACGCGTACCGCAATTTTCATTACCTGATCGCCTGTCCCGAGACCGGCGAGGCGCTGGCGGTCGATCCGCTGGAGTGGCGCCTGTGCCTCGCGGCGGCGCGCCAGCGGGGCTGGACCATCACCCGCATCCTCAATACGCACGAGCATGCGGATCACGTCGGCGGCAACGCGGGCCTGGTCGGGGCGACCGGGGCCAAGGTCCTGGCGCACGCGGCCGCGGCGAGCCGCATCGGAGGCGTTGACCAGGGGCTCTCCGAGGGCGACGTGATCCGGTTCGGGCGAGTCGAGCTCGAGTGCCTGGATACCCCGGGACACACGATGGCGCACGTGTGCGTGCTGGCGCACGACGAGCAGCCGGCGCTGCTCTGCGGCGACACGTTGTTCAACGCCGGCGCGGGCAACTGTCACAACGGAGGCGATCCGCAGCAGCTCTACCAGACCTTCGTCACGCGCCTCGCGAGGCTTCCCGATGAGACCCGGGTGTTTCCGGGTCACGAGTACTTCGTGCGCAACCTGCAGTTCACCCTGGACCGCGAGCCCGATAATGGCGCCGCCCGAGCCCTGCTCGACTCGGTGCGCCAGGACGACCCGGCCGCCGTGCCCGTGACCACTCTCGGCGAGGAGAAGCGCATCAACACCTTCTTCCGCCTGGCCAGCCCCACGGTGATCGCCCGCCTCGGCGCGGCGTTCCCCGACCTCGGGGAGCACCCGGACGCACGCACCGTGTTCGTGAAACTGCGGGAGCTCAGGAACCGCTGGTAGCCGGCATGAGCCTGGCGGCAGGCCTGGGCGGCCGGGCCTCTGAGGCTCGCCCACGGTGGAGCGGGCGGCCCGGGAAATCGTCCGAATTCACATCGGCCGCGTGGGCGGCGGGAAGTTGGTCGGCGCGCCCGCCCGCAAAATCACCGGGAGCGAGTGTAGAATGCGCGCTCAATGACCCTCGATCCCATCCTCGATCCCATCCTCGAGCCCCTCAACGAGGCCCAGCGCGCCGCGGTCACCGCGCCTCTCGCCCCCGTGCTGGTGCTGGCCGGCGCCGGCAGCGGCAAGACGCGCGTGCTCACACACCGCATCGCCTGGCTGATCGAGGCGGAGGGAGCCTCGCCGCATTCCATCCTGGCGGTGACCTTCACCAACAAGGCGGCCGGCCAGATGCGCACGCGCGTCGAGCACCTGCTCGGCACGCCGCCCGGGGCGCTGTGGATCGGCACCTTTCACGGCATCGCGCACCGGCTGCTGAGGCGCCACTGGCGCGAAGCCGGCCTCTCGGAGAGCTTCCAGATCCTCGACTCCGAGGATCAGCAGCGCCTCATCAAGAAGCTGCTCAAGGCCCAGCAGCTCGATGAGTCGCGCTGGGCGCCCCGAGAGGTGCAATGGTTCATCAATTCCAACAAGGACGAGGGGCGCCGGACGAAGGATCTCAAGGCCGGCAACGACCCGGTCCGCGCGCAGATGATCCGCCTGTACGGGCAATACGAGGAGGTGTGCGCTCGCAACGGCGTGGTCGATTTCGCCGAGCTGCTGCTGCGCGCCTTCGAGCTCTGGCGCGACCAGCCGGCGCTGCTCGAGCATTACCGCCAACGCTTCCGCCACGTGCTGGTCGATGAGTTCCAGGATACCAACACCATCCAGTACGCCTGGCTGCGGCTGATCGCCGGTCCCGACGGGCATCCATACGTCGTCGGGGACGACGACCAGTCGGTCTATCGGTGGCGCGGCGCTCGCGTCGAGAACCTGCAGCAGTTTCAGCGCGACTTCGCCGGCGCGAAGCTCTACCGCCTGGAGCAGAACTACCGCTCCACCGGCACAATCCTGGCCGCCGCCAACGGCCTCATCGCCAACAATTCGGGCAGGCTGGGCAAGACGCTGTGGACCAGCGGCGAGCGCGGAGAGCCCGTACGCCTGTACGCCGCGTTCAATGAGCGCGACGAGGCGGAGTTTGTCAGTCACCGCATCCGCGACCACGTGGCGCATGGCGGAGCTCGCCGCGACATCGCGGTCCTTTACCGCTCCAACGCCCAGTCGCGCGTGTTCGAAGAGACGTTCCTCTCCGCGCGCATTCCCTACCGCGTCTACGGCGGCCTGAGGTTCTTCGAGCGGGCGGAGATCAAGGACGCGCTGGCGTACCTGCGGCTGCTGGTGAACCGGCGCGACGACGGCTCGTTCGAGCGGATCGTGAATCTGCCGACCCGCGGCATCGGCGCAAAGAGCCTGGATACGATACGCGAGGCGGCTAGGAGCGCGGGCAGCTCGCTATGGGAGGCGGCCGGCGGCTGTCTCGGCTCGACGCTCGGACCGAAGGCGTCGGGGGCGCTGCAGGGGTTCATGGAGCTCATCGAGCGCCTCGCGGCCGAAGTGTCCGGACTTCCCCTGCACGAGCAGGTCGACCGCATGCTCGCCTCGAGCGGCCTGATCGAATTCCACAAGCGCGAGAAGGCCGACCGCGGCGAGGCCCGGGTGGAGAACCTCGAGGAGCTCGTGAGCGCCGCCCGCGGCTTCAGCGCCGAGGGCGCCGACACCGAGCTGCCGCCGCTCGAGGCGTTCCTCGCGCACGCGGCGCTGGAGTCCGGCGAAGGGCAGGCTGACGCCTGGGAGGACTGCGTGCAGATGATGACGCTGCACACCGCCAAGGGCCTGGAATTTCCCATCGTGTTTCTCTGCGGCATGGAGGACGGGTTATTTCCCCACCAGCGCTCGATCGGCGATCTCGACGGCCTGGAAGAGGAGCGCCGGCTCTGTTACGTCGGCATGACCCGCGCCATGAAGCAGCTCTACCTGACCTACGCCGAGCAGCGCCGCCTGCACGGCATCGACAGTTACAGCCAGCCCTCGCGCTTCATCAAGGAGACCCCGCAAGAGCTGCTCGAGGAGATTCGACCCCGGATTCAGGTGACGCGGCCCGCCTTTGGCGCGACCCGTGCCGGCGGCTCTGCCTGGCGACAGGGCTCCCAGCCGCGACATCCCGGGGGTGGCCACGGAGCTTCGCGCCTGGCCCGCCTGCACCGCGATCCGGACGTGCCTGGCATCCATCTCGGGGCGCGGGTGCGTCACGGCAAGTTCGGCGAGGGCGTCATCCTCAGCCTCGAGGGGTCCGGTCCTCAGGCCCGCGTGCAGGTCAACTTCGAGCGGCAGGGGACGAAGTGGCTGGTCGTGCAGTACGCCAACCTGGAGCCGTTGTAGATCAATGAAGATACTCATCCTCGGCGCCGGCCAGGTGGGCCGCACGGTGGCGCGGCATTTCTCGCGCGAGGAAGCGAACGACGTCACCGTCGTCGACATCGACGAGGACGTGCTGCGCGACCTGCAGGACCGGTTCGACGTGCACACCGTGGCCGGCAATGCCGCCCACCCGGCGGTGCTGCAGGCCGCGGGTGCGGCCGAATCCGACATCCTGGTCGCTCTGACCAACAGCGATGAGGTCAACATGGTGGCGTGCGAGGTGGCCTTCTGGCTGTTCCGTACGCCCACCAAGATCGCGCGCATCCGTTCCGCCGAATATGCCGCAAAGCCGCAGCTGTTCGGCGAGCAGGCCATCGCGGTCGACGTGCTCATCAGCCCCGAGCAGCTGGTGACCGAATATCTCGAGCGGCTGATCCACCATCCGGGCGCGCTGCAAGTGCTCGAGTTCGCCGCCGGCAGGGTGTGCCTCGCCGGCGCGCGCGCCGAGGGGGGCGGGGTGTTGATCGGGCACAGCCTGCGCGAGCTGCCCGATCATGTGGCGGACGGCGAGGCTCGCGTGGTGGCGATCTATCGAGGCGGGCGCAGCGTTCTCGCCGAAGGCGACACGATCATAGAGGAGGGCGACGAGGTGTTCTTCCTTGCCGCCCCCGGCGACGTCCACCGCATCATCGGCGTGCTGCGCAGGGAGAACACGCGCGTGCGCCGTGTGATCATCGCCGGCGGGGGCAGCATCGGGCTGCGGCTCGCCCGCGCGCTCGAACACACCGCCCAGGTCAAGCTGATCGAGCATGACGTGCGGCGTGCCCGGCTGGTGTCCGAGCAGCTGGAGAACACCATCGTGCTGGCGGGGGACGCGTCCGATGAGGAGCTGCTCATCGAGGAGAACATAGACAGCGTCGACGTGTTTGCGGCGGTCACCAATTCCGAAGAGGCCAACATACTGTCCGCCATGCTCGCCAAGCGGCTCGGCGCGCGCAAGGTCATGGCCCTGGTCAACAAGCCTTCCTATGTGGACCTCATCGAGAGCGGCAGCATCGACGTGGCGATCGCCCCGCAGATCATCACCATCGGCTCGCTTCTTGCCCATGTCAGGCGGGGCGAGCTGGTGCGGGTGCATTCGCTGCGCCGCGGCGCCGCGGAGGCCATCGAGGCGATCGCCCGGGGCGAGGAAGGCAGCTCGCGGGTGGTAGGCCGCCAGGTCTGTGAGCTCGAGCTGCCCGAGGGGGCCGCCATCGGGGCCCTCGTGCGCGGCGAGCAGGTGATCGTTGCGCACCACGACACGCGGATTCAGTCGAACGATCACGTGATCCTCTTCCTGCCCGACAGGCGTCACATCGACGCGATTGAGCGTCTGTTCATGCGGGCGGCGCCTTAGCCGCGGCCAAGGGAGGGGAGCGCATGCTCGGAGTGACGTACTTACTCGGGCTCATCCTGGCCGCATTCGGCCTGGTGTATCTGCTGCCGATCGGCTGCTCGCTCATCAATGCAGACGGCCTGTGGCCGATCTTTCTGCTGTGCGCAGCGGCGACATCGGCGACGGGACTGCTGCTGGCCGCCTCCACCTACCGCCACCGCCGGGAACTGAAGCCGCGCGACGGCTTCATGCTGGTGACGCTCGGCTGGGTCCTGCTGCCCGCCTCCGCCACGTTGCCGCTGTTGCTGGCCATGCCGGGACTGACCTTCACGCGGGCACTGTTCGAGACCATGTCCGGCCTCACGACCACCGGCTCGACCGTGCTCACCGGCCTCGGCTCGCTCGCGCCGTCGCTGAATTTCTGGCGCGAATCGCTGACCTGGGTCGGCGGTCTGACCGGCATCGTGGTGGCCATGGGCGTCATGCCGCTGCTCGGGATCGGTGGCATGCAGCTGTACAAGGCCGATGCGCCCGGGCCGGTCAAGGACGAGAGGCTCGAGCCGCGCATCACCGAGGCTGCCCGCTCCGTCTGGCTGGTCTACATGCTGCTCACCGCGGCCGGCATCGCGGGACTGCGGTTCTCGGGCATGAGCTGGTTCGATGCGGTCTGCCACGCGTTCTCGGCGGTCTCCCTCGGCGGGTTCTCGACGCATGACGCGGGGGTCGCCTATTTTCATTCCGCGGCGGTCGAGGTCGTGCTGATGATGTTGATGCTGGCGGCGTCGATCAATTTCACCCGCCATTTCGTGGCGCTGCGGCGGATGACCTTGAAGCCTTACGGCAACGACCCGGAGCTCAAGGCCATGGCCATGGTGCTCGTGATCAGCGTCGCCGTCATCGCGGTGCTGCTCACCGCCGACCACGTGTACCCGACGTTCAATACCTCGCTGCGCTATGCGGCCTTCAACGTCATTTCGATGGCGACCACCACCGGCTGGGTGGCGACCGGACACGCCCCGTACAGACTCTGGCCGATGTTCGCGCCCATCTGGATGCTGTTCCTGTCCGGAATCATCTGCAGCACCGGCACGTCGGGCGGCGGCATCAAGATGTTCCGCACGCTGGTGCTGGTCAGGCAGACCGGCAGGGAGCTGAAGCTCCTGGTGCACCCCAGCGCGGTGGCGCCCGTGCGCATCGGCGGCCGTTCGATCCCGCAGCGCGCCGCGAACGCGGTCCTGGCGTTCATCTTTCTTTACTTCATGGCGGTCGCGCTGCTGCTCTTCTCCATGCTGCTGACCGGCATGGGCTTCGACACCGCCTTCCGCGTGGTGGTCGCATCGGTCAACAACACGGCCTACGGTCTGCCCGGCCGGACCGGGTGGAACCTGCACGCCTTGAGCGCCGCGCAGACCTGGATCTGCACGGTGGCGATGCTGCTCGGGAGGCTGGAGATCTTCAGTGTGATCGTGCTGTTCACGCGCACTTTCTGGCGGAAATGACCGCTAGGGATTCTCGCCGCTCAGGCCCAGCCCCCGGCTGTACGTGACGTCCATGGCGTTGTCGCACCAGCCCGTGACCCGCGGCTTGACGAGGCGCTTCGCCGGGTCGGGCTCGGCCTCGGCGCGCAGCCCCGCGGCGAGTGCGTGCAGGCGGTCAGCTCCGCCCCCGTGCCAGCACGGCCGCGCCCCCGCGGAGCGCGTGCCTCACGGGCTCAGCCGGTGGGCGTTGATCCGATCACGCAGTGCCAGTGCCGCCGTCCGGGCCGCGGAGGCGAAGTCATCGCCGCCCGAGGCATAGAGAATCCCCCGCGAGGAGCTGATCACGAGCCCCGTGCCCGCGCTCGTTTGTCCGCTGCGCACGGCTTGGGCCACATCCCCGCCCTGCGCGCCGACGCCGGGCACGAGCAGCGGCATGTCGCCGACGATGGCCCGCACCTCGGCAAGCTCCGCGGGGTAGGTCGCCCCGACCACCAGCATGACGTTGCCGCGGGAGTTCCACCGCCGGGCCGCGAGCTCCGCCACCGCGTGATACAAGCGACGCCCGGAGTCGACGACGAGGTCCTGCAGGTCGCGAGCCCCGGCATTGGAGGTGCGGCAGAGAACGATCACGCCCCGGTCCTCGTACTCGAGGAAAGGCTCGAGCGAGTCACCGCCGAGGTACGGGTTGACCGTCACCGCATCGGCGCCGTAGCGCTCGAAGGCCTCGATGGCGTAGCGCTCGGCCGTGTTGCCCACATCGCCGCGCTTGGAGTCGAGGATCACCGGAATGCCCGGGTAGGCGCTGTGGATGTACTCGATCGTGCGTTGCAGCTGGTCCTCGGCCTCATACGCGGCGTAGTGGGCGAACTGAGGCTTATAGGCGCAAGCCAGGTCGGCCGTGGCGTCGATGATCGCCTTGTTGAACTGGAAGATGGGAGAGGCCTGCTCGGCCACCTGGGCCGGGAATCGCTCGATCTCCGGATCGAGTCCCACGCACACCAGCGAGCCGCTGCGCTGCCAGCTGTCCTCGAGCCGGCTCAGGAAGGCGTTGCGAGGCCCCGCCTCGTGTGCCTCCCCGGGGGCGCTTTGCGGTCCGGACGCCCGGCCTCCTGCCTCGCGGCCCGCCTCTTCGCCCCGCCCGTCGGACCGGGTGTCGCCGTCCGAAATCGTTCCAGACGAATTTGTCATGCGCGCCCGCCGGCGGCCAATCGGCGTTTCTTCATGTGAACCAACAGCAAGGTGACGGCGGCGGGCGTCACGCCCGGCACGCGGCTCGCCTGCCCGACCGTGGCCGGACGATACTCGGTGAGCCGGGCGCGCGCCTCGTGTGAGAGTCCGCTCACCTGGGCGTAGTCGATGTCTTCGGGCAATCGGGTCTCCTCGTTGTGGCGCTGGCGGTCGATTTCTTCGTGCTGGCGCTCGATGTAGCCGGCGTACTTCGCCCGTGCCTCCACCTGAAGCCGCACCTGGGCGGGCAGGCGGTCGTCGATCCCGGCGCCCGTGCCCGCCCCGGCGACTTCCACCAGCGCCTCGTGGCCGACTTCCGGGCGCCGCAACAGCTCGAACGCCGATAGGTCGCGGCCCAGTGGTCCGCCCAGCACGCGCTCGCACCAGCTTTCGCTGATGCCCTCGGGCCGCAGCCTCACGCTCCGCAGTCGCTCGACTTCACGATCGACCAGGCGCCGCTTGGCTTCGAACAGCCGCCAGCGCTCATCGTCCACCAGGCCGAGCTCGCGCCCGATGGGCGTCAGCCGCTCATCGGCGTTGTCTTCCCGCAGCAGCAGCCGGTGCTCGGCGCGGCTGGTGAACATGCGGTACGGCTCGCGGGTGCCGCGGGTGACCAGATCGTCGACGAGCACGCCCAGATAAGCGTCGCTGCGCTTCGGTACCCACGCGTCGCGGCCGCGGGCGGCGAGTGCGGCGTTCATGCCGGCGAGCAGTCCCTGGGCCGCGGCTTCCTCGTAGCCGGTAGTGCCGTTGATCTGACCCGCGTAGTACAGCCCGCGCAGTACGCGGGTCTCGAGCGAGGGGTGCAGACCGCGGGGGTCGAAGTAGTCGTATTCGATCGCATAGCCGGGGCGTGTCAGGTGCGCGTTCTCGAAGCCGGGAATGCTGCGCACCAGCGCATACTGCACGTCGAACGGCAGGCTGGTGGAAATGCCGTTCGGATAGATCTCGTGCGTGGCGAGCCCTTCGGGCTCGACGAAGATCTGGTGCGAAGTCCGGTCGGCGAAGCGGAAGACCTTGTCCTCGATGGACGGGCAGTAGCGCGGGCCCACGCCCTCGATCGCGCCGGTGAACATCGGCGAGCGGTCGGTTGCCGCCCGGATGAGCTCGTGAGTGCGCTCGTTGGTGTGGGTGATGAAGCAGTCCACCTGTCGCGGGTGCTCACTCGCGCGTCCCAGGAAGGAGAACACAGGCGGTGGATCATCGCTCGCCTGGCGCGTCATGACGGAGTAATCGAGCGTGCGTCCGTCGAGGCGCGGCGGAGTGCCGGTCTTCAGCCGGCCGACGCGCACCGGCAGTTCCCGCAGGCGCGCGGCCAGGCGGTTCGAGGGCGGATCGCCGGCGCGGCCCCCGGCATAGTTGTCCAAGCCGACGTGGATTCGTCCGCCGAGGAAGGTGCCCACGGTGAGCACCACGTACGGGGCTTCGAAGACGATCCCGGTGACGGTGACGACCCCTTTGACGCTCTCGCCCTCGACTTTGAGGTCCGCCGCTTCCTGCTGAAACACCGACAGGTGCGGCTCGCTCTCCAGTGCCGCTCGGATCGCCTGGCGGTACAGCTGGCGGTCGGCCTGAGCCCGCGTGGCGCGTACCGCCGGGCCCTTGCTCGCGTTCAGCGTCCGGAACTGGATGCCCGCGCGGTCGGTGGCAAGCGCCATCGCGCCGCCGAGGGCGTCGATCTCACGCACGAGGTGGCCTTTGCCGATGCCGCCGATGGCCGGATTGCAGCTCATCTGGCCCAGGGTCTCGATGCTGTGGGTCAGCAGCAGCGTGCGCGCGCCGATGCGGGCCGCAGCCAACGCCGCTTCCGTGCCGGCATGGCCGCCGCCGATGACGATGACGTCGAAGCGGTGGGTGAAACGCATGCCGTATTGTAGCGGCCCGAAGCGCTCCCGGTGCCTGGGCGGCCCGGCGAGCCCAAGCAGCGCGGCCGGGGACCTTGCCTTAAGATGAGTGCCGTGCGTAAAGCCACCGTCCTGCTGAGCCTGGGGCTCGCCGCCGTGAGCGCGGCGTGCCACGCCGCGCCGGCGCATCGGCCGCTGCGGCTCGAGCCTTGCGAGCTGCGCTCCGCCGGCGGCCTGAGCCTGGTGAAGGCCGAGTGCGGGCATCTTTCGGTGCCGGAGGACCCCGCCCGGCCCGCCGCGCGGCAGATCAGCCTCGCCGTGGCCGTGGTGCCGGCGATCAGCACGGTCTCACGGCCCGACCCGCTGGTCGTCCTGGCCGGAGGTCCCGGTGAGGCCGCGACCGCCTTCTATGCGAGTATCGCGCCCGCGTTTGCCCTGATCCACCGCGACCGCGCCATCGTCCTGGTCGACCAGCGCGGCACGGGCGGATCCAATGCCCTCGAGTGTGGCCCGGGCGCGGACGATGCGGGCCCACCCACCGTGGCGCAGATCGCCGCCGAGACCGAACGCTGCCTGAAGCGGCTGCGCAAGCATGCGCGGGTTCGTTTCTACACGACCGGCCTGGCGGTGCAGGACCTCGAGCGGGTACGCGCGGCGCTGGGGTATCGGCGGATCGACTTGTACGGATCCTCATACGGCACGGTGGTCGCGCAGGCATACATCCGTCGCTACCCGACCCGGGTTCGCAGCGTCATCCTGGACGGCGTGGTGCCGCCCCAGGTGCCGATCGGCGTGATGAGCTCGATCGATGCGCAGCGGGCGGTGTTGCGTATCTTCGCGGCCTGTGCGCGCCGCAGCGCCTGCCGCGGGCGTTTCGGCGACCCGGAGCAGGTGTACCGGCACGTGCGCGAAGCTCTCGCCGCGCATCCGGTCCGGGTCACGTTGGCGGACCCCGGCGGCAGGCCGCGGCGGCTCGAGTTCACCAACTATCAACTCGGGCAGGTGCTGCGCCTGGCCAGCTACACGCCGCAGCTGGCGGCGCTTCTGCCCCTCGACCTGCACGAGGCCGCCGCCGGCGACTTCGGTCCGCTGGCGGGCCAGTTCGAGCTGATCGACCGCGTCTACGGCAACGCCATTGCGGAAGGCATGAACAACACAGTGGTGTGCTCCGAGGACGTTCCGTTCTATCACGTCACCGCTGCGCTGCGTGCGCGGATGAGCCGCACGTTTCTCGGCGCAGCTCCCATACGAGACCTGCAGGAGGTGTGCAAGCTGTGGCCGCACGGGCCGGTGGCTGCGGACTTTCACGCACCGCTGCATTCGGATGTGCCGGCGCTGCTGCTCTCGGGCGGCAACGACCCGATCACCCCGCCGCGCTATGCGGCGCTGGCCGCGCGCGGCTTCACGCACAGCCTGAGCCTGGTGATCCCGGGGTTCGGGCACGGGCAGCTGCTGGATCCGTGCATGGACAGGGTGATGGCGCAGTTCGTGCGGCGCGCCTCCAGCGCCGGCCTGGACACCGCCTGCCTGCGCAAGCTGCGCCCGATGCCGTTTTTTCTGACCCCGAACGGGCCGGGGCCGTGAGCGAAGAGCCGGCATGATCGAAGCCCGCGGCCTGGTCAAGCGCTTCGGCTCCGTCACCGCCGTCGACGGGGTGAGTTTCAGCGCCCCCGACGGGCGCATCACGGGACTGCTCGGCCCCAACGGCGCCGGCAAGTCGACCACCCTGCGCATGCTCTACACCGTGCTCGCGCCGGACGGGGGCGAGGCGTGGATCGACGGGGCCAGCGTCCTCCAGGCGCCGCTCGAGGCGCGCCGGCGCATGGGGGTGCTGCCGTCCGGGGCGGGCGTGTATCCGCACCTGACGGCGCGGGAGAACATCCTGTACTTCGCCTCGCTGCACGGGCTGGCGCGCAGCGAGGCGCGCGCGCGTGCGAGCGAGCTCATCGGGCAGCTGGAGATGGAGGGGTTCGCCGACCGGGCGGCGAAGGGATTCTCGCAGGGCCAGCGGGTGAAGACGGCGCTCGCCCGCGCGCTGGTTCACCGTCCGCGCAATGTGCTGCTCGATGAGCCGACCAACGGGCTCGATGTCATGGCAGTGAGGACGCTGCGCGGGCTGTTGCGCCGGCTGCGTGACCAGGGCCACTGCGTCCTGTTCTCGAGCCACGTCATGCAGGAAGTGGCCGCGCTGTGCGATGCCGTGATCGTCATCGCGCAGGGCAAGGTGGCCGCCCAGGGCGCTCCGCAGGAGCTGCGGGCGCAGGCCGGGGGGGCGCAGTCGCTGGAGGAAGCGTTCGTGCGGCTGATCGGCGAGGATGCGCAGGGCGCGCCCACGGAAGGGCCCTAGGCGATGGGATCCGGCAACGCGATCTGGCGTGTCTTCCGCAAGGAGTTCCGCGAGAACCTGCGCGACCGGCGCTCGCTGATCAGCGCGCTCATCGTGGGGCCTGTGCTCATGCCGGTTTTGTTCGCCGCATTGTTGTCGATCGGCATCCACCACGGCAGAACCCGGAGCAGCCGGCCCGTGCATCTGACGGTGTCCCACGCAGAGCGTGCGCCGCGCCTGCTGGCTTTCCTGCGTCAGTACGGCGTCCAGACCGTGGATGTCGAGACGGGCCGCGCCGGGGCTCGCCGCCGGGTCGAGCAGCTGCACAGACCGCTGATGTACGTGCCGCGCGACTTCGGCGCCCGCCTCGCCACCGGCCGGCCCGCGTCGCTGCGCCTGTATGCCGACGAGTCCAATCGATCCGAGCAGGAAGTGGTCCAGAGGGTGGACCGGGTGGTGCAAGCGTACGGTGGGGCGATCGCGAAGCTGCGCCTGGTGGCGCGGGGACTCGACCCGCTGCTCCTCACACCCATCGTGGTGCACCCGATCGACATCTCGACGCCGCAGAGCCGCTCCGTGCTGGTGCTGGGCGGATTGGGCTATGTCATATTGCTCACCATGATGGTGGGCGGACTGTACCTGGCGATCGACGCCACCGCGGGGGAGCGTGAGCGCGGCTCGCTCGAGCCGCTGCTCACCGTGCCCGTCAAGCGCGAGCAGCTCGTCTACGGCAAGATGCTGGCGGCGGGCGCGATGATGTTGGTTTCGCTGGCGCTGACCGTGTCGGGCTTCGGCGTGATGCTGCGACACGTGGGACTGGCTCGGCTGGGCATGAGTGTCGACCTGGGTCCCGGAGCCGTCGCGGCCATCGTGCTCGACTGCCTGCCGCTGATCCCGCTCGGCGCGGCGCTGATGACCCTGGTGGCATCGTTTACGCGCAGTTACCGGGAGGCGCAGACGTACGTCTCGCTCATCGTGTTCATTCCGACCATGCCGCTGATGTTTGCAAGCATCCTGGGACTGCGGCCCAGCCTGGAGCTGATGGCGGTGCCGTTCCTCGGCCAGCAGTTTCTCATCATGAGCCTGCTGCGCGCCCAGCCCCTGCCGCCGGCTTATACCCTCGCCTCGGTCGCCGTCACGCTGGTGACGGCGGCGGCGCTGGTCTGGCTCGCCGGGCGGTTGTATCGGCGGGAGAAGCTGCTCGGGTAGTGTGGGCGCGGCCTCGCCGCCGCAACGGCGGGGCGACCGCCCGGGTCGTACGGGAAGCAAAGAAGGAGGTCGGTCATGAGATACCTTGCCGTCCTGGCGCTTGCGGCCCTTCCGGGCCTGGCGGTGGCCAAACCACCCGTGCCGTCTCCGGCAACCATTCGGGTCACAGGCCGCGCCCACGTATCGAGAGCGGCGGACCGGGTCTACATCGACATCGGTGTCACGACCCGGGCGGCGAAGCCGCAGATGGCCGCCGCGAGCAATGCGGCGCGGGTGTCCGCCGTACTCGCCGCGCTGCGCAAGGCGGCAGGTCCCGGCGCCCAACTGATGACCACGGATTATTCCGTCACCCCGAGATATCGGTACCTGACAAACGGACGTCCGCCCAAGCTCGAAGGGTACACCGCCACTCAGGTGGTCCAGGTGAGGCTCGATGACCTGCACAGGATCGGCCGCGTCATCGATGCCGCGACCGGCGCGGGAGCCAACCTGCTCAGGGACATGCGCTTCACGCTGCGCAGCAAGGAGGCCGCGAGAACTCAGGCGCTGGGCAAGGCGGCGGCGACGGCGCGCCGCGAGGCGCAGGCGCTGGCCGCCGCGCTCGGCTTGAGGATCGTGCGGATCGTCTCGGTCGCGGAGAGCCAACCGGTGGTGGTGCCGGTCATTCGGCCCCGTGCGACGGGCATGCGTATTGCCGAGCCCAGGCTTCCGACACCGATCGAGACGGGCCCCATCGAGGTCTCCGCCAGCGTCACGCTGACAGTGGCGGTTGCACCGCGGTCGAGGTAGTCTGTCCGCAGACACCCGCTGACCGCAGCATCGTGGAGGGGCCGGTATGATCACCGTGCGTCACCTGCTCAGTCGTAAGCCACCTGCGCTGTTCACCGCCGCTGCGCAGGATTCGGTCCTCGAGGCGATTCGCTCCATGGCCGAGCATGGAGTCGGCGCCTTGCTCGTGATGCGCGACCAGGAGCTGGTCGGTATCGTGTCGGAAAGAGACTACGCGCGCAAAGTCATCCTGCTCGGGCGCTCCTCGGCCGAGACCCTCGTGCGGCAGATCATGAGCTCGCCCGTGGTGACGGTCTCGCTCGACACCTCCGTGCAGCAGTGCATGACAATGGTCACGGAAAAGCGCATCCGCCATCTGCCCGTGGTGGAGGCGGGGCGGGTGATCGGCATCGTCTCGATCGGCGATCTGGTCAAGTCGGTGATCGAGGAGCAGCAGCGCACCATCGAGCAGCTCGAGAGCTACATACACGGCTAGACGGCCGGGAGTACGGCATGCAGCACCGCATCGTGGGCACTACGATGCCCGCCATCGAATTCCTGCTCGATCCGGGCGAGGCGATCATTTCAGAGTCCGGGCAGCTGTCGTGGATGTCGGCCGCGATCCAGATGCGCACGCATACCCAGATGGCCGGCGGCGGCGGGCTGTTCGGCGCGCTGAAGCGGGTGACCGGCGGCGGCTCGCTGTTCATGACCGAGTACCGTGCGGCCGGCGGGACGGGCGAGGTGGCGTTCGCGGCGCGGATGCCGGGCCACATCCTGCCGGTGCAAGTGGACGCGGGGCGTGAGTTCCTCATTCATCGCCATGGCTTTCTGTGCGCAACCGAGCAGATCACGCTCGGCCTGGGGTTCCAGCAGTCGCTCGGCGCCGGCGTCTTCGGGGGCGACGGCTTTCTGTTGCAGAGGGTCGGCGGCATCGGTACCGCCTGGTTGGAGCTCTCGGGCGAGGTCGTGGTGAAAGACCTGGGCCCGGGCGAGGCGCTGCGGGTGCATCCGGGACACGTGGGGGCGTTCGAGTCGTCCATGTCGTTCCAGATCATGACCGTGCCGGGAATCAAGAACATGATCTTCGGCGGCGACGGCATCTTTCTGGCCGTGCTCACCGGGCCGGGGCGGGTGTGGCTGCAGACGCTGCCGATCGCCAACCTGGCGCACGCGCTGCAGGACTACCTGCCCGGGGGCGGCGCAGGCAAGGCGGTCGAGGGCGGTGTCGTGGGCGGCATCGTGGGCTCGCTGCTCAACGGGATGCGCTGACGGCGCGCTCCCGGGGCCTTCGATCACGGGCTCCTAGGCTCTCCCAGAAACATCTTGTACGCCGGGTTGCCGGTTTCCTCGGCATACGCGTAGTGCAGATCGTTCAGGTGTTGCAGGAAGTCGGCGCGCTCCGCCGGCGGCACCTGGATGCCGGCGAGCACGCGGCCGTAGTCGGCGCCCTGGTTGCGGTAATGGAACAGGCTGATGTTCCAGCGGGAGCCGATTGCGTCCAGGAATTTCAGCAGCGCCCCCGGACGCTCGGGGAACTCGAATCGATAGAGCAGCTCGTCGTGGATGCCGCGCGCCCGGCCGCCGATCATGTGGCGCACGTGCAGCTTCGCCATCTCGTTGTCGCTCATGTCGGTGACCGGATAGCCCGCCGCACGCAGCGCGCGCGCCACACTGTCCTTCTCTTCCCGGCCCTGGGCGAGGCCGAAGCTGACGAAGACGTGGGCCGCCGCCTCGCTCTCGTACCGGTAGTTGAATTCCGTGATGCTGCGCCGGCCGAGCACTTCGCAGAAGCTCCGGAAGCTCCCCGCCTGCTCCGGGATGGTGACCGCGAGCAGCGCTTCGCGCTCGCCGCCCAGATCGGCGCGCTCCGCCACGTGACGCAGCCGGTCGAAGTTGATGTTGGCGCCGCTGGTGATTGCGGCGAGGCGCTTGCCCTGCCAGCCCTCGCGGACGGCGACCTTCTTCAGGCCGGCCACCGCCAATGCTCCGGCCGGCTCCACGATGGAGCGGGTATCCTCGAACACGTCCTGGATAGCGGCGCAGATCTCGTCGCTGTCGATCAGCACGACCTCATCGACGTGCCGACGGCACAGCTCGAACGTCTCCTCGCCGACGCGCTTGACCGCCACGCCGTCGGCGAAAATACCCACCCGCTCCAGCGTCACCCGCCGCCCGGCCTTGAGCGACTCGTACATGCCGGCGGCATCTTCCGGCTCCACGCCGATGATGCGGATGGAGGGGTAGAGGTACTTCACGTAGACCGAGATTCCGGCGATGAGACCGCCGCCGCCCACGGGCACGAACAGCGCGTCGAGATTGCCGCCGGTCTGGCGGATCAGCTCCACGGCGATGGTGCCCTGCCCGGCGATGACGTCGGGATCGTCGAAGGGGTGGACGAAAACGAGGCTGCGCTCCCGCGCCAGCTGCAGCGCGTGCTCGCACGCCGTGTCGTAATCGTCGCCGTGCAGCACGACCTCGCCGCCGAGATCCATCACCGCCTGGATCTTGATCCGGGGGGTGGTCTGCGGCATCACGACCACGGCCGCGATGCCGCGCTTGCGTGCGGCCAGCGCAACGCCCTGGGCGTGATTGCCCGCCGAGGCGCACACCACGCCGCGCCGCGCCGCGGAGTCGGACAGGCGGGCGATGCGGTTGTAGGCGCCGCGCAGCTTGAAGGAGAACACCGGCTGGAGATCCTCGCGCTTCAGCAGAATGCTGTTGCCCAGCCGGCGCGACAGGCGTGGGGCTTGCTCCAGAGGGGACTCGATCGCGACGTCATATACGCGCGCTTTGAGGATCTGTTCGATGTAGGAACTGGCCATAGACGCTTCAGCCCAGGAAGTCTTTGATCGTATCGGCGACCGCATCGGGAGCGGTCGCGAGCAGCGACAGCTCGCCGGGCAGCTCGCGGCGCGCGCGGACCGGCAGATTGCCTGCCTCCGTCAGCAGCGCCTGCGGCATGCCCCGCGGATACACAAGGAGCGCCGGCTGCACGAGGCGCGCCATCCGTGCGCCGAGCGGATAGTCCCGCTGCGCGGCCTCGGGCGGCAGCGGCGCCACCACGAGCCGCCGCACACCGGGCCGCGACAGCGCGAGCTCCGTGGCCACCAGTGCGCCGAGGCCGCAGCCCAGCACATCCACGAGCCGCAGGCGCATGGCGTCGAGGAAGTCTCCGAGGGCCGCCGCATGATCGGCGACGGTGAGCGCCTGCGACGGTCCGTCCGATTGCCCGAAGCCCGGCAGATCGGGGGCGAATGCGGAGCGGTCGGCGCCCATCACCGCCAGAAGATCCCCGAACATGCGGCCCGTCTGCGCCGCGGCGTGCAGGGCCAGCAAGGGGGTGCCCTCCTCGAACCCGCCTCCGGCGGGGATCGCGTGATGGACGTGCAACTGGCCGTAACGGCACTCGAAATAGCTGCGCCGGACTCGGGCCGGGGCGGCCGACTGAGCTGGGGGTTGGGATCGCTTTGCCATGGAGCGCCACATTGTGCCGCAGAGGCGAATCAGGTTTAAGCTATTTGTGAAAGCCGCCAAGGCCGAACCGCAAGAGCTTCTTCCATGCGCAACTTAGAAGTCAGATTCAAGCGCGCTCCCGCGGCGCCCCGCGAGTTCGAGGTCGTGCCGGCCGAGGCTCCGCGCCTCACCAACGGCGGCATTCTCTGCCGTGCCCGCTGGCTGGCCGTGGATACCTTCTGCACCGCGCTCGGCGGTCCGGCCAGACCCGGAGAGGTCGTACCGGCGCTGGGTGTATACGAAGTCATTGAGTCACGCAACGACGTCTTCGCCGTCGGACAGTCCGTGGTGCTGGACTGCGGCATGCGCGAGGTCTGCGCCAGCGACGGGCACAATGCGATTGCGCTTCATCCCGGACATTCCCCGCCCTGGACGGCGCTTGGCGTATTGGGTCCGCCGGGGATGGCCGCCTATTTCGGCTTGATCGATCTGGCGGGCCTGCGGCCCGGCGAGACTGTGCTGATCGCCGCCGCGTCCAGCGTAGCGGGCGCGACGGCCGGCCAGATCGCCGTGATCAAAGGCGCACGTGCCATCGGCGTCGACGATACCGCCGAAAAATGTGCCTGGGCCACCCGCCACGCCCGATTTGCCGCCTGCATCAACAGCCGAACGGAGAGCCTCAGCACGCGCCTCTGGCAGCTCGCGCCCCAGGGCTGCGACATCTTCTTCGACGCCGGCCGTGGGGAACTGCTCGATACGCTGCTCGCCGGCCAGCACCTGGCTCCCGGCGGCCGGGTGGTGCTCTGCCCACGCGGCCCGGACGAGACGGGCACAGGCCGCGGGTCACCCACAGCGCAGGCCAAGGTGCCGATCCTTCGCCTGAGCCTGAGCGACTACCAGCAGCGTCGCACCGAGTTCCTCAAGGACGCCATCGCCTGGTACGGCGCCAAGCGCCTGGCGTGCCGGGAAGATGTGGTCGACGGGCTGGAGAGGGCGCCGGCGCAGCTCGACAAAGTGCTGCGGGGAGACCATTTCGGGCAGGCCTTGATCAAGGTGTGAGGCGCAGCCCCGCCGTCGCTTTCTTCCTACCGACGGCGGGCCGCCTTGCGCTTCGCTCGCTTTGCGACTTTGTGCTTGCGCGGGGTCTTGCCGGTCGAGCCGGCCCGTTTCGCGGCCTTCTTCGTCTTCAGGCTCTTGCGGGCACTGCGCTGGGCCGCCGCCGACCGCCTGGCGCTCTTGCGGGCCGGAGCCTTGGCGCTCGAGCGCTTCGCCGGGGTCTTGCGCGCCGTGACCTTGGAGCGAACGGTCTTTGTCTTGGCCTTAGCCTTTGTCTTGGTCTTGGTCTTGGTCTTTGTTTTGGTCTTGGCCTCCGTGCCGGATCCACCCTTGGCCTTGGCTTTGAGGCCCACGGCCGGGCGCTTTGATGCTGGCGGCCGGGACGACTTGCGGGCGGGGGATCTCGGCGCCGCCCTGCGGACCCGCCGAGGCTGCGCCGTGCCGGCCGGCGAGCCGATCGCCTCGCGCAGGCCGTGCAGCGCAATGACGCCTCCCTGCGGGTCGAGGATCCGAGCGACCCGATCGCCCCCGGGCACCTCCTGCGGCTCTTGTACGATCTGGCCACCGGCGGCGCGAGCGGCGGCCACCGTGCCATCGAGGTCATCGACCTTCACGTAGGCCAGCCAATACGGGGGCTTGGACGGATCCTGCAGCCGGTAGATGCCGCCGATCCTCGCGCCTTCGCGCTCGATGAGCTGGTAGAGGCCGCCGGCACCCATGTCATGGGCCGCGCCGCGGTCCCAGCCGAACAGCGAGGAATAGAAATCGAGCGCGCCCTGGGGGTCCGAGGTGGCGAGCTCATGCCAGGAGAACTGCGAAACCACGCTCGAGGCGGCCGCGCCCTCGGGTGCCGGCATGGCGGGCGTGAAAACCGCAAAGGCCGCGCCTTGAGGGTCCGCGAGCACGGCGAACCGGCCAATGGAGGGGATGTCGGCTGGATCTTTGAGGACCCTGCCGCCGAGGCGTTGGGCGGCTTGCACGGTGGCATCGACGTCGGCCGTACCCAGATAGACGAGCCAGGTCGGGGGTGTGCCGTCCAGGCGGGCCTCCTCGGGCTGGGCCATCAACCCGCCCACCCCGGTCCCCCTGCTCATCCACAGCGTATAGCCGGGCACGCTGGAGGGGTGAGCGTGCCAGCGAAACAGTTCGGCGTAGAACGCGGCCGCGCCCTGCGGGTCGGTCGTCATCAGCTCGTGCCAGACGAACAGTCCTCGAATCTCGGCGTTACTCATCGCGAGTTTCCCCCGTGCTCGGGTTGCTGGGCTGATGCGGGTCGGACTTGGAATCGGGCGATTCCAACGGCCTGCATTCTGCGCCGTCCCGCCTGTGAACAGCAAGCCCCGCACGCCATGCGCGGACGGCTCCCGGAAACAGCCGATGGGCCGAGCCGCCGCCGGGAGCGCCGGCGGCCAATCAACTAACAGGGGCGATCGCCACGAACTCGCCTTCGAACGCGCTCATGCGCTCATCCCGATAGATGAGCTCCGCGGTCAACGTGATGCGGGCCCGGCCGCGGCGCCCGAGCGTGGTGAGGAAGCGCTGCCAGCCGGCCGCGTCGTCGAAGCGGCACAGGGCCTCGAAGTCCCCCGGGATGGGTCGCTGGTACTCCATGCGGCTGCGCTGGATGACCACGCGCGCGCGCACTCCCTCGCCTGTGAGCCTCACGTGCATCAGCGCCCAGGCCGCCAGCGTCGCCACCGAGACCGCGCTGCCTCCGAACACCGTCTCGCTGTGGTTGATGTTCGGGGCGAGGGGGGCCGTGAGCCGGAGGCAGTCCGAGGCCGCGTGCGCAACGCGAACGCCCATGGCCGCGGAGAGCGGAATCTGCTGGTGCAGGTAGCGCTCGATCAGCGTTTCGGGGCTCTCGGCCGGCATGCCGGACTGCGCCGAGGAGGGGCCGGCCCTACCAGCTGCCGGTGTTCGGCATCGATTTCCACGGTTCCGCCGGCGCGAGAGACTCGCCTCGCTGCAGCAGCTCGATCGAGATCGCATCCGGCGAGCGTACGAAAGCCATGTGTCCGTCGCGCGGCGGGCGGTTGATCACGACGCCGTGGTCCCGCAGGCGCTGACAGGCTGCGTAGATGTCATCGACCGCATAGGCGAGGTGGCCGAAATTACGCCCTGCGGTGTAATTCTCAGGGTCCCAGTTGTGGGTGAGCTCCACCTGGGAGGATTCGTCGCCCGCAGCAGCCAGGAATACCAGCGTGTAGCGACCCTGGGGGTAATCCTTGCGAGAGAGCTCCTTCAGCCCGAGCGCATCGCAGTAAAAGCGCAGCGAAGCCGCAAGGTCGGTCACTCGAACCATGGTATGCAGGTATTTCATGGGCAATTGCTCCTATGGGGCCCTAGAACATTTCCGAAGGACCCGGCGGCTTGATGTCCACCTTGGTGCGCGAGGCAATGAAATCTCCGGTGATCATCTCCTCGTAGGTCTGGCCCGGCCCGACCATGGGGTACACGCCCGCATCGGGGTCGATCATCACCTCGAGGAAGGCCGGCCCCGGGGAGCCGAGAAACTCCGCCACCACCCGCGGCACGTCCTGCTTGCGGTCCAGGCGCACGGCATAGGGGAAGCCGTCGGCCTGGGCGGCCTTGATGAAGTCTTTCTTGTGCAGCGATCGATCGCTGGCCGAGAGCCGTCCCTTGAAGAACAGCTTCTGCCACTGCTTGACCATGCCGTCGCCGAAGTTGTTGAGCACGACGATCTTGATCGGCAGGCTGTAGGTGGTGACGGTCTCGAGCTCGCCGAGGTTCATGCGGATGCTGGAGTCCCCGTCGATGTCCACCACCAGCGTGCGCGGATGCGCGAGCTGTGCGCCGATGGCCGCCGGCAGGCCGAACCCCATCGTGCCCATGCTGCCGGACGTCAGCCACAGGCGCGGCCGGCGGAAATCGCAGTATTGGGCCGCCCACATCTGATGCTGGCCGACGCCGGTGGAGATGATCGCCTCGCCGCGGGTGAGCTTGTTGATCTCCTCGATCACGTAGTACGGCTGGATGAGCGGGCTCTCGCGGTCGTAGTTCATGGCGTGGCGGCGCTTGAGCTCGGCGAGCGCCGCGTTCCACGGCGCAAGCTCCTGCCGGAAGCCGTTGCGCCGCCCATACGCGCTGAGCGTGCGCAGCGCCTCGGTCAGCACTCCCACGTGGCTCCATTGCACGCGCTTGACCTTGTTGATCTCCGCGGGGTCGATATCCAGCTGCGCGATTCGTTTGGCGCCGCGCGCGAACTTGGCCGGCACACCGGCCACCCGGTCATCGAATCGGGCGCCGACGGTGATGAGGAAGTCGCAATCGTCGACGGCGTAGTTGGCGTAGGCCGCCCCGTGCATGCCGAGCATGCGCATCGAGAGGCGGTGCGTGGTGTCGATCGCGCCGATGCCCATGAGCGTGGTCACCACGGGGATATCGAACTCGGTGGCGAACTCGGTGAGCTCTTTGGCTGCCCCGCCGTGGACGACGCCGCCGCCGGCGTAGATCAGCGGCCGGCTCGACTCGCCCAGCATCTCGAAGAACCGCCCCGCTTCGCGCTCATCGAGCGCATGCTCGGTGAGTTCCCTCATGCGGCGGCGATAGCCGGGAATGGGCAGCATGCCCCCGCCTCGGAACAGGCCTTCCCAGTTCTGTACGTCTTTGGGCACATCGATCACCACCGGCCCCGGACGTCCGGTCCGTGCGAGCTCGAACGCCGTGCGCATCGTTGCCTCGAGCCGCTGCGGATCGGTCACGAGGAAGACGTGCTTGGCGACCGAGCCCATGATGGCCGTCACCGGCGCCTCCTGGAAGGCATCGGTGCCGATCGAGGCACGCGCCACCTGTCCGCAGATGACCACGATGGGCACCGAGTCGGCCATACTGTCGCGGACCGGCGTGACGGTGTTCGTGGCGCCGGGCCCCGATGTCACGAGGCATACCCCTACCCGGCCCGTGGCACGCGCGAAGCCGGCTGCCATGAATGCCGCGCCCTGCTCGTTGGCGGGCACGATGAGCGGGATTTGCCTGCCTCCGGCCTGCGATTGCTCCTCGTTATAGAGGAATACGGCATCATAGGTGGGCAGGATGGCGCCCCCGCTGTAGCCGAAGATCGCCTCGACCCCCTCGTCCGCCAGCACCTGCATGATCATTCTGGCGCCCGACATTTTCTGGCCGGCGAGCGGGTGCCCGTAACGGCGCGGCTGTGGGACGGTCTCGGTCATGGGGGCGCACTCATACAGCGGGTGGCAAGCATCCGAAAGGGGAGATGCACTGAGACTAGCAGCGGGCGATTACCGGGGCAACGCGCACGCACGGGGCGGACCGGAGGCTCTCGCGTCGGACTGACCGGGGGTCTCGCGCCGCTCCCCGCGGCGACTCGAGTCCCCGGGGGCCCGCGCCGATAGCCGCCGCCGGTCACTTTCCATTATTCTCGGGAAGCTTTCGGCCGTACTTCGAATTCTCAAAGGGTCATGCGCCACATCATCGCCATTCTGCTGCAGAACGAGGCCGGCGCCCTGAGCCGGGTCGCGGGGCTGTTTTCCACGCGCGGCTACAACATCGAGTCTCTGTCAGTGGCTCCCACGGACGACCCGACCGTCTCGCGGTTGACGCTGGTCACCAAGGGCTCGGATGCGGTGATCCACCAGATCGTCAATCAGCTCAACAAGCTGGTGGACGTGGTCAAGGTCGAGGACATGACCACGGGGGAGCACCTCGAGCGCGAACTGGTACTCTTGAAGCTCAAGGTCCGACCCGAGCACACGGACGCCGTTCGGGGTTACGTCGTGCGCACTGGCGGACGGGTGCTTGATCCGGCTGCGGATGGGTTCATCGTCGAGCTGACCGCGAGCGAGGCGGAGATCAATGCCTTTACGGTGGACCTGGCGCGCAGCGCAGAGCTTCTCGAAGTGGTACGCAGCGGCGCGCTCGGGATAGGGCGCAATGCGCGCCCCATGCGGGTGGTGAGGTAGATCGGGGCCGAAGGCGTCTCGGCAGCAGGCCCGGCCAGCCGCGCCCCTGAGGCCCGCCCATGCGATAGCGGGCGCCCCGCCCGCGCCGTCCCGCGCGGCCGTTCGCCGCTGCCGCGGCTCGCCCAAAGCGCCGCAGGCGGCTTTGGGCCATCAGGAACAGGAAAGCGCCGAATAGTAAGACTGGCCAGCCACTTAGCGTGCCCGAATTCACTTCGGGCACGCGGACCCGGACAAGTCACTCGGTGCGCTCGCCCAAAGCACCGCAGGCGGCTTTGGGCCATCGGGAAAGCATCGAGCGGTGAGACTGGCCAGCGCGTTAGCGTGCCCGAATTCACTTCGGGCACGTGAGCCCAGACAAGTCACTCGGTGCGCTCGCCCAAAGCGCCGCAGGCGGCTTTGGGCCAATAAAACTAAAGCGCGGCGTCGTCGGTCTCGCCCGTGCGGATCCGGATGGCGCGCTGGATGTCGGTGATGAACACCTTGCCGTCACCGACCTTGCCCGTCTTGGCGGACTTGAGGATGGCCTCGACCACCGCGTCGACCAAGTCTGAGCGAACCGCGACCTCGATGCGGGTCTTGGGCACGAAGTCGACGACATACTCGGCACCGCGGTAGAGCTCAGTGTGGCCGCGCTGGCGGCCGAAGCCTTTGACCTCCGTCACCGTCATGCCCGAAACGCCGATCTCGGACAGCGCGGCGCGCACGTCGTCGAGCTTGAACGGTTTGATGATCGCGGTGACCAATTTCATGTGCGGGCTCTCCGGATGGGCATTGTCTTCTAGCTTAGCGTGCTGCGGCGCGAGGCGCTGCACGCGCTCGGGTGCCGGGGAGCCGGTCGGGCTCAGGTTCGCCTGCTGGCGGCCATTGCGCCGCTCTTCAGTCCCGTCCCACTGGCCCTCCCTTGCGGTAGGCATCCAGTGCGCGGGCTCTCTTCGGTTTGGCGATGGCGCTCCTGAGTCCGACCGGCTTCCCGGTACAGGCATTTTGCAGTTTTCATGCCATGTGGGGAATGGGCTCAAATGCCTTGGTTTGGCCTGCGAGGCGTTTTGGCCGGACCGCTCGTGCACCATTATGGAGCGGCCCTCGGCGGGAATCGCTTCCCCTTGGTGCGACTGGGCGGACCGCATCAGTGGCGAACCACCGCCGCGCGGACCGCTCCGGTAAGCTTCATCCATGATCGAGAGCATCGTGATCGCAGGCGCGGGCCAGGCCGCCGTCCAGGCCATCGAGACGCTGCGCCGCAAGGGCTTCACGGGCAAGCTCATCCTGGTGGGGGATGAGCCGTGGCTGCCGTATCAGCGCCCGCCGCTCTCGAAGAAGTACCTGGCCGGCGCGCTGGGACGTGAGCGGCTGCTGTTGCGCCCGCAACAGTTCTACGGCCAGCACTCGGTCGAGGTGCGGTTGGGCCGGCGTGTCGAGGAGATCGCCCGCCGCGAGCAGCGCGTGCGTCTGGATGACGGCTCCACGCTGGCTTATGACGCACTGCTGCTGGCCACGGGCGGGCGGCCGAGAGCACTCGATGTGCCGGGCGCCAATCTGGAGGGAGTCCATGCGCTGCGAACCCTTGCGGATGCCGACAGGATTCGCGCCGGCCTGCCCGCCGGCGCGCGCCTGGTCGTCGTAGGCGGGGGCTATATCGGCCTGGAGGTCGCGGCCACCGCCCGGCACATGGGTCTGACGGTCACCGTTCTGGAGATGGCGGGCCGGGTCATGGGCCGCGTCGTCTGCCCGGAGATCTCGGCTTTCTACGAGACAGAGCACGCCCGGCATGGCGTGCAGATCCAGTGTAATACCCGGGTCCTTGCGCTGGCCTCGCACCCCGACGGGCGGGTTCGTGCCGTAGTCACCGAAGACGGCGTGGAGCATCCGGCGGACATCGTCCTCGTCGGCGTGGGGCTGGCGCCCGCCGTGGAGTTGGCCGCCGCGGCCGGGCTGCCCTGCGACAACGGCGTGGTGGTGGATGAGTACTGCCGTACGTCGGATCCGGCGATCTATGCCGCAGGAGACTGCGCCAACCATCCCAGCCTGCACTACGGCCGGCGGTTGCGCCTGGAGTCCGTGGACAACGCCTTCGAGCAGGGCAAGAGCGCGGCGCTCAATCTCCTCGGGCTTCCCACGGCGCACGACAAGATGCCATGGTTCTGGTCGGACCAGTACGACCTGAAGCTCGTCATCGTCGGCATCGGCCAGGGGCATGACTCGGTCGTGCTGCGGGGCGACCCAGCCGCGCGAGCGTTCAGCGCCTGCTACCTGAGTCGGGGTGAGCTGATTGCACTGGACAGCATCAACACCCCCAAGGACCAGATGGCCGCGCGCAAACTCATCCCGGCGCACGCGCGCCCCGATCCTGACCGGCTGGGCGACCCGGGGGTCCCGTTGATGGATGCGTGCGGGGCATGAAAACCCTGTTCCTCGGCGGTGCCCGCAGCGGCAAGAGCACGCTCGCCGCGAGCAAGGCGGCGGAGTGCTCCGACGTCTGCTGCATCGTGACGGCGGTTGTGACGGACGCCGAGATGGCTGCACGCATCGAGGCGCACCGGCGCGAGCGACCGAGCCACTGGCGGGTGCGCGAGGAACCGATCGCATTGGCGAACGCGCTGCGGGAAGAGGCGGGCTCGGCGGACGTGCTGCTGGTCGATTGTCTGACGCTGTGGGTATCCAACTGCCTGTGGCCACCGCGGAACGCCTCGGTCGAGCCGGCGGACGAGCTGACAGCAGACCTCGACGGCTGGCGGCGCCGGCGGGATGCCTTCATCGAGGCGCTCTCGAGCCTCGTATGCCCCGTGATCCTGGTGAGCAACGATGTCGGCGGCGGCATCGTGCCCGCCAGTCCCGCCGCCCGGCTGTTTCGCGACGAGCAGGGCTGGCTCAATCAGGCTGCGGCGGCGGCCTGCGATGAAGTGTTCTTCGTGACGGCGGGGCTGCCGTCGCGGCTGAAGTGACGCAGCCGCGGGCAAGGTCCCGTGGAGTCCCCGATTGACGTGCCCGCGGGCTCGCGCCGAGGCCGGCGGCCTGTGAGACAATCCCGCCACGTCTTGGCAGGGGTCCGGGACACCCCTCCATCTCTCCTGAAAGCCGGAATTCCCGAAGGCCACGTACAAGTCGAAAGCACAATATGCGGCTCTACATCAATCGCGCGCTGAAACGCCTGAACTGCGACAGCGTGCTCGCGAAGCGCAGGGCGCTGGAGCTGGCGGGAACGGATGCCTGGCGCTGGCGCCGCGTGCGCCCGTTTGCGTTCTCGAACGGGCCGGTGGCCGGTCATGCCGATGAGCTCCTCGCGGCGATGCGCAACGTCGATGAGCTTCGGTCGCAGTTCGGCCAGGATGCCTTCGTCCTGTCGCAGCTGCTGTTCAAGCGGGGAGGCTACTTCGTCGACTTCGGCGCCACGGACGGCATCTCGGGAAACAACACCTACGTGCTCGAAAAGCATTACGGCTGGAAGGGAATACTGGCGGAGCCCGCCCGCTGCTGGCATGAATCGCTGCAGCGCAACCGCGGCGCGGCCATCGAGCTGTCGTGCGTCTCGGCCGCCTCGGGGAACACCATTCCGTTCTACGAGAAAGGCGTGTTCTCCACCATGCGAAGCCACATCGCCTTCGCAAGAAGGCTCAAGCGGCTGACGAAGCCGGGGCGCTTCTACGATGTTCCCACGATCTCACTGCTCGATCTGCTGAAGAAGCATCGTGCGCCCGAGGTCATCGACTACCTCTCGATGGATACGGAAGGCAGCGAGCTGGAGATCCTCGGCGCGTTCGACTTTTCGGCATTTCGATTCAAAGTCATAACGTGCGAGCACAACTATAAGCCGGACAGGAAGAGGATTTTCGCGCTGTTGGCCTCGCGCGGCTACGACAGGGTGCTCGAGTCGATCAGCGAGGCCGACGATTGGTACGTGTCCCGGGAGGAGAAGGCGGCGGCGTAGCCGGCCTTCGCCGGCGCGGGCCGCCATGGCGGACGCGGACGGCGCCGCGGGGGACGGTCACTTGACCGGACGATATCATGTGCCGGCCAGCGCCAGCGCGATGATCAACGCCGTCTCGCAGATCTCGATACCCGCTCCCAGGCAATCGCCGCTCATGCCGCCGACGCGCCGCTTCAGCCAATATCCCCAGCCGGCGATCGCAAGCGGCGCTGCGCACAGCACCGGCGCCAGCAGCGCGCTGGCGGCCAGCAGCACGATCATCCACGAGACGATCCAGCCGGCGTGCAGCGGGTGCTGCGCAAAGCGCTCGCCCTGGCCGGGTTTGAGCGGGCGCAGCCAGCGTGTCCACAGCAGCGGCCCCAGGCGTGCCCAGGCCGGGACCAATGCCACGGCGCACAGCGGCTCCCCGCGGAGTGGGAAGAGATCGAAGACAACGGGGCCGTGGGCCGGGACGTGCACGGGAAGAAGCGGCAGGCCGGCCAGCGAGGCGAGCGCGGCGGTCTTCACCAGCAGCACCAGTGCCACGCCGACCACGCCGAAAGTGCCGATGTGCGGATCGGACAACACGGCGAGAAAGCGCTCCGGGTCGCGGTGCGAGGCGGCCAGCGCATCCGTGAGGTCCGCCAGTCCGTCCAGGTGCAGCGCCCCGCTCATCCAGGTCCATGCCAGCACGCCGAGCGCGGCCGTCAGCAGCGGCCGGTGTCCGACGACGGCCGCGGGCAGCAGCGCGACGATCCCGATGGCCAGCCCCACGGCGGGAAACCACAACGCCGAGCGGGACAACTCGAGAGGCGAGTAGTCCTCGACCCGCCGTACCGGCAGGCGGGTGAGGAACTGGACGGCCAGTCTCAGGCCCCGCAGGCGCGTGCCGTCCGCGGACCTCATGCGGCGGGGGATTTTTCCGATACCCCCGCTTCGGCGAAGGTGGCCATGTTGCGGTGCAGCGCGAGCGCCGCGCGCACGATCGGCAGCGCCAGCGCCGCGCCGGTGCCCTCGCCCAGGCGCATGTCCAGATCCAACAGGGGCGCGAGGCCGAGGGCCTCGAGCGCCGCCCGGTGGCCGGCCTCCGCCGACCGGTGGCCCGCCTGCATCCACTCAAGGCTCGCGGGCTCCAGGCGCACGGCGGTCAGCGCCGCCGCGGTGGAGATATAACCGTCCACCAGCACCGGCACGCCGAGGCGCGCCGCCTCCAGGTAGTATCCGGCGATGGCCGCGATTTCCAGCCCGCCGAGCTCGCTGAGCAGGACGAAGGCCGCTTGCGAAGCGGCCTGCTCGGAGGCTGCGCTGCGCACGGTGTCGAGCGGCGAGCGGTCCGGCTGCGCCTTGGCCACGCGCTCGAGCGCCGCTTGCACCACGGCGACCTTCAGCTTCAGGCCCGGGTCGTCCACGCCGGTGCCGCGCCCCACGATGTGTGTCGGCTCGCTGCCGGTGAACGCGCAGATCAGGCACGCCGCGGCGGTGGTGTTGGCGATTCCCATGTCGCCGGCGATCAGCAGCCGTGCGCCCCGGTCCACGGCCCGGCGGGCGCATTGGGCGCCGATCCCGAGAGCCTTGCGGGTCTCCTCGGCCGTCATGGCCGCCGTGCTCGACAGGTCGCGCGTTCCCGCACGCACCCGCTCGTTGCGTACCCCCGAAGGCGGCGCGGCGTCGGTGGCCACGCCGACGTCGACCACCTCGATGCGGCAGTCATGGAGCCGGGTGAGCACATTGATGGCAGCCCCGCCGGCTGCGAAGTTGGCGACCATCTGGGCGGTCACCGCCTGGGGGAACGCCGACACGCCCCGGGCGGCCACCCCGTGGTCGGCCGCGAACACGACGACCTCGCAGCGCGGCATGTCGGGAACGGGCTGGCGCAGGCGGCCGGCGAGCCAGCAGGCGAGGTCTTCCAGCCGTCCGAGCGAGCCGGGAGGCTTGGTGAGCTGTGATTGGCGGGAGCGCGCGGCGTTCTCGGCCTCTGCATCCGGCGCCGGGATGGGCGGGGAAGGGGATTCGCTGTTCATCGCTGTACGGCTTTGCGGCTCGGGACCCGTGGCGACTCTCGCGGGGGAGCGGGATCGCCGCGGCCGGTGAGCGGGACGGATCGGTGAAACGGGCCGTAAGAGTGGCAGCGCCGGTTCGCGCAGTCCAGTCGCCATCGGGTCCGCGGTTGATTGCGGTCAGAATCACGCCGCTTTACATCAAACCTGTATGGATGTACAGTTACCGCATGGCGGGGCCAAGCTCAGGCGGCAGGAGCGATCGCAAGCCCTTCAAGGGGCATGCGGCGCTGTCGAACCCCGCAGGCCGCTTCGAGCGGCGCCAGCTCGAAGCCGTCGACGACGGCTGGTACCGGGAGGAGGTTCCCGAGGCCGTGCCGGTGTCCATCGAGCCCGATCGCGCCCGCGGCGTCATCAGCACCAACGACTCGCCCGACATCCCCTTCGAGCAGTCGATCAATCCCTACAGGGGATGCTCGCATGCCTGCGCCTACTGCTACGCGAGGCCGAGTCACGCTTATGTTGGTTTATCAGCGGGGCTGGATTTCGAGACCAGGCTGTTCTACAAGCAGGATGCGGCCAGACTGCTGGAGCGCGAGCTCGCCCGTCCCGGCTATCGCTGCTCGCCGATCAACCTCGGCTCCAACACGGATCCCTATCAGCCGATCGAGCGGCGCATGCGCGTCACGCGCGACATCCTCGAAGTGCTCTCCGGCTGCCGGCACCCGCTGACCATCATCACCAAGAGCGCGCTGGTGCTGCGCGACCTGGATCTGCTTGCCGGGCTCGCCCGGGACAATCTGGTGACCGTCGGGGTCAGCATCACCACGCTGGATCCGCAGCTCAAGCGCCACATGGAGCCGCAGGCCGCCGCGCCGCTTGCCAGGCTCAACACGGTGCGCGCGCTGGTGCAGGCGGGTGTTCCGACCGGCGTGCTGGCGGCGCCGGTGATCCCGGCGCTCACGGACCACGAGATGGAAAGCATCCTCGAGGCCGCCGCCGGGGCGGGCGCCCGCTGGGCGACCTATATCCTGCTGCGCCTGCCCTACGAGGTGAAGGATCTTTTCCGGGAATGGCTCGAGGTCCACTACCCGGACCGCGCGGGACATGTCCTGTCCCTGGTCCGGCAGATGCGCGGCGGGCGTGCCAACGATCCGCGCTTCGGCACGCGCATGCGCGGCACCGGGCAGTTCGCCGACCTGCTGCGCGGCCGCTTCCACCTCGCCTGCCGGAGGCTCGGCCTGGCCACGGGGCGCGGCGTGCCGCTCGAGCACACCCTGTTCCGGCCGCCGGGCCGGAACACCGCCCAGTTGTCGCTGGATCTGTAGGCGCCATCAGCCGCGCTTGTGCCGGAACCGGGCGACCAGGCGATGCTGATCGCAGGGATAGATGACGCGCACGCGCGTGATGCGCTCCTGGTCGAGCCAGGTGTTGCGCTCGATGCACAGGCAGGCCTTGCGCCGAGGGATCTCGAGCCGCCGCGCGATGGCGGCGTCGGCATTCAACGCGGAGATTTGATGCTCGGCGTTGGTCCATGGGACGCGCCTGAGCAGCCACCTCCCCGGCGAGATGCGCACGAATCGCTCGCGTCTCGCCTCGGGCACCGCGCGTAGATTGATCAGCCGCTCCTCGAGCGCGTGCGGGCGGCCATCGGCGCGATGCAGCCCGGTGAGCGAAAGCACCGGCGTGCCCTGGGCCACACCGAGCTCGGCCGCATCGTCGGCGCTCGCCGGGCGGACCTCGCGGTTCAGACATGCGTACTCGTAGGCAGAGCCCGCGGTCACGAGCTCCGCCTCGATGTCGTGGATCTCCAGCACCGATTCCTGCGACCGGGGCGCGTTCACCGTCGTGCCCGCGCGGCGGCGGCGCGTGATGAGACGCTGCTCGACGAGCTCGCCGAGCGCCTTGCTGATGGTCATCCGGGCGCAGCCGAAGGACTTTGCCAGCTCGGGCTCGGAGGGCAGCTTGTGACCGGGGGCCCAGGCGCCGGAGACGATCCGCTGGCGCAGCGCCTCGCGAATCTCCCGGTATCGAGGCAGGGAGCCCGGGTCAGGTGTTGTGAGCGGCGTGAGGTCGTTCATCTCAATCGTCCGTCAGCAGCCGTGTCAGAGTCCGGCGATAGGCGTCGTCGATCCGGTCGCGGCCGATGTGGCGGCGGTTGTGCACCACCTTGCGGCCGGCGGCGATGACATCGCGGATCAGCGGCCGCCCCACGGCAAACACCCAGGTGTCTATCACGGCATCGCCCCCCCGTCCGGCGAGGTCCGGATGCTCGGTGTCCAGGATCAGAAAATCGGCCCGGCACCGTTGCGCAATTGCGCCCACGGGTAACGCGAGCGCCTGCGCGCCCCCGGTCAGGGCGGCCTCGTACAGGGCCTCGCCGGTCGAGGGCCGCCCAGGACTCGCCAGGACGTTGCGTGACCGAAGCGTCAGGCGCTGGCTGTATTCCAACTGGCGCAGCTCGCCGGCGGCATCGAGACGAATATGCGAGTCGGTGCCGATGCCGACACGCCCCAGCGCCTCGCGATAGGCGGCCGCCGGGAAGACCCCGTCGCCCAAGTTGGCCTCCGTGACCGGACACAGTCCGGCCACCGCGCCGCTGCGGGCAAGCTCCGCCGTTTCCTGCCCGGTGAGATGGGTCGCATGGACCAGGCACCAGCGCGCCGTGATCTCGGCGTGGCGCAGCAGCCACTCGACCGGCCGCAGGCCGCAGAAGGCCAGGCAGTCCTCGACCTCTTTCATCTGCTCCGCCGCGTGGATGTGTACGGGGCCTTGCGGGTTCTGTCGGAGCAGGGCTTGCAGGTGATCCGCGGGCACCGCCCGCAGAGAATGGGGGGCGATCCCGACGGTGCGGTGCTCGCCCTGGCCCAGGTGCCTGCGCACGCGGGAGAGGATGTCGGCAAAGGTGTCGAGGTCCGTGACGAATCGGCGCTGGCCCGGCCCCGGCGGCGTACCGCCGAACCCGCCGGATTCGTACAGCACCGGCAGCAGCGTCAGGCCGATGCCGGTGAGGTCGGCCGCCGCGGCGTGGCGCAGCGCAAGCTCCGCGGGATTTCCGTACAGCGCCCCCTCGGGGCTGCGGTGCAGATAGTGGAATTCCCCCACGCTGGTGAAGCCAGCCTCCAGCATGTCCGCGTACGCGTAGGCGGCGATCGCCTCCAGGTCCTCCGGCCCCATCCTGGCCAGGAAGCGGTACATGATCTCGCGCCAGGACCAGAAGTCGTCCGCACCGGCCGGACCCCGGCGCTCGGCGAGGCCCGCCATTGCGCGCTGGAACGCGTGGCTGTGGACGTTGGGCAGACCCGCAATGGCCCGGGCGAAGTGCTCGTCGCCCGGCCGCTCCAGGGCATCCGGGACAACGCGCTCGATCACGCCGGAGCTGACCGATACGCGCACGTTGCGCCGCCAGCCGCCCGGCAGCCAGGCGGAATCGAAAAAAAATGTCCGGCTCATGCAGTCCTCGCGCTGCTTCCTCCGAACCGTTTCAATTCGCTCAAGGATACGCTCCAGGCCCGGCGCCCGTGGCCGGGCCCCGAAGGGTGCCGGCCCGAAAGCGCCGGATGGGGATTCCCTGATATGCCTAGGCATATTATGATTTGACTAGGCAAAATAGAAGGCCTTGGTCCTTGCGATTCGACCGCCTGTGGCGCAACGCGAAACTGGCAACCCTGGCGCCGCAGCGTCCGGGCATCGGGCTGGTCGAGCGCGGCGCGATCGGCGTCGCCGAGGGCCGCATCGCCTTCGCGGGCGCCGAGGTGGACCTGCCCGGCGGCACCGATGCGGCCGAATGCATAGACCTCGAGGGGCGGCTGCTCACCCCCGGACTGATCGACTGCCACACTCATCTCGTGTTCGCAGGCGATCGCAGCGGCGAGTTCGAGATGCGCCTCGGCGGGGCGGACTACCAGAGCATCGCCCGGGCGGGCGGCGGCATTCTGTCCACGGTGCGAGCCACGCGGGCCGCGAGCGAAGACGAGTTGGCGGCTTCGGCCGCAGAGCGGCTGCGCGTCCTGATGGCAGAAGGCGTAACGACCGTCGAGATCAAGTCAGGTTATGGTCTCGATCTCGCCACCGAGCTGCGGATGCTGAGAGTCGCCCGTGCGCTGGGCCGCACGCACCCCGTCGCAGTGGCCGCGACGCTGCTTGCCGCCCACGCCGTTCCGCCCGACGCAGATCGGGCGGCCTTCCTCGATCTGCTCGTCCGGGAGCTCATTCCGCAGGCCGCCCGCGAGGGGCTGGCCGATGCGGTCGACGGCTACTGCGAGCGCATCGCCTTCACGCCGGCCGAGATCCGCCGGGTGTTCGAAGCGGCGCGCGGCGCCGGGCTGCCCGTGAAGCTGCACGCCGATCAGCTCTGCGACACCGGCGGCGCGTCCCTGGCGGCCGAATTCCACGCGCTCTCCGCCGACCACCTGGAGTGGACCAACACCGAGGGCGTCGCCGCGCTGGCGCGCTCGGGCACCGTGGCCGTGCTGCTGCCCGGGGCCTTCTACAGCCTGCGCGAGCAGCAGCGGCCTCCCGTCGCGGCGCTGCGCCGCGGCGGCGTGCGCGTGGCCGTTGCCACCGATTGCAACCCCGGCACCTCGCCGCTGCTGTCCCTGCTCACCGCCATGAACCTGGCGGCCGTGCAGTTCGGCCTCACGATCGTGGAATGCCTCGCCGCCGTGACGCGCGAGGCGGCCCACGCCCTCGGCCGCGCGCACGAGCTCGGCACACTGGAGCCGGGCAAGCAGGCGGACCTTGCCATCTGGAACGTCGAGCGCCCGGCCGAGCTCGTCTATTGGATCGGCCGCAATCCCTTGTACAAGCGTATCTGGAGGGGCGATTGAGCGCAGTCATTGTCCGGCCCGGGCGAGTCAAGTTGACGGAGTGGGCGGCCGTGTACCGCGGCGCCGCTGTTTCCCTGGACGATTCGTGCTTTGCGCACGTCACGGCGGGCGCCGAGGCCGTCGCGCGCATCCTGGGACGAGGCGAGCCCGTGTACGGGATCAACACGGGTTTCGGCAAGCTTGCGAGCGTGCGGATCGAGGCTGCCGATCTGCAGCGGCTGCAGCGCAACATCGTGCTGTCGCACTGCGTGGGCGTCGGCGAGGCGATGCCCGTCGCCGTGGCGCGCCTGATGCTGGCGCTGAAGATCGCCAACCTGGCGCAGGGCGCCTCGGGCGTGAGGCCCGACACGGTGAGGCTGATGTGCGCCCTGCTCGAGCGGGGTTTGATTCCCGTCGTTCCCTCGCAGGGCTCGGTCGGCGCCTCAGGCGATCTGGCGCCGCTCGCGTACCTGGCGGCGGCGCTGATCGGGGTCGGCGAGATCGAGCTGCCCTCGGGTGTACGCCGGCCGGCGCTCGCGGCGCTCGAGGACGCGGGGCTCGCGCCGCTCGAGCTCGCACCCAAAGAGGGTCTGGCGTTGCTCAACGGCACCCAGTTCTCCACCGCCAACGCGCTGGCGGCGCTGTTTGAGATCGAGACGGTGTTTCAGTCGGCGCTGGTGACCGGCGCGCTGGCGACCGAGGCGGCCAAGGGCTCCGATACGCCGTTCGATCCGCGCATCCACGCCCTGCGTGGCCATCGCGGACAGATCGAGACCGCCGCGACGCTCCGGGCGCTCATGGCGGGCTCTGCGATCCGCGCCTCGCACCGCACGGGCGACCCGCGGGTGCAGGATCCGTACTGCCTGCGCTGCCAGCCGCAGGTCATGGGCGCGGCGCTCGATCTGCTGCGCTACGCGGCCCATACGCTCGAGTGCGAGGCCAACGGAGTGTCCGACAATCCGCTGATCTTCCCGGACACCGACGAGGCGCTCTCGGGAGGCAATTTCCACGCAGAGCCGGTCGCCTTCGCCGCCGACGCCATGGCGATCGCGCTGTGCGAGATCGGCTCGCTGTCCGAGCGGCGCGTCGCCATGCTGGTCGATCCGGCGCTCTCGGGGCTGCCGGCCTTCCTGACTCCCAATCCCGGTCTGAACTCCGGACTGATGCTGCCGCAGGTGACCGCCGCCGCGCTGGTGTCCGAGAACAAGCAGCGCGCGCACCCGGCGAGCGTCGATTCCATCCCGACTTCCGCCAATCAGGAGGATCACGTGTCCATGGCCGCGCACGGAGCGCGGCGCCTGCACGCCATGGCGGCCAATGCCGCGAGCATCGTCGGCATCGAGCTCATCACCGCCACCCAGGGCTGCGACTTCTACGGCGGCCTGCGCTCGAGCGCGCCGCTCGAGGCGGTGCGCAAAGCGGTGCGCGGTCGGATCGCGCCGCTCGCCGACGATCGCTACCTGCATACGGATCTGCGGGCGGCGGGCGAGCTCGTGCGCGGCCGCGCGCTGATCCAGGCGGTCTGCGGCGTGCCGCTGCCGGCGTTGAGGCCCGCATGACCGGCTGGCTGGAGATCCATCGCGGCGATGCCCCGCTCATCCTCAGCTTTCCGCATACCGGTACCGACCTTCCGCCGGATCTCGAGCGGCGCCTGGTCTCACCGTGGCTGGCCCGCAAGGATGCGGACTGGTGGGTGCATCGCCTCTATGACATGGCTCGCGGGATGGGCGCGAGCACGATCCGCACCCGCGTCTCGCGTACCGTGATAGACGTCAACCGCGACCCCTCGGGTGGGTCTCTGTATCCGGGACGTGCGACGACCGGCCTGAGTCCGCTGACGACCTTCGACGGCGAGCCGCTCTATCGCGCCGGCGAAGAGCCCGACGCCGCGGCAGTCGCCGGCCGGCGGGCGAGCTGGTTCGAGCCGTATCACGCGGCGCTCCTGACGGAGGTGCAGCGCACGAAGGAGAAGCACGCGCACGTCGTGCTGTACGACGCGCACAGCATCCGTTCGCGCGTGCCGCGGCTGTTCGAGGGAGAGCTGCCGAACTTCAATATCGGCACATACCGCGGCGCGAGCTGCGATCCGGCGCTCACTCGAAGGATCGAGGCGGCATGCGAGGATCCGCGCTTCACACGCGTCACCGACGGGCGTTTCGTCGGCGGCTGGACGACGCGCCACTACGGCAATCCGGCGCACGGTGTGCACGCGGTGCAGATGGAGCTCGCCTGCCGTGGATATCTCGACGAGCCGCCCGTACCCGGCGCCGAGAACTGGCCGCCGTCCTACGACCCCGACCGCGCCGGCCCCCTGCGCACGCTGCTCGAGCGAGTGCTGCGCGCGTGCATCGATTTCGCAAGTTCCTGAGGAGTCTCTCCCATGGCTTCGACCACCGCCACCCGAACCCGTATCGACACGACCCGGGTCATTCGAGCGCCCACCGGAACGCAACGCACCGCCAAGAGCTGGCTGACCGAAGCGCCGCTGCGCATGCTGATGAACAACCTGGACCCGCAGGTCGGCGAGCGGCCCTCGGAGCTGGTGGTGTACGGTGGCATCGGCCGGGCGGCGCGCGACTGGGAGAGCTACGACATCATCGTCGCGACACTGCGGCGGCTCGAGGCGGATCAAACGCTGCTCATCCAGTCGGGCAAGCCCGTCGGGGTCTTCAGGACCCACGAGGATGCGCCGCGCGTGCTGATCGCCAACTCCAATCTGGTGCCGCGCTGGGCGACCTGGGAGCACTTCAACGAGCTCGACCGCAAGGGACTGATGATGTTCGGCCAGATGACGGCGGGCTCGTGGATCTACATCGGCAGTCAGGGCATCGTGCAGGGCACGTACGAGACCTTCGCCGAAATGGGCCGCCGCCACTACGGCGGCGACACCGCCGGGCGCTGGCTGCTCACCGCGGGCCTCGGCGGCATGGGCGGCGCGCAGCCGCTCGCGGCGGTGATGGCAGGCCTGTCCTGCCTCGCCATCGAGTGCCAGCGCTCGCGCATCGACATGCGGCTTCGCTCGGGGTACCTCGATCACTGCACCGAGAGCCTGGACGAGGCCCTCGAGATCGTGCAGCGGGCCTGCGCGCAGGGCAAACCGGCCTCGGTAGGCCTGCTCGGCAACGCCGCCGAGGTGCTGCCGGAGATCTTCCGACGCGGCGTGCGCCCGAGCCTGCTCACCGACCAGACCTCGGCCCACGATCCGGTGAATGGGTACCTGCCGATCGGATGGACGGTCGAGCGCTGGCTCGACATGCGCGAGCGCGATCCGGCCGCCGTGAGCCAGGCCGCCCGGGCCTCGATGGCCGTGCACGTGCGCTCGATGCTGGATTTCCATGCGGCCGGAGTACCCACCGTGGACTACGGCAACAATATCCGGCAGATGGCGCTCGAGGAGGGCGTGAACAACGCCTTCGACTTTCCCGGCTTCGTGCCCGCCTACATCCGGCCGCTGTTCTGCCGCGGCGTGGGCCCGTTCCGCTGGGCGGCGCTGTCGGGCGATCCGCAGGACATCTACAAGACCGATGCCAAAGTGAAAGAGCTGCTGCCCAACGACACTCATCTGCATCACTGGCTCGACATGGCGCGCGAGCGCATCCGCTTCCAGGGGCTGCCGGCGCGCATCTGTTGGGTCGGTCTCGGCGATCGGCACCGACTGGGGCTCGCGTTCAACGACATGGTCGCGCGCGGCGAACTCAAGGCTCCGGTGGTGATCGGGCGCGATCATCTCGACTCGGGCTCGGTGGCCTCGCCGAACCGCGAGACCGAGGCGATGCGCGACGGCTCGGACGCGGTCTCCGACTGGCCGCTGCTCAACGCGCTGTTGAATACCGCATCGGGGGCGACCTGGGTCTCGTTCCACCACGGCGGCGGCGTCGGCATGGGTTTCTCACAACACGCCGGCCTGGTCATCGTGTGCGATGGCACGCCGGAGGCGGCACGGAGGATCGCGCGCGTGCTATGGAACGATCCGGCGAGCGGCGTCATGCGCCACGCCGATGCCGGCTACCCGGAAGCGATCGAATGCGCGCGCCGCAACGGTCTCGACCTGCCCGGCATCCTCGGTTGATCTGACATAAGCGGGATCTGCGGCGCGGGCATTACATATCGTGCCGCCCTTGAAACATAAGCCGTGCCCGGCGGTGCCCCCGAATACGTAGTTCACGCACCTGAGATTTGCACCTCGGTCGCGGCGCTTGACACTCTGAGTCAGCCCGCTGACACTTTGCGTCAGTGACAAAGGCAAACCCTCCGAAAGGAGGGGACGCAAAGCCACCGGTCTTCGGGACGATTCCCATGACGGCGGGGCTGCCACGAACGCGCCAGGCGCGCTCGCTCGCTTCCCCTCCCCATCCGGTCGCCCCGCCCAGGATAAACGAGCGAGAGTCTAACTAACATGACACCAGCGGAAAATCTGGCGCCGAAGGCGGATATCGGCGCCGGTCCCCCGGGGGAGCCCGCCTCGGAAGCGGGTCCGTTCGTCGTCAACCTGTGCTCCTCGAGCACGCCGATGGCTCTGCCAAAGGCCGACCTGCCGGAGCTGAAGCAGTTCAGTTTCTTCGTCAGCCGGCGTTTCGAGGAGGGCCGCGAGCGCTTCCGGCTGCACCTGGGGTACTTTGAGACGCTTGCCGAGGCCGAGGGCTGGCTCGGCCTGGTGCGCGACATCTACCCCGGCGCGTGGGCGGGTGAAGCGCCGGGCAAGAAGCTGCGCGCCCGGGCCGCCGCTGCCGCCGCGGCGCAGGCCGCGCATGCGGCCGGACCGCGCCTGGTGGCCGCCGAGCCGCCGGCGCCTCAGGCCGCGCCCTCTGCGCCCGAAGCGGCAGTTCCCGCCGCGCCGGCTCCTGCGGCGGCGGCGGCGGCGCAGGTCCGTGTGCCGACCTTGCGGCCGGCCGCCGAGATTCTGACCCTCGCACCCGCACCCGCACCCGCACCGGCTCCTGCGACGACCGCACGGCGCGACTCGCGCGCCGAGCCGCAGCGGTCTGCCCAGGCGGTGGCGCCGAAGCGCGGCGCCGGGCCCGTCGCGACCCGGGCGGCCTCCGCGTCGCTCGGCAATTGCAACATCAAGGAAGTGCTCGCTGCGCTCGAGGATCCCGATGCCGTGCGGAATGCAGCGCCGGGGAATGCGGCGCATGAGACTCGCGTCGGCCCCAAGCCGGCCCGCGACGCAAAAGCCCCGTTGAGCGACGCGCAGGCGCTGCAGGTTCTCGAGACCCGTACCCAGGACAACGCCAAGCCGGCGGCCTTCGCCGTGCAGCTGCAGTGGTCGGTGCAGCCGATCGCGCTCGAGAAGGTGCCGCCGCTCGCGATTTTCAGCGCCTATACGCTCTACTGCGTCGAAGGCAGCCGCGAAGGGCGCAAGTGGCACGGCCTGCGGCTCGGGTTCTTCAACGACCCGATTTCCGCGAAGCAGGTGGCCGGCTACGTGCGATCGGAATTCGCCTCGGTTGCCGTCTTGCCGGTGAGCGCCGAGGAGCGCAAGCGGGTCAGCGGCGAGAAGGCCAGCGTGTCGGTGCGCGCGGCGCCCAAGAAGATCGACAGCGAAGGCGCGTACAACTCCGGCGAGTTCAAGTTGTTCGATGCCGACCCTCCGGCCTCGGGCGGCACGGCCGCCGCTGCAGCGCCGAAGAGCGCGGCTGTGCGGCAACTGCGCCCCGTTCCCTCGACGGGCGCGGCAGGCCGAGGCAAGGTCCACGCACGCGAGCGCCGCACGCCTCAGACCCTGGAGGAGACACTGGAGATCCTCGGAGCCCATGAGCTCGCCATCGAGGACGGCAAAGACACGCTCATCGGCGCTGGAAAATCGCGCAAGCCCGAGAAAAGCGCGCCTTTCACGCGGCTGCTGGAGCGCCTGGGCGAGCGGGTGAGGAAGTCCTGACGGCGGGCGGCCTCCAAGAGCCGCCCGCCCCGTTCCGGGGCCCTTGAGCCTCGCGGCCCTCCCGAGCCGCTGCCGGCGGCTCAGTGCCGGAACAATCTCTCGAGCTCGGCGCGGGCCTGCTCCACCTCGGCGGTGTTGGGAGCGATGTAGGCGGCGGGACGGGGCTTGAAAAAGTCACAGAAGTTGGCGTGCTCCTTGTCGCGCACCTCCTCGGCCGTCGGCTCGCGGCAGTGCTTGGCCACGTGGGTATCGTAGTCGACGCACATCCGGCACACGTGCAGCTCCGCCCGGCACTTCGGGCATTCCTCCAGGCGTCGTAGCGGCAGCGTCAGCGCGGCGAGCGAGACGCCGCATTTCCAGCAGACGAGGTCGTGTGCCATGGCAGTGAGCCTCCAGTAAGTGGCGCGGGGCGGACTCCTGCTGCTCCCGTCCAGGGACCCGCTCCCTCGGCGCCGCCCGGCGTCCGACCAAAACCGCTCCCGGCGATCTTGCCACGCGCCGCGCCCGTGGCGCGACTCCGGCAGGACTTCGTGCCCGCCGCCACCGCGGGCCTGTCACCGTGCCTGCTCCTGGCGATGGCGGGCAATTACTTTACACCCGGCGCCGCTCCCCGAGGAAATCCCACAGCACCCGGCCGGTGTGGGATTGCCTGCGCCGGCGCGCCACCTGCGCCGGGGCACCCTCTGCCACGATGCGCCCGCCGCCCTCGCCGGCCTCCGGTCCCATGTCCACGATCCAGTCGGCCTCGGCCATCACATCCAGGTTGTGCTCGACCACGACGGCGGTGTTGCCGGCATCCACCAGACGGTGCAGCACGTGGATCAGCTTTTCCACGTCGGCCATGTGCAGACCCACCGTGGGCTCATCCAGCACGTACAGGGTATGCCTGGGACTCGGCCGTGGACCGGCCGGCGAGGGGCGGGAGGCGCCGCCGGAGACCTTGGCGAGCTCGGTGACCAGCTTGATGCGCTGAGCCTCGCCGCCGGAGAGCGTCGGGCTTTGCTGGCCCAGCGTGAGGTAGCCCAGCCCCACGTCCTGCAGCAGCTTCAGCGCATGGTGGATGCGCGAATGAGCCTGGAAGAATTCCACGGCCTCGTCGACGTTCATCGCCAGCACATCGCCGATGCTCTTGTCCCGCCAGAGCACCGAGAGCGTCTCGGAGTTGAAGCGCCTGCCGCCGCAGACATCGCACGACACCTTCACGTCCGGCAGGAAGCTCATCTCGATCGTTCTCACCCCCTGGCCCTCGCATGCCCCGCAGCGCCCGGCGCCCGTGTTGAACGAGAAGCGGCTGGCGGTATAGCCGCGCAGTCGGGCCTCGCTGGTGGCGGCGAAGATGCGCCGGATGTCGTCCCAGAAACCGATGTAGGTCGCCGGGCAGGATCGTGGCGTCTTGCCGATCGGGGTCTGATCCACCTCGAGCACCCGGTTGATGTGATCGAGGCCGCGCACGGCCCGGCAGCCGGCCAGGTCCGCGCTCGGGGCGCGCGAGCGCTTGCGCGCGGCCGAGCGCTTGCCGGCGGCCCCGTTGCCCGCGGACCCGTTGGCGGCCGCCCCCAGCAGCCGGCGCAGGTTGGTGTAGAGCACGTCACGGGCGACTGTCGATTTTCCCGAGCCCGACACCCCGGTGACGACCACCAGCCTGCCGAGTGGAATACGGATATCGGCTCTGACGTTGTGCATCGACACCCGTTCCAGCGTCAGATGCGTGGTTCGTCCGTTTACCGGTCGGAGCGGCTCGGCCGGATGCCGCAGCGGATGGCGGAGGAACCGTCCCGTCGTCGAGCGCCGGTTGCGGATCAGATCCTTCACCGTGCCGGCCCCCACGACCTCGCCGCCCAACACGCCCGCGCCGGGACCGAGGTCGATGACGTGGTCGGCGCGGCGGATGGTGTCCTCGTCGTGCTCGACCACCACCAGGGTGTTGCGGTGACTCGCGAGCTCGGCCAATGAGTCGAGCAGGATCTCGTTGTCGCGCGGATGCAGGCCGATGGTCGGCTCATCGAGCACGTAGCACACGCCTTGAAGGTTCGAGCCGAGCTGGGCGGCAAGGCGGATGCGCTGCGCCTCTCCGCCCGAGAGCGTGGGCGCGGAGCGCTCGAGCTGCAGGTAGCCGAGGCCCACCCGCTCGAGGAAGCCGAGCCGCGCCCGGATCTCGGCCAGCAGATCGCGTGCGATCTGCTGCTCGCGCGTCGAGAGTTTCAGACGCCGGAAAAACTCGCCCGCGCGCCGCACCGGCTCGGCCGTGAGATCCGCGATGCAGCGCTCGCGGAAGCGCACGTTGAGCGCCACCGGGTTGAGCCGGCGGCCTTGGCAGGCCGGGCAGGGTTGCGGCTCGTCCTCGTACCACTCGTTCCACCAGTGCTCCTCGCCGCTTTGCTGCGCATCGAAGCCCGGCATGGTGAGGCCGGTGCCGTAGCAGCGCTCGCACCAGCCGTGCTTGGAGTTGAACGAAAAGAGCCGCGGGTCGGGCTCGGCGAAACTGCGGCCGCAGGAAGGACACGCCCGCTTGGTGGAAAAGACCGTCACTCGTGTCGAGCCCGCCGCGAGCACATGCACCAGGCCCTTGCCGAAATCGAGCGCGCGTGCGAGCCCCTGGCGCAGCTCTAAATCGGTTTTCGCGCCGACGTCGATGTCCGCCACGGGCAGCTCGATCGTATGCTCCTTGAAACGCGAGAGCCGCGGCCACTGCCCCGTGGGCACGGTAATGCCATCGACACGCAGTGTCTTGAAGCCCTTCTTGCGCGCCCACTTCGCGAGGTCCGTGTAGTAGCCCTTGCGCGCCACCACCAGCGGCGCGAGCAGCGTGACGCGCTTTCCTTTGTAATCGCGCAGCAGCCGCGCGGCGATGGAGGCGGCGCTTTGCGGCTCGATGGCCAGGTTGCAGTCCGGGCAGTATTGGGTGCCGAGCTTCACGTACAGCAGCCGCAGGAAGTGGTAGATCTCCGTCAGGGTCGCCACGGTGCTCTTGCGCCCGCCGCGGCTGGTGCGCTGCTCGATCGCAACCGTCGGCGGGATGCCGAAGATCGCGTCCACGTCGGGCCGTGCGGCCGGCTGCACGAACTGACGCGCATACGCGTTCAGCGATTCGAGGTACCGGCGCTGGCCTTCGTTGAACAGGATGTCGAAGGCAAGAGTCGATTTGCCGGAGCCCGACACCCCGGTGATGACGGTGAAGCGGTTGCGCGGAATCCGCACGTCGATGTTCTTGAGGTTGTGCTCGCGTGCGTGGTGCACGACGATGGCGCTGCGAGCGTCGCGCTCGCCGCCGTATGGAGCCTGAGGCTCGGACACCCCGGCCGGCGCGCTTGCCGACACCGTGGGCTCCGTGCGGCCGGCAAGCGCCCGCTCGTAGTCCAGCAACGCCCGGCCGGTGTGCGATCCCGGATGCCGGCGGACCTCGGCCGGCGTGCCGGTGCACACGATCGCCCCGCCGCGCTCTCCGCCCTCGGGCCCGAGGTCGACGATCCAGTCGCAGGCGCGGATCACATCCAGGTTGTGCTCGATCACCAGCAGCGAGTGGCCGGCGGCGAGCAGTTTGCGAAACGCCATGAGCAGCCGCGCGACGTCCTGGAAGTGCAGCCCAGTGGTCGGCTCGTCGAACAGGAACAGTTTGCCCTTGTGAGTGATGCTCGAGAGCACCGAGCCGGCCTGAGCCAGGTGCCCGGCGAGCTTCAGACGCTGGGCCTCCCCGCCGGAGAGTGTCGGAACGGGCTGGCCGAGCTTCACGTATTCCAGTCCAACGTCGGCGAGCGGTGTCAGCCGCGCGCACACCTCGCGCGAGTCGCGGAAGAATTCCATGGCCTCGGTGATCGTCATGTCGAGCACGTCGGCAATGCTCGCGCGCCGGCCATTGGCTCCCTCGCGGCGGATGTCGAGCACTTCCTCGCGGTAGCGGCGGCCGTTGCAGTCGGGGCAGCGCAGGTACACGTCGGAGAGAAACTGCATCTCCACGTGCTCGAAGCCGTTGCCGCTGCAGGTCGGACAGCGCCCGTTGCCCGAGTTGAAGCTGAACGTGCCGGCGGTGTACTTGCGCTCCAGCGCGGCCGGCTCGGCCGCGAACAGCGCGCGAACGGCATCGAAGGCGCCCACGTAGCTGGCGGGGTTGGAGCGGGTGGTGCGTCCGATGGGGCTTTGGTCGACCATGACGACATCGTCGATGAGCTCCGCGCCGGTCAGGGCGGTGAAGGCGCCGGGCGCCTCGGTCGGCTTGCCGCGATACTTGCGCAGCGCCGGGTACAGCACGTCCTCGATCAATGTGGACTTGCCGGACCCCGAGACCCCCGTCACACAGACCAGGCGTTTCAGCGGGAAGCGGACGTCGACATTCTTGAGGTTGTGTTGGGAGACTCCCCGCAGTTCGAGCCAGCGGTTCGAGCGCGCCTCGGCGATGACTTCGCCCGGGGGTAGGGACGGGGCCGTGCCAGGGGTCTTTGCCGTGCGCGACTTGCCCGCTCCCTGCGGCACCGGGGCCGCGCCCACCGAGCGGCGGCCGCTCAGATACTCGCCGGTGAGCGAGTGGGCGCTGCGGCGGATCTCGCGCGGAGTGCCGAAGAAGACGATCTCGCCGCCGCGCTCACCCGCCCCCGGACCGAGGTCGAGGATGCGGTCGGCCTCCAGCATGATCTGCGGATCGTGCTCGACCACGAGCAGCGAGTTGCCCGCATCGCGCAGGCGTTTCATGACGGTGATGACCCGCTGCATGTCGCGCGGGTGCAGTCCGATGGACGGCTCGTCCAGCACGAACAGCGTGTTGACCAGGGAGGTGCCGAGCGCGGTGGTGAGGTTGATCCGCTGCACCTCGCCGCCGGAGAGCGTGCGCGACTGGCGATCCAGCGTGAGGTAGCCCAGGCCCACGTCGGCGAGATAGCCGAAGCGAGCGCGGATCTGGGTCAACAGCAGGTCGGCCGCCTCATCGAGCGGGCGGGGGAGCGTAAGCTGCCCGAAGAACGCGCGCGCCCGCTCCACCGGCGCCAGCATGAGGTCGTGGATGGACAGGCCCGGCAGGCCCCGCAGCGTCTCCTCGCTCCAGCCGACACCGCGCGGACGGAAGAGAGCGCCCGCCCCGAGCGCCGCATCGGCCGCCTTCCCGCCTATCCGCCACAGAAGCCCCTGGGTTTTCAGGCGCGCGCCGCCGCAGGTCTCGCACGGCGTGTAGGCGCGGTAGCGCGACAGCAGGACGCGCACGTGCATCTTGTAGGATTTCGTCTCGAGCCAGTCGAAGAAGCGCTTCGCGCCGTACCAGACCCCTTTGCTCCAGGGCCCCTCGCCTTCGATCACCCAGCGGCGATGCTCGGAGGCGAGCTCGCGCCAGGGGGTATCGAGCGGGATGCCGCGCTTGCGGGCGAACTTCTCCAGGTCCTGCTGGCACTCGGAGTAGGACTGGGTTTGCCAGGGCTTGATCGCCCCGGCGCGCAGCGACTTGCCGTCGTCGGGCACGACCAGCCCGTAATCGATGCCGATGACGCGGCCGAAGCCTCGGCAGGTCTCGCAGGCGCCGATCGGGGAGTTGAAGGAAAAGAGGCTCGGCGTCGGCTCCTGGTACGACAGGTCGCATTCCGGGCAGTGCAGGGCGCTCGAGTAGCGCCACACGGCCTGAGTCCGCGGCGGATCGCTTTCATCGACGAGATGTATGTTGACGCGCCCGCGACCCACGCGCAACGCGGTCTCCAGCGATTCCAGGATGCGGCTGCGCTCGGCACGGCCGGCGCGCAGGCGGTCCTGCACCACCTCGAGCACCGCCGGAGTCTTCGGCGCGGATTTGCCCGACCGGCTCCCGGCTGCCCGCGCGCGTCTGGCGGCGGGGGGCGCGGGCGGCGCGCCGGCCGGCTCGATGAAGCGGGTGTAGCCCTGCTTCTCCAGCAGGCCGCGGACCTCGCGTTCCTCGAAGTTCTGCGGCACGGCCACGGGGAAGGCGATGAGCAGCCGCGGATCGCCCGCGGCGGCTGCGCGTGCGCTGAGATCGGTGTGGATGCTCTCGGCGGTGTCGCGCCGGACCGGCCTGCCGCAATTCTGACAATGCAGCGTCGCCGCGCGCGCAAACAACAGCTTCAGATGGTCGTTGAGCTCGGTCATCGTGCCGACGGTCGAGCGGGAGGTGCGCACCGGGTTGGTCTGATCGATGGCGATCGCCGGCGGAATGCCGGCGACGACATCGACCTGCGGCTTGTCCATGCGGTCGAGAAACTGCCGCGCGTAGGGCGAGAAGGTCTCGACATAACGCCGCTGTCCTTCGGCATACAAAGTGTCGAACACGAGCGATGACTTGCCCGAGCCCGAGACGCCCGTGACCACGACCAGCTCGTTGAGCGGGAAGTCGAGGTCGAGGTTCTTCAGGTTGTTCTGACGCGCGCCGCGCACGCGGATGGGCTCCTGCGTGGCGGTGTTGGCGCGGCGGGATGCACGGGGAGCGTCGGTCATTCCTCACACCGGGGCGTACAACGGGGGGGGGTTGGGAGCGCAGAGCGCGCAACCCTATCGATTCTACCGGAACGAGGCGCGAGGGGCAGGCGAACCTCATCCAGCGCGGCAGGCAGCCCGATACTGTGCGGGTTGCGGCGGCCCGATCTTCGGTACGATAGGAGCTCATGAGCACTCACTCTTTGCTGCCGCATCCGCTGACTCCCGCTGATTTCGTGGGCGGCCTCGAGGCCGGGGCCGCGGCCGATTCGGGTGTGCTGCGTCTTCACTATGCGCTGCGAGGCGATCCGCGGCGGATGCGCGTTCCGGCGCCGGGCGCGGCAGGGCGGACGGACCGGCTGTGGGCGCACACCTGCTTCGAGGCGTTCGTGCGCGTGGAGGACGCCCCAGGCTACTTGGAGCTGAATTTCTCGCCGTCCGGACAATGGGCGGCGTACCGCTTCGACGCCTATCGCCAGGGCATGACGCCGCTCGCGCTCGAGGAGCCGCCGCGGATCGCGGCCCGCTTCGACGGTCACTCGGCGGCGGATGCGGCGCCGCCGGCGGGGGCCGACTCTGACGAGGAAAGCGGCGCTGCACGGGCGGGAGAGGGCAGTCCCAACCACGTGCTCACGCTCGAGGCGCTCGCACGCCTGCCGGGGTACGCCGGGGCCAAGGGACGCAAGCTTCGCCTCGGCCTGTGCGCCGTGGTGGAGGACGAGACCGGCGGGCTGTCATACTGGGCGCTGCGCCACGCCGACGGTCGGCCGGACTTCCATCGTCCCGAGGCCTTCGCGCTCGAGCTGACCTGCCTCTGAGTTCCCGCACCGGCCCTCGTTTCGCAATCCGGATCGCCGTCCATGAAGTTTGGTATCGAACGCCTGCTCACCCAGCGCTCGCTGCGCAGGCCGCTCGCCGGCCGGCGCGTGGCGCTGCTCGCCCATCCGGCCTCCGTCACCCGCGAGCTCACCCACACGCTCGATGCCCTGGCCGGACTCTCGGACATTCACCTGAGCGCCGCCTTCGGGCCGCAGCACGGACTGCGAGGCGACAAGCAGGACAACATGGTGGAGTCCGATGATTTCACCGATCCGCTGCACGGCATCCCGGTGTTCAGCCTCTATGGGGAGGTCCGGCGGCCGACCGCCGCCATGATGGACAGCTTCGATGTGCTGCTGGTCGATCTGCAGGATGTGGGCTGCCGCGTCTACACGTTCGTGACCACTTTGCGTTACGTGCTGGAGGAGGCAGCCCGCCACCGCAAGAGCGTCTGGGTGCTCGATCGGCCGAATCCCATCGGTCGGCCCGTCGAGGGGCTGAGGCTGCTCGCCGGCTGCGAAAGCTTCGTCGGCGCCGGGCAGATGCCGATGCGCCACGGACTCACCCTCGGGGAGCTCGCGCACTGGCTCGTGGCGACGTTGAGCCTGGATGTCGACTGTCAGATCGTGCCCATGGAGGGCTGGAACCCCTACGCGCCCCTCGGGTACGGCTGGCCGGTCGGCTCGCGTACCTGGATCAATCCGAGCCCCAATGCGCCGAGCCTGTGGATGGCGCGCTGCTACCCCGGCACCGTGATGTTGGAAGGGACGACGCTGTCGGAAGGGCGCGGCACGACCCGGCCTCTGGAGGGGTTCGGCGCGCCGGATCTCGATCCGCACTCGCTCCTCGAGGCGATGCGCCGGCTCGCCCCGCGCTGGCTGCGAGGCTGCCGCCTGCGGTCCTGCTGGTTCGAGCCGACCTTCCACAAGCACGCCGGCCGGCTCTGCGCCGGGGTGCAGATCCATGTCGAGGACCCTCTCTACTACCAACACGAGGCGTTTCGCCCCTGGAGGCTGATGGCACTCGTGTTCAAGGCGCTGCGGCGGCTGCGGCCCGGGTACCCGCTGTGGAGGGATTTCCCGTACGAGTACGAGCGCGACCGGCTGGCGATCGATGTCATCACCGGCGGGGAGCTGCTGCGTCGCTGGGTGGACGATGCGACCGCCACCGCGGCCGATCTGGAAACGCTCGCCGCGGCCGACGAGGCGTCCTGGCAGGCCGAGCGCCAGCCCTTTCTGATATACTGATCTTCCGTAATCGGCGCATCGGCCGGGCCACACGCCTGCGCGCCGGCGCTCAAGCCCTCAGAGTCGTCCCCGTGCAATCCGCGCGCGATATCACCAGCTACCGCAAATACTGGGCGGCGCGTTTCGGCACCGCGCCGTTTCTGCCCATGTCGCGTCCCGAAATGGACGAGCTCGGCTGGGACAGCTGCGACATCATCCTCGTCACGGGCGACGCTTACGTCGATCTGCCGAGCTTCGGCATGGCCATCATCGGCCGGGTGCTCGAGGGGCAGGGCTTCAGGGTGGGCGTCATCGCGCAGCCGGACTGGCACGGCGCCGAGCCGTTCGCCGCCCTGGGCAGGCCGAACCTGTTCTTCGGCATCACCGCCGGCAACATGGACTCCATGGTCAACCGCTACACGGCCGACCGACGCCGGCGCAGCGACGACGCCTACACGCCGGAGGGGATCTCGGGCAGACGGCCGGACCGTTCGGTGATCGTCTATGCGCAGCGCGCGCGGGAAGCTTTCAAGGACGTGCCCATCATCATCGGCGGCATCGAGGCCTCGCTGCGGCGGATCGCCCATTTCGATTACTGGTCCGAGAAGGTGCGCCGCTCGGTGCTGCTCGACGCCAAGGCGGACCTGTTGGTCTACGGCAGCGGCGAGCGCCAGGTGTGCGAGATCGCCCATCGGCTCGCCGCCGGCGAGGCCATCGGCGAGATCACGGATGTGCGCGGCACGGCCTTCGCGCGCAGGGCCGGCGCCGACCCCGGCGTCGCGATGCCCGACGGGCCGCAGCCGCAGGGTTGGATCGAAATCGACTCAACCACCCTCGATGACCCGGGGCCGCCCGCGCCGCGCCCCGATCCGTACGCCATGCAGCCGCAGCGCCCGGCGCCGCCCGATGCGCGTGTCCCGGCATCGAACGCGGTGCAGACCGTGGTCCGCTTCGCGCGGCGCGTGAGCAACGCCGACCGTGCGCGCAGCGTCATCCGCCTGCCTTCCTTCGAGCAGGTGGCGGCCGATCCGGTATTGTATGCGCACGCCTCGCGCATCCTGCATCTGGAGGCCAACCCGGGCAATGCACGTGCGCTCGTGCAGCGCCACGGGGATACTGACGTCTGGCTCAACCCGCCGCCCATCCCGCTCACCACGGCGGAGATGGACTGGGTGTACGAGCGCCCCTACCGCCGCCGCCCGCACCCGCGCTACGGCGAGGCCAACATTCCCGCCTACAAGATGATCCGCTTCTCGGTGGCGATCCAGCGCGGCTGCTTCGGCGGCTGCTCGTTCTGCTCCATCACCGAGCACGAGGGACGCATCATCCAGAGCCGCTCCGAGCAGTCCGTCGTCCGCGAGGTCGAGGCCATCCGCGAGCAGGTGCCGGGCTTCACCGGGGTCATCTCCGATCTGGGAGGCCCGACGGCCAACATGTACCGCCTCGCCTGCCGCAGCCGCGAGATCGAAAGCGCCTGCCGGCGGCCCTCGTGCGTGTATCCGGGCATCTGCCCCAACCTCGATACCGACCACGCGCCGCTCGTGCGCCTGTATCGCAAGGTGCGCGAGCTGCCCGGGATCCGCAAGGTGCTGATCGCCTCGGGCGTGCGCTACGACCTCGCGGTCGAGTCGCCCGAGTATGTGAGGGAGCTCGCGCAGCACCATACCGGCGGTTATCTGAAGATCGCCCCCGAGGCGAACTCCGCGGGGGCGCCGTCGGTGATGTTAGAGACGGGGGGAGGCGGCTTCCATCACTTTCAGGAGGCGGTTTCACGGGACGCGGGCGGGGCGCGCAAAGGGGACGACGTACATCCCGAACTTATCGGCCGCCGTCCGGGGGCGGCCCAGGTGCCTGCGCTGCGCTTCCCGGTCCCCTTCCGCCACGGCACGGACCAGATCGGCCGCTATGGGGCGCATCGGGTCTCCTGCGGCACGGCGGGCGAGGGAAGCCTTCCTGCGGGCCGTGGCGAGAGCCCGGCCGGGGGCGGCGGACTCGTCCAGGGCCTCTTCGAGGATGCGGCGGTTGACTGCCGCCTGCTCCGGGGTGACGGGGGTCATGACGCTTCCAAGATGCCTTGGGAGAGCCTGCGGGCGGCCTTCTCGGCGTAGTCCTCGCGCGCCTCGACGCCGACCGCCCGGCGTCCCGACAGCCGCGCCGCATCCAGCGTGCTGCCACTGCCGGCGAACGGGTCGAGGACCAGGCCGCCGGGCGGCCAGGCATAGGCGATGAGCATCCGCAGTAGCGGAAGCGGCTTCTCGGTGGGATGCAGGCCGCCGTGCGCCGACGGCGCGAACTGCCCCGACCTGGCCAGCCGCGTTCCGTCGTCCTCGTATGCGTAGGCCCCGATCTCGCCTGTGTGCACAGGAGGCGGGTTGCGCCGCCAGCGGCCCTTGTCGCGCCCCGTGTAGGCCGTCTTCGGTGTCTCGTGGCAGACACCGTCCCAGTCGCCCCGGTACCAGTGAACGACGCTCTCGTGAACGCGCTTGAAGCGGTCAGCCGCGAAGCCGGTCCCGTTGGCCTTTTCCCAGATGACATCTTGCGAGAGCTTCCAGCCGACGTCTGCGAACTCGCCGCGGCGCTCGAGGTGCCACACGATGCCGAGCGAGTCCAGCGTCGGCCGCCTTACGTTGTAAGCGACCATTACACTGTAAGGGGCAGCAACGCAACGAAGGAGGGGCGACCTGACCCCCTTGAAACGAGTCTGACTGCAGAGTTAGTATTGTGGTCGGATCGGGAT
>OFHJ01000004.1_pt1 | contig 79715 bp, 75 predicted proteins | sample 1522001 | NCBI WGS metagenome assembly OFHJ01 (sample SAMEA2464838, study PRJEB22497) | soil metagenome | biome: Grassland; feature: Farmland; material: Clay | place: Australia | collected 2013-02-01 | depth 1.2 m | reverse complement strand
TTATTTATATCTGGAATCATTACATGTTCTAGAGTACGTATGATAGAAACAAAGGGCGGAGCTTTAGATGACATAGAATCCTTTATGGGCCCTGTAAAAGCCAACATTCTCCACGAGTTGAGTTACTCCGAGAAGAGTATGGCTGAACTTTCTCAAATCCTTCAGATTAACAAGAATGCTGTCAAGGAGCATATGGAAAATCTGGAGATGAAAGGGTATGTCAAGCCCTTCTTCAGGGGGAAAGGTGCAGGAAGGCCAAGCAAATATTATGAACTCACCGAGAAAGGCCTTTCACTGCTTCCCAAGAGATACATAAATCTCGCGACAATGCTGATAGATGAAGTTGAATCAGAATTCGGAAAAGACAAACTCAACATTGTATTCGGCAAAATAGCGGACAAGATTCTCATGAACGCTGGATGGAAGGTGGCTTCCGATTCAGAGACTATACCCAAGGAACAGAAGATTCAGCACCTGAGGGAATTTGTTTCGACTCTGAACGAACTCGGTTATTATGCAAGGCTTGAGATTACCGACGACACAGTCAGGATAATCAGGCACAACTGTATTTTCTACGAACTTGCTAAGAACAACAACAGAATCATTTGCGGCTCACTCGGCTCGCAGCTTATTGACAAATCTATAAATGACGAATTCAAAATTAAGGAGAAATTTTCTGAAGGGGCAAACAAGTGCGTGGTCGAGGTCAGTATCTGATCCCGGGAAGCGATATCCTACCATATTCTGAGTGGCTGACAAGGCCAAGCAGGAAGCTTTAGATCCTGTTTCTTTTCCAATTTGCCAGCTTGGCTGTAACAAGTATCACGCCTATCATTTCTGCTGTATAGATAATCCCGGGGATCAGTATGCTGTGAAAGTCCCCGGCTATGGCACCTTTCATAAGTATAGCAGCCCAGCTAGTTGGCACGAGGTAGGCCACATATTGCAGGAACAGAGGAAGAGAAGTTATGGGGTAGTATATTGGCGGTACAACTCCGAAGAGGATGGAAAACATTACTGATATTGGCCATATGTCCCTCATCTCCCTGATCCTCGTGGAAACGAGATAGGAAAACATGGAGAATATTGCCCACGTAGTGAAGAGTGCACCAATTATGACCAGTATGGAAGCTGCCGATACATGCGACACCAATACTATGATGACAAAGAATATTGCTATGCCAGGGAGTGTGAAGATTATGTTTCCAGTGGCAAGGCCGAATGTGTATAGGAGTGGGCCTACCGGTGTGGAGGCCACGATCTGCTGGAATTTCAGATCAAGTTTGTAAAAGAGCAGATCGGTCTGGAGCATTGTCGCAGAGTTGACTATTGTGAATAACAGCCCACCTATTGCGGCGATAAGAATTTTGGAAGGTCCTCCAAAGAGGTAAATGAAAAACAGAAAAGAGAAAGGTGTCGATATTACTGCAGCTAACGCTATTGGCCTTCTGTAGGCGGGTATCCAACCGTTTATGGCGTTGAGTGCAATTACTGCCCTGATCTGTGATATCATCTATTCACCTTCTATCTGCTCACCCACCAGGGAGATGAACACATCGTCGAGACCAACAGGCCCGACCTCAATCCTGCTCTTGCTGATCATGTTCCCTGCGAGAATCTCGTCGACCGACTCGCGATCGGTGTAAAGAAGGAGGCCGTTCGGCAATTCCTGGCTTTCCCCGAACTTTGCATATGACTGGTCATACCTGACACCAGGAAGGAAAACCCGGGTATCATGGCTCAGGGCGCTCCTGAGCCCGTCAAGTGTTCCCTGCCTGACAAGGGTTCCATAACTGACAATTGCTATCTCATCACTAAGTGCTGCAGCCTCGTCCAGGTAGTGTGTTGTAAGTATGATGGTCTTGCCTTTTTCCTTGAACTTCTGAATTGCCTCCCAGACTTTTCTCCTGGTGATAACATCCAGCCCGATTGTGGGCTCATCAAGGAAGTATATCTGTGCATCTGCCGACAGTGAAATGGCGACCATTGTAAGCTGCTTCTGCCCCCCTGAAAGATTTACGCATTCCTTATCTGCAAAGTAGTCCATGTCAAGCAGTATGCACACATAGTCGGTGCTGTCCTTTGCACCTTCTCTTGTGTTCCCCAGCATCCTCTGGTAGTAGTAAACGTGCTCCCGGGGAGTGAGATGCGGAAAAGGCCTGCTTTCCTGCGGAACAAGGGATGTCATGGACCTTATTTCGTCCGCATCTGTTTTTATATCTTTGCCGAAAACCCTCACGGTTCCACTGTCCTGCTCAAGCTGAGTGGTGGCAATTTTCACAAAGGTGGTCTTTCCTGATCCGTTTCTGCCGAGAAGGGAAAATATCATGCTCCTGCGTACCGTGAACGTGAAATTGCTTATCGCTAAGTTTTCCCTGCCTTTGTAACGGTAGGTCTTTCTCAGGTCAACAGACTCAAGTGGAACAGTCATTCATCCTCTTATCCGGCGGCTTACAAAGCGTATCCAATTTCTAAGGTCTATGCTTCTTCATTGAACGGGCGGTTAACTTGCATTTGCTTATCCATAAGTAAAGCTCACCCGGAAAAACCCTATCTTTTGGCCATATTTAAAGCTGAGTAAGCGCTTTCTGGTAATGGAGTTAATAAACCATTACGGTTCAGTGAGGACACGATGCAGGTCTAGGCGAGCTTAACTTTCAGATTCTGTATCATGTCCTTGACAGTTCTTTCGAGATCATACTCCGGCCTGAACCCCCAGTCCCTTTCAGCCAGGGTTGTGTCAAGGCTTGCTGGCCATGTTTCTGCAATCTCCTGCCTGTAGTCAGGCTCATATGAAACCTCAAGCCCCGGGACCTCTTTTCTTATCTCATTGTACAGCTCTTCAGGGGAAAAGGAATAGGACGCCACATTGTAGTCGGTGTGCCTGGTAAGATTTTTCAGGTCGGCTTCAGCAAGCTTGACAAGAGAAGATACTGCGTCTGGCATATACATCATTGGAAGATACGCATCAGCTCTCAGAAAGCATTTGTAAGGTTCTCCCCTGACAGCATGGTAAAACATCTGCACCGAATAGTCTGTAGTCCCGGCAGTGGGCTCCCTTACATAACTCATGATCCCCGGGAATCTCAATCCCCTCACATCCAGGTCAAACTTTTCAAAATAATATTCACCAAGCATTTCTGTTGTTACTTTTGTTATGCCATACATTGTCCTGGGGCGTGTCACCGTTACAACCGGAACATTCTCCCTGGGTGTTTCCGGCCCGAACACGCCTATTGTGCTGGGAATCACCACTCGAGACAGGCCCTTCTCGATCCCAGCCCTGAGAATGTTGTTTGTTCCCACGAGGTTAACATCAAATGCCTTGAAGGGCTTCTTTTCCCCTGTAGCTGAAAGGATTGCAGCAAGATGGTATACGGTATCAACGTCGTGTTCGTCAATTGCGTTCTCAATGGCTTCAAAGTCGGTCACATCAAGATCCAGGAACTCGAAATCCGATCCGTTTTCGCAACCAGCGGACACATCGCTGGATATGACATTGCTCTTCCCGTACTTCTTTGCCAGGTAAGGGACAAGTTCGCTGCCGATCTGACCACATGCACCAGTTATGAGAATTTTCCGCATATTTGACCCGACGTAAAATCGTGTCTGAGATTAAAAGGTTATAGTGATCATGATCCACACACTGATCTTTTGCAGGATGGGTGGCCAAACCATTGGCAATCTTCGGGATAACATAATTATCGGATCATGAGTTGTTAGATCGGTGATTAGTTTTTGTCAAAAATGGACTGGGTGTCGAAGGAGATCAATTCGCTGAAGGAAGCCGGCAGGTATGTCCCAATAAGGGTGCTTGAAAGCGCCCAGGGTGCCTGGGTCAGCATTGAGAAGAAGAAAATGCTGAACATGTGCTCAAACAACTACCTTGGGCTGGCAAACAATGAAGAGGTGAAGAAGGCTGCAATCGAGGCAATAAAGGAATTTGGTGTCGGCGCAGGAGCGGTAAGATCTATTGCAGGCACCAACTCTGTCCACCTTGAGCTTGAAAAGAAGGTTGCACTGTTCAAGCACATGGGATCATCCCTCGTCTACCAGGGAGGGCTTCTAGCCAACACGGGCACGATTCCATCAATTGTTGGGAAGGAGGACATCGTGTTCAGTGAGGAGCTGAATCATGCCAGCATAATAGATGGTGTCCGCCTGTCCTCCGCAAAAAGGGCTGTTTTCAAGCACATGGACATGAAGGACCTTGAGAAACAGCTGAAGGAGCACAGGAATGAAGGAAAGAAAGCTCTCATTGTGACAGACGGGGTATTCAGCATGGACGGGGACATAGCGCCACTGCCTGAAATCGCAGAGCTCGGTGAAAAATACTCGGCGATGACATATGTTGATGATGCCCATGGTGAGGGAGTCCTCGGCTCCCACGGCAGGGGAATCGTGGACCACTTCAACCTTGCAGGAAAAGTCGACATAGAAATGGGAACTTTTTCCAAGGCAATCGGATCAATGGGCGGTTTCGTGGCCGGTGACGAGCAGTTTGTCGATCTGCTGAAACAGAGGGCAAGGCCGTTTCTGTTCAGCAGTGCCCTGAACGTGGGAGATGCGGCGGCGGTGTTGAAGTCCATAGAGATCCTGGAGAAGGACGATTCATTGGTGAAGAAACTATGGGATAATTCAGAATACCTCAAGAAATCACTCAATGACCTCGGCTTCAACACAGGAAGCAGCAAGACTCCGATTACACCTGTGATTGCAGGAGACGAGAAGAAAGTCGTTGGACTGAGCAGAGCGCTCTATTCAGAGGAGAATGTATTCGCGTCACCGATCGTCTACCCGACTGTCCCGATGGGAACTGCCCGAATAAGGCTGATGCCGTCCGCAGTGCATTCGAGGGAAGACCTTGATTACGCTGTAACAGCGTTTGAAAAACAGGGAAAGAAGCTCGGAATCCTGAAATGAAGGCTGGTGTCTGATCTTCAATTTTCCTTTTTTTTTGGAAGAAATCACGCACTGTATTTTATGCAGTCCCAGATTCAGAACGGAACATGGAATCCACTCACATATGCGTCGGGCCAGAACCCGGAAAAAGTCTTGTGGACTTTGACTGGGACCTTCTGGAAGCAGCTGTAGTTGAAAGGCCGAACAGGTTTGTTGTTATCGCAAACCTTGGCGGGGAGTCGGTAAAATGCCATCTGCACGATCCAGGGAGGCTAAAGGAGCTAATATTTCCAGGAAACAGAATCAGGATCAGGAGAAAGCCTTCTGAAAAAACAGACTACTCGGTGGTATGTGCCCTGGATGGAGACGAATGGGTACTCATTGACAGCAGGTTTCACCCGTCGATAGCCAGGAAATTTCTCCCGGATAATGCAGTATCTGAGGTCAGGGTAGGAAGGAAGAGAATCGATTTCAAGTGTGAAAATGAATTCATAGAAGTGAAGGGCTGCACCCTCGTGGACAATGGAACTGCCAAGTTCCCGGATGCCCCCAGCCTGAGGGCAACTGAGCATGTCAGGCTCCTGACTTCAATGAAGGATGAGGGAACTCCGGCCAGCATAATGTTCCTTGTCATGAGGAAGAATGCTGAGTGTTTTGTTCCAAACAGAGATACGGATCCGGAATTCGCGGAAGCACTGCTCAGGGCTGCTGGATCCGGCGTCAATATCGTATTCAAGAAAATGCATCTCGACGGGAAATCAATAATCTATGACGGCCAGATACAAATGTGCCAGTGATGCTCTGCTCGCAGGATCGATTTTTCTATGTCTAGACGCATATTGATAGGATAAATGAAACTTTTCGTGTTAACCGTTTCCGTATATGTTTATATACCAGAATTTAATTGATCGCTCGCTCTTCGATGATTACGGAACACATCAAGAAAAATGATACAGAACGCGAAAAGAAGAGGACTAGACTTCTTGGAAACATCAATGTAGGCTCTGCCATGCGAAGCGCATTCGAGAGGAGGAATGAACTCCGAAGATCGCAGTCGGAAGCAGGGCATCACGACCTGATCTACCAGGGGAAGGAAGTTGACCTCCGGAGAATACCTGTTGCAAGGGAGATGTACCTGAAGAAGAAGGACACAGTTCTGGGAAACCGCTTCAAGAAAACTCTCCTTGGGTATACCAAAGGGGCAACAAACCAGTACAGGGGCCCGCATTCAACCCATGTAAGGGAATATTCAGACCATTATACAATTCACAGGGACTTCATAGATCCTAGGAAGAACCCGGTTATCCATCTGGCAAAGGATGCGCCCATGGAGCTCGCAGGATGGATCATCGGGGGGCTGATTGCTCTCGTCATTATAGTATTCCTGATATTCTGATGTCGCTGTTGGTACGTTAACACCAGGTTCTTGAGGATGATCTCCCCGAAGATCCGATCATAATCGTTTTGTCTGGCATGACTGTCAGAAACATTTAAGGCAATTTTGCCTTAACATAGAAGAACAGATGATTGGGGGATTTGGACAGAGAGCCTTTAAAACACTTGAAAAAATAGAAATTTTTGTTATTGCCCATGCTCTCGCGCCTCTCTTCAGAAAATGTCATGCTGTAATCAAACAATGGTGCTGTCACAGGAGAAGCATCAGGGAGGTAGCACATGGATAGGTATCTTATGCTTGAGGACGGCACTATCCTCAGAGGGGCCGCATATGGCCACAAAGGAAGTGCCTATGGTGAGATCGTTTTTACCACATCAATGACTGGTTACATGGAGTCATTGACCGATCCCTCATACAGGGGCCAGATCCTGATTTTCGCTTTCCCCACGATTGCAAACTACTCATTCAATCAGGACCAGATGGAATCCGGGGAGATACAGGTTGAAGCTCTTGTTACAAAGGATGCGCACTCTTTCCTTGGAGCCGGAAAGCCCGGTGAGGAATTCGAGAAATATCTATCAGAATCCGGGGTTCCCGGTATTGATGGAATCGACACCAGATCGCTAGTAAAGAAGATCAGGGAAAAGGGAGTGCTGAAAGCCTGGATCTCAGACAGGCCGGATTTTCCAAAGGACTGGCCGGATCCAATGGAGAGGAACCTGGTCGGTGAAACGAGCACAAGCGATCATTACACTGTTAAGGGGGATGGCGAACTTGACATCCTCTTCATCGATCTTGGCGCCAAGAGGAGCCTCGTGAGAAAGATGGGTGAGATAGCCTCATCACTTGACGTTGTACCATACAATTTTGACCTCTCGAAGATTGACAAGCACTATGACGCGATCTTTCTTTCAAACGGCCCGGGAGACCCCTCCCACGAATCACTGGGAAGTGTGACCGAGTTTGTGGCCATGAAGGTCGAAGACACTCCAATTTACGGCGTATGCCTGGGCCATCAGATCATATCAATAGCCCTCGGTGGCAGAACTGAAAAAATGCGTTTTGGCCACAGAGGGTCCAACCATGCTGTTACCGACGGGCAGAGGATCTGGATAACTACCCACAATCACGGCTACGCGGTTAATCAGCAATCGCTCAGCGGAACACCTCTGAAGATCACCCAATGGGATATAAATGACGGAACGGTTGAAATGGTGGAGCACAGTGAAAAACCAGTTTTCTCTGTTCAGTACCATCCAGAGGCCTCGCCCGGGCCACACGACGCTGAATGGTTTTTTGACAAAATAAAGGAGAGGACAGTTGAGTATTATGCCAAGAAAGCCTGAAATCAAAAATGTACTGGTAATAGGCTCCGGCCCCGTAGTTGTAGGCCAGGCAGCCGAATTTGACTATGCGGGTTCGCAAGCGTGCCTGTCTTTGCGGGAGGAAGGTATCAGGGTGGTACTCCTGAATTCAAATCCTGCTACCATTCAGACTGACAGGAGCATTGCCGACAGGATATACATAGAACCCATGACTGCCGATACTATAGAGGCAATCATTGATCAGGAGAATATTGACGCGATCCTGCCTACAATGGGGGGCCAGACTGCACTCAACCTCGCCGTGGAACTCGACAGAAGGGGCATTATTAAAGGAAAAAAAGTGCAGTTTCTGGGAACTGACATCAGGTCGATCAAGACGGCGGAAGACAGGAGGAAGTTCCATGCTCTTGTGAAATCCCTTGGAGAGCCAATTCCCGATTCTGAGGAACTGGACAGGACCAATTTCAGGGACAGGATAGCCAATCTTCAGTTCTTTCCGGTCATACTCAGGACTTCATTCTCACTTGGCGGCCTTAGTGGATCAATAATAAGTTCAAAGGTTGAGCTTCTAAGAATAGCTGAGTCCTATTTCTCAGACTACGGGGACGGGACCCTGGAGGTGGAAAAATCCATAGAAGGCCTCAAGGAGCTGGAATATGAAATTGTAAGGGACAATGCGGGCAACTGCATTGTAATATGTAATATGGAAAACCTCGATCCTATGGGTGTCCACACAGGAGAAAGCATAGTAGTAACCCCCTCGCAGACTCTCAGTGATGTTCAATACCATTTCCTCAGGGACTCTGCCATCAAGATAATCGGGGCTATTGGCATAAGGGGGGCCTGCAACATACAGTTTGCGCTTAACCCTGAGACGGACGAGTATTACGTCGTGGAAGTCAACCCGCGAACTTCCAGGTCGTCCGCTCTGGCATCAAAGGCGAGTGGATACCCAATCGCAAGGATCGCAACGAAGATTGCGGTCGGGTACAACCTTACCGAGATAAAGAACCCTATAACCAAGGATACCTCGGCAGCATTTGAGCCGTCGCTGGACTATGTTACGGTGAAGATTCCGAGATGGCCCTTCGACAAGTTTGCCGTCGAGAGAAGGATTGGTGTCCAGATGAAGTCCATAGGGGAGGTGATGGGCATAGGACGTACCTTTGAGGAGGCCATGATGAAGGCAATAGCCTCTCTGGACACGCCAGAATCTAGCAGAATCCGTCTCTTCCTTCCGGACGATAAGATCAGGGATCTTCTTACAAAGTCAACAGACCTCAGGCTTTACGCAATTTTTGAGGCACTATTCAGGCATTATGAAGTCGAGGAGATTGCCGCACTCTCAAAGTTCGATCCCTACTTCATCAATAAGATAAACAACGTTGTAAGGGAACTTGAATCCCTGGACATGGGAAGAATCCCTGAAAACCTGAAGGAGTTCAAGAAACTTGGCATATCGGATTCGCAGATATCCGAATTCACCAAAGTCGGTGAAACGAAGATAACCCGCTACAGAATCGATAACGGAATTTTGCCATCCTACAAGGCCATAGACACCTGTTCAGGGGAGTTCGAGGCTGAAACCCCCTACCTCTACTCAACCTACGAAGATGAGGGGGATTTTGAGAAAACACCCGAAGTCAAAGGAAAGGTAATGGTTATCGGATCAGGGCCAAACCGTATTTCACAAGGGCTTGAATTCGACTACGGTTCGGTAAAGGCGGTACAGACACTCAGCAAGAAGGGATACACTACAATCATGCTGAACAGCAACCCTGAGACGGTTTCTACCGATTTTGACGTATCTGATTATCTTTATTTTGAACCGGTCACACTTGAACACGTATCAAACGTCATTGTCAGGGAAAAGCCTAAGGGGCTCATCATACAGTTCTCCGGGCAGACTGGCCAGAACCTTGCTTCCAAACTGTCAGAACTTTTTGGGGAGAAGATAATCCTCGGAACCAGGCCGTCAGATATAGATGAGATAGAAAACAGGTCCATATTCGCGGAAAGGCTGAAATCTTTGGGGATAAAACAGCCTGACTTTGTGTCCGTTGCAAACGAGAACGAGGTGGAGGGAAAGGTACCGCTTATCAGCCTGCCTGTGATTGTGAGGTCCAGCTTCATCATCGGCGGCAGGGCAATGGATATTGTCTACAGTTATGAGGACCTGAAAACAAGGGTAAAGGAACTGTTCAGGGAACGCCCGGGATACCCAATTCTTATCAGCAGGTACGTTGAAGGGGCGCAGGAGATTGACGTGGATTTCGTATCAGATTCTGCAAGGACAGCAATCTCCGGAATCTCACTTCACATAGAAGAGGCGGGAACCCACTCAGGAGACGCAACCATGATAATGGGGCCAGACATCATCAGCGATGGGCTCTTCAGGAAGATCAAGGACATTGTTGACCTGTTCGCAACAAATTTCAGCCTGGTGGGCGTATCAAACCTGCAGCTGGCTGTGCGCGACGACGAAATATTCGTGATTGAGCTCAATGCGAGGTCTTCACGCTCCCTTCCATTCGTGTCAAAGGCTACAGGTACAGACTGGGTGTCCGTGGCGATTTCTGCAATGCTTGGCGACAGCATCAGCGAGCCGGACGCCTCACCGAAATCATACTTCGTGAAGATTCCTATATTTCCGTTCAACAGATTTTCAGACCTGGATATCATACTTGGCCCTGAAATGAAATCAACAGGAGAGGCTATGTCCGAAGCTTCCACAAAAACTGAAGCGCTGATAAAAGCAGCGATGATAATGAATCCACGCTTCTCGCTGGATCACCCTGCTCTGGTATCAGTAAACGATAATGACAAGCCCCTTGTGGGAAGCATATGCCACCTGCTCCATGACGCCGGAGTAAAGATCTATGCAACTCCCGGAACCTCTGAATTCCTGGACGATCTGGGGGTTCCGAACGAGACGGTGTACAGACTGGACGACATCCGGGAGCCAAAAATGAGCAGGATGATAAAAGAGGATAAGCTTTCAATGATCCTCAACACGCCAACCATGCATTCAGGCTCAATCAAGGACGGTTTCAGGATAAGGCGTATGGCAGTTCAGAGGGGAATGCCCATCATTACCAATGTGAGACTCGCAGATGCAGTAGTCAGGTCCGTCGCATCAAAGGAGTCACTTGTCTATCGGGAGATAGGCGAATACGCCATGGGAGAGCAACGAAATGAATATCAGAAAGGCAAAAGAGCAGTTTCCTGAAGTGTATGGACTCATAAGGAAGCAGAGCCCTCCGCACCATTTTGAGTTCTCAGACCCGTTCTGGGTCCTCATTACAACAATTATGTCGCACCGCACGAAGGACGAAGTGACCGATCCTGCAGCAAGAAGGCTTCATGACAGGTACCATGATTCAGTGGGCCTTGCAAATGCAAGTTATGACGACGTTTATGACGCAATATCAAAGGTAGGTTTCGCCAGGGTGAAGGCTGAGAGGGTGATAGGTGCAGCAAGAATAATCAATGAAGAATTCAGCGGCAAGGTTCCGGAAAACATCGAGGATATGATGACAATACCTGGGATAGGCAGGAAAACGGCAAATGTTGTGCTTGCCGACGCCATGAAAATTCCGGCAATTGCCGTAGATACACATGTGCACAGGATAAGCAACAGAATAGGCTGGGCAAACACTAAAAATCCCGAAGGAACGGAAGAGAGGCTAAGAAAAATAATACCCAGGGGGCAATGGCTGGGGTTTAACCCTGTTCTCGTGGAATTCGGCAAGAAAATCTGCAGGCCAATCGGGCCAAAATGTGGCGAGTGCCTGATAAACAGCTACTGCGAATACTACTCAAAGAATGTCAAGAACGGCAGAGTGAATAAGTCCGGAAAATCCGGCAAGGCTCAAGGCCGGCATGAAGCATAAAAGAGGATCTCCGGGATGGGGCAGGAAGAGGAAGACCTGAAGGATTACTATTCTTCAAGATCGGGGGAATATGACCGCCTTTACGAAAAGCCTGACAGACAGGCAGATCTTGCCGGCATGCGGAATGCGCTTATTGAGAAGCTGTCCGGCCGGAGAATTCTGGAAATTGCCTGCGGAACAGGGTACTGGACTGAGATTCTGGCTGACCACGCAGACTCAATACTTGCCATAGACAGCAGCACTGAGATGATTGAGATTGCCAGGAAAAGGACAGAATCCAGGGCAAATGTTTCCTTCCTGGTTTCAGACGCCTATTCCATGGATAATGTGGGCGGATCATTCGAGGGTGCCCTCTGCGGTTATTGGATATCGCACGTAAAAAAGAGGAGGATAAAAAAATTCCTTGATACACTCCATGGGAAACTTGAATCCGGTTCTGTGGTTGTGATGATAGACAACAGGTATGTTGAGAGTGCAACACCAATAAGCAGAACGGACGGTGAAGGGAATACGTACCAGATCAGGAAGCTCAAAAATGGGCAGGAGTATGAGATCGTAAAGAACTTTCTAACTGAGGGCGAATTATTGGAACTAACTTCTGGAACAGCTTATGATAGGAATTTCCTTGAGTTTGAGTACTATTGGGTTTTTCAATATACGATATGATCATCTTGTCTGACAGCCCGCTCAAATGAAGGGCCATATCGAGATGCACAGACCTCGCAGAAGCTTGTGAATTGACAGCGCCTAATACAAAAATAAAATATACCGGTGCTTATTAAGAAGTTATTGTCTGGTCTGGGAATCAGGCACGGAGAGATAGAAACTTATAAACCATAGAAAGGATGAGTGTTCGAATGGCAGAAGTTAAGCTTAAGACAGAAATGGACGTCGACAGAAGTCTGTGCAACTATTGTGGTGCATGCGTTGGAATGTGCCCCACTGATGCAATATTCATGGACGATACAGTAATTGAAATACATGAAAACAAATGTATAGAGTGCGGATTTTGCGTAGTTGGTTGCCCCACAGGAGCAATATCTGCGGAGTGGTTCCATGCTACAGTATGATGTTTTGGTAGTAGGCGCAGGCCCTGCTGGCAGTTCTGCCGCCAGGTTCGCCGCTAGAAACGGCCTGAAGACCCTTCTCATTGAGAAGAGGCCCGATATCGGCTCTCCGGTAAGATGCGGGGAAGGAATATCAAAGGCCTGGATGCCAGAGATGGACATAAAGCCCGATCCCCGATGGATCTCGGACGAAGTCAAGGGTGCCAGGATCTACGGACCTTCAGAGCACAGGCCCATAACCCTTACTGCAGACAAAGCCGGCAACGAAGTCGGGTTTGTCGTTGAAAGGGACAAATTCGACAAGCACATGGCTGCACTGGCAGCTGCCGAAGGCGCAGACGTCTGGGTAAAATCACCAGCTATGTCTGTTATCAAGGAAGGAGGCAAGGTTGTAGGTGCCCACGTAAGGCACAACGGATTCATGGAAGAGGTCAGGGCAAAGATGGTAATTGCAGCCGACGGTTTTGAAAGTGAATTCGCAAGATGGGCAGGCCTGAAGTCGGTCATACTCGCAAAGAATGATATTATTTCAGCCGCACAGTACAGGATGATTGGTGTTGATTCAGATGCTGATTACACGGATTTCTATCTGGGGTCAGTTGCACCTTCAGGATATATCTGGGTTTTCCCAAAGGGTGATCACGAGGCAAACGTCGGTATAGGATGCTCAATAGACAGGCTTCACGACAGGTTTGACCTCAAGAATTACCTGGACAACTGGATCAAGAAGCATCCTGCATATGCAAAGGGAAAGGCTATCCAGTGGGTTACCGGCGGCGTTTCAGTGTCAAAGGTAAGGGACAAATTCACGCTACCTGGCCTTCTCCTGGTGGGAGACGCTGCGAGACTGATTGATCCGATCACCGGTGGCGGAATTGCCAACGGCATAATTTCAGGAAAATATGCGGCATCAGTTGCCAAGAGGGCAATTGACGGGGAAGACTATTCCCAGGAAATGATGACCGAATACGAGAAGATGGTGAAGGAGAAATTCCAGAGGAAGCACCTCAGAAACTGGATGGCCAAGGAGAAACTTTCCGGCCTTTCAGATGAGACGCTCGATAAGCTCGTGGATGCGGTATCCGAGTTTGAACTCAATAAGATCTCTGTGGAAGAGATACTGAAAGCAGTTCAGAGAAAATATCCGGAACTTGTTGAAGAGCTGGAACAACTCATCTGATCCTTTTATTTACCATCTCTATTTTTTCAGATTATTCACGTATAAAATGCTGTACCTCGTTCTATGAGTTATGTTGAAGCCTCTTCATTGTGAAAGAAATTTCTCTGCCTTGTTGTAGGAATATCATGATCGGTTTCAACCGTTTCCTCAGAAAAACCCATTAGCGATTCATGCTATAAACCTGACACAGTGTTATCATAGCTGCTTCTTTCAGACCTGATCGCTTTGTTTTTGGAATGGTGAAAACCCGGGGGAATCTCCCGCAAGAATGCAATACGATTCGGGTGCGGTACCGTTTACTCTACTCCTTCCAGGGCTTCGTCAAGCCCGAAGTTGCCTGCCCTGAGCTGCTGCTTCATCATCTTCTTGAAACCCCTGTTCCCTTTCATCATCTTGAGGTTGTTCTTCATCATCTTGAACTCCTTCAGCAGACCCCTGACTTCAGTCTCTGGCTTTCCCGACCCCTTGGCCACTCTTGCAATCCTTTTCGAATTAATGAGTTCAGGTTTTTCAAGTTCCTCGAACGTCATTGAGTCCATGATTACACGGTATCTCTGGAGCTTGCTTCCTGCGTTCTCGATATCGTCAGGGTTGATCTTGTTCCCTCCAGGCATTTTTGCCAGCGGGAGCGAGTCGAAAATCTTCTTCAGCAGGCTCGGCTGTGAGAATTTCTCCCACACATCGTACATGTCCTTGAGGTTGAACTTCCCGGACATGAGCTTGCTCATGGACTCTTCTGCCTCCTCCTCTGTGATATCGACCTCTTTCACGGTTTCCAGCAAAGTCTCCAGGTCTCCAAGGCCAAGAAGCCTGGAAAGGAACTTCTTCGGGTTGAAGATCTCAAAATCATCCATGTGCTCCCCTGTCCCAATGAAATAGACGGGGGCTTTGATCTCAGAAACGGCACTCAGTGCACCTCCACCCTTGCCTGTTCCGTCCATCTTTGTTATTATGACGCCCGTTATTCCTACTGCGTCATCAACAGCTTTTGCCTGTGGTCCTGCCTGCTGCCCTATTGTGGCATCCATGACAAGCAGAACTTCGTCCGGCTCAACTGCTGCCTTTACCTTTTTGATTTCCTCTATAAGCTCCAGCTCAAGGGAATCCCTGCCACTTGTATCAACGATTTTAACCTTAGTCTCTTCAAGCGATTTAAGCCCGTTCTTGCTGATCTTCACCGGGTTCTTTTCTCCCTTCTCACCATAGAACTGTGCGTTTACGGATTTGGCAACCTGCTCAAGCTGCTCATAGGCTGCCACCCTGTGTACATCAGCAGCGATAAGTCCTGCATTGAGTCCTTTCCGGTTGAAGAATTTGGCAAGTTTTCCTGCAGAAGTTGTTTTACCCTGCCCGTATAATCCCACAAGCATTATTTTCTGAGGTGTCACCTTTATGCTCGACTCAACGCCCAGAATTTTGAGAAGCTCTTCATAAATGATCTTTACCAAGTAGTCCTGATCCGCCATGCCTGATGGCGGTTTCTCATCCGCGGCCCTCTGTTCAAGTTTTCTTGTGAGCTCAAGGGTGAGCTTTACATTAACATCCGCTTTAAGGAGGGCTCTCTGAAGCTCTTTTGCGACTTCTTTGACTGTTTCTGCATTTATATACGAAGAACTTGAAATTCTTCTTAACGTATCTCTGAGTGAGTTAGCGAGATTGTCTAAGACCATTCACATCACCAGTTTTCTATTGTATATAACTGTGTCGAACAACTTCTAAACGAGCCTCAGCACAAAGGAAATGAGCCACCCGTACTTCTGCTTCATGGTCTTGAAATTCATAGCCGATATTGCCTGATCAAGTTCTGTAAGATCTGAGCTGCTAATCTGGAAGTTTGCAGCATCAATATTCTGCTTCACATGGTCAATGCTGCCAGCTTTGGGAATCGCGGAAACATTGCTTCTGGAGATGAGCCAGTTAAGTGCGATCTGGGCCGGTGTCTTATCATGCTTCTTTGCCAGTTCCTGTATGACAGGCATCGCTTTGTTTTTCCGGGTAAAGAATTTACCATGCCCCAGTGGGCTGTATGCTATGAGAGTAATTCCATTTTCCTGACAGTATGGGAGCAGGTCTTTCTCATACTCTCTGGCCATTATACTGTATTCTACCTGGTTTGAAACAACTTCATATTTCTTGAGGGAATTCTGGGCCTTTCTCAGCTGCTCTACGGAAAAATTACTCACCCCTATATGGCGTATCTTTCCATCATCCACAAGTTTCTCCATCGCACTCATCGTCTCATCCATGCTCACTTTAGGGTTGGGCCAGTGCAACTGGTAGAGATCAATGTATTTCCTTCCCAGCCTTTCCAGGCTCTGATCACATGCCTTGATGATCTTATCATGCCTGAAATGAGTGGGCCATACCTTTGTAGCCAGAAAGATGTCATCATACTCTTTTATGGCTTTTCCAACCATTTGCTCGTTTCTGTATGCTTCCGCCGTATCAACAAAATTTGAGCCGCTTTCTATTGATGCCCTGATGGCGTTGATAGAATCTTTTGAATTCGGGTCAAGCTGCCATGTCCCTATGCCAATGGCAGGCAACTTTTCCCTTGTTTTTCCAACTTCAATGTACTTCAATATCTAACACTGCTCCCTTTGAAATTATAGATAATCGATCCAGTAGTGGTATATTTACCTAACCAATTTTACAAGGATACAGTATGGGTAATCTGCCTCCCTGAAATGAATCAGTATTCTCTCCACCTGTATCCACAGGACTCGCAGGTGTAAAACTTTGTTTCAGGCTCATCTGCGGACCTCGTCTGTTTAAGCAGATAATAAGCGCCAGAATGTTTGCATTTTGGGCATACGGCGTCTGAGTCGAGGGGCTCACCACTCTTTTCTTCCGTTATCATTATAGTCTCCTTTGCGACACCCCTGCTGATTATCTGGCCAGTTGTACCGCTTGAAGCATCCTTTTTGACTTCGTTGCCACAGGAATTGCAGACGTACTTACCCTTAGTTGGGGACATTAATGCACCGCACACAGAACAAAACATTGAAAGAGCATATTTCTTGAGGATATTTAAACTTGAGCAGATTGCTTGTTATTCCTTCGGGCTGGCTCTTTCACAAAAGGTTAAAGGACGGGACCCAGTTAAAATTAATATCGCAGCATTGATTTTTGATTCATGAAATCCTATGATGAAAACAGGATAAACGAATTCTTGGCGAACTACAGGAATGTTGCTGTTGTCGGAATATCTGACAAGCCTGAAAGAGACAGTTATCAGGTTGCCATGTACCTGAAAAATCACGGATACAATGTTATACCGATTAACCCTAAGTTTGACAGGTGGGAAGGGCTTCAGGCATATCCCGATCTAAGGTCGGTGCCGGAGTCCGTCAAGGTAGAAGTGGTTGACGTATTCAGGAAGCCGGAAGCTGTTGTTGAAGTGGTAAATGAGGCTATTTCCCTGAACCCCAAGTTGATCTGGATGCAGGAGGATGTTGTGAATGAGGAGGCAGCAGACCTGGCTAAATCGAAGGGAATCTCAGTTGTGATGGACAGGTGCATGATGAAAGAGCACAGGAAAATAGAGTGAAGAATTTACACCTTCATCTCTTCGTTATGGACCACCTCAATCAAGTTCATTGAATCGCTGTTGACAGAGGCTTCGAATGCCTTTTTGAAATCATCTTCAGACTCGGCCCTGAAATAGCTCATCCCAAAACTCTTTGCAAGTAGGGAGAGGTCGGGATTTGAAAAGAACACGTTTGAAACAGGGAGTCCGGACATCATCTGATGCTCTGCTATAAGGCTGTACCGCCCGTCATTGAACACTATGGCGGTGAAGTTTGTGCCGATCCTCCTGGCGGTTTCAAGTTCCTGGACATTCATAAGGAACCCTCCATCTCCGGCCACTACAACTACCGGGTCCTCCGGCTTTGCAAGCTTGCATGCTATGGCGCCAGGGACTGATCCGCCCATAGATGCAAAACCGTTGAAGACAATGGTCTTTCCAGGGCTCTTTGGCTGATACCACCTTGATACCCAGACCTTGTGGAGCCCCACATCACTGATAAGGAATGCATTTTCCGGCATTGCTTCATTGAGATGCCACATCACTTTTCTGGGGAGTTCCTCGAACTTGTTAGGGACTGTTGTGAGTTCCTTCAGCCTTCTTTCCCTTATCTGGTCATGCACACTTGTATCCTCCCTTCTCTTGATGTGGGCGGAAAGGCTATTGAGTATGAGCTTCAGGTTTCCAACAACGTCAAGCTCTATGGGAAAATGCTCATCTGTTTCCAAAGAAACTGTATGGATGTTGATTATCTTCCTCTTCCTGTCGGCATTCCAGTTGATTGGGTCGTATTCCACAAGGTCGAATCCGACTGCGATGACAAGATCCGCAGCGTGGAGTGGCCTCAAACCTACCGGGTATGGCACACCCCCAACGCTGAAAAGGTTCCGTGGGTGGTCGAAGGGCAGTATTCCTTTTGACATAAAGGTATTGACCATTGGGATATTGGTCTGGTCTATGAAGGCCTTAAGCTCTTTCCAGGCTCTTGACCTGATCACGCCGTTTCCTGCAAGGACAATGGGGTTTTCTGCCTTCATTATCTCTGCTGCAACAGCTTCATATGTCTGCTTTTCAGGCTCCACTGGAAACTGGTACAGGTGTGGCAGGGGCTCTCCAGTGGTTTCCTCCTTTGCTATATTTTCAGGCAGCTGTATATGGACAGCCCCTGGTGTTGTGTGAGTCGTCAGGTGAACACCCTTCCTTATAATTTCGGGAATGGTGGATGCGTCCATAACTGGCTGGTTGTACTTGGTTATGCCGGAGAACAGTTTTATTGTGTCAACGTTCTGGTGTGATTCCTTGTGTAGCCTTGTAGTTTGAGCCTGTGCAGTGATGGCCAGAAGAGGTACTTTGTCGAGATGTGCATTCGCAACCCCGGTAAGAAGGTTGGTCGCTCCGGGCCCAAGTGTAGAGAGGCACACTCCTGGATTGCCGGTTATCCTCCCGTAGACGTCAGCCATGAACGCGGCACCCTGTTCATGCCTGGTTACAATGAATTTGATGTCTGATTTTGATATTGAGTCCACGAGGTCAATATTTTCTTCCCCAGGAAGCCCGAAGATATATTTTACGCCTTCAGCCTCCATGCATTTGACAAAAAGGTCACTTGCTTTCATTGCTTCTCATGGGGTAAGTGAAAGGAAGTTTAAAACGATCAGGACATACAGTATGGATTCTGACATACAACAGAAAAATAGTAAGAAATAGTTTGACATAATGTAACTGTGGGTCGGGGTAGCCTAGCCTGGTAAGGCGATAGACTCGAGATCTATTGCGCTTGTTCGCTCGGGAGTTCGAATCTCCCCCCCGGCGCTTATGTTTGTAATCAAACAGTTTCATACAACCTCTGTTCTTTAAGCCAACTCATCTCCCAGAAATATTCAGCAGATACTTCAGAGAATCCTTTTCTTCTTCTAGCGATGTAGATGGCAACCGCTATTGTAATGATCATCAGAATAATCGTCGATGAGTCCAGAATTCGGAATACAGAGTTCTTCTTCATCCATAAGAATAAAAATTTACATCCGCAGATAACTGCGGCACCTAATTTGTATTCAAGTTACAAAAGTAAATGATTCTTGCGTTGTTTACCAAGTCTTGAAGATTCCGTCATATAAACGAAAATAATGGACAAATTACTAAATTTATTCATGTTTTTTCCAAATTTCTGTTTCAAAATAGATCTTTTTAAATACAGAAAAAAACTTTTAGCTTGATGCAGGACAAACTTGACAAGAAAGATGTTCAAATTCTTAGATATCTTACAGAACACGGAAGGGATAAGATATCTGAGATATCAAACAACCTTGGAATCCCAAGGGCAACTGTTTTCGAAAGAATGGAACGCTTGCGCAAAGAAGGTTATATAAAGCAGTACACGGTAAAAGTAGACTATGAAAAGATTGGGTACCCCATTCTCGCCTACATACTGATTAACTTCGACTTTCATTCAGACATAGACCAGACTGAACTTGCAAGGGAACTGGGAAAGCTGGAGAATGTCATATCTGCATCAGTGATTGCTGGCGGATGGGACATCCTCCTCATGACAGTTCACAGGAGCATGAAGGAACTTTCCAATTTTGTTCTTGGAAAGTTGAGATCGATGGAAGGTATAGAGAAGACTCTGTCAGTTCCGATTTTTGATCTCGTCAAGTAATCCCTGTACCTGCATAAACCCTTAAATAAACTTCAAAGATTAAGACCGAGTTAGCTGGGATAGCCTAGCCTGGTAGGGCGCAGGTCTGGAAAACCTGTTCTCTCACGAGATCGGGAGTTCAAATCTCCCTCCCAGCGCTACTTCAGGGTCTTGTTCTCGAGTTTTACCTCCACCAAGGTTCGCCTCATGATTAGTGCGGTTAAAGAGGAATTATATAGGGGATCTAAAATGAAGTTCTCGGAACATTTCCCATACTTTTTAAACAAAAATTGAGCAGGAAATACCCTTCCGAAACGGAGGAGATGATGTCACTTTGCCGATCCGGTTCCGGGATTTGCTGCTGTCTTACGGCCTAACCCAATGCTGACTATCGATGTTTCTGGACTGCACATACTACTGTTATGATGATGATTCCTCCTTCTAGGGCATAATGGGTGGCTGCCAGATTGAAAAAAGCATGCGATAATGTGACCCCTAATTGGTTCGATCCCTAGGGAATTCCCGAATGCAAAAGAGCCTCAAAGACAGCAAAGAAGAAACCTAGGGCAGCCACAAATACAGTAAGCAGAAATAACACCCAGTTCAGCCTCAGATCCCTCACAATAACCCAAACCACTTAGATATGATTGTACTCCCAATTCCATGACCTTTTTGGCAAAAGAAGAAGCCCTGCCGATTTACGTTGACCTAGGCAAGGTTCATGTATAAACAAATGTTAATACTACCAAATGGTCAAAGGCCTGCCCATCAAAGACGTTCTCAACAGGAACCATCCTCTTTCCCCGCTCTCAGACCGGGTGCTCATAACTCTTACAATCTTTGTAATAAGTGTAATAATAGCAACACTTGTTGTCAAGATATCAGAAGGCTGGACACTGGTCAACTCGTTTTACTATATTGCGATGATTACAACAACTAATGGAGCTCCATTCCCCCCTACGAACCCTGGAGTTGTAATCTTCACATCGTTTTGGGCATACTTCTCCTTTATCCTCCTTGCCACATTAGTCGTAAATGCCTTCGGGCCACTCATAGGTTATCTGATAAACGAGGGTGTAACTTATATAAAGAAAGCTGAACAGGCCCTGGAACATCCAAGGGGCAAGTAAAAAAGGAAAAACCGTGAAGAACAGTGCATTCGAAAGCCACTAAATACCAGAACTGCATCGTACTATCCTAAATGAGGAAAAGAGAAAGGGTTGGTGTAATTGATACCCATACTGAGGGAGAGCCAACTAGGATACTGATAAGAGATAAACTGCCGGAAGGCTGTAGCAACGCGGTTGAAGCAAGGGAGCATTTCAGGGTGAATGAAGATTACATTAGAACGGCAATACTTCAGGAACCAAGGGGACACATGGACCAGTTCGGCTCTGTCGTTTACCCTTCGAATGACGATGAAACTGATTTCACGCTGTTTTTCACAACCACTACTGGTTATCTGGACATGTGCGCCCATGCCACAATTGGTACAACCACGGCGCTTGTGTTCAAAGGGCTGATAGAAGCAGACGAGTCTGTGCGAAAGGTGAGGTACGATACTCCTGCGGGAAAAGTGGAAGTTGAAGTGAGCATAGTGGATGGAGATGCAGAATCTGTTACTCTTAGGAACGTCCCTTCTTTCAGCATGGGCAAGAAGAAAGTGTATGTAGATGCTCCAGTAGGCGGAAACATTTGTGTGGACCTGGCGTTCGGCGGAAACTTCTATGCCATAGTCGACTCCAGCGAATTGGATCTTGAAGTTGAAGAGTCCAGCATCGAGCCGCTCAGAAAAGCAGGATCTGCAATAAGCAAGGCTGTGCATGAGCAGATTAACCCGAAGCACCCTGAAAACCCCGATATAAGCCCGGTGCCGCTTACCATGATCACGGGCAAGCCCCTTCTCTCAGATGATCATTACAGGAACATCGTAGTGTTTCCAAGTGGAAGCTTTGACAGATCGCCATGCGGAACCGGCACATCAGCCAGATCTGCAGTTCTTTTCCGCGACGGCGCCCTAGGGATGGGGGAATCATTCGTTCATGAATCTATCACGAACACAACATTCAAATGCAGAATCGTTGGCAAAACGAAGGTTGGAAAATATGGTTCAGTTATTCCGGAAGTGACGGGAAGGGCATGGGTAACACAGCTTTCTGAAATTGTAATTGATGAGAGCGACCCTCTAAAGCACGGGTTTCTCATCGGAAAATAATGACAGGTTTGCTTTCACACCAACGCTGCCCCTTCTGCCAGGGACCTTAGCTTTTTAACCGCCACCTGGTATGTTATATTGTCCTGCCATGAGAAGGTCTCAAACCCGCAATCTGTGCCTCCAAGAACTCTTTCGGGCCCGATCTCATCAATCTCGGCAAGTGATTTGAGTTTTAGGGCAACTGCCTCGGGAGACTCTACAAATGGCGTTTTGACATCAATTACTCCTGCAGCTATGTTGAGTTGTTTAGGCCACCCATGTTCTCTGGCATAATTCCTTATTATCAGCGGATCACCGGCATGCCTGGGGTTTGCCATTTCTCCAACTAAAGTGCCGGCCTTGAGTTTCACGAGCTCAGGCAGTATATTCCCGTAGTGCGGATCGATTGTATGTGCACCTGAATAATTGCCGTAGCAGTAGTGCACCCTTACCCTGTCCTGAGGCAGGCCCGCTATAGCTTCATTTATGGCTTCCACGTGATATGGCAATGCATCGTTGAACTCAAATCCCCATGGGTCCTTGAAAATTGAGCCAACACCGATATCAGGGGCATCAATCTGAAGGTCAACACCATCAACTGAGAGTATAGCCCTGTATTCCTTTGCGAGTTCCTTGGACAGGTCAAACAGAAACTCGTTGTGGTCCTTGTATACTCCCTTTCCTGTGTAGAATAGTGTGAGTATTCCAGGCGAGGGGGCATTCAGGAAGATCCTCTCAGCACCCTCTTCCTTTGCCAGCTTGACAAAGTCCTCAGCCTCTTTCTTCGCAAGCTTTTCCCCTGTGTACTGGAGCTTGTCCTCTATCTTGTCAAAGGCAAAGGGCGATCCGCCTGCGAATGCCTGGGCGAGTGGAGGGTTTGATTCCTGGAGCTCGTTGAAGAAATCGTCTCCTATCTGGGATATTATCTTCTCAGTCTTCGAAAATCCACTGAACCTGTTTGGAATGTAGGTGGTGTACCCTGACTTCCTCTGTTCCCCGTTGCTTATCCATGTGAGCCCCCTTTCTATGCCTCCCGGATGGAGTTGGTCCCTAATCGCTCTCCTCTCTGCCTTTTCAACAGTATCCCTGTGTTCGTCACTGATTTCCCCCGTTGGGGATTTCTTGAGGAGCTCCTCTATTTCAGGCGTTCTAAAATAGCTTCCAGTCATCGTGGTCCTAATTGTCATGCCTTAAACATGTGGATGTGGCATTTAGAAAGTTTTGATAAATATATTATTGAGGGTAATACCTCACAATGGGTTATTGCCCAAAGTAAGAATGATAACTGTTTCGATCAGAAGGTTACCGGGAGGCTCTTTACGCCATACACCACAATTCCACCTATCGGTTCAAGTCTGGCATCCTTGTCAATTATCAGCCTTCCGATGGAGTTGAACAGGACCTCCAGTGCGATCTTTGCCTCCAATCTTGCGAGTGGCGCGCCCAGGCAAAAGTGAATGCCTTCACCGAAGGCTATGTGCCTGTTCGGTGACCTTTCCGGATCAAAGGTCTCCGGCTCATTGAATTCAGACGGATCATGGTTCGCAGACCCAATCCAGGCAATCAATGGCTGGCCTTTCTTCAATTTATGCCCGCCTATTTCAGTATCTTTAGCGCAGGTCCGGAACATTGACTGGACAGGCGATCTGTATCTGAGAACCTCTTCTATTGCTGATGGGATGAGATCCGGGTTTTCCAGGACTTTCCCGTAGTCTGCAGGATTCCTGTCAAGTGTGAGAATCGCATTGGTTATCAGGTTCGTGGTTGTCTCATTCCCTGCTACCAGCAGCAAAACACTGAATCCCAGAAGATCGAAGTGGGACAGTTTCTCGCCATCCACTTCGGCCTCTATCAGTGAGCTTATCAGATCATTTCCAGGCTCCTTCCGTTTCTGCTCAATGATTTCGTTGAAATACATCCCCATTGCAATCTGGGGCTCTGAATATTCACCACCTTCGTCTGAGAAATTATCCCTTGCACCAGAGACAAGCTGATCCGACCATTTCTTGAATTTACCCCTGTCTTCAGGCGGTATTCCAAGCAATTCTGCTATAACAATTACTGGAAGCTGCCCCGAATAGTCGTTTACAAGATCAAACTTTCCGCTTTCCCTGAACCCGGAAATCAGCTCCTCTGCTATTTCTCTGATTCTCGGGGCAAGCTCGTTGACTCTTTTGGGCGTGAAAGCCTTTGAAACCAGGGACCTGAGTTTGGTGTGCCTGGGAGGATCTGAGCTTATGAGGCTGGCACCTATGGGATTCTCTTCAGATCCGCCCCTCCCCTCAGCTGAGGAGAAATAGGAATAATCTGAAAGCACCCTCTTTACGTCAGGGTATCTGAAAACATGCCAGAATCCGCTCTTGTCATCATAAAAGACAGGATTTTTCTCCCTCATCATTTCATACCATGGGAATGGATTCAGTGCGTCTCTAGTGATTTTCTCCATTATACAATTAGTAAATTCACCCGCAAATACTTAACTGAATGTGCAAGACCCTGAGGGCTTAACCTGTAAGCTGTTGCTGTTAAGAATCAGTTACTAGTAGATTAATCGAGAAAAAATGAACAAACTGAAAGGAAAGGTCGCGATAGTTACAGGAGGGGCTTCCGGGATAGGGCGTGCCACAGCCGTACTTTTTTCAGGCGAAGGCTCCACTGTCGTTATCGCTGACTTGAAGGACGATGAGGGGTCAAGGGTTGCTGAAGAAATAGGAAAGAATGGTGGAAAGGCCATTTTTGTCCATGTGGATGTATCTGAATCAGATCAGGTCAAGCAACTGGTAGAAAAGGCAGTCAAGGAGTTCGGCAGGCTCGACGTGATGTTTAACAATGCAGGAATAGAGGGGCCTGTCAAAAGAACAGAGGATTACCCGGTGGACACCTTTGACAAAGTTATATCAGTAAACATGAAAAGCGTATTTTATGGAATAAAACACTCTGTTGGTGAAATGAGGAAAGCTGGTGGCGGCTCAATAATCAATACCGCGTCCATAGCCGGGCTTGTAGGATTCACGAACATGTGCGCCTATACCGCTTCCAAGGGAGGGGTGATACAGCTCACTAAAACCGCTGCCCTTGAATACGCCAGTGACAGGATCAGGGTGAATGCGATTGCTCCTGGGGTGATAAGCACACCTATGGTTGAACGCGCAGCAGAAGCTGATCCGGAAATGATGGAGGGTATTAAGAAAGCGCATCCGCTTGGGAGGATGGGCACCCCGGACGAAATAGCAAAGGCAGCACTGTATCTCGCTTCAGAAGATTCATCTTTTGTAACAGGAACAGTACTGACCGTGGATGGCGGGTACGTAGCACAGTAATACCTGAAGATTGGGAGTCGGGACCGGAAAATTATCTGGCCCGAACCTGCAAATTTCGTACCCTTGGCTCAAGTAGTGTCCAGAGCCAGTCTACAAATTCCCTCATATTCTTTGTCTGAATGTACACCTCTCCAGGGCCTGTAACGTGGGTTACAAACCCTTCGCCGCTCAGGATGGTTTCTTTGAGGCCACCAAATCCTGCCACCCTGTATGTGCAGGTTTCAGTGAATCCCACAAGGTGGAAATTGTCAACAACAAGAGTCTCTCCCGCCTCTAGTGTGTGTTTGTCGATTGCGCCAAAGGTGTTAATGAAGAGGTCACCATCTCCATGTACGCGTATCATGAACAGCCCCTGGCCAAAGAGACCCTTGGTGAACCCTTCCCATTTTACGTCCAGGTCAAGGTCTCCGGTAGAGGCAACAAAAGCGCTCTTCTGTATGATCACTCCTGTTCCACCTGTGACATCCAACTTATCGATATCACCCACAGGTGCTGAAACGAAGGCAATTTTTCCAGGTCCGGTGTACCGGTTGACAAAGAAGGTCTGACCGCCGAACAGCTTTAGCCCAAGGGTCCCGAAGAATCCTCTTTCCCTCATTGTAGTCCTGACGTCCACAGTCGGATCCATGTAAGTCATTGCGCCCGCTTCCGCCGTGATCATATCACCCGCTTCAAGTTTTACGGTGAGCAGAGAGTAGCTTGGCTTGTATTTTATTTCATAATCCATGTTCCATTCTAGTTTCAAAATCCATATCTATATTGCGTATCAATAGTAGAGTGTCCGAAGTGCCTAGCAACGTTCTGACAGGGGAAAGTTAACATAGGCCGAATATTAGGGGAAGAACATGGATCTTGAAGATTTAAAGGCACACATAACAGATTTCATTGACAAGCGTGACTGGAGACAGTTTCAAACCACGAAGGACCTCGCAGAAAGCGCATCCGTAGAATCAAATGAACTCCTGGAACTCTTTATTTGGAGGAATGGAAGGGAGATGGATGAGCATCTCAGATCCGAAGAAGGAAATGATATGCTTGAAAACGTGAAAAATGAAACCTCTGATGTCCTATTCGCATGTCTTGCCATTGCTGAGCACCTTGGATTCAGCCTTGAAGACGCATTTCTGACAAAACTGAAAGAGCTTGACGAGAGATATGCAGTTGAAAAGGTCAAGGGAAAAGTCGTGAAAATCCCCTCAAAAAAATAGCTACGGGCGGGGTGAATACACAATAGCGTCAATTTCACAAAGCAGCACCTGCAGGGATGTTATCATGCAGCAGCAAGCAAACGATACTCTCACTGCTTGACTGCAGGAGTGGAATATGGAGTTTGAAATGACATTGGAGGATTTTGGCTTATCTTCTTAATTCAAAAGAAAGGTTGGGGGAGGGCGAATGTCAGTCCCCGTTCCCGTGGATGAAATATTCCCCATATACGGGATCATTGGAATTTGGGCTTTCGTATTTCTTCTTCTCACTGAGATAACCCTGGACGATCTGATTTATTCTTTCGGGTGCATCCATAGACTCCTCCAGAAGTTCCTCATATAGCTCTTTACGTATTCGTACGCTTGGCATTACCATTCGAACTGCAACCCAATATTTATAATTTGCTGAACTGCGATTCGGCAATTAACGAAAAAAATCGTCGAATTTTCAGCGGGTTACTACTTTATTGAGGGCCTTATATACAATTGAAAATCTCTGTACACATCTCATGCTGTCTTGTTTTGTCAAAGCCGAGCCTCTTGAATTCACGAACCTAAATAATTCCGGATGAAAGATATGCGGCCAAAAAAACTCTGTAATGGGGCCGACCGGATTTGAACCGGTGGCCTCCCGGTTATCAGCCGGGTGCTCCGACCATGCTAAGCTACGGCCCCAATGGTCAAACAATACTTTTTTGCGCGACTGGAAAATAACATATCGTGCCGGCTAAAATCGGGGCAGAATAGATAAAAGTTTCTAGCGGAACTTCCATTAAATTATCCGGAGTTGTTCTCCATGATTTTCTGAAGCTCCTCAAGGTCGCTGCAAACCACACAAAGTTCTGAGGCAGTAGGTGAGCCGCATTTTTTGCATTTTCCAAGTTCTGATGGAGGAAAGCTCGTGTCAAGCGAATTCCTGATTGTGTCAAGGAAATTTACAATCGCAAATTTTGTTCCAGGGTTTTCATTCTCCAGATCTGACACAATTGACCTGAACTTGTTCCTGTTCGCCTGGGCATAATAGGGGCACCATCCACCTTCAAACTCTATTCCATTGACCACAGCGTAAAGCATGACTTCCTTCTCAGGTATCTTCCTGAGCGGCAGGACCCTGGGCACCAACCCGTCCTGGCTCTTTGTGTGGGGCGCCATTCGTGCCATCCTCTTCACATCGCCCTTCGCCACATTCATCATTATGGACTGTGCATAATCGTCCAGGTTGATTCCGAGGGCCACATAATCTCCCTTCTGGTAATCCGAGACCCTGTTCATCAGCTGCCGCCTCATTGGGCCGCAATGGGCACACGGTATGGTCCTCCCTCCGTCTGCACTCACTATCTCGTCCATGGTGTACCCGAAACTCTCTTTGTAGGAAATGGTTTCATGGGGGATGCCTAGCTTATTGCTCAAAGACCTCGCAGCTGAAAGCCCTGCACTCCTGTAGCCTTCAATTCCCTCGTCTACCGTGAATGCAGAGAGCTCAATGTTCCTCCTTTCGGATAATATCTTATGCAGGAGGTGTAGAGTTACAGAACTGTCTTTGCCCCCTGAAATTGCAACAGAAACCCTGGTTTTCCTGCTGCCGACATTGAGCTGCTGCCTCACCTCCTGTTTCACTCTCCGCTCAACGTATTGGGTAAGGTGTTTGCCACAAAGGGCGCTCCCATTGTACTTAACCTCGTATACAGATTTCTCGTGGCAGAAAGAGCATTTCATAGTATGATTACCAAATATTCCTTTAGATGTGGATAAAACTCAGTGTCATTAACATTACTGATTCTTAAAACCAGAAGTTCGACAAAAACTTAAACATGCCAATCATATCATAGCTATGGATCTAGAGTCTTTCAAAGGAAAGCCCGAAGCATCGGGAGCAACCGTTTTTGTATGTGCTTTTTTCGAAGATTACACTTCTCCCGAGGGTTTGTCATTCAGCAAGAAGTTAGGGCTCGAGAAGGTTTTTAAATCACTGAACTTCAAATCTGAGTACAAGGAATGCATAACAGTTCCTTCAGATTCCATAACACTCATCGCTGTCGGAATGGGAAAAAAGGGCGAGTCAAGTGTGGAGAGGTTCAGGGTGATGTATTCAAGGGGTCTGGCTGAAGCAAGGAAACTTAACCCTTCCACCGTGGCCTATGCCATGAGTGGCGTGATGGAACCTGAAATGGAAGCCTATGAAATATCATACACATGCAGGGTAACCGAATACAGATTCTCGGAATTCAAGTCCGACAGGGAAAAATCAAACATCGGAAAGGTTCTCGTGGCGTCTGAAAAAGACCTCTCAGAACCGGTGAGAAAGGGAGATGTAGTGGGAAAAGCCACAAACCTTACTCGCGACATGGCAAACATGCCCCCATCCAGGGGGACACCGTCTTTCTTCGAAAAGAAAGCAAAGGAGATACCGGGACTCAAGGTCACGGTCCTTGGAAGGGAAGACTTCCTCAAATTGGGGATGGGCGGCCTTGAAGGCGTATCAAGAGCTGCAACCGAACCTGGAAAGCTCATAATTGCAGAATACAAGAATTCAGACGAACCTCCAATACTGCTTGTCGGAAAAGGTATAACATTTGACAGCGGGGGCATATCTATCAAGCCGTCCCAGGGGATGGAAGAGATGAAGTTCGACAAGTGTGGCGCCTCGGCGGTGCTTGGTGCGATGAGTGCAATTTCTGGCATGAAACTGAAGGCCCATGTAATAGGAATGATGCCGCTTACCGAAAACCTTCCAGGGGGAAATGCATACAAGCCTGGAGACATTCTGAAGCACTACAATGGCAAGACCTCTGAAATCATAAGCACCGACGCTGAAGGGAGGCTTGTGCTGTCTGATGCGCTTTCCTATGGCGTTGAGAAATTCAACCCGAAGTTTGTTGTTGACCTCGCCACGCTTACTGGTGCCTGCGTGATTGCACTGGGAAACAACATAGCCGGCCTTATGACAAACAATGAGTCAATGAACGAGAAACTCATGAAGGCGTCTGAGAACACCTGGGAAAGACTCTGGCCTCTTCCAATCGATGAGGATTTCAAAGAGCAGATCAAGAGTGAGGTTGCAGACATCAAGAACGTTGGGGGAAGGGCAGGCGGCTCCGAAACTGCCGGGGCATTCCTGAGCAATTTTGTTGGAGACAAGCCATGGGCACATCTTGACATCGCAGGCACGGCATGGAGCCAGGAACACACCGCAAAGAAGGACTATCTCTCAAAGGGTTCAACCGGTTTCGGTACAAGGCTGCTTTTCGAGCTGGTTTCAAACGAAATAAAATAAGCACATGAAGCAGTGGATTTCCCACCGCTCTAATTAATCCGCAAAAGAATACTCTATTTTTTTCCCACTTTTTATGGCCTTGTAAAGCGCAGAACCTGTGTCGCTTAAGATCCTGAGGCGGACAACTCCCCTGGCTGAGCTCTTTGCACTCAGGACAAGGATATCGTCAACGTAGAACCTGACCTGCTTGTTCTGGGCTCCAACATCGATGTAGATGTTCTTGTTCTTGATCTCGATGTGGGCAATTTCCCTGTCCGAATAGGTCCTCTCAAGGTTTGGCTCAACATCTATCTTCAGGTTCAGTTTCTTCTCAAGGTTTGATATGTTCACGCCTTTCTTTCCTATGAGCTGTGGTATGAATTCCTCGTCCACTCTCACCTGGACCCTTCCGTCGTCAATGAACTTGACATATACGCGATCTGTGCCCAGGCGCTTCTTGAGCTCTCTCACTATGACTTCAGACGCGAGTTTCTGAACAGCACTTCCTGCCTTTGCAGTGGTTATGGGAACAACCACAATCTGCTCGCCGAAGCTGTATATCTCATAAACGGGCTCCCCGGAGTAGAAGTCATCAATCACTATCACTGGCCGTGCAAGGTCCTCCTGGCTCATTCCGCTGGGAACCTTGACGGTATACTTTACAGTGAGAACTTTCCCTATCGCACCCTTATCGACAAAAAGGACGGTGTCGATCACCTGCGGGATAAGCCCAAGTTCTATTCTACCAATGAATCTCTGAACTGCATCAATCGGCCTGGTCGCATGTACAACACCGACCATGCCTACTCCTGCGAGCCTTAGGTCTGCATACACCCTGAAATCGGAAGTAACCCTCATCTCATCGAAAATGGAGTAGTCGCTTCTTACAAGGAGGAGTATGTCCCCCGTCTTCTCCATGGACCCTTCCAGTCCTGTATACTGTGTGATCTCCTTTGCAACCTGCAGATCCCTGGGTTTTTCCATTGTCTTCACCAGCTTGTTCTTTGAACTGTAGAATTCAGCCAGTGCCTGGACAAAGGTGCTCTTTCCCGCACCGGGAGATCCTGCCACAAGAATCCCGTTTGCCTGGCTCTCAAGTCTTGCTATCAATGCATCAGGCAGATTGTATTCGTCAAGCGACAGCTTCTTGATCGGCCTCACAGCAGTTATTTCAAGATCGTCCGAGAACGGGGGCCTTGTTATGACGATCCTGATGTTCCTGAGCTGGATCACAGTGGCCCCATGCATGTCCATCTCAATGAAAGACTGTTCCTCGAGTTTCCCCCGCTTCACTATGTTGCTTGCTATGTTTTCCAGATCTGACGTGGCAACAGGGTCCTTAAGCTTCTCGTATACAACTTTGCCCGGGTAGCCTTTCTTGACCAGAGGATGCATCTCAGCTTTAAGGTGAACTGACGTTGTTATCTCATCGAAGAATTCCTCAATGTTCCGGATAATCGTTTCCGGATGCGGCAGGAACTTGACCTCAACTCCTTTTATCTCTGCAAGGTCCCTCTGTATATTATCTCCGGTCACAAGAGTAGCATCGTTCTCGGCTGCAACTGACCTGATAACTTCATCGATCTCGCCGCTCTTCGCTCTTCTGATCTGCCAGTCTGAGGGGCGCCTTCCCTGAATGTCAATGTAGATCTTACCCGTCTCTGCAAGCTCCCGCAGGCGTTTCAGCTCCCCGAGGGCAGCAAACCCTATAGATCTCCCCTCATTTGCCTGGTGCTCGACCTCGGCCAGCATCGCCTCGGCCAGAATGACTCTGCATTCTTCCTCGAGGCCTGTTATGAATGTATAGAATCTTCCGTCTACTATTACAGATGTATCAGGTACGTAGTCCACACTTCCAGAATTTGTTGTTCCTATTAAGGAATTCTAAGGGATTGGCAATGATTAAATCTTCCAAGTTATTAGGCTGAACCAGGAACCACGGTATGAGAAATCAACCAGAAAAGGTGGCAGAAAGGGTGGCAGAAATACTGAAATCCGTTCTGACCGGAACTAACTACGGCACCGCACTAGCGTATTCAGGAGGCCTGGACAGCTCTGTCCTCATGGCAGCGTCAGGAATGTCGCTCAGGCCTTATGCCGTGGGTTTGGAAGGATCCAGGGATATCCGCAATGCAAAAGACGCCTCGGAATTGCTCGGTTTCCCCCTCAATGAGATCACTATAGGAAAAGATGAAGTCGTAAGATACAGTGAAACCCTTGTGGAGATAGACCCTGAAATCACACGACTGGAACTTGGCTACGAAATAGTCCTTGCGGCAGTGCTTGACAATGCGGAAGAAAGAAGTGTTGTAACGGGGCAGGGTGCAGACGAACTGTTCTACGGGTACAGAAGGTTTCTTGACAATCAGGATCTGGGCAACGCTTCACACCTTGAGAAATTACACGATAAGACGCTTCCAAGGGAACTCAGGCTTGCAGAACACTTCGGGAAAGAGCTGATCACCCCTTTCCTCAATGAAGAAATTATGGAACTTGCGGGATCCCTGGGGAGGGATGACCACATCAGGGGCGGCCTTAACAAAGTGGTTCTAAGAAAGGCTGCGTCCATCCTGGGCCTACCCGACGTGATAGTCAACAGGCCTAAAAAAGCTGCACAGTATGGTTCGGGTGTGGCTAAGGTGCTTTTGGGGCTTCAAAACATGCACGATTGACACTTGGCAGAAGAGGTATGATGTTTGCCGGCTAAACCTTCAGCAATGGTTGGCGATGGGGGGACAATTCCCGAAGGGGTAGCGTGGCTGATGAAATCCGGAGAGGCGAGCAGGTCACTGGGCATTCCTCTTTGAGAATTGAGAACAAGGGAAGAATAATGCCGGCTCGATGCTGAAGCTCCACACAGGGACATGCTACGATCGCCTTTCTAATGAAAGCAGTGTGATGCCACACTACGAAGACGCAATTGAGCACGGGCCTGATGGAAGGAGTCTCCGTGATGCTCACTTGGGACATCGCTTCGTATTACGGGCCACTACTGCGGATCCATGAAGGCCATTGATCGGGCAATGAAGGAATTTCCGGAACCGGTAGCCGCCCAAATGTTCTGATCCATTACACATTTTTTACTCCTGAAAATGCGGCCTTGCCTTGCATGGCCTGTTCGAAGCTCCTAAAACGGGAACATTGCCGCAGGATGATCCGTTTTCCTGTCGTTAGATGAATATTTCAATGTCATAAAGGGGCGTAAATTGTCAAAGCCTGCGTAAGAGTACGAATGTGGATAAGCTTCCAATTGACCTGCTGGCGGTGTGTACAGATACGTTAAATAGGATTATCATATCGCTCAGCAACTCCGAAACAAGATTAAATCAGTGATAATATGGCATACATAGGAATTATTGGAGGAAGCGGGTTATACAGTATTCTTGATGACCCGGTATCAAAAGATATGGACACGCCATTCGGAAAACCCTCCGGAAACGTTGAAATAGGAAAGATCGACGGCATAGAGGTTGCATTCATTCCAAGGCATGGGAAGAAACACACAATCCCTCCCCACAGGGTAAACTACAGGGCAAATCTCTGGGCACTCAAATCGCTGGGCGTGGAGAGGGTAATAGCTGTTAACGCTGTCGGGTCGCTGAAAGAAGAGCTTCCACCCGGAACTACTGTCATCCCCGACCAGTTCATAGACTTCACACGAAGAAGAGAACTTACGTTCTACGATGGCCCGGATGTTTATCACATTTCAGCGGCTGATCCCTTCTGTGAGGACTGCAACGGGATATTGAACTCAAAGGCCCGGGAAATAGGTGCAAACCCACATCTTGGTGGAACTTACGTTGTGGTTGAGGGTCCGAGATTCTCGACAAGGTCCGAGTCCAGAATGTTCAGGCAGTTTGGTGACATCATCGGAATGACACTTGTGCCTGAAGTGAATCTTGCAGATGAACTCTCGATGTGCTATTCAGTCCTTGCAACCGTCACCGACTACGACGTCTGGGCGGACAAGCCGGTGGATGCATCAGAAGTTATGAAGACAATGAAGGAAAATGAAGAAAAAGTAGTCAAGATTATCAGGGAATCGCTGCAACAGATAAACTCAAAGAGAACATGCAGCTGTTCAACCAGGCTTGACAACGCAAAAGCATGAGGAGAAACAAATGAAAATCAAATTTTATGGCGGAGCAGAAGAAGTTGGAAGGCTTGGAATAGATATAGACATGGGTCCAAAATCCTTCCTCGTTGACTATGGCGTTATACCTGAGAAGCCACCCCTATACCCACTGCCGGCAGATCCTGTAAATGCAATATTCATCACGCACTCCCATCTTGACCATATCGGCTCACTGCCGATATATTACCACGACAAGCAGGCCGATTTCTATGCAACTACAATGACCGCAAACTGCATGAGGCCGATGCTCAACGATTCGCTTAAGGTCATGAACCTTGAAGGATACCCCGAAAGATTCAGCAGGGAGGACGTTGACTCCCTTTTTACCAACTACGTCCCCGCCAAGTACGATGAGAGCTTTGATATTGGCAACATCACGATCACTCCTTACAATGCTGGCCACATAGCAGGGTCAACAATGTGGAAGTTCGAGGACAGGAAATCCATAATGGTCACGGGAGATCTGTATACAGAGGACACCGCACTGCTCAGGGGGGCGAAGCCGGTCAAGACCGATACGCTCATAGTGGAAAGCACATATGCTGGCAAGCATCACGAGGACAGGGCTGAAGTGAAGAAGAGGCTCAGAAGGCGCGTCCAGGAAGTCATTGAAGATGGAGGAAAGGTAATTCTCCCATCCTTTGCGGTGGGACGGACTCAGGAGCTTATCATGACGCTCGCAGACCTTGATTATGATATTTCTGTAGACGGAATGGGCAATCTCATAACAGGGATCTACATGTCGGACCCACAGTTTCTCAGGTCAAGGAAGGAATTCAAGAAAGCAGTTGGCCGGGTAAGGATGGTCAGAGGTTTCAGGATGAGGGAGGATGCCATCAAGAGTGACATTATCATCACCACATCCGGAATGCTGGATGGCGGGCCTGTCCTCAATTACCTGCAGAAGATTGCAGACGACCAAAAAAGCGCTATTTTTCTCACAGGATACCAGGTGGAGGGAACGAATGGAAGGAGCCTCGTAGAAACGGGCAGGATAAAGATTGCGGGCGCAACCGTAAAGCCACAGATGCAGGTTGAGTTCTTCGACCTGTCGGGCCATGCCGGGCATGACGACCTTGTCAAATTCATCAAGGGTTGTGAGCCTGAAAAGGTGATCCTCTGCCATGGAGACCACAGGGAAGCGCTCATCGACGATCTGGAGGAATTTGACCTGGAACTCCCGTTCAACGGGAAAGAGTTCACGGTCTGATCCAAAACCCTCTTTTTCCTTAGAAAAGCAGAGCTAATCAACGCTCTTAAACCATTTATATACCTAATACCTACGGGACTATGGACCAGTTTCTCACTCTGGAAAATATCCACATGGAGTACAAATACAGGAAAACCTCCATAGTGAGCATCGAAGACATCTCGTTCTCGATCAACAGGAATGAGTTCGTCTCAATTATTGGCCCATCCGGCTGCGGCAAATCGACAATAGTGAAAATGATCCTTGGCCTCATCTCTCCAACATCAGGAAAAGTTCTGATGGATGGGGATGACCTCAGAAAAGGGGAAGGGAGAGTATCTGTGGTTTTCCAGTCCGCCGCTCTTTTCCCGTGGCTCGATGTTCTCCAGAACGTTGAAATTGTGCTTGAACCCCTTATCCGGGACAAGGAAGAGAGAATCAGGGTAGCGATGAAGTATATCAAGATGGTGGGTATTGACGGTTTTGAAAACGCATATCCCCGTGAGCTCTCCGGTGGAATGAAGCAGAGGGTTGCCATTGCAAGGGCACTTTCAACATCCCCGGACCTTCTTGTCCTGGATGAGCCATTTGTCGGACTTGATGTATTTGCTGCACAGGCGATGAGGGAGGAGCTTCTTGATCTCTGGGATGACCAAAACCTTCCACCACATACGGTTCTCATGGTTACCCACAACGTCGATGAAGCCGTTCAGATGAGCGATCGCATCATCATCCTGAGCAAGAGGCCCAGTCACATAATCCAGGCAAAGCAGATTACGCTTCCAAGACCAAGGAACACCAGAAGTGATGAATTCTACAGGACTGTCGACGACGTCCTTAAAATAATGTCCGGATAGGCTATTTTATCAGTCCCAGTCCGGTCATAGCATCTATGAAATACTGTATTGCAAACGCCGCCACAAGGAGGCCGAAAATTCTGGTAAGTGCTTTCATAGGCCTCTCACCTACAACGTCCATTATTTTCAGGGAGTAGGTGAAAAATATGTAGACTATCAGGAACACCACCAGAATGGACATCAGCGTGAATATCTCTTCCATCAGGCCGTTCTTCATAAGTATTATAACAAGGGATATGGCGCCAGGGCCCGCCAGAAGAGGCGTGGCAAATGGCACTATTCCGACATCGGTGGTTCCATTGCTGCTCCTTGTTGATTTGGGCTTGTCTCCCTCCCGAACCATTTCGATGCCCATGATCAGAAGAATTATTCCTCCTGCTATCTCCAAGGCCTGTATGGATATTCCGAAGAAGAAGATAATGACATTTCCAAGAACTGCAAAGAACACAAGAATAAGAGAGCCATAGACAACAGCATCTTTCGTCGCAAGCCGCCTTTCTTTTGGAGACATGTCAGAGGTCGCCGCCATGAACAGGACCAGTGTTCCGAATGGATCTATAACCACAAACAGCGGTATGAAGATCTCAAGAAAACTCACAACTGCAAGGCTCATGTTTCTGCTGATTAAAATGATGTATTTAAACTGCTTTTAACATTTCGTTGGAAAGTATTTAACTGTACCAGCCATACACTCACGAATGAAGATACTTGTACTCGGAGTCGATGGTTACATAGGGTGGACACTAGCGCTGAGGTTGCTTTCCCATGGCCACGAAGTTATTGGAGCTGACAATTACATTACAAGGAAAAGAGTTAATGAAGTAGGTTCTTCCTCTGCCCTCCCGCTCATGTCATTCGGGAGGCGAAACCAGGTCCTGAAGGAGAAGACCGGAAGCAACATCACCATGTACAGGGGGGATGTCAGCAACTCAGAATTCATGGACAGGATCATAAAGGAAGAAAAGCCCGATGCCATTGTACATCTGGCTGAGCAAAGGTCAGCCCCCTACTCTATGATCGGCCTCAAGCAGGCAAAAGAAACCATGGTCAAGAACATCGTAAGCACGCTTAACCTGGTGTACTCGATGAAGGAGCACATCCCCGGCTCCCATCTTCTCAAGCTCGGGACAATGGGGGAATATGGAACCCCGAACATCGACATTCCTGAAGGATTTTTCGAGGTTGAGTACAAGGGCAGAAAGGACTACCTCCCCTTCCCAAAAAACGCGGGATCATGGTATCACTGGACAAAGGTGCATGATTCAAACAACCTGATGTTTGCAAACAAGGTCTGGGGCCTGAACGTTACCGATGTGATGCAGGGTGTGGTATACGGCACCAGGACCAGGGAGATTGAAGAAACATCGCTCTATACGAGGTTTGATATTGATGAAGTCTGGGGAACCGCGTTAAACAGGTTTTGCGCACAGGCGGTTGCCAATCTACCCATCACTCCATACGGAAAAGGCGGGCAGACCCGTGGATTCCTCTCCCTTGAAGACAGTGTCTCATGCCTTTCGCTTGCACTTGAAAATCCACCTGAAAAAGGGGAATACAGGGTATTCAACCAGTTCGACGAGCATTACTCGGTGCTTGAGCTCGCGGAAATGGTAAAATCAGTGTATGAGGAAGAATTCGGCAAGCCAGCCGATATTAAGCACGTCCCCAATCCAAGGGTGGAGAAAGAAGAGCATTATTACAACCCTGAACATGAAAAGCTCAAGAAGCTCGGTTACAGGAGGGCGAGGGAACTGAGGGAGGAAGCGGTCATAATTCTTAACGACCTGGCAAAACACAGGAAGAAGATACTCAGGTACAAGGACGTTATCACGCCGAGGACATTCTGGTCCAAGAGCAAGAGCCTTTGATGCCCTTACTCGACAAGCCTGAGAGTTCTCCTTAGAATATCGGCATATTCTTTCGCTATTCCCACACTGACCCAGTTTGGCCGATCAATCTCAATGCCGATTGTGTAGGTTCCCGAAAGTATCATCCTGTTAATTGCGGGGGTGAGCTCAACATTAGACTCCCTGTCGTCAATGAAGTCAAGAATGCCCCTTGTGAACGCATAGAATGCGGTCAGGGCGAGTGAAGAAGGCGGGGTTGTTGATTTTTCCACAACCTCGGTTACCCTGTATCTTCCTCCGTCCCGGTCAACCCTTGCGGTTCCATATCTCTGAGGATTTGGAACCCGGAAAAGGGTCAGCACGTTTCTGTCCCTGTTCTCCACGGCAGTCTTGACAACCATGTCAATATGCTCCTGGGGGAGTATCATGCCGTCTCCGGCATTAAGAATAAAGGGCTCACCGTTAACGTATGGCCTGGCCTTCAGGACAGCATCACCAAAGCCTTTCTTCTCTCTCTGGTATGCAAAATCCACTTCGTCGAACTCGTTTTCAATGTACTCTTTTGTGTATTTGTCTTCAGGGTCAACAACAACCACGAAGCCGTTTATCCCGGCATTCTCCAGCCTGTGCATAATGCAGTCTATCATCGGCCGCAGAACCAGCTCTCCGCCCCTTCTGTCATAAACGGGCAACATCTCTTTCCTGAGTTTACCATCAAGTCCGGACCTTGTTCCAAGGCCTGCTGCGGTTATGACTGCTTTCATTTTAACGTTGGAATATCGCCTGACGTGGTTAATACTTTATGGGCTCACTTTTAAAGTGTTCCAGGGTAAGCCTACCATCAGGGCCGGGAAAATAATGCTTATTCTGCGGGGGAGTATCCGGAAGATTTTGGCTCACAGCGAAAAGACACTTGCTCCGGGGCGAAACCAATAATATACTCGTGCACAATTACTGAGCATGCCCGAAGCCCATCCGGACTTTTTCACCATGGACGACTTTGATCTCGAGGGTAAGACCGTTTTTGTACGCATAGATGTAAACTCCCCCATACACCCGGAAACAAAGGAAGTACTCGGCAACAGCAGGTTTAAATCACATCTCGAGACAATAAACGCCCTCAGAAACTCTAAGGTCGTGCTTATAACACACCAAAGCAGGCCGGGAACATATGACTTTACAACAACGAGGCAGCACGCAGCCGTATTGAGGCGCCTCACTGGAAGGGATGTGAAGTATGTGGACGCCCTCTTCGGAAAAAATGTTGAAGAAGAGGTAAGGGGGATGAGCAAGGGCGACATCATAATGCTTGAAAACAGCAGATTCTACTCCGAGGAGACCGCGATCGATCCTTCTGACCTGGACGCAATGATGACAAGCAACATTGTCGAGAAGCTGTCCCCCCTCATGGATTATTACATCATAGACGCCTTTCCGGCGATACACAGGTCCCAGACCACTCTGGTGGGGTTCTGCAAAGCCGTCCCGAACATCGCAGGCAAGCTTATAGAGAAGGAAATCTCCATGCTGGAGAAATTCAGGTCCGGAACTGACCACCCCAAAATTGCAATTCTCGGTGGATCAAAGATTGAAGACTCGATTACAGTCTCCAAGAGCTTTCTTGAGAAAGGCATAGTTGACACAATCATCACAGGCGGAGTGGTGGGAAACGCCTTTCTATGGGCCAGCGGCATCGACATTGGAAAGAAGAACCGGGACTTCATTCTCAAGAACAACAAGAATCATGAGAAGCTGCTTGATACCGCCAAATTCCTGGTGAGTAAGTACAGGGACAGGATATTGGTGCCACAGGATGTGGTCCTGAACCCCTCTGGAAAAAGGGTCAAGATAGGTGAAAACGGAGTTGACGGGGAGATCATGGCCGATATAGGGCTCGACACAGTTGTAGTGTATTCGGAGGCCATAATGAACTCCAAAGCCATTTTCATGAACGGCCCGATGGGTATGTACGAACTGGACAGGTATTCGGTCGGCACCAGGGAGATAATGAGCTTTGTGGCCAGGACCAACGCACTCAAGATAGTGGGCGGAGGGCATACCCTCGGTGCCCTGGAAAAGCTTGACATGCTTCACAAGATCGACCATGCATCATCCGGGGGAGGTTCCCTGATAAGCTATTTATCGGGCGAACCAATGCCAGTGATAGAAGCTCTGAAGAGGAGCAAATCACACTTCAAGGGGAATTTAGATGGCAGAAGATGAACAACAGCAATATGATCCAATGTATGAGATAAACTATATGCGCTCCCTGCTCGAATCCATCGACAACCAGATGAACACTCTTAGCAGGGGTCTGGAAGAATTGAAGAGGGCATTCTACGTCCTGAAGGACCAGAATATTGAAACATCCCCGGAAACACGCGTTTCCATAGGTGCAGGAATATTTGCCAATGCGAAGGTCGAGACTGAAAAGGACCTTCTTGTGCCGATAGGCTCCAGCATTTATGTTGAGGAAAACAAGGACAAGACCATAGAAAGGCTCGACAACAACATAAAAGAGGTTGAAAACTCACTTACAGGCATGGGCAACCAGAGGGCTGAGATTTCAAATAGGTACCAGACCCTTCTGTCCCTGGTTCAGCAGCAGGGTTCAGGGGAAGATCAGGAATAGTCTCAATATGTTTGACCGCTTCAAGAAGAGGGTAAAAGAATCATTTCCAGAGGATGAAACGCCTTCGGTTATCAGAAAGGATGAACTTGAGGACAAGGTAAGAAACATACTTCTTGAAGCGGACGTGTCATACGACTCGGCCGGGAAAATTGTTGAAATGTTCAGAGATCGGCTGGGAAAAGTAAAGAAGAAGATAGATTACCAGCTAGTGCTTGAAGAGCTGAAGGAAACAATAAGGGAGGTTCTTTCAGCTCAGGACTCGGACCTGGACTTTCTTTCCCCCGGAAAATCACCCTATGTCGTACTGTTCCTGGGAATAAACGGCACGGGAAAAACAACCACTGTGGCCAAGCTTGCCACCTACGTGAAGAAGAACGGCAAGAGGGTGGTGCTCGCAGCCTCAGATACATTCCGTGCGGGTGCGATTGAACAGCTTACCCAGCTGGGGGAGAACATCGGCGTAAACGTCATAAAACACGTGGCAAAGAGCGACCCTTCTTCTGTGGCATACGACGCAATAGAACACGCCAGGGCAAGGAACCTGGACTATGTGCTGATAGACTCTGCGGGCAGAATGCAGACCAACAGGAACCTGATAGATGAGATGAAGAAGATCAAAAGGGTGTCGAAACCCGATCTCACAGTTCTTGTTCTGGACTCGATGATCGGGCAGGATGCGGTGCATCAGGCAGAGACATTCATGAAGGAGACTCCATTTGACGGGATAATTCTCACAAAACTTGACACAGACGCCAGGGGAGGGGCAATCATCACCATAGCACTGGAACTGGAGAAACCGATCTATTTTGTAGGCATTGGCCAGAAAATGGACGACATAATTCCCTTCGACGTTGAATGGTATCTGGATAAAATAATTCCCTGATCACTTCAGGGAAGACATCACTTCAATTATTTTCTTCACGTTCAGGTCAGTATTTATCAGGGGTATGTTCTCAATGTTTGCAAGCTTGACTGCGAGGTCATCCACCCTGTCAGGCTGTATGTAAACCACCGCCGCGGGCTTTAGTGGATGCACTCTTATGGCTATCATCGGGCTTCGTCCAAGCTTAACTTCAGTGAAGAATATGATTCTCTGGCTCGACCAGCCATATAGAATGTTGTATTCAGAGTATGAGAATGAGAGTATTCCCTTGATTCCATCGACAATGGTGTAACCTCTCACAGAACGGTTCAGGCCGGACGAGGAAACATTGGTTCCGCTGATCAGCCTTACGACACGCTCCAGGGGCACATCGTGATCGTAGTCTGTAATGTCTATAATAGCGTCAGATGGCATTCCGCTGTTGTACCTTCTAAGGATCTGGCCTCCCCTTGAACGGTCAATTTCAACAAACGATTCAACAATCCTCTTTACTGAACTGACACCAGGAGACTTCCTCCTTCCAGATTCATAGTCACTTATAACAGATGGCGATATTCCCAGGTGCTTGGAAAGCTCAAGCTGTGATATCTTGAATTCCTCCCTCCATTTCCTCAGGGTTTCTCCGGGGCTATCGGAAATGGTAATCTCTCCAGCGATCTTTTCTTCAATTTCCATCTAACCCGATAACTGATAGGTTAGTATAAATCTGTCGAAGTGCATATCGCTGAAAGTCGTATTTATCCTATATCTTTATCTCCCTCTTCAGGCCCATTATTCTTTTGGAGAATATCCTGCGGTCCATCTCCTTGAGGTCATTGGATATCTTTGGCCTGAAATCCATCCTCCCTGTTATGTCTCTGTCTATATCAACGCCCGGTGCATATTCAACAAGCTCTATGCCGTTGTAAACGAGCTTGAAAACTGCCCTTTCGGTTACGTAAAGTACTTCTTTGTTATTTTTCATGGCCTGGGTGCCGCTGAACAGGACTTTATATACCCCACTGACAAACTTGGTAATTTCACCATCCTCACTGATCACAAGCTTCCCGTTTCTTACTTTAATGTTACTCTTCCCCGCGGTAAAACCTCCGGAGAAGAATATTCTGGGGGCACCAGCACAAATTGCCGGGAAGCCCCCGGGCCCGGGCATCCTGTCTGCAAGTATTGAGGGATTGACATCACCATCGGTGTCGATCTCCATGAACCCCAGAGCTGCCATGTCATTTATTCCACCTTCATAGATGATGAACTGGTCAGGCATGGGGATTGCCGCAAATGGCCCAATCGACGCGCCGAAATTCTCATCCGCAAGGGGTATTCCCCCCCACAGTCCAGACTCGATGGTAGAGTACGTAAGCTCAGACAGGCCTTCCTGGTGAAGTATGCCCGGCATTGCCGAGGGTATACCGACTCCGAGGCTCATTACAATGGGCCTTCCCATCTTGTTTATGAGTTTCACTATTTCCAGTGCAAGCCTCCTTTCAATCACATTCCTGTATGTGACCTCCCCCTTGACTCCACCTTCCTGCGACTCCGGCGGGATCACTGCTCCCGAAATTCTCGGATCGTACTCCTTGGCGGCGGTCTGCCACTCAAAACTTTCAGGGGATACAACCGCATAATCAAGAATAGGCCCCGGTATCTCCACATTCTTTGCATTGAGAGAACCGAACCTTGCAACACGCTTCACCTGGGCAAATGATATTCCGGGGTTTGGATATGCCTTGGCCGACTGGGTCATGTTAAGAACAGTGCCGAAGATGCTTTCATTTTCCATGGTTATGTTTCCAATCTCATCAGCGGTAGTTCCCCTCACAAGTGAGACATCGGGCTTTGGGGCCCGGTAAAGGAGAAATTCCTCGCCATTGACTGTTACCAGCTGAGAATAACATCTGGATGCCTTCCTTGCCTTGTCGTTCATGGCGCCCTTGTCCTCTCTTGGGTCCAGGTATGTTCCAAGGCCGGTCTTCGTCATGATTCCGGGTCTTCCTGCAGCTACTTCTCTGAACCATCCCACAACTGTACCTATGCTGAAGCTGTATGTTTCCAACCTGTCCTCAACACACAGTCTCTGGAGCCATGGCGCGAAACCCATGTACGGAATGAGTATCCCTTTCATGAAATCGCTGTCATCTTCCCTGTAGAGTTTTTCAGAAACATAATCTATGGCCCTGCCGGGGACTCCGGGGAGGCTGTCTGCGATCACAAACAGGTCCTTCGGGTGCCCGGTTTTTTTATAGTGCTCATAGAGCTTTATAATGAGATATTCGGGCGTGGTTGCCATGTTGAATCCCGAAATGGCAATGTTGGACCCATCCTTTATCTGGTCAAACGAGTCAAAAACCTCTTTTTCCGAGTAAAGTAGTCTGGCCATACCATATGTAATCAGCAGTTTACTTATAAATACCATTCCACACCTGTAATAAGCCGTATACTCATGAGCACGTGTAATACAGTGTCAAGACACTATTTAAGGGCCTTATGGAATGGAAGACTATATATATCTGGACTGGATGTATAGATGTCCTCAAAGTGGACATGTGATATTTTGGGAAAGAAGCCAGACAGTGGTTTATTTTGAAGAAAAGACAGATATAAAGGCTGTAGCTACGAAAAACAAGTCGAAAGGGGCTCTCGGTTCTTTCAAGAACGGTGGTCTATTTTAGGGCAAAGAAAGCCCTGACAAGTCACGGCCAGTCTTGCCTGAGTGAAAGCCTCCTCTCCTATCTTGTCCTGCCTGATGGGGTCAGATTCATCTCGTCGGATGATATGGGCAAGGAATTCAAAACTGGGGAAGACCTGATGGATCGTTATGATCTCTCATACTATTACAGGAGATCTCTTGAACCCGGAACAATCGTGATGGTCCTGGAGCATAATCAGGAGGTCGCTGGGCTTAGCCTGCTGGTCGTCGATGACAATACATTGACCATCGAGATGCTCGCCAAGAACATGAATGTCAAGAGATCGGGTGTTGGCGCAGAAATACTTGGGTGCATTGAGGAAACCATAGCTGACCAGCTAATGGTAAATGAGATCCGGCTGGAATCACTGAACAGAAAGAAACTCCTGAACTTCTACAACCGGATGGGGTTCATCAGTTACGGGCCGCCATCTCTTGATCGTGAATGGGGGATAATCTTTCCAATGAGAAAGAGAATAGTTTCCCTTGAGAACTGAAAGCGGCTCAATTTTTTTTCACTTCGCTTTTTAAAATCATTTGAAAAACCAGGAAAAATTCTGTTACTTATATCCAGAGATAACTATTTCACTATAGCTTACATTACCCGTTACTCTGGCGGAACACATCTTAGAGAAGACATGACCTGCCTCCTCCCGTCTCTGTCACTGTAATATGCAAGTGTGATACAGATGGATTACAAGTGGGTTGCACTGAGCAACACTACTCTCGGGGTATTGATGGCCTCTCTGGACATCAACATCGTTCTTATAGCACTCCCCAGCATCGGTGCTGATCTTAAGGGAATGAATGCTTTCAACGTCCTGTGGGTGATTCTCGGGTATCAGCTCGTGATCGCTTCTGTACTTGTGAATTTCGGCCGCCTTTCCGATATGTTCGGAAGGGTGAAATTATACACTCTCGGTTTTGCACTTTTCACCATAGGTTCCGGTTTATGCAGCATCTCGACCACCGCAGACCAGTTGATTGCTTTCAGGGTGGTCCAGGCAACAGGATCGGCATTTCTCTTTTCAAACAGCGCAGCAATAATAACAGATGCGTTCCCGACCCAGGAAAGGGGAAGGGCACTTGGAATCAATCAGGTGTCGATCGTTGCCGGATCTGTTGCTGGACTCGTCCTCGGAGGGGCACTTACAACAATCATAGGGTGGCGGGCAATATTCTGGGTTAACCTTCCAATTGGAATTTTTGCCACACTATGGTCACACTTCAAGCTCAAGGAACTGGCCAAGATACCCACGGAACACAAGCTCGACATAGGCGGCAATCTGACTTTCGCATTTGGCCTCCTGACGCTTCTTCTGGCAGTCACCCTGAATGCGATTCTTGGCCTCGGCACATTTCTTACTGTTATTTTCCTTCTGGTATCACTGGCCTTCTTCATGACCTTCATAAGAATTGAAAGGAGGGTAAAGAGCCCGATGTTTGACCTGGACCTGTTCAAGAACAGGGTATTCACTTCCGGAAACGAGACAATATTCCTCAACGCATTGGCACGGGGCTCATTCTCACTGGTAATGGTATTCTATCTTCAGGGGCCCCTCATGCGCCTGTCTCCGCTCGCAGCCGGCCTTTTTCTTATCCCGCTTTCTGTGTCACTGTCCGTGATGGGTCCCATAAGCGGCGCACTTTCAGACAGGTACGGCTTCAGGCCGCTGGTCCTCATAGGCCTCGCCATGTCTGCAGTAGGCTTCATTATCATGACCGGGATCGGGGAGTCCGTGACTCAGCGGGAGATCCTGCTTCCTCTGATACTAATAGGCGGTGGCATCGGGATTTTCGCATCGCCAAACAGGTCCTCAATCATGAATTCGGTTCCATGGTACAGGAGGGGTGTGGCTTCAGGAATAAGCACAACACTAATAAATGCAGGAAACACGATGAGTATAGGCCTGGCCTTTCTGTTCATGAGCCTTGTTACCCCGAAATACATTCTTGATCTGATATTCTCAGGGATGCCGGTTTCCCAGACCTCATTTTCACCTGCAAATTTCCTGATATCAGTTCACATAGTATTCTACGCTTCCGCTGCAATGCTGTTTCTAGCCATCCTGATATACGCCATAGGGCCAAAGCACGCCTCTCCAAAAGATACGGCAAAGGCCAAAATCTCTTGAAATATGAGTGGTAGTCAACGGGGCGGGGTCTCTCCTGCAAAATTAGCTGGAAACTCTCAAAAAATTTATAAGTAATATATCTCCATGATCTGATGAGTGCGCCTGGCATTATATCCGATGTGGGCAGAAGGCTAGCATTAAAATGGAAAGTGTGCCATAGCGCGGAGCAGTTCTGCCTTTAAATAGTTATATGGTGATTAAAATGAACAACAGGAAGAAAGTTGCCATATTCATGGCACTCGCGATCGTTGCCGGTTTTTCGTCCTTTGAATTCTACACTTCACCTTCTGTCACAGGGGAAGTATGGAAACAGAACCTTGAAAATTATGACTTGCTTTCAGCAACCAACACCTCCACGGAAGTGAACCTGACCCAATCAAACCAGGAGATCACGGCCGGATTTTACGTTGATGCAAAGAAGGCCCCATGGAATGAGAACGACTCGTTCTATATGACAATCTACGTGGTCAAGTTCAACCAGAGCGTTTCATTTCCATATACTGACGCAACAGCTGTGGTTGGCAATGTAAGTGTGCAGGCAAACGGCACGGTTGAAAAAGTACATGACGCGGGAGTCGGAATCAGGCAGGTCCGGAATTCTTCAGTTATTGCACATTATTTTCTGGTCGAACCTCAAAAAACGACTGGCCCGGCGGGCGTTACAGTCTCCTTTGACATACACAGCGTCTTATTCTCTGGCATTTATTATTTCCCAGGTCCGGCAAAACATGTCAGCGAGAGTTTCCACCTTTCATGAAACAGGCTCTTAGGAGCATAAAATATTAACTAACCCGGTCTATGCTACAACAGGGGTATGAAACCTTTAATAAAGTGGGCCGGAGGCAAAAGGCAGATTCTGCCGAAAATTGTGGATTTACTTCCTGAACAGTGGAACCGTTATTTCGAGCCATTTGCAGGAGGCCTTGCTCTTCTGGTTGAACTTCACAATACCGGGAAGCTAGGAAGCGCTGTAATATCCGAAACCAACCCGGAGCTCTACAATCTATACATGACCGTGAAGGAGAACCCGCTCGGCCTTTCAGAAACTATCGAAAGACTTGATTTCAGGAACGACGAGCATTTTTACTACAGCACAAGAGTAATGTTCAACAGACTAATCGGTTCTGAAGATCATACTTTGGAGAGAGCTGCACTCTTCCTCTATTTCAACAGGCACGGGTATAACGGCCTCTGGAGGGTTAACAGGAAAGGAAAATTCAATGTGCCTTTCGGAAGATATTCGAGTCCCAAGATTCCAGTATCGCATGATATTCAGGAATTCAGTAAACTGCTGAAAAATGTCAGGATTCTCAGGGAAGACTTTCAATCAGCCATAGAGGATGTCGAGGTTGACGATATGGTTTATTTTGATCCTCCATATTTTCCTGTATCACGGACCTCAAACTTCACTGACTACACTGAATCCGGATTTGGGCTTTCCGACCAGATTAGGCTTCTTAAGACCTGTCAAGCATTGGAACGGGAAGGAAAAAGATTCCTGTTGAGCAATTCTTGTTCTGATAAGATTGTCGAACTATTCGGAGAATTCAATATCATGAAGATCAGGGCCAGAAGGAGCATAAATAGCAACTCCCTCAGGAGAAGCGGACACTTCGAACTCATCATCTCTAATTTAAACCTGGAAAATAAAGCACAAGAGCCGGCTATGACAAACACAGCAGTAGAAAAGACACGCAACTCAACAGCCTGAGGGACAAACAGGAAGTGTGCCCGGTGATTTTGAGGCGCTTCTTCATTGCCTACTCCCGTCCAGGATCTGATAGGAGGAAAAACTTTCTATACTTCTTCAGGAGATCCAGACTCTTCCAGAAGTTACCAGTGAGAATCTCCCTGCAGTCATTCGTCCTGCATATGCATCTGAATTCCCATGGTTCATGGCCATTCTGATTAAGATATATCTTAGTATTGTAATGAGTCGGTCATGTGCAAAATCACTGTAAGGTTATAATGGTAAAAATATTGGTACACTGGTGAACAGGCCAAACTATGGTGATGTGATCATTCGATATAGGGAAAAGAGGCACAAGGTTGAGTACTAAAACGATCACTGGATGATGATAGGCGGAATGAATGTAGGATCACACTGCAACATTGATATGGGAGAAGGAGTCAAAAAGAAGAAATTTATGTTGACACATAGGTAAAAAGCGACCTTGTAGCCTTCTGCCGGATCTTCTGATCCTTTGCCGAACCGTCTCAAGCAACCGAGGAGCGATGAGATTTCACGATTTTTCAGGAAACTTTGAGATAGGTAAATGAAAATAGCCCAAATTTGCACAATCAAGTAACGCCGGGGGAGAGATTCGAACTCCCGATCCACAAGGGAACCAGATCTCAAGTCTGGCGCCGTACCACTGGGCCACCCCGGCACCAAAAAAATTGGAAAGAGATTACCTTCTCAGTCTTCCGTTAGCTCTGATTGAAGGCCTGCTCTTCGAGCTTCCGGTTCTACCAGTCCCGAGGCCTCTTCCCTTGTATCCTGCAGAGGTCAGGCCTCTGTAGACTCTTCCGGTGTTTTGTGGTTCAGCGATCCAGGATATGTGCCTGTCTTTGTAGATAGTCGGCTGGTTCTTATCAACAAGGATAACCTCGTAATATTTGTAGCCACCATCCTCGCCCACATAGTATGAATTCAAAACTTCCATGTTAGGGTATTTGTCTGCAACCCTTTCCTCAGCAATCCGCTGAATGCTCTTTTTGGGAGTAAGTTTGTTGTAAGCCATTCTTCTGGGCCTTCTTCCACCCATGATCTTTTGCCTGTTCCGGCCTCCTCTCCTAACTCTTGCCCTTACTATAGCGTATCCCACCTTTCTCTTGTAGCCAAGGGATCTCGCCCTGTCCACTCTGGTTGGATACTCAACTCTCTCAGTAGCAGAACCTTTTCTCCATTCGATCATTCTCTGTTTCTGGATGTTGTAAGATTCGGCCTTCTTTAATTTCTTCCAGGCATCCCGAACTAAACTGTAAGTACTTGAAACTTCAGACATTATTATCCGCCTTCAATAGTGACAATTAAGGTGTAGCCCACCTAAATATAAATACCTTCTTAGATGGGGAATTCCTATTTCAGCTTATAGTTTGCATGCCGTTAAATTTCCCTCAATCTGAACCATGACTGGAATGTCATATTATGCGATAGATAAATAAAATAGGACTGGTTAAAGGTGACACCTTGAAATCGTCCTCCTACAGGAAGAGATACATTCTGGTGTATTCTGACAACCTCCAATCCAGGATCAAGCACATAGATTCAGATCTATACAGGGTATTCAGGGCCAGAAGGAAATATATCAGGGGGAACTATGCCATTTTCAGGACTAACCAGTATTACAGGGATCAGTTCATAGAGTATGTGAAAAATGAGATGCCAGGCGTTGAAACGATAACAACGAGCGGTTCTATGAAAAAGTGCAAGGAAGCAATAGCAGCGAGGAAGGATACACAGATTATTGGAGCCAATCTCTGACTCATTTCCCGGATTTTTTCAGCCTTGCAACCTCTTTATCTGAAAGCTGCAGCATTTTCTCGATACCCTCGAGGAACTTCTTGTCCCTGGTGGCGAGATAGGAGTAGAACCAGAAATAATCCCTTGTCTTTCTCTTGCTGGTATGGGCGGCAACGCTAAGTTTCATCAGAAGCTGTTCCCTGCTTCTTCTAGCCTCCCGCATTCTTGACATGGATTTGATTATCTCTGGAAATTTGTATTTCACATAATGCTCGTTTTTCTCTTTGATCATTACAGAGACCCCTGCAGACATCTCTTCTGCATACATCTTGAACGCGTAATGCTGTTTCTTAAACACTCTGCCGACAAGCCGATCGGCCCTGGACAGAACCTCGTACGCATCCATGAGGTCTTTTGGTTCCTGCGCCTCATCCGGTAGGTTCTGGTCAATCCACATCATGTAGTCCTCAGTTGTGAAATCCTTGTCGTAAAGGGTTCTAAGCACCTTGTTGTAGTCCTGTGACTTGAACGTGGTTGATATGGCTTTGTAAATATTCTGTGCAGAGTCTCTGTATCCGACATCTGCCTGGGATGAAGCCCCGCCCTGGCCATAGTCCCTAATTGACTCTATGTCATTCAGGATACCCCTTATGTCGTTCTCATTCCGTTCAACAATATCCATTATCTGGCTCTGGCCAATTTTAATGCCTTCTTCCCGCAGTATCTGGTTTATTCGGGCGAGAAGTTTCATCCTGAACTGTTTGTAATCTGTGTCGTTTCTTCTCTTGTACTGCAGGAATTCAATGTTCAGCGCTTCGTTTATGATCTCTGATGCACTTGATTTCCTCCTGAACTCGTAGTACTCGTTCATGGTCAGGACTATTGGGTTCCTGGTGGACTTTATGATCTTCGCAAGTTCACTTATTCCGCCGGTATCACCCCCGGATTGCCTGCTTCTTCCCTCAAAGATGTTGTCTGCCTCATCAATCAGAACAATCTTGTTTGGCCCTGACCTATTTTCGCCAATCGTGGTAAGATCGCCGTAAATGGAAGCCATTAGTGCAATCCTCTTCATGCTGTCCCTGTTTCTCAGGTCGGACGCATTCATTTCCACGACGGGCCATCCGAGCTCGTTCGCAATTACATGCACGGTGGTTGTCTTTCCAACACCCGGTGGCCCATAAAGTATCATGGCCTTTTTCACAGGTGTGCCCTCTTTCCAGAGATCGATCCATTTGCTAATCTGGTCAAGTATGCTATCCGAAACAATAAGATCCGCAATCTTCTTTGGCCTGTACTTCTCTACCCATACCATATTAATTCAGGAAATCCTCATTCCGGCTGGAGATTCTCTATCGGTTGTTACAAGTGTGAGAAAATCATCCCTCTCTGCCGCTAGAAGCATACCTTCACTTTCAAGGCCCATGATTTTGGCTTTCTTCAGATTGGCAACTACAATCAGAGTTTTGCCTATTAGTTCATCCGGGTCGTAATAATCGGATATGCTTGATATAATCTGTCTCCTTTCATCGCCTGTGTCAACAACTATTCTCAGCAGTCTCCTTGACTTTTCAACCTTTTCGCATTCAATGACCTTTGCAGTCTTGAGTTCTATTTTACCGAAATCATCGATTGTTATCTCGTCGACCATTGGCACCAGTTTTGTGCATATGTGGTGATGGATATTATAATTTTCATTTTGTGGATTCTTGATGCACAGGCCAACCGACCGAACAATCTCGAACATGCCAAAACTCCGGCTGGTTCCGAGAGGCAAGTTAAATCGGTGTTCGCTGAATCGGAGGGATGAGTATTTTAAATCCTCAATATTAAGGAAACAGAGAAAGAGACGCAGGCGAATTGTCGCCTCTTCTGCCTGCTCTTATCACGGGTCAGAAAATATTTCTTCAGCCAGGGCTGAAACTAACTTACTCCACAGATTCAGATCAACAGCCGACTCAGGCAGAAACTGTTTGGAGCATTAAGTTCAGATGCTGTATTAAGTACCATAATATTTATCCTACTTGACTATCATTCGGTAACATTGTTCGCACAGAAATCTCCTCTAATAGTTACTCAGAACGTGATCAACACTGTAGTCGGATACATCGGCCTGTTCTTCATTACTAGATTTCTGTCACCGGACGTTTTTGGTTTTCTCGCATTTGTGATGGGCTTCGGCGGTGTGTTTTCATTCATAGCCGATATGGGCTTTTCAGCAGCCCATCAGAAGCATTTGTCCGAAGGGAAGGACATAGGAATATGCAACGGGACATATCTTGCTGTCAAGATCGTCCTCGGATTCGTCTACGTGGGAGTAGTCTTCGGGGCGCTATTTGTGTGGACCTCAGTCCTTCACAACGGATTTGAGAATCCCGTGGAATTCTGGATGATTATTGCAATTACCCCGTACTATTTCTTCCAGAGCCTTCTAGGGTTTGCACAGGCATATTTCACCGCAAAACTCTCGCCAGCAAGAATGGCGATTCCATCCATTGCCGAAGCGATCATACGAAACTCTATCTTCATAGGCCTTGGCCTGATATTCTATCTTCACCTTTCCTACGGCAATGAGATACATGCTGCAATTCTGCTGGCCGCTACCTACAGTTTCTCCTATTCAATCTACTTCGTTCTTGGAGTGGTTCTTGGTCGGCCATGGGTCATCTCGAGGCCCACACGAAGAATGTTCAACCTTTACGCAGCTATTGCGATTCCGCTGGCGGTCTCGGGAAGCCTGGGTGTAATCAATGGGAATGTTGACAAAGTAATCATACAGTATTACTGGCACGCAGTCGCGACAGGTGCCTTCTATCTGGACCAGAAGATAGTCCAGAGCATGACCGCGCTAGCAGCGGCCATCACGGTATTCTTCCTCCCTCTGCTCTCAAGGATAACAAAAGCTGAACAGGCGGAGGAGTTCACCAGTTCCATCAGCCAGTTCGAGAGGATGACATCGCTCTTCGTTTTGCCATTCATAGTGATATTTATCGCGCTGAACAGATTCATTGTAAACCTGTTTAACGCTGCGTATGTTGAGTATTCCGTGATCCTGTCTGTTCTTGCTTTGAACGTGTACTTCAACGTGACGCTCATGCCTTATGCATCTGCACTCACTGCCAGGGGAAGAACGAGAATAATAGCGGCAGTTTCAGGCATACGGGTGTCTCTCAACATAGCCCTTAACCTGATTCTGGTACCTCCCATCATATTTGGCATAACTTTCCTGTCTCTGGGCGTAGTTGGCGCAGCTGTCAGCTCACTCACTGCGACCATTGTAAACAATATTTTCTTCAGGTATATCCTCCTGAAAGGCGAGGGCGCGAAAGCGAGCGCAGGAATTCTGAAACACCTGATACCAGTGGGGGCACAATTCCTGTCGATCTACATAATGCTGATGTTCTTCACGCCATATCCAATATTCGTTCTTGCACCATTCGCCGTGGTTTCCCTGCTTGTCTACCTTGGAGTAGCGATCGCAATTAAGGAAATATCATTCAGCCAGGTCTGGACATTTGCCATGTCCCTGAACCCGCTGGTGATGCTGAAACAACTGAGGGAAGAAAGATAGTTACTGCTTCAGGAAATCTTTGCCAAGCGTTTCACGGGCGATTATGTGCTTCATTATCTCCCTGGAACCCTCTGCTAGATAGAAAGATCTTATGCCCCTGAGAGCCCATTCCTCCGGGCAGTCCTTTGAGTACCCGAAGGCACCCTGCCACTGAAGTGCATCATTTATTGCCTCAAAGGCCCAGGTTGTTGAAAGAAGCTTAGCCTCTGCCATTTTCTTGCTGACCTCGAATCTGGTAAATCTTCCATGTTTCTGTTCCTGATCATAGGTCCACAGGGCCTGATACCCAAGGCCTCTCGCAGCATCTATCTTAGCCACGTTGTCAGCAAGCTGGAACTGGAGGCCCTGGTTTTTACCAATGGGCTGCCCGAATGCCTTTCTTGTCTTCATGTAATTGACTCCGTTCTCGATAGACTTGGCAGCCGCACCAGCTGCTATGACGGAGATGAGACCCCTAGCCAGCTCAAAACCTTCGTGAACAAGCTTGAACCCTTTATTCTCTTCCCCGAGCATGTACTTCTTTTCAAGCTCTATGTCGTGAAACCGGAATGCTCCCCATGAAGAACCTTCTCTTCCCATTTCCTCGAGATAGGTTATGTCGAATTTGCCCTCAATATACGGCATATAGAAAAGAGAAACACCGGATGTCCCCCTGTTCATATCAGTTTTTGCGACTGTTACGTAACCCCCGCTCCTTTCCTTTATGTCCCTCACAAGGCTGACAAAGGATTTTTCTCCGTGAAGGACGTATTTATCGCCATTCCTGTCAGCCCTGCTTGTCATTGAGCCTATATCGGAACCAAAATTGGGCTCTGTCGAGGCGATCCCCATCAGCGACTCTCCCTTTGCGACCTTTGGGAGGACCTCTTCCTTGAGCTCTTCTGAACCGTACTTGCTCACAAGGTATGACCATGCGTTATCAACAAGAAACAGTACTGGTATGGACACTGTCGGATCAGCCATTGCAATCTCTTCTGCAACTATTCCGGTGGTCACGGCATCCGCACCCATTCCGCCATACTCCTCAGGAACAGTCATTCCAAGCAGATTCATTCTGGAAAGGCCCTTAAAGACGGAATCAGGGATCTTTCTTATCTTGAACATTTCTTTGATTACTGGTGATATCTCCTTCTGGGCGAATTCTTTGACTGAACTTCTTAAAATATCCTGCTCCTCTGTGAAGGTATAATCGAGCATGAAATCATGAGGCTTTGGAAATTTAATATTGTTTACATCTGGACAAAATTATGCACATTGCCATCCCCTGTAATATTTTTATACTTCTCAGTGTTGATTTTCTATGGGCCGGCGAATGCTCATTGCGATAGTAATTGCAGTTGCCTTCATCATGGTGGTGAGCATCAGCCCAATTAGATACGTCATACATGAAGACAAGTATTTTTTGGATAAACTGCCTGTACAGAATCTCAGCGACTACAATTTTCCTGCAGGTTCCCGCAATTTGTCATGGTACGAACCTCCGAATCTGACCCTTAGGGGGGCTGATCAGGTGGTCAGTGCTATGTTGAACCTTTCTCCTTCTGAATCAGGGGGCAGTATAAAGGTAACAACAGGGTACTGGGCGTTCTACAATAAGAGTACAAATCTTGTGATCAACGTTGTCGAAGAGACAATGAGCACCAAAGGAGGAATCTATGTTGCTTCTGGTATTATGCCGGGCCTGGTACCAGATTATAGGCCCCAATACAAATACAGCTCAAAAATATCCATAGCACTTCCAGGCAACAGTTCAGAAACCAGCGTGTATTACAACCCGGATAATACGATCACTGGAAGTGTCCCATCACACTGGTACTTTGGGTATGGGAACACAAGCAGGCTGCCTTTCGGGTACCCTGAATATGGGGAGGGAAATTCTTCCTCTGGGCAGATGCTGTCAACGGGAATGAATATGTCTTATTTCACCTTGAATACCGTGAGTGAAACTGTTCTGAAAGGGACGTGGGAATTCTATGATATGAACTATCAGCACTCTCTGGAAATGCACTCTGTTTCCTATATAGTCTCAACCGCGTTTACACCTGTTAAGGGAGTGAACTATGTTGGCCTGAACGTTTCCAACTTGTTTGCGCAGTCACAGGGATTCGTTCATCACTATTATGTCGTGCAGGAGTCCTATTCTATCCCAGTCTATCTGAGTTGACAGAAAAAAAATTTGCAGAAATCAGTCAGTTTATTCCTTCCGGAACAATCTGGCTGAAGTCTATCTTGGCCTTCGACGGGTCCTTTGAGATAAGCGTGACTCTGCTGTCCCTCCTTTCTGCTGTAAAATCATAGCCAAGATTGCTTGCAAGCTGTTTCGAGAAATCAACAACGCTGTCATGAGAAGGCATGTTGTCGATAGAAAGCCTGTATATAGACTGCCCAACGTGAACGTAGCCCTTGGATTCAATGAAGTCAGGCTGCGAAACACTGTCCATCTTTGTGTATTCGTCCAGGTATGGCATGTTTATGTCCTTGACGAGTGTGTGCCTTATGACAGTCCTTGTGTCAAGCGAAGGGAGGAGCTCTAGCGTCTTCCAGAAATTCTCCCACGCGTTCCCGATGGCAGGGTTCAGCAGTTCGTTGAAAATCTCTTTGTTCGGGCCTGCAGTGGTCACATATAGCTGTGTCGGAAGCGGGTCAAGTTTTTCCAGAACCATCGGCAGTGTGCCATTTGTCACAAGGAAGGTGGACATCCCCCTCTTCCTCGCCAGTTCTATGAATTCTCCGAGCCTGGTGTAAAGAGTCGGCTCTCCAGTAAGTGAGATGGCTATGTGCTTGGGGTTGTAGGCCTCATCCCACATCTCCTTTGACATATTCTGGTTTCCCTTGAAGCCGGAAATTAACTTTCTGTGAGCCTTAATGGATTCCTCGAGGATGAATTCCGGATCGTCCTCGTCTGAAATGTGCATGCTGTCGAACCCCTGGAACCTCCAGCAGAATGAGCAGTTTTCAGTGCATGAGGTGAGTGCGGGGGTCATCTGTACGCATTGGTGTGAACCTATACCGTAAAAAGTCCCTTTGTAACAGCCTTCGCCACCTCTCAGCTTGTCCTTTGTCCAGTGGCAGACCTTGACTCCTGAGTGTTTTCCTACAAGGCCATAATGCTGTTTTTTGTAAATCTGGACGTAGTTATTTTCCACAGTTCAAGAAAGTTAGCGATTATATAACCTTAGTGTTAGGATATTCAGTAAGAATAAAAAAAATTGGAGGTTGGTGTGAGGGTGTGGATGGATTACTCCATTCCACCCATGCCGCCCATACCTGGGGGCATTCCGCCGCCTGGAGGCATGCCTGGTGGGGCTCCGCCCTGTCCACCGGATGATTTTGTAGCTATTACATCATCAATCCTGAGAATCATGACGCTTGCCTCTGTGGCAGAATCAATGACCTGCTTTCCGACTCTGATAGGCTCAATAACGCCTGCCTTCTCCATGTCCTCGACCTGGCCGGTGTAGACGTTCACGCCCATGTTCTTCTTTCCATTGGCGTGTTCCTGCCTCATCTTTATCAGTATGTCGATCGGATCAAGTCCTGCATTCTCTGCAAGAGCCCTCGGGATTTCCTCGAGTGCGTTTGCGAATCTCTCGATTGCGAGCTGCTGCCTGCCGCCGACCTTTGAAGCGTACTCCCTCATCTTGTAGGCGATCTCGGCTGCAGCTGCTCCACCGCCGAGTGTGTATGCTCCATCCTCGAGTGCTGTTGCAACCACATGAAGTGAGTCTGTAAGGGATCTGTCTATCTCATCGACAACGTGCTCTGTTCCGCCTCTGACCAGGACGCTTACAGCCTTGGGGTTCTTGCAGCCTGTTACGAATGTCATATAGTCGTCTCCGACCTTGACCTGCTCAACTCTCTCGGCATATCCGAGATCGTTTTCCCCTATTTCGTCCATGGAAGCCGCTATTGAAGCTCCCGTTGCCTTGGCGAGTTTTTCAATATCGCTTTTCTTCACCCTTCTTACAGCGTATATGCCTTCCTTTGAAAGGTAGTGCTGTGCCATGTCGTCTATCCCTTTCTGAGTTATCAGGACTGTGGCTCCAGTTGCCTTGACTTTCTGCACCATTTCCTTGAGGAGGTCCTCTTCCTGTGAAAGGAATTTCTGTATCATTGAGGGGTCGTCGATCCTTATGTTTGTGTCAAACTCAGGCTTCTTGATTTCAAGTGCTGCGTTGAGCAGGGCTATCTTGGCGTCTTTAACAAGCCCGGGCATTCCGGGGTGTACCTTCTCCTTGTCCACAATGATCCCGTTGATCATTTCAGTGGCGTCTATGTCGGCTCCCTGCTTCTTTACGACCTGTATGTTGTCGAAATCAACAGTGTACTTTCCCTCGTTCTGCTCAGCTACGGCCTTTACAAGCTCGTATGAGATCTCAGCCAGTTTTTCCTTTGCTCCGGAAGCGCTCTTGCTGCTAAGTGAAGTCTGCGCCATCTTCATGAGAAGTTCCTTGTCGTCAGGCTTTACCTTCTTTGAAACATCATCAAGAATCTTCTTGGCATGAAGAGCGGCGGTCCTGTACCCGTTTGCTATAACGGTCGGATGCACGTTCTGTGCAATCAGATTTTCAGCTTCCTGAAGCAGTGCGCCAGCAACAATGACTGCTGTTGTAGTACCGTCTCCAACGTATGAATCCTGGGTCTTTGAGACCTCCACCATCATCTTGGCAGCCGGATGCTCCACATCCATTTCTTTGAGAATGGTGACTCCGTCGTTGGTGATAACAATGTCTCCCAAGGAGTCTACCAGCATTTTATCCATGCCTCTCGGTCCAAGGCTGGACCTTACTGCCTGGGCGATACCTTTCGCAGCTTCGATGTTGTTTTTCATCGCGTCCCTTCCGGACTCTCTCTTTGTTCCTTCTTTAAGTATGAATATTGGTTGTCCACCCATCATATCTATCCAATTGCGTAAAAATAAACTTCTATATAAGTATTTCTAATTTCATCTGGACTGTGTAATGCATTGTTTTTGCATTGATTTTTTGGATGTGGAATGAATTGTTGATAATTTTTTTAACCTGAACTATATATGTCATGCATGATAGAGTTCAATACCTTTGAGAGAGGAGACAAAACATACACTTACCTGAAAGTTGAAATGGGAAAGGCTCCGTTTCTTCTTGTCAAAGGGCAGAAAGGGTATATTATGTGCGGATACATGAACCTGGAGGCTGCAACAAAGCTTGGAGATCTGGGTGTCAGGGTCTCAGGAGTAAGCGACCTCAACACGGTTCTTGAAAGCAAGGTTGCTGGATGCACCCCAGCCGCGAAGGAAGCTGGAATCGAGGAAGGAGACAGGGTATCGGACATCATCCACCTGATATAAACCGGGAAAACAGAAAAGGAAAGAAATGAGCAAAGGAAAAGGCGAAGCTGCTGTCGGGCTTCTGACAAACGGGGAAAATATTCTGCTTATCAAAAGGGCGAAAAGGGATGGAGACCCATGGTCCGGGCACATCGCCCTACCCGGAGGGTTTGTCAAGGATGGGGAATCCAGGGAGAAAGCAGTTCTGAGAGAGATATTGGAGGAGACATCCATTGATCTTGGGGAGAATTCAATAGTAAGAAGGATGCCTGCCCAGCATCCAATGAACAGGAGATATGTAACAGTCTACCCGTTCGTCCTGTCCGTCCAGGGATATGAAGGTGCTATTCCTGGACCTGAGGTGGAAGACATAAGGGTGGTAAGGCTCAAGGACCTTGTGCATAAAGAACATTACTTCTATGGGAGGGACGCCTATCTGGCAGACGACTGGATTATCTGGGGCCTCACCTATAAGATACTTGCCGATTACTTTAACGGTGGACCCTACGGGCGCAGCTCGGTGACCACCTGATCTGCCTAAAAGCGGCTGATTATCCTCGTTCCCGCCGGATCGAACTTTATTCTTATCACAAACTTTGACCACTGCAGCATTTTCTTCTGAAGTTCGGAAATCATCTCTTCCTTTGAAACAATAAGAAGAAACCCCTGCGAGCCCCCGCCCATAAGCTTCGCCCCCTGGGCGCCATTATCAAGGGCATTCCTGATGATCCGGTCTATCTTGTTGTTAGTTACATTGGTCCCCAGTTTTTTCTTTATATCCCAACCTTCATTTATGTCTTCAATGAATTTATCCATATCCTCGTTTATCACAGACTTGCGCATGTTCTCTGCAAGGTCCCTGAGAACCACAAGGTTCGACAGAACGTCCTGATCATTCCTGCTTGCCTTCTGAACCTGCTCCATCAGGACATCGGAACTCTCCCTGGTCTCTCCCGTGTATACAAGAAGTATGCGTGATTCCAGGTTCCTGACAAATGAATCCTGGTTCCTGATCGAGTAGTTGTCAACCCCGTCCTTCCTGAACTTCATGAACTTGAAGCCGCCGAGGGAAATGGCGTATGGGTCCTGTTTTCCCAGTGTAACACCAAACTTGTTTTTCTCCGTCTCAAAGGCCTCTGAAGCAATCTCCATTTCACTCCTATCCTTGCCTCTCAGCTCATAGATCAGTTTCAGGACAGCGGTAGTCAGTGCGCTTGATGAACCGAGGCCTGATCCGGGAGGCACATCGCTGTTGATGATCACCCTTCCCGTTCTGATTTCATTCGTGTCAAAGAGGTCCATAAGTTTTTCGAGCACATTGCCAGGCTTCCGGCCTGAGGAGAGTATGTAACTGCTAACAAAATCCCTGGATGAAATCTCCAGAGGATACCGATCCTCTTTGTAGGTAACTGTGACGCCTCTGTCAATCGTTGTGTTTATGACTGCGCCTCCGTGGGTCTCCGGAAAAGGTGAGATGTCAGTCCCGCCTCCTCCAAAACTTATTCTCAAAGGGCTGTAAGATACTACCGGCTTAATTCCAACCATCTCCCGACGGACAGTACACCGTGGCTGTTTCTGCATAGCGTTTGGCCACGGATCTAATCCCGTTCGCCCACGGGTTAAACCTCGCCGTCTCATAACTTAATCTTTAACTTATTTATTAAACACTGCGATTGGCCGGCCGCTGTTTTAATCAGATGTTGCGGTGGCCTACTAACGCATTTATACTATCTGAATATTAAAGATAAATGACAGGTGAAGGAAGTTTCTGGCATTCTGTCCCAACGGGCCCAAACCCACCTGAGGAACTTTATGTGGTTATTGAGACACCGAAGGGAAGCAAGAACAAGTATGAGATATCAAAGGATTTTCCGGGAATGATGCTTGACAGGGTCCTGCATTCGTCAGTAATGTACCCCATAGACTACGGACTTATCCCTAGGACATACTATCTTGACGGAGACCCTCTGGACGCCATGGTTCTCGTATCGCAGAAGACCTATCCCGGAATCGTGATTGAAGCCAGGCCCATCGCGATGATGGAAATGATCGACCAGGGCGATCTGGACAACAAGATTCTTACAGTGGCAAAGGGAGACCCTATGTTCAGGGATATAGAATCCATGGATCAGCTTCCAAAACACCTTCTAAACGAGATTTCCAACTTCTTCGAGACCTATAAGATACTTGAAAAGAAGAAGACGGAAGTGAACGGCTGGAAAGGAAAGAATGAAGCCGTGGATGAGATTAAAAAATCTATAGGGCTATACAACGACAAGTTCAAGAAATGATCCTCTGGTGATGCCATGTCAGAAGTCGTCATACCCGTCGGCAAGGGCAGGGTGCGGATAAAAAAGAATGTTTCAAAGGAAGCGGTGAAAGGAAAATACGTGGTTATGAGAAGCACTGCAAGAACCGGCCCCTGCAACGACGACCTCTGCCAGATCATCAGGGGAGTGAAAATATCTCTGGAAGTTCCAGGTGAGGACGAAGACGAACTCTCCATTTTTGCCGGTGAAGGCCTGTTCCTGGCAATCGACAAATCGATTGTGAATTCCATAGACAAGGGGAGGCAGGATATCACTGTGGGGTTGGGCCTCACAGGGAGACCCTACATCAAAGGATTAAATTACGCAGATTGAATTCACCTTTCCTGATCGAGGTCAAGAGGTTGGTGTCTTAATACGCTTCATAATTCCAATGGATCGCCCATTTTCGGAAACAGGATATTCTGGACGGTATCCGTAGCATCCTCTATAAGGTCAATCGGTTTCGGGGCAACCTGGCCCTACATGGCCATATATTTCAAGCAGGAGCTTGGACTTCCTACCATTGAGGTTGGAATAATATTCACCCTTCTCTCAGGGACATCAGTTCTTTTCAGCATAGTAGGAGGGGCACTGGCGGATTATATCGGCAGAAGAAAAACCCTTCTTGTTGGAAGCCTCGGGGGATTTTTCGTCTACGCAGGTATAGTTGCGTTCATCTCTTTTCATAAGCCTGATCTCTGGATTATAGCCGCATTCATTTTCTCATCATTTTCAGGCTCCCTTGTTTTCCCTTCTGCGTCCGCACTCGTTTCCGATGTCACTTCTGAGAGCGAAAGGTTCACTGCATTCAGCATTTACAGGATTCTCAGCAATGTGGGATGGGCTATTGGCCCACTCATAGGCGCATACATATACGGCACAGGAGTTGAATTCGTATTCCTCTTCGTGGCGATATCAAGCGTGGTGCAGTTCGTGATCGTCCTTGTACTGGTTAGTGAAAAAGCGATCCCCAACAGGTGGACTGAGCAGAACAAGGGCAAGAAATTCAACATCCTGTCCTTTGACAGGTACCTTATATTCTTCGGGGCAGGGACCTTCCTGATAACAGTGGTTGCTTCGCAGTTCTCCGTGACACTTCCCACCTACTCGGTTATCCATGTGGGGTTGAGTGCATCAGATCTCGGTTATATCTACGCTGTGAATGGTGCAGTTGTAGTTCTTGGGCAGTACCCCATGACCACTTTCATGCGGCGCTTTTCAGACATAACAACAATGGCACTTGGAGCAGTCCTTTATAGCATCGGGTATTTTCTTGTGGGTTTCTCGAACTCGCTTCCCCTCCTGATGCTGGACATGGTCATAATCACTGCAGGGGAGAATCTGACGTCTCCGGGGATAAACACAATAGTCTCTAAGATTGCGCCAAGGGACAGAACTGCAAGGTACATGGGGTTCATAGGAATGCTGAATTCCACTGGCAGGGCACTTGGGCCATCCGTGGGAACAATCTTCCTTTCGATATACCTGTTCGAGGGGGTAAAAACCTGGGCCTCAATATCTATGTTCGGAGCTGCAGCGGTGTTCATACTGCTGATATTCGGAAGGGTCCCCTATATAAGGGCCAAAATAGGGGCACAGAAAAAGGCACTGCCTTCTAGAAGTTGAGCGAAAGAACAATTGAGGCAAGAAAAATTATTCCGATGAATGAGTTCGCCCCAAGGAAGGACATTCTGATTGTCCGGGGGTCATCGGGGTTTATGATGTAATGCTGGTAGATTATCAGTGCCAGTATTATGGCCAGCGCGACGGCATAGTATATCGTGCTGAAGTAGAATATGAGAAGGGCGAGTGCCGCGAACGTTACCACGTGTGTTGCGACAGAAATCCTGAGGCCCGTTTTTACGGGATATTCAGTCATGACGGTCTTCAGGTTGTTTTTCCTGTCGAATTCAATATCCGGAATCACGTATATCATGTCAAAACCCGCGATCCAGAGTGAAGACGCGATAAATATCAGGTATATCTGGGGGTCGGTCGGGAAAACAGGTGTCACTGCCAGGTAACCTGCCAGTACGCCCACACCTATGGTCGTACCCATGTAGATGTGCCTCCATCTCGTGACCTTTTTCATGAAAGGGTCAGTAACGAAGAGGAAGAGTACGACGGGGGAGAGCATAAGAACCAGAGTATTCAGAAGATACGCCGAGACTTCAAAAATTACCACGAAAACCGCTGTCAGCAAGAGGGCAGTGCTGGTTGACATCGATCCCCTTACCAGGCTCCACTCCCTTTTCCTCGGGTTGGTAACGTCATACTTTTTTCCCTCAATCCTGTTTATGGACATCGCAGCGGCCCGTGCTGTGGTGGTCGCCACAAGTATCATGAGAAACTTGAACCAGTCATAGTGTGTCCCTGATGCTATAACTGCCCCGCTGAATACGAACGGAAGATCGAATACCGTGTGCTCGAGCTTAATGTAGTCAACTATCTCTCTGAAAGTTACCATAGTCCCAGTTTTTTCCCTTTGTCTGCAACAGTCTTCCGCACTTCATCGTCCATCTCGAGTACGTCTGGCCATTTCCGGTTGTACCCTTCACTCTCACCCTTCCTTGTCGCGTCAATGCCCAGTTTGGAACCGTAGTTGAATAGCATTGATGGATGATCCAGGCTATCTGTTACGGTTCCCGGGACGACGAAAACATCCCTCTGTGGATCTATCCTTGTTGAGAGTGCCCAGATAACCTGCTTCCTGTCATGAATGTCGATGTTGTCATCCACAACAACAATGATCTTTGAAAACATCAGCTGTCCCAGCCCCCAGAGGGCAAACATGACCTTCTTTGCCTGCCCGGGGTATCTCTTTTTTATGGATACCACAACCATGTTGTGGAACACAGATTCCTCCATGGTGTTTATGTCAACAACCTCCGGGATCTGAAGCTGGATAAGCGGCAGGAATATCCTTTCAATCGCTTTGCCCATTACTACATCTTCATGCCACAGCTTGCCAACAATTGTTGTCGGGTAAATCGGATTCTTCTTCTCAATGATCTTCCTGATATGGAAAACAGGAAACTCCTCTTCAAGTGAATAGTATCCTGTGTGATCCCCGAACGGCCCCTCCATCCTTGTTTCCTGCGGGTCCACATAGCCTTCCAGGACAATCTCTGAGTTTTTGGGGTATTCTAGATCCACCGTGTCGCCCCTGACAAGATCGAACCTCTTCTTCGCCAGCAGGCCCCTGAAGGAAAATTCGTCTATCCCGTCAGGCAGGGGTGCAACTGATGAGAAGATGCTCAAAGGGTCACTACCGAGCACGACTGCAACGTCCATGGGCTCCTTCCTCCCCCTGCTTTCAGCCGCATGGCCTGCACCTCCTTTATGAATCTGCCAGTGCATTCCAGTAGTCTCAGAGTCCAGAACCTGCATTCTGTACATCCCCATATTCTTCTGTCCGGTAACAGGGTCTCTAGTTATGACCAGAGGCATTGTAATGTACCTGCCAGCGTCCATTGGCCACGTTCTGGGTATCGGGTACCTGTCCAGATCGACCTTTTCCAGGGTGTGGTGCGAACTGCCAAAGCTTCCTGACACTTTTGGCCTTATTCCACCAAGTTCCTTGAGCATCTCCATTCCCCTGGAGATCATGGACTCAGTGTTGTCTGGAACCCTCACCAGGTTCTTCATTCTTCTTCCTACCTCAATTGCGTCTCCGCCAAGGACGGCGTTCATTTTCTCTCCTGTTGAAAAGAGGTTACCCACACAGGGTATTTCTGATCCTTCTACATTCTGGAAGAGAAGAGCCCTGCCCTTTCCAACCCTCTCCTCTTCACTGAGAAGGTAAGTCAACTCAAGATCGGGGTCCACAGAATCCTCTATCCTGACGAGATCTTTGTTTTTACCGAGAAAATCCAGATATTCGTGAAGGTCCTCAAAGACCATGGGAATCACACATCTCTTTATCGGATATCATAGTTTTGTGCACAACGCCAGCTTCAATGCCCGACAACATCACAATAATGGGACTAATTAAAATAAAATATTTATAAAACACTCCTAATTTCTTATACGCCTTTTAGTCAGTCCTGAAGCTCCTTTTCAGGAATTATCGCAGCCCTTGCTGCTGCAAGCCTTGCGACAGGTATTCTGAACGGTGATGCTGAAACGTAGTCCAGGCCTATTTCATGGCAGAACTCGATGGTTTCAGGATCTCCTCCCTGCTCACCGCATATGCCTATCTCAAGCTTCCTGTTTGTCTTCCTTCCCTTCTGGACTGCCATCTTCATGAGCTCTCCCACACCATTCCTGTCAACAGTAGTGAAAGGATCATTCTGCAGCACTCCCTCTTCAAGGTATTTGGCCATGAATTTCCCTTCTGCATCGTCCCTGCTGTACCCGAACGTCATCTGGGTAAGATCGTTCGTTCCGAAGGAGAAGAAGTCTGCTGTCTCCGCAATCTGGTCTGCAGTGACACAGGCACGTGGTATCTCGATCATGGTGCCGAACTTGTACTCTATTTCCTGCTCATCAAGTGCCTTTTCGGCCACAGTCTCAAGTCTCTCCCTGAGTTTGCTGAGCTCGTTCTTGTGGCCTACGAGCGGGATCATGATTTCCGGGTATATCTTCTTTCCTTCCCTTATCACCCTGCTGGCGGCCTTGATGATTGCTGTAACCTGCATCTCGTAAATTTCCGGGTAGCTCAGGCCCAGCCTGCATCCCCTGAAACCAAGCATTGGGTTGAATTCTTCAAGGTTCTTTATCGTCCTCAGCATCTTGTTGAGCTCTTCAAGCCTGTTTACAAGCCTGTCCAGCTCCCTCACTTCCTTTGCTGCTGAAAGCTTGAATTTTATGTCGAATATTTCTCTCATGACCTCTTCCTTGTCCGGAAGGAATTCGTGAAGAGGGGGATCGAGGAGCCTGATGATAACAGGGTATCCTTCCATAGTCCTGAAGAACTCGGTGAAATCAGAGATCTGCATTGGCAGAAGCTGGTTCAGGTAGAACCTTCTCTCAGATTCTGTAAGGCTCATGATCATGGCCCTCATAATAGGAATCCTGTCTGTGCCGAGGAACATCCTTTCAGTCCTTGCCAGGCCGATCCCCTCAGCTCCATTTTCCCTTGCGAGCTTCGCCTCTTCGGGAGTGTTGGCGTTTGCCCTTACCCCGAGCTTCCTGACCTCATCTGCCCATTCCAGAAGCTCATTCGTCTGCTGCTCTATCCCCGGGACTTCGACTTCCATCTTTTTCAGGTAAAAGTTTCCAGAGGTCCCATCCACAGTTATAATGTCTCCCTCACGAAGTACTTCATCGCCTATTGTTACACACTCTTCCCTGATGTCAACCGTTATGGCCTCAGCCCCCACCACGGCGGGCTTGCCCATGGCTCTTGCAACCACTGCAGCATGGGATGTCATGCCACCTTTCTGAGTTAGAAACCCTTCAGAGACAGCCATTCCCCTGACATCATCGGCTGTCGTTTCAGGCCTTACGAGAATTATCCTCTTTCCCTGTTTCGTAAGCTCAACAGCCTTTTCTGACGTGAAAACTATGGATCCGACCGCTGCTCCCGGTGAAGCTGCAAGGCCTGTTCCGGCCGGGACTTCATCATCTTTCCTCTTTATCTGTGGATGCAGGAGCAGGTCGAGCGTCTGTGGAGTGATTCGTGTAAGCGCCTCCTCCCTGCTGATCAGCTTCTCCTTGACCATGTCCACAGCGACCTTGACAGCCGCTCTGGCAGTCCTCTTTCCTGATCTCGTCTGGAGAAGGTAGAACACGCCTTTCTCGATGGTGAACTCTATGTCCTGCATGTCCTTGTAATGCTTTTCAAGGACCTCTGCAGACTTGATCAGATCGCTGTAGGCGTCGGGCAGGCTTTTCTTCATGTCGTCAATGTGCTTTGGAGTCCTTATCCCTGCAACCACATCCTCGCCCTGTGCATTTGGAAGGTACTCAGCGAAAAGCATCTTGTTGCCGGTGTTCGGGTCCCTGGTGAATGCCACACCGGTGGCCGAGTCGTTTCCCATGTTCCCGAATATCATCGAGACCACACTTACTGCTGTCCCGAGGTCCTCCGGTATCTTATGAATTTCCCTGTAGGTTTTTGCCCTTTCAGAGTTCCATGAATCAAATACAGCCTTGACCGAAAGCCTGAGCTGCTCTATGGGCTCCTGTGGAAATTTTTGCTTGTTCTTGCGGTACACGAGCTTGTATTCTTCAATAACCTCACGCATCTCATCTGCTGTAAGATCAACATCTTCACGCTTCCTGTGCTTCTTCTTGATCTGGGTCATCGCACTGTCGAAGTCTGAGTACGGGATACCAAGGACAACGACACCGAACATCTGGATAAGCCTCCTGTAAGAATCGTATGCAAATCTCTCATTGTCAGTGGATTCCCATAGCCCCTTCACTGTCTCATCGTTGAGGCCGACATTCAGTATTGTATCCATCATCCCCGGCATGCTGATGGCAGCCCCCGACCTTACTGAAACCAGCAGCGGGTTCTTCTTGTCCCCAAATTTCTTTCCCGTCTCTTCCTCGATCTTGTTCAAATGTTCAATAGCCTGCTCCCACATCCCTTCCGGGAAGTCACGGTTGTCAAGAAAATCAATGCAGGCAGCTGTACTTATGGTGAATCCCGGAGGCACATTAAGGCCAAGGTTCTTCATTTCCGCAAGGCCGGCACCCTTGCCTCCCAGGAGATCACGCATGTCCTTGCTTCCTTCTTCAAAGAGATAAACGTATTTTACAGCGCTTTTCACACACAATTATTGGTTCATGTTAAAAACTTTTTTCCTGAGTTTTCTCATATATTTTCGAAAATCTGGAAAAATACCACTAGCAGGTATGAAATTATGTTGAAATGATAATTTTTTGAACAAGAATTGAATAAAGTATTAATATGGAGAGAACATTCAGGCGAACTTCCTTTGGCGACATTTCATATCTGCACAGGCCCGGCAAAACAAATCTGATATTTCTGCATGGCCTGGGTGGGTCATCAAACAACTGGATGAAGCTTCCGGAAAGCCTTGACAGCAGTTTTTCGCTATACTTCGTGGATCTGCTTGGTCACGGCCGGACTGATGCAGGAAACTGGGACTATTCCATTAAAGATCAGTGCAGGATGCTTTCAGAATTCATCGGGAACCTTGGAATAGAAAATTATGGCCTTGTCGGAAATTCCTACGGCGGGTGGGTTTCAGCAACTTATGCATCCAGGTTTGGAAACCCGGGATACCTTATCCTTGAGGACAGTGCGGGAATCAACCCCACAGTAGGGGAGTGGGAGAGGAGCAAGATCGAGGAGTTCATTGACCGCCTTCAGTCTTTCGGGAGGGTCAATGACAGGGAGGTAATGGAGAAAATAATACTGAACAATTCAACCGGAAGGGAAAAGCTGTCCGAAGGCGACTTGAGGGCCATAAGATCAAAGACACTTGTCATATGGGGCGAGAAGGATAGGATGATCCCTGTCTCTTACGGCAGAAAAATGAGTGAACTCATCCCGGGAAGCAGCTTCGAATCGATCAGCACTGCGGGGCATATCCCGCACTACACACACTCAGAAGAGGTATCCCGCTTAATAAACAGATTCATCCTCGGCAAGGTAGTATGATCCAGGATCTTCGCCAAGGCGTTCCTCCCTCATGTCTCTGAGCCCGTCAATGTTGAGGGTCTCTGTTATCACATGTGCGTCTCCGTAGCTCTTTGTCTTCAACTTGGCCCCGAACATATACTTTCGGGGGACAGCAATCAAGGAATTTCCCAGGAATGGATCGGAAAGGGAATTTATGGAAACGAATGGAAGCCTGTTTTCAAGGGACCTTGCCTCAATGTATATTTTCCACATATCGTGGAAATCCTTGTGTATCAGGGCCGGATTCAGCATGAGCTCAGACCCTCTCATTGCTGCAAGCCTGGCGTAGTATGGAAAATCTGAATCATAGCATATCGCAACGCTGAATTTCAGATCTAAGTTTTCAAAAATCATGGCCCTGGTTCCTGAAGCATATGTTTCTTTCTCCCTGCTGAAAAGTGAGATCTTGTCCTGCCAGCCCAGCAGCTTCCCCTCTGAAATAACCGGGGAACTGTTGAAAAGACCATCTTCCCTCTTCACGGAAAAGCTCCCGGGAATTATTGTTGACCCTGTCTTTTCCGAGAATTCCCTGAAAAACAGCAAGATCTTGCCGAGCTCTTCCGAATCTGCATCAAGAGTGTCCGTTATCCATTTTTCCGGCATCACCACGAAATCTGGATCCTTACCAGTAAGATCCTCTGTAAACTCGTTAACAAGATACATCATGGCGTCATTCAGGCTTTTCCTCCTGGTCTGCAGGCCCACGATGCTAAGTGTGTCAGTCATCATTCCACTCTCATTCGCCAATAATTTCAGCTGCAGTTCTCAATACCTGAAGAGTCATTTCGGGTTTAGAAACATTATTGAGTTTCTCAACTGAATCTTCCTTTATGATTTCATAGTCATTGAACGTTTCCCCGAAGGGATCTCTCTTTGCAAAGCTGTTGGACACTATCATTTCAGGGCCAGATTTCTTGAATTTCTCGCGGATAAGTTCGAGGTCCTTTTCCTCCGTCAGGTTGAAGGGAATAAGGAGGCCTTTGTGTTTTTCCCTCACCCTGTCGATAATCTTTCCTCTGGGTTCCAGCTTAATCTGATGTGATGATGAGCTTGATATCTTTTCCTTAAATTCCCCGCTGATCCTGAAATCAGATATTGCTGCCGGTGACAGGACAATATCATAGCCTCTTTCTACCTCTTTCAGGGCTTCCGCCTCGATCTCAGAACTGGTCTCCGCCTCTATGTAGTTAGTGTAGGACGGAAGATCCTCTGTGCAGTTCCCGACATATGTTATCCGCGAAGCACCGAGCCTGAACGCCGACCTTGCAAACCAGTATGCAGTGAACCCTGTGCCATGGTTGGAGAGTGACCTGACAGGGTCTATTGGCTCTTCCGTGTGGCCCCCAATAACTATCACCTTCTTCCCTGAAAGCGTATGTGAATAGAATGCCCTGCATATGTGGTCAATAATTTCCGCGTTGGCTGAAAGCTTAGCCTTCTCCTCCGAGATTTCAGGAGGCACTATATCAACACCGATTGATGTCAGGAAGTCAGCATTTCTCCTGTTTGAAGGATTCCTGTACATCCCTTCATGCATTGCTGGCGAAAGCACAACTTTGTTCCCGTTTCCCGCGGCAAAGGAATAGAAGGATGAGGGGACATCATCGGAAATGCCGTTTGCAATTTTTCCCAGAGTGTTGTGGGTGCAGGGCGTGATCGAAAGAACAGTATCACCAGGCTGGCCTTCGAAGAGGGTGATATGTTCAATTTCGCCTGTCAGCTCCGTGGTGACTTCGTTGCCGGATGCCCATCTCATGATTTTTGGAGAAATGAGGCTGGCAGCTTCTTCACTCATTCCAACAAACACTTGCGCACCTTCTCTTCTCAAGTCCCTTATCAGATCAGGCACTCTGTAAAGCGAAATACTCGCCGTTACAGCCACCACCACTCTCTTTCCTTTCAGCATACCTGAAAATCTGTTTCTGTCTGCATTGTCAAGCATATATGCAATCTCCTGCCTATTCTATCTGAACAGATAATATGTCCCATATGATTCAGCACATAGCACTCCCTTCCCATCCCTTACCTCCACATGGCAATAGGCAAGCGTCTTCCCTCCTTTTCTGAGTGTTGCCCTGAAATTTGCCGGGCCTTCTTTTATGGGAATATAGAAACTTGTGCTGAGACTGGAACTCACCTCATTTACGACGTCCTCGATGGTCATTGCACAAAACGCTGCAGCAGCATCTGAAAATGCCATTATGGCTGCTCCGCTCATGATGCCGCCCAGTCTCTCCACGTTTTCCCACATGGGAACACTGATCTCGACGTCACCCTGCTCTAGCCTTATTATCTCAACAGTGTGGTTCCTGAAGAAGCCATCCGTTTCCAGGATTTGCCTGGCAAGGTTCACGTCTATCATCAGTAATTTTATATGCTCTCTGTATTTATTTTCTTGCGATCAGGTCTCGAATCGATAACTCGTGCAAACTGAGTTAACTTTTAGATAATTTCTAGCTATTTTGTTCAGATTCGTGTAAAAGATTCACTAGAATTTGTCACTTTGAGTTGACCTTCGTATCCCGTCTAGATGGTGGTCAGTGAAAAGAAAAAGAATTTAAACAACTTGTTTATATGTAGCTATGGATGCGAATCCTGAGCAATTGGAGAGAATTCATGGGATGCTGAAATTACTTGGTCTTTCATCATACGAAGCACAGGGGTTTGCAGCTTTGGTCTATTACGGTGTGGCAAGCGCAGATACTATAGCAGACGCGGCTAAAATCCCAAGAACATCTGCATACAAGGTGATGGAATCTCTAGTGCAGAAGGGATTCGCCAAGGAAACTCAGGGACGGCCCAGAATGTTCAAGCCTGAGGACATGAACCAGATCAGGAATGATATGGAGGAGAAGTTCCAGACATTGTTCCGGGACCTGAAGGAGCTGCAGGACCTCCTTCCGTCCAAGGGCGAGCCGCAGCTTGTCTACACAATCTATGGAAGCCAGAAGGTCATGGAAAAAATTGAGGAGATGCTGAACCTTACAGAGAATGATATATACATCTGCACCCCAAAGGTCAGGGAAATCAGGACAGCCCTGAAAAAGAGCATAGACAACGCAATAAAACGTGGGGTAAAGGTGGTCTTTGTGACGCCGCCAAACAAGCGGGTCCCTCCAAACACTGAAGTTTACAGAAAGGAAGGCCTCACGGTTACAGATGTAGTGAGCGACCAGACGCGTGCCATGCTTGCAGGACCTGAAATGGATGCTTGCGGATATACAGACAATCCGGCACTTGCGATGCAGGTATTCTTATTCATCAGTACCATGATATGAAAATCAGCACAAGATCGGACTCAGTAATTATGTGCCGGTTCAGACATTTCATTTATTAACCAAATAGCAATGAAAAGCGCGATGTCATTAAGCAGCACCATCACGATCGGAGGGCACGTATCCGCCGCAGGAGGCCCTTCAAATGCTCCTGGTAGAGCAAGCGTGTTTTCGTTCAACACATTCCAGATTTTCTCAAAGAACCAGATGCAGTGGAAAAGCAAACCTCTGCCTGAGGAAGAGATAAAGAGGTTCGCTGATGAAGTTAAATCACATTCCATGAGAAACACCATGGTTCACGCCTCTTATCTTCTAAATCTGGGGACTTCGGACCCCTCGCTGAAGGAAAAGGCGCTGAACGGAATGAAGGTCGAACTGGAGAGAATTGAACTTCTTGGGATGGACCTGCTCACTTTTCACCCGGGCTCAAGCAAGGGTATTACAGAAAAGGAATCTCTCAAAAACATAGCAGAGGCACTCAATCAAGTTCTCTTCAAAGAGCAGAAATCAAAAATCCTCCTTGAAACTGCCGCTGGACAGGGCTCGAACGTAGGCTACAACTTCGAGCAGCTTGCAGAAATAATAGATCAGATCAGCCTCAAGGACAAAGTTGGGATTTGTTTTGATACCTGCCATGTCTGGGCATCCGGTTACGATATCAAATCGCCGGAAGGCTACGCTGAAACAATGGACTCATTCGATTCAACCTTAGGACTCGACAGGCTGAATGGATTCCATCTCAACGATTCTAAGAAAGGAACTGGAAGCAGGGTTGACAGGCATGAACAAATCGGCCAGGGAACACTCGGTATGGACGGGATATCAAATTTTGTGAACGACAGGAGGTTCAGGAACGTTCCCATGATTCTTGAAACTCCCAGGGGCGAAGAAGGCTATGACGAGGACCTCAAGGTCATACGTGGTGTGTTTCAAGAGGAAAGGTAGAGTTGAACATACGCCCCTTCAGACCGTGCATTTACAGTGAAAATCTAAAGGATGTAACCGCACCTCCATTTGATGGCATTACTCCCAATCAGGAATCTGAACTGAAAAAACATCCTTACAACATTACACACCTGACGTTACCCCGCGGCGCGGACGGAGTAGAGAATGCCAGGAAGAAAATCCTGCAGTGGATACAGGAAGGAATAATCGTGGAGATGGACAGGGATACTCTATTCATACTTGTCCAGGAATTCAGGCTAAACTCTGAGAATATTGAACGAATCGGTGTTATAGGGGTGACCGATGTTTATCCCGATAATGGAATGGTCAAGCCGCATGAAAACACTTTTCCAGGACCGGTAAGGGAGAGGGCAGCATTAATGAAGGGTCTGGAGGCACAACTTGAGCCGCTGTTCCTCACCATACTGAACAATAATTTCGAAAGAGTGTTAAGACGCATTATTTCGGGGAAGAGGCCCGACAGGGTTTTTGAAGAGCCATACGGGGTAACGAATTCTCTTTATTTTGTGTCTGAAATGGAAAAAATCGAGAAGATTTCAGATGCCATATCCCGGGACAATGCCATAGTCGCTGACGGTCATCACAGGCTGAAGGCGGCCCAGACGATCGCTGAATCTGCCGAAGCGGAAGAAGGGAATTTCTGGAGCGAGAGTATGGTGTATGTTTCCTCAATCTATGACAGGGGGCTGCTCATATCCGGTGTGCACAGGATTGTGAATGACAGTTTTTCTTTCAGGCAGAATCTGGACAGGATTGCTTCATATTTCCAGATAAGGGAGCGCGAAACACTTGATACAATTGACAATCTGGTCATTTACGACGGAACATTCAAGTACCTTATACCAAGACAGGGGGCACTTGAATCCCTTTTCGGTAAAGAATACTCTTCAGAGGATATAGTGGGGTCAAAGGTAATCAACGAGATACTCTTCAAGAAGGTGTTGGGAATGGAGGCAAAGGATCTAGAGTCTTCTGTTCAATACACACACGACCTTTCTCTTGCGGTTGGTTACGTAGACAGTGGAAAAGCTAATTTCGCAGTGATCATGCCTGCATGGAACAAGGACGCGTTCATCAAACAGTCAATGAGCGGACATGTGCTGCCTCAGAAATCAACATATTTTTACCCGAAAATTCCATCCGGGATAGCCATAAGGAAACTGGACAGGAAAAGTTGTTGAAATTGCCACTGTGGCTTAGCTGGTAGAGCAGCTGATTCGTAATCAGCAGGTCGGGGGTTCAAATCCCTCCAGTGGCTTATATTACAGAATAAGTGGGTTTCTAACAGAATTAATTCGGTTACTTTTGAAGCACTTTCAGATTTCACTTTCCTGTAAGTAAAAACGAGTGATACCATGCATTTCTTTGCTATTTTCAGGTAAATTTCATGATACCACCACTATGATTTTTCTTTACCTAATTCTACTGAATCTTACCTAAAGCAGTTCAAACAAGACTTGATGAAATACGGGGCATTAAGAGGACAACCAAATTATTACATGTCAACAAATTATATATATAGGTGACGTCAAAGAAATAATCATTGAACATCTTTGTTTAAACCAGAAAAATCACAGTAGCTTGCTTGCAGGTGAAGGGATATAGATTGTCAAAATTAAATTTACCCCTCATGGGTAATTATGTATATATCTATTGATTGAACTAAGTATGAACAGGACATCCAAAATAGTTGTTGCCATAATGGGTGTGGTCTTGTTAATTACGCCATTAAGTTATTTTGAATATGCAAATAGACAATCCACTGAACCCGCACCAGTCTCACTTGTCCTGGGTCCTGAACTGAAAATAAGTTCCAACTCTCCTTTGACCAACAATACGACCATAACGCTTCAAGTCACAGCGATTGACCCCGGTGTGCTGGAGCACAAAGGGTATTTTATGCACACCTACCCTTCTGCTGAAAATGCCAGTGTGCTTCTTCTGAACACCACACTCATCAACCAAACCTCCTCCTTATTCCTCCCAGCTGAATTCTACCACATTGTGAAGCAGTGGAAGGCACTTTATGCCGGACAGCCACACGTCAATTTGCCATCACTGCAGATCAACGCTTTCAAGACTGTCAATGACAACGGTGTGCTGAGAGTATACAGCTATTACAACAATATCCCTTACAATCCTTACAATATGGCGGAAAAACAGACCAGCAATCTAACAGTCATGAGGGGTCTGACCAATGGTACCGATGTCAATGTCACAGGTGTCAATAATGTGACATTCTCGAACCTGAACCTTTCCACCGGCATATACTTCTCCGACAGGCCTGTTCAGGAAATGGCTGTGCAATCCCCTAAATATGATCTTCAGGCTTTGCCAGAATCTTACACTTATTACTATTACAACACCACATCCTACAAGACGTACGATTCCACACAATATGTGAATACAATATATAGCTCCCTTCCCTTAATGGCGGTACACATGTCAAATGCTGTGGCCAACGGAAAGTCACAGATAGCCTTCGGAGCATTCATCGCGTTTCAGAGTGACTCGGTAAACATGAATTCCGTGAACGCATATAATGCAACAAGCGGTCAAATTTCTACAAAAATGAGCACTTCACCATCGTACGTCCACGAGGCTAACCTTAGCGAAACATCGTATTCATCTGAGTACAACGCAATTCCATTAAATCTTTTTTCAGGTCAGGAAAACCTCATCCTTAGAGAAAATCAGACCACTTCATATGTGGGAATCGGCAATGTCACATACACCTTCACTCATTATAATCAGTATACAGACAAGTACCAGAACGAGTACGAAAGAATCTGCCAGATCTATCCTGACGGTACTCAGAACTGCCATACAGTGTTCATCAAGTCAACATTAGTTTCAAGGACATATGATGGAAACGGCACTATAGGCGCTATGAGTGCTGTGAACACTACTAACGGCCAACTGGTTATGTCAGCCGGATTTTTGCCAATGTATGCAGGCAACGTACTTCAGAAGCTCATAGGCACCAGCAACGGAACAGTTTATCTCTCAACATCCACGCCGGGGAATGTAGTACAGGCATCAACTGTCTGGGCAGATACATATGGATACACCAATGCCAAAAATATCATAGGCACTGCATCAGATGCGCTGGATACCTTTTCAAGTGCGATCAGCCTCGGATTGGCCATAGCCGATATGCTATCAGCAGAAGGGATCATAGGGGAACCGGGAGAGATTGCGGACACCATAGGGCTCATTGGAGATACACTGGGAATGACAGGTACAATTCTGGGTTTGTTCTCAAGCATAAGTTTCATAAGTGGGTCAAACTCAGCCACAATGTCATACAGTGCTACTGACTCTATTGAAATCGAGCCAGGTTCAAACTACACTGCCACATTTTACGAGAGCTACTCTCCTGTGACGTTCAATGAGAACGGCAACACATATTCATTCTACGCACCATTGAATTACCTCAACGTCACAGGGATGTCTTAATTACATTTTGGATACACAATTTTTCATTTTTTAAAGATTTTGAATGTTTCGCCACATTATTTGTTATGACCCTTTTCTTTGGACTTGTCCTTGAGTTCTTCTTCAAGTTATAGTCTCACAATTGAAACATAAGATCCTTGCAGGAATAATGTCTTATGGATTTCACAGAAGTATGGTCGTACGGTCATGATTAAATGAGCGCTCTATTTAAATTCACATCTGGAAAGTGATTATTTTTAACCAATCGTTTTTCTTGGTCTAGACAAGAACTTAAGCGTGATTCGTAATCAGCAGGTCGGGGGTTCAAATCCCTCCAGTGGCTCCCTATATGGTTGATATGCTAACTCTGGGTCCATCACAGGCCAATGAGAAGAAGATTGCAATATCTTTTGAAGGCTCAAGCAGGTATCCGGTATTGTTCCACTCCACAATTCGCATTATTTCCATTCCTGCAACCCGTTCTTCAGGCTTGGGATCATATTGGACGTGGGCAACCAGAAATATGGCCTCATTGTTATCTATTAAGTCTTTATATGACAAAGAAGATTCCCAGTACTGGTGAACTATGTCCTCAGCCTAATTCAGATCACGTGCAGTTGCTGGCATCACCATTACATTCAATTTTTCCTCTCTACCATTGTAGGGTATGGTAATTAACCTATCATTCCCTCTGTTGGAGATGGAAGCTTTAGACCGAACTGCCTCAATCGGAAAATCCGGCCTTCCTAAGATCCCTTTTCAGAGAGATTGATCTGCTTGAGGCCAATCTTTCTGTATACCTTGTCAGAACTGATTATCTTCTCGTTAGCGTGGATAGCATGGAAGGAGTCGAAAACTCCCACTCCCTGTTCTATCAGTTCGGCAGCAGCCTGATACATTCCGTTTTCCTCATTACATATCGCCATCACATCGATTGCTAATCTGACAGGATCAAGATCATACCGCTTAGCCAGAAGCATCAATTCTATGTATGTTACCTCGGAAGTTGAAATGTCACCATCCTCTTCTTCCATCATTTTCCTTGCATTCTCCTTCAACCAGTCTGATGGTTTTAACAACGCAAGAAAGAAATCAGTATCAGCGTACGTCATTGTAAGTTTCTTCGAGAATCTCTTTTCTCAATTCCTTTAGTGTTTTTTCCGGGATATTCTTGCCAATTTCTTCTAGGTCCTTAATTGGGTCTTCCGGCACGCTTGTCAATATGATTTTATCACCCACCCTTTTAATGGTAAATCTGGGCCCCAGATCATCCTTGAGTGACGTTGGAATGTGGATTCTACCATTCTTGTCCATTTTGACAATTATTTTGGGCATTATGTGCACCACTGTAATGTATATTTAATAATTCCCATTTTACACAAATAATGGTATTAACCACGATCATTTCCAAAAACAGATAGTAAGAAAGGACTGTGATTTAAATTGGTGGTTCCATACCTTCTGGCAGAGACCCTCTAGTGGCTCTTTATCGGGATATCGGGTCTTTCGTGTATTCTTCCTACTTAAGTTTGAACCATTATCTAATTCCTGTAAGTTTGTAAATTCAAGAATTATATATTTTCCTCTATTGGTGGGCCTTTCTGACAAATGCCAATCCGGCGGTTTTACCTTTACTAATTTGAAAATGATTTTATGTTGAATTAACCAAATAATTCTTGTTTTCCGAATGTTGGGGATTGAATTTTTTCAATTTGCAATGATTATAAGTTTTACCAAAACATTTATCAGTTTTTATGCTCATCGCATTAACGGTGAATAATCAACGCAGTTCAGGAATCCTGATATTTATCGGGATCTTCATTTTTTCTATGGCCTTACTTATTGGCGAGGCATTGAGACCTGCCTACTCTCTCAACATGTATTCCATAAGCAGTCTAGGCATAGGTACACATGGAGAAATTTTTTATTACTCCATTCTGTTAATGGGGGCCTTAATTGTAATTGCAGGAATCATTTTGTTGTCAGGAGAGAAAAAAGAAGCGTGGCATTTCACTCTCATACTTGTTGGAATCGGTTCATTTGGGGTAGGAATATTTCCCTATATCGTCAATTACCCTCCATTGCATTCTGACTTTGCCTTCTTCGCATTCATATTCGGCGGCATTACTGCCTTGCTCTTTGCGACACACAAGGGTACGCCATTCAGGATATTCTCTCCCATTGTAGGTATCACAGTTCTGGCCTCCATCTTTCTATATGCAAGTGGAAAGCTCTATGGGCTTGGCCCTGGGGGAATGGAGCGCATGATCGTATACCCGACTCTCTTCTGGGCACTTGCATTGTCCGGGCATCTCATGAACCAGAAGGAGTGATGGCATGGCCGCTCCGAATATCAAACAATTCTCAATTGCTGACTTTCTTTTAATCCGGCGAACAAAATTTCGCACACCTGCTTCATAAGAACTTATCTTATCAATGGGGAGGCTGGCAAGATACCTGCGGTAAAAAGGAGCACATCATCGCGGAATATGAGGTGAGGACCATATCCAAGGACGGGTTGGCAGGGAGAAATAGAGGTTTCAAATGTGAGCACAACAAGAAGAATTTCTGGGAAACCAAGCTCCCCCATGGGCCTACACCCAACCGTATATACACAAAAAGAAGTTTACAAACACAATAATGAACAGTGTACTCTTCGCTTTCTAAATGGGTTTGAAGACTGAGTGAAACTCCACATTTCCGCATTAGCATTTTTTATCTATTGAAGCATCTGACTGTGACTCGTAATCATCAGTTCGGGTGTTCAGATTCCTTCAGTAGCTTCCAGTGACCATGAAAGTCTTCTGCGGAGTAACCAACTTGTAAGCATAACCTGACAAGCCGCTGGTGATATCATGAACATCACCTCGTCCAGTTTGCATGGTCATGGTCCCGTTCCCATTGCAATCAGATAATTGCTGAACTTCGTATTCTACAATCTTAATTGATATACAAAGTGCATAAGGATTTCTAGAAAATGTAAAGTATCCCGAATCGCATATTTAGATCTATGAGTACTAGATGAGCGTTCTCTTAATTTCTATGCTATTACAGTTTCATCCATTTTGTAGGTCCACCTGAATATGACTGGTGACCTGTTCAGCTCATCGAAATACTGGTCTATGCGTTCTTTGAGCTCTTCAAATCTCTTCACTCTTATCTCTTTCAGGAGTGTCCTTGTGATCTTGCTGAACAGCGTTTCAACGATGTTGAGCCATGATCCATGTTTGGGGGTGAACACAAACACGAACCTGTTCGGAACGGTTGCGAGATACTTCCTTGTCTTCTCTGATGTGTGAACCCTGAGGTTGTCCAGGATCAGCCTCAGGGTTATCTCTTTTGGATATGAGGAATCAAGCTTCTTCAGGAATCTTATGAAGTCGTCGCTATTGTGTGTTCTGGAGGTAATCTCCGTAACCTTTCCACTGTGAAGATTCAATCCTGCAAGAAGTGATAACGTGCCCAGTCTCCTGTATTCATAATCCCTCGTTACAGATGGGTATTTTCCGGGAACAG